>Ga0315282_10010520_pt1 | contig 14487 bp, 16 predicted proteins | sample YL17G07_20_MG_FD_203693 | JGI IMG/M metagenome (GOLD analysis project Ga0315282, IMG submission 203693) | Sediment microbial communities from Yellowstone Lake, YNP, Wyoming, USA - YL17G07_20 | ecosystem: Environmental > Aquatic > Freshwater > Lake > Sediment | place: USA: Wyoming | collected...
GCCGACTATCTCGCGTCAAGGGTGGAACGGGAAAGCACGGGATCAGCAGCGGAGGCCGCCGCGGTTCTCGTGGATGTCATTCGGAAGCTTCCTTGGTCTCAGAGAGCCGTGAGCGTGTCGTCAGTCACCCGAGATGGCTTCGATGACCTCCATGGGCTGCTTCACGAGGCCTTCTGTGCATGTGGAGATCTGACGTAGGCAGGGCTCTTGCGCCCCAAGACCTGGGATATCTCGGGACAGGTAACATTGCTACGTAACGCTTATATAGATAACAACGTTACATAGAACCATGAACAGCGAAAACAGTGGAACTGAGGAATCAAGCCCAAGGGATGTCGACTGCTGCCAGGCACGCGGATACGAGGCGACTGGGAAAGGTGCAGGTTGCGAGGGCGTGCACCGCGGAATGGGTCACGGGGTGCACCACGGTGGGCCCGGCCACAAGATCGTAGTAGTGCGCGGCTTTCCGGAAAGGGGATGGATCAAGTTCCTGATCCTGAGGGTGCTGTACGAGAAGCCCATGCACGGCTATCAGTTGTTGGAGGAAATAGAAAAGCGGAGTCAGGGCTACCACAAGCTTATGCCAGGCTCGATCTACACGATACTGAGGAGGATGGAGCACAGAGGCTTGCTGAGATCCGAATGGGAGAAAGTAGAGTCCGGACCAGACAGGAGAATCTACAAACTGACTGACGAGGGTGTAGCCCTGCTGAAGACCGGACTTGAGTCGATAGCAAGAAGACGCAAGCTGACGGACGATCTCGTGAAGTTCTACGAAAAGGAATTCGAAGGGAAGAAGTAGGCCATCGCAAACGACTGGCGTCTCAGGGCAGCGAGAACACCTGCGCAGCTTTTTAGTCCCCTGGGGAGGTGGATTCCCTTGGAGGCCCTATGTTCGGAGCGTTTCACGTGGTGGTGGGGTACGTCGTCGGGTGGGTTTCGTTCAGATCGCTGGGAATCGAAGGTCGACGCGACGGATTTCTAGCAGGCTTCTTGGGGGCAGCACCGGACATTGACTACTTCTCTCCGTTTCCCTTCGGCAGCCCCCTCGGTCACCATGGGATAACACATTCGCCTTTCCTTTTGACCCTAGCCTCGATACCGTTCCTGTGGAAGGACGGACGGAGGAAGCTGCCGTACTACTTCGCACTCATGTCGCACATCGGCGCTGACTTCGTGGAGAACTTCGTGCCCGTCTTCTCTCCGCTCAGCTGGGATCAGTTGGGAGTCGACCTCATCTCGAAAGCGCCTCAGCTGGTGACCTTGCTTGAGATCGTGGTGATCTGCTCGTTCGTGGCGATCGCGCTCAAGGGGCGAGAGACGTTCCCGATTGTCATTCCAGACCGATACAGCGGTCTTGCCTCTATGGCCGTCGTCGTGCTCACATTCCCGCTTGTATTGTTTCCCATGGTGTGGCAGTTGCTGGATGTCGCGTCGCCTCTGTCACTGTTGACTTGGTTGATGTCATATCTCATCGTGTGTGCGATCCTGATCTTGAACGTGAGGAAGGCGAACGACTTCATACTCAACCGGATGAAACGACGCGAAGCCTGAAAGGCGCAATTGAAGCTCGGACTGATGAGACCTATGGAAGCTGTTTGTTCTCTCGATTGACGCTGCCAATTCTCATAAGTCCAATGCAAATAGTTCCCAGCCGAATTGGGTGCCGTCACGTTGTTGGGCATCAGTCGGCTCGCGCTTTTCCTGCTCCTTCTTTCCGTTCCGGTGAACAGCACTGTCAATGCTCTGCTGTCTCCGGGAACGCCAGCGCCCGACTTCACGCTCTCCGACCCCTATGTGTTCATGGAGAACTCGAGTCCGATACCCTTCGGCATCTGGGTCCACGTCGCGACATTCCTTCTTGTAGTGTTTGGTGTGCTCGTTGTCGAGAGAGTCTGGTGCAGGTATCTGTGTCCGGTTGGCGCCATATTCGTGCCCTTCAACAAGGTCTCATTCTTGTCGATGAAAGTGGACCAGAGCTTGTGCGTGGACTGCAACCAGTGCCTGAGAGCATGCCCCATGGGCATAGACAACGTTAAGGGGATCGGCTCCTCGACAGATTGCACCCGCTGCGGGAAGTGCGTCGAGGCTTGCCGCAAGGGAGCCATAAGATACGGTCTAGGACCAGGCTAGTCTGCCTTTGATGTTCCGGCAAGTCCGATCTAGGTATGGTTTCTAGCACAATGGAGTCAGGATCCTGATGGCGCGCTTGATGTCCTTGATCTGCTGGGGTCCCGATATCTCGCGCTCTATGGTGAGCGCGCCGCGGAAGCCGCACCTCTTCAGCTTCGGGATGAGCAGTGGGTAGTTGACTTTCCCTTTCCCCAGAGGCATCTCCTCGCCAAGTTCTCTGCCGTTTGTCGGGTACAGTCCGTCCTTCGCATGGACTCCCCTGACGTACTTGCCGATGATGTCAAGGGCATCTACCGGGTTCGCCTTGCCGTAGAGTATCAGGTTGGCTGGATCGAGGTTGACCCCGAGGTTCTCCGCCCCCGAGTCTTCGAAAGTCCTCAGGAGTGTGACTGGCGTCTCTTGCCCAGTTTCGAACCAGAACTCCTGTCCGGCTTTGGCGCAGTGCTTTGCGACCTCCTTCACGGCCTCGACCAATCCCGGGTAGATTGGGTCGCCCGGATTCTCCGGTATGAAACCAACGTGAGTCGTAATGCTACCAACTCCCAAAATCCTGGCGAAGTCTGATCCTTTCTTCAGGATCTGGACCCGCTCGTTTCTGGTTTCTGGGGGGACGAGCCCGATTGTCCTCGGGCCGTCTATGAAATTCCACACCGCTACGGGGAGTCCTGTCCACATCGTGGTGATCTCGACGGAGTTGTCTTGGGCCGTCCTCTTCAGCTGTTTCGCATTATCCTCAGTGAGCATTTCCGGGCTCCAGCATGAAACTTGACAGGTAGAAAGTCCGAACTGGCGAACTTTGACTATTGCCTCTTCAACGCCACGTTCCATTGAAACGATGGTACCAAGCTTCAGCTTTGCCATACATAGGACATGACGATCTCAGCGTATATAACAGTGGTCACCGCCGTGTGAGAAGCTTCCAGACAGATACCTCGACAAGATGACTAAGGCGATAGAGTCGTTTCCAGCTGAGGAAGTCTTGAAGCTAGGTCACAAGCTACTAGAGCCCGTTGTCAACAAAATGAAGGAATGGTCCTCGGCTGCGAAGGAGTACCTAGAAAGTGGCGAATCGTCCGCCGGAATCTGGGGATATACCCCTGATGTTGGGCAAGCCAATGCAAGAGAAGTCCTAGAAAAGGCCGCGAGAATTCTGGAGAAGATTAGGCAACGCGAAAAAGATTCCTGAAACCGCTGTTTCAAGAGCTATATGGTTGTTCTTCCCTGACGAACTTGCGCGACTGACTTGAACGGTCAGCAATGGGAGCATCCGGGGGAATGAAAGGGTAGAGCATCAAGCCGCGGTCGCTGTTGAACAACTCGCGCGCTAAAGAATCTATTGCATGTGTGTCATCGCTAGAGGGGCCTTCTTTTATGCTACCAGAACCGGTCATTTCTTTGTCCCTTCCAGTTTCTATCCGATATTCAACGCTCATTTTCTCTGCGCGTGTGAATTCATTAGATTTTGGTGGCTTCGAGCGTCCCCCTTGCGGACAATTCATACTCATAATGTCGACGCGCGCGAGTACGGCCGTGATTCCGGCAAGCACTGACCAGAGACAGGCTGCATCCGATGCCAATGCATAGGCTTAAATGTCAATGCAGGGCGTGGGGAATCGTCTCATGGCTCTCAGCGATCAGGCGAGAGAGCTGGCCCATGCAATCATGCGGCGTCATGGTCGAGTGACTGAGGCAATCTTCGTAGAACCTACGGCTGAAGGACAGGTGCACCTCTCGGATGGCACTGCGATCACGATAAAAGAACTGGGCTTCCTTTTCTTTGGCTACAGTGGCACTGGTTCGAATGCTTTCTCCGCGTTTCTGTCTGAGAACGGATTTGTCGACTCGGATGTATCGAAAATAAGTGACCTACTGAAGCTGCTGCCGAACGGAAGGGGGATCAAGGGCGAGCGCCAAGGTAATCAGATCAAATGGCAGGATGGTACGACAACAGACCTGCTACCACCAGGATGGAAGTACGAATACCATCCCGTCCCCAGCCCGAAGAGTGCAGACCGCGGACTCCCTGCACCACCAACCCAGCCGGCAGCCTCTCCAACCGGGCCACCACGCCCGCCACCAGCACCTGTTGGGCAACCGACTATTCTACCCAAAATGAAGACCAGATGTGTTAGGTGCGGACGAAAAATGACAATCACTTCCAGAGGCGTGATCTTCCTTGGCGCTGGGGAACCTAACGTTGTGAGTCTACGTTGCGAACCGTGCAATATCACCAGATTCGAGAGGAAACCAGACATAGAGAAGGAGTTGAAAAGAACCTTGCCGCGGGAATTCACCCTAACGCCACAAGAGTATTGAACGAGCAACAGGCGCATTCGCGTCAATCATGAGAGGGCGGGGAATGTTTGAGAGCTTCTCTTGAACCCTCAACACGCAACGGGCTTCTATGTGAAAGCTAATGTGGTGCGGAACGCGCGAAAGGTGCAAATGGAGACACTAGAAATGGCCATTTCGTTGCACCTGTGTGTGCGAAAAAACGTTGCTCTTACCCACTGGATAACGGAGTTCCCATGAGCTCCTAATCGTCACAAAGTGTTATATTCTGATCGGAAAGGGATGCACCGTAAGACTGGTTTTTAGATGGAAAGTGTTGAGACGAAGAGGCCAAGAGTGATCTGGAAGGGTAACTTCGTCGTGGAAGAGAACGTCGGTGCCATCATGTGGCCTGCTGAGTGCTCCGCGTGTGGTGGTCGGGTAGATGTTCGAGACGATCTGAAGCTCAGCGGCGAGTTTAAGAACTTCGGAAAGGTAAATGTCCAAGTCTCCGGCGTGCCCTACTGTCAGGGCTGTTTCTCTAAGGTGAAGGCGGCGAAGCGTCTTGATAGCGTAGTGATCGGGTTATCTCTGGCAGTTGGCATCCCCCTCGGCATCATTGTCACAATCACGATGATGGCTAGTTCAAGCGTGACGTTCATCTGGCTCCCGCTGATTTTCGTGCCGGTGATACTCATTTGCTACGCGCTCGCTTGGTTGGCCATCAAGTTCCCTCTGAGAACAATCATGAAGGGACGCTTCGTTGACTACATAGACGCTCGACTACAGCACGGGAAGAAGAGCGACGGAACTGAAGGGGTTAGCGTTATCATCGACATACCGAACAAGGACTTCGCAACGAAGTTCGCCCAGCTGAACGAGGCCTTGCCTGAGGGGCCTCCCAAATGATGAGGGGGCTTCCGAATCAGGTCGTGGGCTACGAACAGGCGACAGCATACAGGAGGCTCTTCGCGAGATTCATTGACGGCCTGATCTGGGTTTTCGTCTTTCTGCCCCTCAGCGGACTCATCGGGGCGATCTTCGGATTGGCCGGATCCGATGCATCGATCGTTGGCTTCTACGTGGCCTTACTGGCTTCATTGATTGGATATGACTCGGTGATGGTTCACGTGTTCGGGAAAACCCTTGGCAAAAAAGCTCTAGGGCTTAGGGTCATAGATGCCAGGGGCGAGAAACTGAGTTGGACCAACAGCATGGTCAGGTCTGTCGTCCTGGTAATTTCGGGCATTCTCGTTATCTTCCTGATAGTTGCCACTGCGTCTGTTTTCGGTTGGATATTCCTCTGGGGTCTGGGGAAGTACGAGCGTTTTCCCCACGACGCCCTTTCGAAGTCGTTCGTAGTGAGGGAATCTCCCGGCTTACCTCAAGCGGTCCCGCGGGGGCCAACAGCCCTGCTTGAGCTTGAGAGACTGAGAGAGCAAGGGATCATTTCGCAGGAAGAGTACGAGAGGAAGAAGAAAGAGCTTGGGGTGACAGCTGAACCGCCGCCACCGCCCCCCTAGTTTCACGCTTCTTCGTTGCAGCGCACGAGCAAAGACACTATGATCTCATGTCGGCGGAGCAGGTGGAGCGGGTTTCCCTCCCATTGTACTACCCAGGGACGATGGCAGTCGAGAATACAAGAGACTTGTGAGATCCTGCACATGCACCTTCGCGCAATGCCCGTCCATTGCCAAGTACCATGACGAAACTGCGCTAGGAGAGATTTCTCACTTAGGAGCGAAACAGCGAAAGAGCGAAAAACCATCCTCGGACTTGCCAGTCTGTATTTGAACTCTTGGCCTCACCTTTTTGACCTCTTGAGACCTAGTTCACTACGGAATGCTGAGCAGGGCCGAGACGGACTTTCTGAGGGGCGAGAAACAAGCCAAGCCGAACCAACTGAGGTATCTCAGGCATTGCGTGAAGAGGAAGATCACCGCCCTCGGGGAGCATGACTTGCCGGCAATCATGACCGATGACTGGGCAAGTGCCATGTTCAGGAGCGCTATTGAGGCCAATAACGGAGCCGCTATCGAATCCAATAGCGCCTCGGAAGCCCACCCCTCAGAAACTCAGGATTTGAGTGGGCCGGGCCGGATTCGAACCGGCGACCTCCGCCGTGTGAGGGCGGCATCGTACCGGGCTTCGTCTCGTCAGGTCTGCGCTGGCGCAATGCCCAAGAGCATCTTGTTGAAGTCGGGACTCTTGAGAAGTTCGCTGGGTTCTCCTTCGGCCATTTTCCTGCCGCTCGCCATGATGAATGCATGGTCGGAGAGATCCAGTGCCAACCTGGCATTCTGCTCCACGAGTATCACCGTCAACTTGAGATCGTCCCTGAGCATCTTGACGTTGCTTACAAGCTGTTTGGCCATTTTCGGGGCTAGATTCGCGGTCGGTTCATCAAGCATGATAACCTGAGGTTTCCTCATCAACGCCATGCTCAGGGCTAGCATCTGTCTCTCACCGCCACTCAGAAGCCCGGCGGACTTGCCCATGAAGTCATTCAGGACCGGGAACATGGACAAGATGTTGCGAACGGTTTCCTTTGATGACTCCGCGTCCACCGTGTACGACGCCAGCCACAGGTTCTCCGCGACTGTGAGGTTCCCGAACACGTTGTCCGTCTGAGGCAGGTATGCCACGCCTCTTCTGGCTATCTCGTGCGGTGGTAGCTTCGTTATGTCGGACTCCCCACAAAAGATGGAGCCGGAATAGACCGCGGTGAGACCGAATATTGTCTTCAGGAGAGTCGATTTGCCGCTACCATTTGGTCCAAGCACACACGTGACTTCTCTGTCCTTGAACGTCATGTTGATGTCGAATATGATGTGGAGCGGGCCATAGCCCGCGTTGATGCCCTTGACCTCTATCACGCAGAATCCCCGCCCATGTAGGCCTCGATCACAGCCGGGTCATTGATGACGCTGTCCGGACGCCCCGAGGAGATGACCTTTCCGGCCGCCATCGCGAACACCTTGTCCACATACTGCAGTGCCACGTCGAGCCTGTGCTCTACGATCAGGAATGACAGGTCCATCTTGTCCCTGAGGTGGACTAGCCTTTCGAAGATCATGTGCGACAGCACCGGGTTGACTCCCGCAACGGGCTCATCCAGCATCACGAGCTTCGCCCTCATCATCAGTGCCCTTCCTATCTCGAGCAGCTTGAGCTGTCCGCCGCTCAGCTTCTCTGCTTGGGTATCCCGAACCTTGTCTAGAGACAGCATGTCCATGACCGCCAGCGCCCGTTCGGCTCTTTCCCTATCGCTCTTTGCCCAGATGCTCTCGATAGTTGAGAAGAGGAAGCTTTCCCCTCTGCCGTTCCCTGAGGCAACTAGCATGTTCTCAAGGACAGTGAGCCTTGAGAACGGAATGGGTATCTGGAAACTCCTTGTCAGTCCTAGCTCGGCTATCTTGAAGGCAGGCTTTCCGGCTATGTTCTTGCCGTCGAACACGATCTTTCCCCCGTCTGGTCGATAGACCCCTCCACACACGTTCACAAGCGTTGTCTTGCCGCTGCCGTTAGGCCCGATGAGAAGAGCCATTTCGCCTCGTCCCACTGAGAGAGACACGCCTCCGAGCGCGCTGACTCCACCGAAGCTCTTCGTTACTTCAATCACCTGCAGCAATCCTTTTCACATCACTCCAAAAAAAGAGGTCGGGCGTGACCTAGAAGCCTGGGTTCCATGCTGTTGAGTCTGACGCGAAGGAGTAGGTCGCCGCCCTTTCCCAGTCGTATCCTGCACCTGTACTCACGACTGCGTAGATTGCGTAGTCGCCTCCTGCCCTGTCGCCTGCAGCATTCAGTTGAGTCCAGCCGCTAGCGCCGAAGTACGCGTTGGCCACTGAAGGCAGGGCCGCTTTGATCGCCTGCCCGTCGTAGTTGTTTGAAGCGAGGATAGAAAGCGCTATCACCCACAGGCAGTCGTAGGCAATGTAGGCGTACTCGTCCGGTTCCTCGCCGATGCTCGCGATTACCCTCTCGCGTACCGAAGCCCACTTTGCAGTGTGCGTGCATGCGAATATGGTACTGAATAGCCCAACTTGGGCTGCCTGCGCTCCAGCCTGACTCGCTATCCTTGAGCTCATCGCAGTTCCGTCGCATGCAAACCACTTCACGCTGAGAAGTGCGGGGTAGTCCTTGGCTTGCAGGAGGATCTGTGCTGCTTCTTCGAAAGATATGAGTTCGATTGCAACCTTGTCAGCGCCATACTGTTGAATGGCCTGTTGGACCTTGGTGTTAAGTGCGCTCAGTTCCACCGAGAAGTCGGTCGCTTCGTAGTTGTACCTGACCCAGTCGAGGACCCTCCCTCCGAGAGACGTGAAGGTCCGGTTGAACACGGCTGCCAGTCCATCGCCGTAGGTGTCCGCTCTGTAGACGAGAAACGCTGCTTTGATCCCCTTCTCCCAGAACGCCTTTCCTAGCACTCTGCCTTGCGGGTTATCGTCTGTGACCAGCCTGAACACGAAGTCGCCCGGTATTGAGAGGTCGGTCGCCGTGGAGGATTGGCTTACGATCACAATGTGGTTCGTATCAGCATAGCCCTTGATGTTCCTGATCTCGCCACTTGAGAGCGGCCCGACCACTGCCTTCACTCCTCTCGCTGCCAGTGACTGGAGCTTCGTCAGGCATACCTCCGGCTTGGTTTCCGTGTCCTCGACCAGTACCTTGATTGTGAAGTTAGCTCCGGCCGCCTGCAGGTAAGCGTTGATGTCAGCTTGAGCGATCTCGATGGCTGCCTTCTCCCTTGTGCCGTATGTCGCTAGGTCGCCCGTGAGCGCTAGTATTGCCCCTACTGAGATCTCGCCCGTGAGAACCGAGCGCCCTGTGGGCTTGGGTGACAGGTACCAACCAGCGGCGAAGCTTGCGATTAGTAGAACGGCAATTACTGTGGCCCATGTCAGTTTTGAGGTGCTAGATAGAGTTATTAGTCCCTTTCCAGATGACATTCTTATTTATGGCTGGAAAGGAGGAGTCCTATTTAAGCATTTCTGGCAAAACACTTATAAACATTACTGCCGGGCATCTGGAGCGCTCACCTGAATGCTTGACCCTTTGGTTCGAGACGCGTTGCTGTATGGCAACCTTCTGTCAATGATGTCTTTGGGCCTCACCTTGACGTACATCACAAGCAAGGTGCCCAACTTCGCACACAGTTCGTTTGTCAGCATCGGGGCCTATGTGTCACTTGCCGTTGCAGACGTCCTCGACGTGAACCCGTACGTCGCGTTGCCCTTTGCCTTTCTGGTCGGAGGACTAGCATCAGCGGCCGTCTATGCCTTCGCCATGAAGCCGATCGCGAAGCGTGGCGGTTCACTAGTTCATCTCATGATGGCCACGCTCGCTGCTGAAACTATCTTCTCCGGAATCGTGAACGCCTTCGCAGACTACCTGCAGGAGTCGTTCAAGATATACTCCAGAGCCTTTACGCTGCGGGACCTTGACTTTTCGTTCCTCGACCTCCCCGGGGTGTTTATCATCTCGTATGTTCTATGCGCTATGTTGTTCGTGGCGCTGTTTCTGATCCTGACGAGAACCAGATTCGGGATTGCAATGAGAGCCACAGTCGAGAATCCACCATTGGCCAGCGTGTTGGGAGTCAATACAGACCTCGTGTACGTTGTATCGTGGTTCATATCGGGTGGCCTTGCTGGCGTGTCCGGAGCGCTCTTGCCCTTCTGGATCCAGATGGGCCCGAGCACCAGTGGAACATACCTGCTGAGCATATTCTGCGCCAGTGTGCTTGGCGGATTGGGGAGCCTTGCCGGTGCCATAGCAGGCGGGCTTGTGCTCGGAGTGGGCGAGATACTGATCACAGGTTTCCTCGCGGGTGTGCTCGGATACTGGGTTGTCCCGTACAGGCCAGCAATACCGTTGATCGTCATGTCATTCATACTGTTGCTCATGCCTGAGGGGATCGTGGGCAAGCTCCAGGGCCAAGCTAAGAGGAAGGCGTAGTCACGATGACCCCCGAGCTACTTTTTCTCTTCGACCTGATGGCGATGTTCGCAGTCTACCTCATATTGAACCTCAGCCTGTGTCTGGAATTCGGATATGGCGGGATACCGGACTTCGGCAAGGTGCTCTTCGTGGCTGGCGGCGCTTTCGTGGTGGGAGGCTTCACCGGGAGATTCGCCTCTTGGATGATAGGCATCGTCGGATATGACTACATCCGGTCAAACGCCTTGGTGATCTTCATGATAAACTCGCATCTCTCGAGCGATGTCTGGACATCCCTAGTGATCTTCGTTCCCTCGATACTGTTCGCGATTCTGGTGGGGGGGCTGCTCGGATACTTGGCATCCTTTCCTGCGATCAGATTGAGAGAAGACTACCTGGGAATGACGCTGCTTTCGATGGGAGAGGTCGCGAAAATCATAGCACACAACTACCCTGATTTGGTCGGCGGGTCACTGGGCGTGCAAGTGCCGGACCCCTTGGCATGGGCAGGTGAATGGAGGTTCGCGTTGGCAAGCGTGGTCATCTTGGCGTTCGCGGGGTTGGTCTGGCTCTACGTGGATAAGGTCGGCCACTCGCCGCTGGGAAGGACGCTGAGGGCCATAAGGGACAACGAGACGACTGCTGAGTCTCTGGGGAAGAACATATCTGACTACAGGATGAGAACGCTGGTGGTCTCGTCAGCGATCGCGGCTCTGTGTGGAGGACTGTATGCGTTCTACACGTGCGGAGTGGTTGCGACGACGTACAGTAGGATGTGGTGGACTTTCTGGCCGTGGTTGATGGTGATGCTCGGGGGCGCCTCAAGCAGCAAGGGAGTCTTCGTAGGCACACTGGTTTGCACTTCCGCCATCAAGCTCATCAACGTATTCAAGGACATCTTCCAGCCTTTGATCCCGTTTGACGTAGTGTGGGCAGAGAGCATGATGATAGGAGCAACCATGATTCTGGTCCTGATCCGGAGGCCGGGGGGCATATTCCCTGAAGAGCCGCAGGTCACCTCAGGCATGTTCAGAACGACCCCTGCAAGCAACGCAGGAGACACCAAAGTGTCTTAGGCCAGTGGACCAGGACTCATAGCTCTAGCTGCCAAGCCAGCTTCGTGAGTGAGTCAAGGTCAACCGCTGACGTAGTGATTCCCGAACTTCTCAACGCTTACGATTTCGCCGAGCTTCTTCCTCGCCTTGATCAGTCGCACTGTCTTCGATAGGAGCCCCTTCTCTTCACGAGGATAGCCAATGGCCAGCAGCGCGACAACGGTGAACCCGCTGGGAATTTCCAACATGTCTTTGACCTGCTTCTCCGTGAAGCTGCCTATCCAGCAGGTTCCCAAGCCCTCTCCGGTTGCTGCTATGACCATGTTCTGCATGGCGATCGTGGTGTCAACCACGTACCACTTGGGAGACGCCCACTTGTTGCCGCAACCGACTATGACGACAGGCGATTCATGCAGGAACCGGGCGAACACCCCGCCTTCAGAGAGCCGTTTTCGTTTCTCCGCGTCCCTGACTACGACGAAGTGCCAAGGTTGCCTGTTTGAGGCGGAGGGCGCCAGGCGTGCGGCCTCCAAGATCCTAGCCAGCTTCTCCTCGGGTACTTCATCAGGCAGGTACGATCTGATTGAACGCCTCGTTTGTATGGCCTCAAACACTTCCATTTCCTAGAAACACCTATTCACTGGACTACAGTCTGGCTCCAGCCCGATATTACCGTTTTGCCGAATCGCCCCCGAAGATGTCTTGGAGGAATCGCAGTTTGCTCGCCCAGTTCGCAACTCTTATTATTCAAGGAATCGGGGCAATTGTATGAGGTACGAGATCAAGTACAGGCCGTCCTACAGTCTTCTAGTCGTCAACATGGATCCAGGCGAGACTATCGTTGCTGAAGCCGGCGCTATGACCTACATGAGTCCGACGATTGAGATGAGGACGAGGGGAAGGGGGCAGAGCGTGTGGGACACGCTCAAGGTCGGACTGCTCGGTGGTCAGTCCTTCTTCGTTAACGACTATACCGCGGCCACCGGGCCGGGAGAGCTCGGGTTAGTTGCGGCGCCAGTCGGGGACATCGAGAAATTGCCGATGGACGGAACGATAGGGTTCATTATCCAGAAATCGTCGTACATTGCATCCAGCCCGGGGATAAACCTGGACATTCAATGGCAGGGCTTCACGAAAGGGATATTCGGCCAGGGACTGTTCATGATCAAGACATCTGGAACCGGAGACCTTTTCATCAATACGTTCGGGGCCATCGACAGGCACAGCCTGTTGCCGGGCGAGAAGCTGATAGTCGACAACTTCCACCTCGTCGGTTTCACAGACACGTGCTCCTATGAAGTCAAGCGACTAGGAGGCCTGAAGGAATTCGTGCTCAGCGGCGAAGGACTCATTGTCGAGGTAACGGGTCCGGGAGAAGTGTACCTTCAGACGAAGAACTTGGCCGAGTTCGCGGACTGGCTGTGGTACGTGATGGAGCCCAAGGTCAGAGCGGTCAGGGGTTCAAGGTAGAAGGCTGACAGGCCCACTTGGCGTGGGATTCTTCCACCTAATTACACATTCTCTGAATACGACAGGTCAGTGAAATGTCGTAGCGTGAGGGAATTGGAGCCAGACTCCAGATCGGATGTTCCTCATGTGTGCGCTATGTGGATAGACTAGCGCGGACGATCCAAACTGGCCTTGGTAGAACCACAGCCCAATGGAAAGGGATATCTCTGTGCGGGGCTGCGGAGTCTGCGAAGCTGCGTATGGGTACAATCAACATTTCACTGCCCGATGAGATGATAGAAGAGCTCGACGGAGTGGTCAAAGAGAAACACTATGCCAGTCGTTCAGAGATTGTGCGGGATGCCCTGAGGACTCTGTTCAGCGAAGTTGAATGGACATCGAGGCAGGCAGGAACCGCCTTGGCCGTGGTAACGATGACGTTCAACGTAGAGAGGAGAGGTGTATTCGAAGAAATCAATCGGCTGCAGCATGAGTACGAGGACATTGTTGCCACAATTTTGCACAATCATATGAGCGGGTCGTGCCTTGAGGTCATCCTAACAAGAGGAGACATTTCCAGAATAAGAGAGCTTGCTGAGAGGCTCAAGGCGATTAGGGACATAGAAGTGGTCAGGGTCACAGTCGCTTAGGCGTCGACGAACTCCAATCCGATATTGGCAATCTTTGCCAACAACACTATTATCCGGCACGCTCAGGGGTCTCAAGAGAGGACGAAGGCATTTTGAAAGCTGAAGAAGCTGCCAATCAGGATCTACCTTTGAGACTTCTACTCATCGCAGGCGTCGGCCTGATGATCTTGATTAGCTGGTTAGGGGTTCTGCGTCATTTCGTTTCTCTCGACATTGCCGGGCTTCTGGCAGCTCTTCTTGGGGGTCTGCCCCTTTTCAGGAGGGCTTACCTTGATCTCAGAGCCGGGTCGATAACATCTGATGTGGCCATGACCATCGGCATGATCGCAGCTTTGTCGATCGGCGAGTTCACATCAGCAGCTGTCATAGCGTTCTTCATGCTGATAGCTGAGTCTCTGGATGAATTCACTATCAGCAAGAGCAGATCAGCAATACACGATTTGGTGGAGACATCGCCTAGGAAAGCTGTCGTGAGGAGGAATGGACTCGAAGAGGAGGTCGACACGAGCGAAGTGAAGCGGGACGACATTGTCGTCGTAAGATCTGGAGAGAGAGTGCCAGTGGACGGGATCGTGGTAGCTGGGCGAGCCTCTGTAAACCAGGCTCCAATCACCGGGGAATCCATGCCTGTAGAGAAAGGGGTCGGAGACGAAGTCTTCACGGGCACTATCAATGAGTTGGGGCTGATTCAGGTCAAGACGATAAAGATCGGTGTTGACACGATCTTGGCAAGGATTGTGGAGCTGGTCGAGGAGGCTGAACACTCGAAGGCGCCGATCGAAAAAGTGGCTGATCGCTTTGCAGCTTACTTTGTGCCCCTTGTCTTGGGTGTTGCCCTCATGACCTTCATGATCACCGGGAGCGTCAACTCTTCAATCGCTGTTGTTGTGGTTGCCTGCCCGTGTGCGATAGCGTTGGCAACGCCTCTGGCCGTGGTAGCAAGTGTGGGCAAGGCTGCGAAAAAGGGGATCATCATCAAAGGCGGT
>Ga0315282_10010521_pt1 | contig 14487 bp, 12 predicted proteins | sample YL17G07_20_MG_FD_203693 | JGI IMG/M metagenome (GOLD analysis project Ga0315282, IMG submission 203693) | Sediment microbial communities from Yellowstone Lake, YNP, Wyoming, USA - YL17G07_20 | ecosystem: Environmental > Aquatic > Freshwater > Lake > Sediment | place: USA: Wyoming | collected...
CATCCCCAGGTAACTCTCGAAGAAATCGTGATCGACAATCGAGCCGGCAATCCCCATCGACACGCCGCCCAGCGCCAGGTACGCCTTGCCGCGCATGGTCGCCACCGCCAGCCCGGCCCGGGCGAACTGCAGCAGGTTCTGCTGCACATCGGGCGGGATCGTCGGGTCATCGGCGTCCTGAACGTCCCGTCCATAGATGCTGAAGGCCGGCAGGCCCTTCTGGTTGTGAGCCGCCAGCACCGAGGCCAGGTAGACGGCACCCGGGCGTTCGGTGCCGTTGAGCCCCCAGATCGCTTTCGGAATGTATGGATCCATATCCATCGTCTCAGCGCCGTAGCACCAACAGGGTGTGACGGTGATCGAGAGGCCCACCCCGGCGCGGGCGAACTTCTCGGCCGCCTGGGCCGCCTCTGCGAAACCGCCGATGCAGCTATCCGCGATCACGCACTCGACCGGCAGGCCGTTGGAATGGCGCAGACTCTTCGCCAGCAGCTCGGCCACCGCTTTGGCCATGCCCATAGTCTGCCCTTCCAAGGCCTCGCGCACCCCTTTGCGGCGCCCGTCGATGGCGGGTCGAATGCCGATCCTGGGCATCTCGCCCACCAGCCGGTTGTGCGGGGGGATTGTTTCGATACTGTTTGCCATAGTGCAGTCCTCCTTGAGTTAAGTGTCTGCCCGAACAACCTGTAGCATAGGGCCTTGTGCCCGCTTACTGCGCCCACAAGGGGCTATGACTACAGCTCCAAGTCTTATTCCTTCATTGCGCCCGACGTGAGGCCAGCCATCAGCTGGCGCTGCACCAATGCGACAAAAATGATGGCGGGGATCAACATCATGACCGACATCGCACACATGCCGCGCCAGTCGGACACGTGCTCGCCGGTCAACTCAAACAGGGCCGGCGGGAAGGTGCGCGAAGCCGGGGTGCGCGTGATCGTATTCGCCAGCGCAAACTCGTTCCACGCCGTCAGAAAGGCGAAGATCCCGCTGGCGGCCGCGCCCGGCAGTGACAGCGGAAGATCGACGCGCAGGAATGCGGTCCAGCGCGAGCAGCCGTCGATCAGCGCCGCTTCGTCCAGCTCCGACGGGATGGCCCGGAAGAAACCGTCCATCAGCCAGGCGGTGAAGGGCACGTTGAGCGCCACGTAGGTGAGGATCATGCCCGGCACGGTGTCGGACAGGCCCACGCGCCCGAACAGCACCAGGATCGGCAGGCTGAGGGCGATGCCGGGCACGGCCCGTGCCAACATCAGCGACAGAAAGATGGTGTTCTTGGCCTTGAACCGGAAACGAGCGAACACATAGCCGGCCAGCGTGCCAAAGGTCAGGGCAAACAGGGTACTCACCACGGCGATCACCATGGAGTTGCGGGCATAATCCCCAAAGGGGATGTTGGTCCCCATGCCAAACGAACCCTCGGGGACAGGCCAACCCAACAAGGTCTTGAACGAGTCCAGCGTCAATTCGGTGGGGATCCAGACCGGTGGCCGGGCATTGATCTCGATGTTGAGCCGCACCGAGGTGAGAATGATCCAGAAGGCAGGCAGGAAGAAAGCCAGGATGATGAGATAAAGCAGTGTGTCCCTGGCGATGTCCCCGGTCTTCCGGCGGCGGCCCGCTCTGGCGAAACCCGTTGCGCTCATTCTCGCCCCTCCCATCGACTCTTGATAACATTCCTGAATAGATAGAGCGTGAACAAGAAGCTCAAAATGACCGTGACGTAGGACATGGAGCTGCCCATCGAGTAGTTGTGGCCGGTGAACGCCAGCCGGTAAACGTAGGTCCAGATCAGCTCTGTGCGGGTGCCGGGACCGCCCGCGGTCATGATGCTCACCACGTCGTAAACGCGGGCCAGGTCCAGCGACCGGATGGCCATCGCCGTGTAGATGAACGGCCCAATCATCGGAAACGTCAGGTGGCGGAACTTCTGCCAGCCGGACGCGCCGTCCACCTCGGCTGCCTCGAAAGGCTCGGTCGGGAGCGACAGGATTCCGGCCTCCAGGATGATCACCATGAACGGGGTGCTCATCCAGATCTCGGCCACCAGAATGGCAATGAAGCCTAACGGCACTTGAACCAGCCAGGGGATGATGTGTGCATCACCGGTCAGCGAGAAGAGCAGGTTGTTGACCAGGCCCAGCTGGGCATTGAAGAACCACTTGAACTGAAAGCCGACCAGGATGGGCGCGAACATCATGGGCATCATCAACACCGTGCGCAGCAGCCCGCGCCCCACGATCGCCTTTGCCATCAGCTGGGCGATGAGCAGGCCGATGACAAACTCCAGGTTGACCGCCAGGGTCATGAACAAGATGGTGCGCCCAAACGCCTGCCAGAAATCACCGTTGCTGAACAGGTCAATGTAATTCTGCAGGCCGATGAATTGGTAGGCCGGCCGCGTCAGATCGTAGTCGGTGAAACTCAGGTACAGCGAGTAGACCATGGGGAAGACGACCACCGCCGCGATGGCGACGATGGCCGGCAGCAGCATCAGGAAAGGCAGCCGCCTCGCCTCGCCGGTCGATATCTCAAGGGGGGTGCTGCGAGCCCATCTCTTGGCGACTGTGCTAGGTGTCATGCTGACTATCCTCAGACAACGTGCCCGGCACTTCAGGAGTGCCGGGCACCTCAAGCGAAACCCGCACTCAGGCGGCCTTGTAGTAGCCCGCCTTGTCCATCAGATCGTGAACCTGCTTGACCGCATCGTCCAGACCAGCCTTGGGCTCCACGTCGCCCAGGATGATCTTCTGCACAATCGGGTACAGCACGTTGGACATGGGCAGCCACTCGGCAATGAGAGGCGGGGTCTTGAAGTCTTCCTGCGCCTGCAGCAGGGCCAGCTCCAGCCGCTTCTTGTCCAGGGGGTTGGTGGCCGTCTCGGCTTCCTTGATGATCTTGTCCCACACGCTCTGGCGGGCAACAAGAAAACCAAGCTTGGCTTCCAGCTCGTTGCCTTCGGGGCTGGTCAAATATTTGATCAAAGACGCAGCAGCTTCCTTGTTCTTGCTGGCCTTGGTGATGGAAAAGCCGTGATGCCCGGCCCAGCCGGAGTGGATCTTGCCGTCACCCATGGGGGCGCGCGCCAGGTCGAACTTTCCGGCGACCTTACTGGTCTTTGGATCCTGGAAGAAGCTGTACCAGCCGTACCATTCGGTGTACATGCCAATCGTGCCGTTGGCGAAGTTCCTGGCGACATCCTCCCACACGTAGTTGGTCATGTCGGGGGGCATCGCGTTTGCTTTGTACAGGTCGGCGAACATGGTGGCCGCCTTGACCCCGGCCGGGCTGTTGAAGACCGGCTCCCACTTGTCGTCGAACAGGGCGCCCCCTTCGGCCACCAGCACCTCGTAGAAGCGGCCCGAGAGCGCCTCTTCCTTGCCGGCAAACTCCGTGCCATAGACGCCGGTCTTGGCATCGGTCAGCTCGATCGACATCTGCTTGAACTCATCCCAGGTCTCGGGCGGCTTCTTGTCGCCCAACAGGTCGGTGCGGTAGTGCAGGCACGAGATGTCGAAGTGGCGAGGGATCACCCACAGGCTGCCGTCGCGCCGGGCGGCATCCACCAGGCGCGGGATGAAGTCCTTCAGATCATCCGCGCTGAAGTAGGCATCCAGTGGCTCCAGCCCGCCCGCCTTGACATACTGAGAGAAGAAGCTGCTGTGGTCCCAGCACACGTCGTAGTCCACGGTGCCGGCTGCGAAGTCCTGCACCAGCCGCTTGTCGGTCGAAAAACCGTCGCCTTTGAACACGAACTCCACCTTGGCGCCGGTTTTCTCCTCCCACTCAGGGATGATCTTATACAGTTCGTCGTAGTTGGCACCGCTGATGGCATGGACGCGCACCGTCACGCCCTGGAAGGATTGGCCGAGGACGGTCGGGAATCCCTTGGCCCGGACGGTGGTAGCGCTCAGCGGCGACCCCTCGAACTTCGAGGCGACGCCGGCGCTTGCCGCCGCGCCGGCGGCCAATCCGGCATACTTCAGGAACTGACGCCGAGAGATATTCTTCTTCGCAGACATTGCACACTCCTCCTGTAATCTTGAATCGCTTCTGATGATTCTTGGGAAACAAACGTGCCGACTTGCCGCCACCAAGGTCGAGGCTGGCCTCACCCCCCTTCGCATCCACGGGGCCGAGATGCATCCTACACCACATCCGGCAGATCGTATTCACCCAATCGCAGCGGGTATGTCCCGCAGCTGCGCACCAGGTTCACCACGTAATCGTAGGCTTCGCCCGACACATTGCTGGGCACCGAATGGTCGGACTGGAAGATGTAGCCCCCGCCCTTGGCCGCGTTCAGCTTGGTGAGCACGCTGCGCCGGAGCTCCTCGCGGCTGCCGTGCGCCCAGGTGATCACATCCATGTTGCCGCAGAAGGCGATGCGATGGCCGTAGCTGCGCCGCAGCGCCACCACGTCCAGCCCGGCCTTGGCTTCGAGCGGGTTGTAGGCGTCGATGCCGGTCTCGATGAAGTCCTCGAAGATGCGTTTCACGTTGCCGCAGCCGTGGTAGATGACCGGCAGGCCGTGGGCGTGGCATTCGTCCACGATGGCGGTGACGCCCGGCTTGAAATATTTGCGCCAGTAGGCGGGCGAGAAGAAGATGTCCTTCTTGTAGGCCACGTCACCCCAGATCACCATGCCGTCCAGCCGGCCGCCGGCTGCCTTAATCTGCGCCCCGGTGATGGCCAGGTTGAACTCGTTCAGGCGCTCCACGAAGCGGCCCACCTCGTCGGGATACAACCCGATCCACAGCATCACGTTCTCAGAGCCGATGGTGCGCCACAACATCTCGTGACCTTCGCAGACGCTGCCATAGACCGGGAAGTCGGGGTGGAGCGACTCGACCGTCTCGACCCAGGGCGGCAGATTGCGGGCAAAGCCATCCCCAACCCCGCCCAGCTGGTTGTCGCCCGGGCTGAAGTAGCGCCGGTCGTCCCACGGATCGTCGAACTGAAAGGCGTGCATCTTCTCGACGGTATCGGTCTCGAACCTCAGAAAGGCCGGCATCGGGAAGGCCAGCTTCTTCTGGATGACTGCCTCGAAGCCGGTGCGCACGATCACCTCTTCGTCGTCCTGCTTCAGGATCTCGAACGGCTTGATGTGGGGGTCCATGTTGGGGATGGTCACGATCCAATCCAGGTCGTAGTACCGATAGATATCGGTACCCGCCGGCAGCCCCAGGTCGGCGCGCCAGCGCTCCAGGAAGCTGCCCCAGAAGAAGTCGCTGATGGGCACCCGGTCGGCCTCCTGGTGGTGCAGCGTCCGGTTCATGCGCTCCAGCTTGGCCAGGCAATTGGCAGTTCGCGGCATAGCGATGGCCCCCTCAATCCGTATGGAACACTTCTTTCATGTCCGCCCACCATTCTCCCTCGGCTCGGGTGGGCAGCGGCTCCTGCAGGGGTTTCATGATCGCCCACCATTCCTGCGTCTTGGGGTCGGCGGCCATCCGGGCCATGTCGGCCTCAAAATCGTGGCCGTGATACTCAAAGTAGGCGAACAGGTAGCCGTCCTTGTAGTAGATTGAGTAGTTGCGGATGTTGCAGCGGCGGATGGTGTCGAGCACCTCGGGCCACACCCTGGCGTGATGGGCTGTGTACGTCTCAAACGCGCCCGGCTTGAGACGGATGACCTGACCGTAGCGTTTCATGAGATGATTACCTCCTCAACGTCAATAGCCACCATAGTCGCGCACCGTTTCGTACAGCGCCAACACGTTCTCCACCGGCGTCTCGGGAAGCACGAAGTCGTGGCTGGGCGAACAGACGTAGCCACCGCCCGGCTTCATCACCTCGAGCACCTGGCGCACCCGGCTGCGCACCAGGTCGGGCGTCCCTTCGATGAGCACGCGCTGGCTGTCGATGCACCCCTCGAACACCATCCGGTCGCCAAAGGCGCGTTTCAGGCCGGCAGGCTCCATGCCCCGGCAGGCCGGCTGAAGCGCCTGCAATCCGTCGAGGCCGATTTCGATCAAGGCCGGGATCAGCGGTGCAAATCCGCCACAGCAGTGCATCAACACCTTCAATCCATAGTCATGACCCAGCTCCACCAGTCGCCGCAGGTGCGGCAACATGAAGCGCCGGAACAGCGGCTCGCCGATGGCCGGCCCGGTTTGAGTGCCAAAGTCGTTGCCGATGAAGAAGATATCGATGGCGTCGGCCGCGGCCTCGAAGATGCGCCGGCTGACCGCGGCATAATAATCCACGAGATGCTGCAGCACCGCATCCACGAGCTCCGGCGCATCGTACATCGTGTAGATGAGCGTCTCCATCCCGAACATGTCGATGGCATCGTGGAAGAAAGGAGACCAGTCGCCGCCCAGGATGGCATATTCCCCCTTCCACTTTAGGGCGTCGGAGCGAACTTCGGATACGTCCATCCAGGTTGGGTCGGGCCAGGGATACGCATGAACTTGCTCCAGCGTGGCGCGGGCCAGCGGATGGCTCATCGGCTGGCCGTAGAAATAGCCGTGCCGCTCGATGCCAAATGGGGTGCGGGAGACGGCGCCGGGCGACAGGTTTTTCGATGGGTCGGCGTCCGGCGGCCCGGCATAGCGGGCATACACCCGCCGAAAGTCGTCGCCCACCAGGCGATGCAGGCTCTCGTCGTCCGCCAGTCCCAGGTGGAGCCGGGCCTTCTCCTTGAACTCCGGCGAGGCGCCCAACCAGACCGGCACCCGGTCCGGTTCCTGGTGCGCGAAAGCGGTTAGCACGCGGTCCCGCGAGGTCATTTCAGTCGACATAGGTCCCCTCAGTAACGAAACTCCCTGGCAATTTCGACGTAGCTCTTGATGTTGTCGGGAGAGCCCTCAAAGAAGTGGTCCGAGGCTGCCATGATATACCCGCCTTCCGACGCAGCCTGTTCCCAGATCCGCTCAATCTGCAGGCGTATATTCTCCGGCGTGCCGCGCTCAAAGCCGGCCTGTTGATTGAAACCGCCGATCAGCGCCAGCTGGTCGCCCAACGTGGCCTTGATCCGGCGCAGGTCTGCGTCGCCGCCCATGCCGCGCGGGGTCAGCGTCTCCGACGCATCACATCCGGTCTGCTTGATCAGTTCCAGCTGGGCCATCATCTTGCCGCAGGTGTGATACACGCTTCTGATTCCGATCTCGTGCAGCGCGGCGGTGGTCTGCCGGTCGTAGGGCACGCAAAACTCGCCGAAGATAGCGGGCGAGATGACCGACATGGAGCCATCGCCGCCGCCGTTCTCCAGCATGTCGATCCGGGCACCCCGCAGGCTTTGGATGAACCTCAGCTTGTAGTCCAATATGATGCGCAGGAATTCGTGCACCCAGGCCGGGTCGTCAAACGTCTCCATGATCATGCGCTGGCTGCCCACGTAGTTGCAGGCGTCTTGCCAGCACCCACCCTGGTGATTGAAGATGCCTGCCCGCAGGATGCCCATGTCGCCCATCCGGTCGAAGGCACGGTTGATGGCCGGGATGTCGGGGCGCGGCAGCGGCATGTATTTCCTGATCCAGCCAATCTGCTCCTTTTGCTTGATGGGATACTCGGTCACCCAGGCCATCTTGTCGTTTCTTTCCATGGCCTTGGTCAGCTGGCCCTCGGGCGTGTCGATGGTGAACCGGTAGATCGTGGAAACTCGATCGGCTTTGGCGATCTGGTAGCTCACCCGCCAGTCAGGCCCGGGCACCAGGTCGCCGGTGAAGTACATAGCCGAAACCGGCGGCTCGTCCAGCCATGCAAAGTAGAAGATCTGGGCGTCCATATCGAAATCACGATAGATCTCGAACTGGTCCGCACCGCGCGCATAGGTGCTGGCCCAATAATCCATCCAGCCATGGATGGTTGCCGGCAAGCGATCGGGCTTCCCGCGGCTCAGAGCAGTCAGCAAGCGTTCGCGGTGATTCATCTAGCCTGTCTCCTGGAGAATCCCACACGACCTGCGAATGATGATCTCGACGGGCAGCACGATCTCCTGGCATTGGGCAGTCGCCGGCCCGGACAGGCGGGCCAACAACCGCTCGGTCGCCTGCTGCCCCATCGCGTAGGCAGGTTGGGCAGCCACCGTCAGGAACGGATCGATGGCCAGCCACGACGGCACGTCGTCAAAACACACCAGCCCCATGTCCTCCGGCACGCGCCATCCGGCCCGGCGCAGGGCCTGCAAGGCGCCGATGCCAATGAAGTTGTTGGCCGCAAACAGGGCTGTAGGCCGCGGTTCAGCAGCCAACGCCTGCTCTGCCATCTGGCAACCGCTCGTCTGGTCGTACTCAGCGTAATACACCAGCTCGGCAGACGCGTCCAGTCCCGCCTGGCGCAGTGCCCGGCGGTAGCCGTCGACCCGCTGCACGGCGGTCGAGATGCTGGCTGGCCCGGCCAATACGGCGATCCGCCGGTGTCCCTGGGAGAGCACGTACTGAACGAGCCGAAAGGCACCCTCCTCCGAGTCGCCGCGCACCACGTCCACCTCGACGCCTCCTACCTGGCGATCCAGCACCACGAGTGGCACATTCTGGCGTTGGATGAGTTTGACTGGCTCAGGCGTGTTGCGCACCGGCACCAACAGAAACCCATCCACCCGTTTCTGCAGCAGCACGCGCAAGTAGTCGGCCTGCTTGGTCTCGTCCTCGTCGGTGTTGCACAGAATCACATTGAAGCCATTCTGGTTGGCCACATCTTCGACGCCGCGTGCTACGGTGGTCCAGAACGGATTCGTGACATCCGTCAGCACCAATGCCAGGACGCGTGTCTTGCGGGAGCGGAAGCTGCGCGCCAGGGTATTGGGCACGTAGTCCAGCTCCGCGATCACCGCCTCGACCCGGGCTCGCGTCTCAAGGCTGACGTACCCGGAACGGTTGATCACTCTCGACACGGTGATGGGCGACACTCCGGCCCGCTCGGCCACGTCTCGAATCGTGGGCATGGCAGGTTGTTCGTTCGTTGGTGGAGCGTCTCCGGGCCTGCGCAGGCGCGAACCTGCCTCAAGTGCTGGCAATGACGACACCTCTGTTGAGGGAATCTGGGTCAGGAAACGTGGCAAAAATGGGGTACCCGCACTCGACATATGGTACCGGTACCATAAATGCAATTATACCCCAGATTGGCCGGAATGTCAATGTTGTCTTTCTCCGTTTCCGACGGTTCTCGCCTTCTCTATCTTTGCAGTCTTCCACCGGTGCAAGCTGTCAGCGGATTTCGAGATCGGATTGAACGGATTAGTGCGTGGGCCGGCGCCACGAAATGGCCGAAAACCGCTCATACCGGGCACGTAATCCGCTCAATCCGTTCCCATAATCCGCTGACAGTGCTGTTGCCGGCAAAGGTGCAAACATAGTGGCCTTTTGTCAGATGACACTCCGGTACTATAATCATGCGCGGCGTTACCCGGGTTTCGCGAGCTATGGAGTGCATAGGAAAATGACGCGTGCTCGACTGATGGTAACTGCGGCGATCGGCATGGCCCTCTTGATCGTGGGTGGGTTCGTGCTGTTCCTGGCTCTTCGCTCCACACCGGCAGAGGCCCCAGGCCCGTCCACCGCCGGGCTAGCGGCCGGGTATTCTCTGTTTGCCGATCAGGCCAGCACCATCACCCAGACCGTGGCCGCCCTCGTGGACGGCGTGCCGATTACCGACGCGGCCTGGCGCACCGCCACCCTGGTGGACGCCACGATGAGCGAGTTAACTCACCACCCTGCCCCGACCGCCGACGCCACCCTGGAACGCTTGATTGACGAGGTGATCCTGGTACAGGCCGCTGGCTTGCAGGACACTGCCCCTACGCCGGCCGAAGTCGATGGGCGCATGGCCGCCCTGGAGGGCAGATGGGGTCTGAATGAGGCCCAGCTGGAAGCAGCGTTGCAGAAGAAGGGCCTGACCCTCCAGGCACTGACCGAACGGGTGAGCCGCCTGCTGCAGGTCGACCAGGCCACGCAGATATTGGCGGCCCGCTATCCCGACGTAGAGGCCTGGCTGGCCCAGGCGCGCCAGACTGCTAAGATCATGCGCCACCCATCGGAGCAGGCTGCCGGTGGCACAACGGTGGCCAATCTGCCCATTGCCCCCTGGCCGGGCGTGCGCGCTCCTGACCTTGATCTGCCCGACCTGGCCGGCAAGCAGACTCGCCTCAGCGAGCTGCGCGGCCGGCCGGTATTACTCAACTTCTGGGCCACTTGGTGCCCACCTTGCCAGGATGAGCTGCCGGTCTTGCAGGCAGCCCACCAACAATATGCGGATCGCTTGGTGGTGATGGGGATCGACCTGGAGGAGTCCAAAGAGACGGTAGCCGCCTTCCTGGCCGGCCGCGGCATCACCTACCCGATACTGCTGGATCCAAACGGCCAGATCACCAACGGCCTGTACCAGGTGCAGGGCCTGCCCACCAGCATCTTCATCCGGCCGGACGGCGTCGTCAGCGCCCGGCATGTGGGCCCATTGACCGCCACCGACATCGACCGCTACCTGACGGCGCTGTTGACCCAATCGAGTGCGGCTCGATAGGCCGCCAGCGTTTCGGCGGCGGTCTTCTGCCAGGTAAATCGAGCGGCCTGTTGCAGTCCCTTTTCGCGCAGCTGCTGGCGCAGATCGTCCTGGACGCCCAGCGCCACGATCGCCGCCGCCAGCTGCCGGCTGTCGTCCGGGTCGATTTGAAAGGCGGCTGCCCCCGCCAGCTCCGGCAACGAGGCCGCCGTGCTGGTCACCACCGGCGTCCCGCAGGCCATCGCTTCCAGGATGGGCAGGCCAAACCCCTCGTACCGCGAAGGGTAGACAAACAGCCTGGCCGCGCTGTAGAGCGCCGGCTTGTCGGCCTCGTCGATCCGTCCCGGGAAATGCACGGCCTGTTCAATACCCAGCTCGGCCGCCATGCGGCGCGGATCCGGGAAGAATGGGGTATCCCTGGCCGGCAGGGCACCAGCCATAACCAGCGGCAGCTCGCCCTGAAACACTTCGCTCACCCAGGTATAGGCGTGCAGCACCGCCGCGGCATTCTTGCGCACGTCGAAGCCCGACAGCCAGAGAGCGAAGTCCTCCGGCAAACGGTACTTGCGCCGCACCCCGGCCAGGCCCTCGGCATCTGCTACCGGCCGGTATTGAAGCCCCGGCGCCAGGTAGACCACCCGCACCTGGTCCGCGGTGACCCGCAGGCGCGCCAGGATATCGCGCCGGCTGGCCTCTGAGTCGGCCAGGATGAGCCGGGCCCGGCCGGCGGCAGCTGCCACCAACGCCGTGTAGAGGCGCACCAGCGGGCCGCCTCGGTAGGCAGGGAGCACCATTGGAATGAGATCGTGTATGGTCACCACGGTGGGCACGCTGGGGTCGAGCGGCGAGGCAAAGTAGGGAACGTGGGCCACGTCTGCCCCCAGCCGCCGGCACAGCCGCGGGAAGCTGACCTGCTCAAACCAGAGCTTGCCCAGCGCACCCGGCCGGACGGCCGCCGGCACCCATCGCACCCCTGCCGGCAGGTCCTCGGGCGGCCGGCCCTCTCCGCCCGGCACGATCAGCACAATCTCCAGCCGCCCGTCCTCCTCAGCCAGGGCCGGCACCAGGTAGCGCACGGTTTGGCCGCTGCCGGTGGCAGGGGAATGCCAGAACCAGCCGTTGATCGCCAGGCGCATGGGTATTCTTCGGCACCGCTGAACAAGTCGACGGATGAGGTACGCCTACGATACCACGCCTGACCGGCTATGTCAAAGAGATTCGATGATTGACAACCAGGATGACCCAGAGTAAACTAATGCGCATTCCCACGTTGGGGCTGATGGCCGGGTCACCGGATTCCGGGAGTTCAAGCGGCTGGCAATCGCCATCAACTTCGTGATCGAGGCCAGCGGGGGACGAGGCACGGCGTTGGTCTGATATGGTGACGACCCTCCACCAGCGAAGGCACTCGCTGGTATCGTTCGTGTGCACCTTGACCGGGATGGCCCTGGCAGGCTGCGGCGGATGGCTTGCACCCGGCGCGCCGCTGTTGGAGCGCCATTATCCGGGTGTGGTTGCCCCTTTGATCTCGGCCGCGACTCCCGACCCGAGCCGCGTCTCTGGCAGCGCGCCGGCACTGGCGTTTGCCTCTGACCGCGCCGGGGCCGGGGATATCTTCGCGCAGCAGCCAGGCCGGCCGCTCGTCGACCTGACCGACGATCCGGGCGGCGATTGGGACCCGGCATGGTCTCCGGCGTGCGCCGATGCACGCTCCACCTGCCTGGTCGCGTTCACCAGCCAGCGCAGCGGCGACAGCGAGATCTGGACCATGGACGACCATGGCCGCAACCTGCGCAATGTCACCCAACATCCGGCCTGGGACTATTGGCCGGCCTGGGCACCGGACGGTCGACAGCTCGCCTTCATTTCCGAGCGAGACGGAAATCCTGAGCTGTACATTCAGCGGCTCGACAGCCGCCAGGCCACTCGGTTGACGTTCAACACCGAGAGTGACCGCCAGCCGGCCTGGTCGCCCGCCGCCAGCCGGATTGCCTTCGCCGCGGTGCGCCGCGGCATCGAGGAGATCCACGTGATCGACGTTCCTGCCAACCCGCAGTCGCCGGCCGCCGGCCACGAGCAGGCCTTGACCCATTGGCCGCTCAACGGGACGTCCCCTGCGTGGTCGCCCGATGGGCAGCGGATCGCCTTCGTCGGCTGGGATGAACACAACCGCCCCGGCATCTACACCGTCGACGCAGCGGGCGGTGAACCCCGCATGTTGTGGAAGAGCGCCGCCTGGATCGGTTCACTGACGTGGGCGGCCGATCCGTCCTCGCCGGGGCAGGCCGGCTGGCTGTTGTTCGCCTCGTGGCAGGACGGCAATCACGAGTTGTACGCCCTGCCCGCAGCCGGCGGAAGCCCTGTGCGACTCACCGACGATCCGGCCTGGGATGACTTCCCCGCCCTGCGCCCCGGCCAGCCGTTTTCGCCGGCTGATTTCGTCGTGCCGCGGGGTGAAACCTCCCCGGCATCCTCTGCCGCCACCAGCAAGCCGGCCGATCCGTTCGCCTACGGCGTCAACCTGGCCGACCTGGGCAATGCCTACCTGGTGCGCGATCTGGGCTTTGGCTGGGCCAAGGGGTACGTCAACTGGGAGACCGTCGAACCGGAACGCGGCCAGTATCGCTGGGACGACCCGGACAACACGGTTGCCGCGTTTCGCAGCCAGGGTTTGCGCATCCTGCTGCGGGTGCACGGCACCCCGGCGTGGGCCAAGCCGGCCGGCGCCTTCCTCAGCTATCCGCCGGATGACATGGACGATTTTGCGCGGTTCCTGGAGGCGTTGGCCGGCCGCTTACGGGGCCAGGTGGCTGCTTACGAAATCTGGAACGAGCCGAACCTGAACTACGAATGGGGGTACCTGCCGCCCGACCCGGCTCGCTACACCGATATGCTGAGGGCTGCCTACGGAGCGGTCAAGGCGGCTGATCCCCAGGCGTGGGTGATCAGCGCCGGCCTGGCGACCACGGGGGACGGCTCGGACACGGCAATGGGCGACCTGGCATTTCTGCGCGGCATGTACGCCGCTGGCGCGCGCGGTTACTTCGACGCGCTGGGCAGCCACCCCTACGCCTTCGGCCACGACCCGGATTGCCAGGACGCCTGGGGACTATCTCTGTCACGCGTGGTGCAGCAGCGCGAGGTCATGGTGAGGAGCGGCGACGCGTCCACGCCGGTCTGGATCACCGAGCTGGGCTGGGTGCTGCATTCCAGCTGGAACCTCGTCGAACATGCACGCAGCGGCGTCAGCCTGGCGGAACAGGGAAGATACCTGGCACGCGCGTACCAGAAGACACGCGCCGAGTGGCCGTGGGTCGGGGCACTGTTCCTGTTCAACCTGGATTTCGCGAGCGTTCCCTGGTATACTGCCGCAGAGCCGATGCGCTGGTATGCGATCCTCAACCCCGACCGCACGCCCAGGGAAGCGTATACAAATATCAAAGCAGAAATGACAAATATCAAATGATAAATGGCAAATGATGCGCGACAGATGGAGGTCGCAGACGATGAGGTCACAACCGCACCCTGGAGGACAACTGCCGCACCACCGTTTGAGATTCGCGAGCGAACCTTTCAGTTTGCGGTTTGTGCAGTCAACCTGGTCAGGCAGTTCCCTCGTTCGGTGGATGCTGTGGAGATCGGACGCCAGCTGTTGAGAGCGGCGACCTCCGTCGGCGCTAACGTGGAGGAGGCACACGGCTCGGAAAGCCAGCGCGATTTTGTTCATAAGATGGGCGTGGCCTGCAAGGAAGCTCGAGAGACGCGTTATTGGCTGCGGTTGGCGGAAGCCACTATCATGACGGGCGAGGACACCCGGTCACTGTTGCAAGAAAGCGATCAACTTGTGCGCATTCTCAGCAGCATTATCACCAAAGCTCGCCGGAAACTCGACCAATGATCGTCGCCCTAATCATTGGATTTGGGACTTGCCATTTGGAGTTTGTCATTTGCCATTTGTCATTTGAGATTTGGTATTTCATATGCGTATCGTCGTTAAGCTTGGCACCCGCACCCTGACTCGGGGGAGTGAGCACCTCAGCCGGCCGC
>Ga0315282_10010522_pt1 | contig 14487 bp, 14 predicted proteins | sample YL17G07_20_MG_FD_203693 | JGI IMG/M metagenome (GOLD analysis project Ga0315282, IMG submission 203693) | Sediment microbial communities from Yellowstone Lake, YNP, Wyoming, USA - YL17G07_20 | ecosystem: Environmental > Aquatic > Freshwater > Lake > Sediment | place: USA: Wyoming | collected...
GGGGAGCGCGAGAAGGGAGTTAGTGTGGTCGTGGTGCGGAGGTCGTCTCGAAATCGCCTGTTGGGGGGGGCGCCTCGGTGCTGGTGCTCACCCTCCGGGGGCGGGTGGTTGCCCTTTGCCCTACCCCCGGAGGCTCCTATCCCCCCCTGGTGGTGCGGAGGTTGTGACGGTGACACAATCCGAGGCTTTTGACATCGTGGACGAGGTGGACGCAGGCGACCCCGGCGTGGGCGCGGAGGCGACGGCGCTCGTACTGTGGCCTGCTTACGGGCAACGCGACACCTTCGAGGTTCTGCTGCGCCACCCGGGGAACTCAGTGGGGCTGCTCCTGAGCACCTATGATGACTGGCTTGAGGTGCTGGCGGGGGCGGACGTGAGCGACCTGGAGGTGGAAGAGGCGTGGATGGGGTGGCCTGACGACGATGAGCTGGACCGCTGACCCTGCCCCTGCTGCTGGGCTGCTGGTGCTCACCGGGTCCGCCGGCGAGCAGGTGAGCCGTCCAGCCGTCCAGGAGTTCCCGCAAGTCACTCTGGGCACGTGCCGCCCGTCGCTGTGGGGCTCTCCCAGGCTCTGCGGGGGAGTTCCCGTCGCACCCCTGACCAGATGGTCAAGGTAGCCTGGTGCTCTGCGGTCCGCATGGTGCGGAAACGGGGTCGAAAACAGGCTCAGACGCAAAGTTTTGACGCTCAGGCGCCGTCCAGTGGAAGGTTTCTCCGCCACGCGACCAGATGGTCAAGGCCGAGCGGCCCCCCCCCGATTTGGCCCTCCCTGACCCCAAGGTCGCCCTTTTCCCCGCCCGCATGACCAGGTAGTCAAGGGAACCGGTCGGAACGTCGCGCCGGGTCAGTTGTCCAACGCAGGAAGGGCTTTTCGGACAAAGGCAAGGCACTACCTGACCCCCAGTCGGCCCGCAGGAGCCGGGTGCCAGGGGCCAGGTGCCAGGCAAAGCGAAGGCCAGTCCCCCGGTCACGGGCTATACTCCCAGCCTCTACTCTGTCCCCTTCGACGTGGTGAAGCTGCCCAGGGCAGCGGCCAGGGCCGACCGTTGCTCAGGGGTCAGGGCCTTGACCGCCACCACCAGGGGGTCCTCCGCAGTCGGCGCCTGGGCCTGGACCTTCTGTCTCAAGGCTTCGGGGTCGACATGGGTGTAGACTTGCGTGGTGGCGACGTTGCTGTGCCCGAGAAGCTCCTGGACCTCCCGGAGGTCGAAGCCGTTCCGCAGCCGAAGGGTAGCATATGTGTGCCTCAGCACATGGGGAGAAACCTTCCGCTCTATCCCCACCTTCACCGCCGCCCGTTTGACCAGGTAGCCGACCGACCGGGCTCTCAGGGGGTCGGTGCGCTTCCGGCTTCCCAGGGTGAAGCGACCGTTGCGGACCGCCACGAAGAAGGGGTGCTTGCCGGTCAGCTTCAGAGCCGCCCGCTTCCCCTCCCAAGCACTGAGCCAGCCGATGACCTCCTGGTCAATGGGGACCGTCCGATCCCGATTGCCCTTGCCCTTGACCACCCGGAGGAGTCCCTGTTCGAGGTCCACGTCAACGCCTTTGAGAGCGACCACCTCGGACACCCGCAGGCCTGCTCCCAGGAGCACCGAAAACAGCGCTCGGTTCCGGAGCCCCGTCGTGCTCCTGGTCACTACCCCGGCCAGCAAAGCGTCCGCCTCCTTCGGGGTCAGCACTACAGGCAGCCGCTTGACCGTCCGCTTCCCTCTTACCTTGCTCACCGCCGCTACCCCTTCCCTGTCCAGTGCCCTTGCATGTCCACGTTCCTATACTCATCATTATCGGAATGTAGCAAGGCCATGTCAACAGGAAAACGGGAAGAATCTCACTTTTCGGAAGGTAGGGTCAGAAACAGGGAAAGCCCCTACGTTGCACCAGGCTCGCCGCAGAGGTCCCCCGAGGGGGGGGGGAAAGTCACGGTCAGGCCGTCCAAGGCCGCCACCGGCCGCAGGAAGGCCCCTGTCACCAGCTCCCAAGGGTGGGGAGGTTCCTTGGCATCCTGGTCACGGACACCGCGTCCTCCACATATTTCAGGGCTTAGGCAGCGTCGCGCGGAACTTCTCGACAAGTTCTGGATGCCGCTTGGCCAGCTCTTCTGCAGCAGCGCGGCTTGCTATCTCATAGCCCCTGGTTTTGAGCCACTGCAGGAACGCTGCATCGTACCGCTCCCTCTGCGCCTTGCTGAGCCTCGCGTACCAGGCTAAGGTCCCTCCACCAGCCGTGATGGCGAAAATCGCTATGACTGCTATGATGGGAAATACCATGGCGCGCCTCCTTTCCCCAATTGCCTGCCCGCCCTGACGGTCCTGGTGCGTGGTCCTGACCGTTCACAGGGAAGCCCGGAACAGAGCCGCCGCAGCAGTCGGCGGGCCTTGCCTCACGGCGCCTGCCAAAGCACCGTGCCGTTCTCGTCCAACAGGGCCAGCCCCGGCCCCTCCTTGAGCAAACCCAGCGCGGCGCGGGGCTTGCCGGTCTCGTCGTAAAGCTTCAGCGCTGCTCCCTCCTTGCTCACGCCCAGCCCGGCGCGGTCGTTGCCCTTCTCGTCCCAGAGGGTCAGCACCGGCCCCTCCTTGCTCACGCTCAGGATGGCTCGGGGCCTGCCGTTCTCGCCGTACAGGCCCAGCCACGGCCCCTCGTCCACGGTCAGCATGGCGTCGGGCTTGCCGGTCTCGTCGGAAAAGACCAGCGCTGGCTCGTCCTCGATGATGCTCAGCTCGGCGCGGCCCTCCCCGTTGTCATCCTCCAGCACAAAGCGCTTGGCGCGGACCTCTTGCTGACCAACTTGGGCCTGAGCCTGTGCCTCAAGCTCCTCCACGCGCCGCTCCAGCCTTTCCAACCGTTCCTCAACGGTCATGTGTGCCTCCCCTTCCGGCCGCTACAGCCCCCGCGCAGTCCTTGCCGCTCTCGTCCGACAGCCTTCCTCCCGGTGCTGGCGCCGTGCTCTCTCACCCGTCCAAAGCCAGCGACGCTGCGCGCCCCGAAGGTGGCTTGCGCATATAGCCCGGAACCTCTGGCAGCTCATCGGCTCGGAAGCACCCCCCCTTCGTCACCGCCGACAGGAGCCTGGCCTGGGCGGGGTACTCCCCAAGCGTCGCTTCCAGCACCCACAGAAGCTCCAGAAGCTCAGTCGTGAAGTCGCCCGTCCAGTGCTCCGGGCGGATGTCGTCCAGGGGCGACGACTTCCTCCCACCCCCACGCTTCATCCGGTACTTCAACCAGGATTGAACGACCTTCAGCCCCGAGACCTCGAACTCGTATACCCCCGGTTCGACCGGGGCGGTAACCGGCCCGAAGAGGACTGCATAGCCCAAGCTCTCCAGCCAGGCCAGCGCCACTTGCTCGACGACTGATTCTGTAAGTCGTTCTGGCAACAGGACTTAGCTCTCCTTCGCGTCTGGTCTGCCCACTCGTCTACGTGAATTCTACTTTTTTCACTTGACAGCAGGCCGTTCTTGGGCGATATTTATGTAGCTCATCCGCCATCGGTGGAAGGAGTACGGACGCCGTCCCTATCGGGGGCGGCGTTGGCTTTTCTGCCATGCCTCGAACTCACGCTCCAGGCTCCTCCGGGTGTGCGGCCGGTCGGTCAGGTAGGCGGTCCACAACCACCAGCACCCAGGGTGCTTCTCGAGGACTACCACGAAATCCACCTGCTTCAGCCAAAGCACATGACGTCGGTTACGTCCGCGTCTATTGGGCCAACTCTGAACCATCGAGTCCTTCTCATGGTCTATGAGCGCACGCACCCAAGCAATGCGCTCACACCGCCTCAGATCCGGCGTTCGGTTCGCCTCGACATCACCTTCAGACGTGACGTGCCAGAAAGTCCGCTCCTTGCCGTCGATCACCTCGGACCCAATTCGAACCGCTTCCCCCCTGAACATCGCTGTGCTCTCGATGAAGTCTCGGCGGAACACGGCGTACACGGCGTCCAAGTACCGACCCCAGTTCCCGCCGTGGTTGCCCATCAACACCAGCGCCGGCAGCCAGACGGGCTCAGACATCGCCGCCCCCTCGTGGTTGCCAACAGAGTAGGCTCAGCTTTGGCTCCCGGAGCCAGGTCGTGACATCCAGGCTCCACCCGGACCGCTGCCGTATACGCTTAACCACCTCCAGCTTCGCCGCGTTTCCCGTCAGCCTCCGGTTGCAGTAGGCAATGGCGCCAATCAGCACGTCTGTCAACTGCATCACCGCCGATTCGTGGGAGCGGATCTGCTGCACCCGCTCAATGATCCGGCCTTCGAGGTCGCGCACCGAGCTCCGTAGCACCTCCTCAAGCTTCCGTCGCTTCTCCTCGCTCCGCGTGTCCTTGATATCCAGGTAGACCCGATATCCCTGCGTCGGGTCGATGATTGGCTCTATCATCGTGAAACACATCTTGTAGTACCATGTGTCGTGGGTCTGGCTGAACGCTGCGTGGTCCAGCTCCTTCTTGTTCTGGATGACGATGCCCCGGAAGTGCAGCTCCTCGTCGCCGAAGAACTCGTCCACAAGGTCCAGGTAAAGCTGCTGCTTCGCTGGTGAGAGCTTGGACCACTTGATCTCCATCCCAGGGGGCAGGCCGTGTCGTTCCTTGATCTCGCGGATGCGTCTGCTCACCTCCCGCACGACGGCCGCTCGACACCAGACGGCGCCCAGCACCATGACCGGAATATGGTCATGCTCCAGATGGCAGCTCTCGTCGCAGTAGATGTTGAATGTCTCAGCCATCAGGCGCCCCTCCCGACGGTCGGCTCGGCGTCAGGCGCGCGAAGCTCACCGGAGGCCAGGATCGCTACTATTATGTCGCAAACTTCTGCCGGCGTCACTGCCGTGACTCCATCATCTCGATAAACTGCTCCCAACTCATCTTCTTCCCGTTCTCAGGTATCGTCCTGCCTCTGCACCAAGTCACACCACTCATCGACAGCACTACATCGCCAACCTGCTTCGTGTTGTCGGGAGTTCTGATCTCGAACTCGATCCCCCGCGACTTCACGGTCATGTCAATTCCCAACCGCTTGATGACTACCCTCACGTCCAGCCTCCTTCCTTCAGGACTCCCTGCCCGCGACCTCCTCCGCCGCTATCGGCATCTCCATCAGCTCAGGGCCAGGTCCCCGAAACGGCTGGCCTTGCCTCACGGGGCGCGCCAGAGCACTTTCCCGTCCGGGCCAAAGAGAAGCAGCGAGGATTCGGTATAGGTCGGCGTCTGTGAGCCTCATGGTGGTGTGCACGTCAGAAAGCAGTACCCCTGCTGACCTCGCCTCGGCCTGCAACGCCATGTTCATCAGGTCAGCGAAGGCAGCAGGACCCAGGCCTGAGACTTCCTTCACACTCACCCGGAAAACATCAATCATCGGTTCCCCCCTGAGCGTCGCAAGCTCCAGCCCCTTCGGGTCTCAGACACGCAGCCGGGAGATGTACGGCTTCAGGGCCTTTTCGAGGCGGACCATCGCGTCGATGGTCGCATCCTGGACTTCCGGCCACTTCTCCTCGTCGTCTCGGTATCCGCCCAGCTCAAGCCGTTTGACGATCCGGCAGGCCCGTTTGGACTCCAGGCGTTCCCATTCGAGCGGCTCGCCGAACTCCCGCTCGACCTCCGCCTTGTTCCGGGCCAGCTGGTCGTAGATCGCCTTGTTCTCCTCCCGGGCGTCCTTGCCCCTGTCGATGTACAACTCCACGCTCGTGCCGTGCTGGGTGACGGTGTAGTTGTAGCCAAGCCCTCGGATGCCAGCGCCCGTGCCGACCCAGTGGTACTGCGAGGGCGAGGTCTTGGCGTGAAGCTTGGTCCTGTTCTTCGCTTTGTCGAGCAGCAGGGACCAGAACCTCAACCGAAGAACATGGCGCTCCGCCACGTCCTCTTTTGTCCGGCCGGCATCCCGTGCTTCCTCGCTCGGCCCGACGATGAGGGTCAAGAGAGGGGCTGCGGGGGAGTCGCCAATGCGGATAGCCTCGACCTTGACCAAGAAGAAGGAAGCCGCCGTGGACTCGTTGAGCCAGGTGACAGCTCCGACGTGCTCCGCACGAGGCTCAGCGGTCAGCCATACGGCCGTCTTGGCTTCTACTGCGGTGAGATAGGTCAGCAGCTTCCCCAGGTGGTCGTGGTCGCTCTTCCCGAGCTGGCACTCGATGACCACCGGATTGCCGGCCTCATCTTCAGCTACCAGGTCCACACTGAAGCTGCCCGCAGCTTCCTCCCGTTCGGCGCTCTCGAAGGACCGGTCGATGACCCCGTTCAGGACATCCAGGTTCTCTTGAAGCCAGGGGATGAAGTCCTGGGCCTCGTTCTTCCAGACCTCCCGGAGTGGAACCCTCTGCAGCTTCCCAATCATTGGGCTTCCTCCCGCACGGCTTCCCCCTGGCCGATCAGTGCTTCCTGACCATGTCACCCCTGCCGGGCGCCGGGGTTGCCGCCGCGCAATCGCTCCCTTGCCTCGGCAACGAGGCGGTCCGCTTTAGCGAAACCTTGCTTCATGAGAGCCTGGCGCTGGTGGCTCGGCATGTAGTCTAACCCGGCCCCCTCCAGTTCTTTCTTGACGGCCTCCGCGATGCTGTCGAATGAGGGGTGCAGCAACTTCCCAAGAGCATCGCCCACAAGGATGTCATCCCGGCGCTCTGTCCGGGCCAGTATGATGAGTTGGGCCAGGGCTCCGTAGTATGGATACCAGGCCTGGAGCACCTCCGGGCCAAGGAGCATGTGGTTCGCGGCCACGAATCTCGTCAGTTCCTCGGTCTTTTCTGCCACCCGACGTGCTCCTTCCACCGCTGCCTCCGGGAGGTCGGGAGGCGTACGGGAGTCCTTGGGCCACCTGAGAAGCTCAGCGCGGTCCAAGTCGGGCGTGAGCTCCCTGTGCAGTTCCGCAATCATCCTCAGCAGGTCGTTGCAGGCTGCGATACGCTTCTCGATGAGGAGGTCTTGGTAGCGCTCCACCTTGCGGCGCTTGTGCCTGAGCCAATCGGCGACCAGGAGGAAGGTCCCCGACACGGCACCGCCAACGAGGCTGCCCCCTAACGCGGTCACCAGAATCTTCAGCCACTCGGGCATCACGTTCACCCGCTAATCATCCACTACCGGCTCACGCTCGCCAGCCCAGTTGCTTGGCCACGCGCTTGACCTGGGCGACGAAGGCATCGTCCGGGCGCTTCCGCCTGACCTCAGCGTCGGCGGCGGCTGCCCATCGGTACACCTGCTCGATGGCCCCGTAGCCCCGGTTGAAACCCCGCGCGTGCTTCAGACAGTTCTCCTTGGTGGGAGCATCCGACATGGCCGAACCTCCCCAGCCCGTTCGCTTCCTCGCTACCTCCGGAGGAGCACAGCGCACCAGGCGGCCAGAGCGCTGACGACGGAGGCTACTCCCGCAACAACGGCAACAAGCCAGAGGAAAGCTTCACGCTGACTCCGGCCGGCCTCTTGTATCCGCCGAATCACCTCTTCCTCAAGATGCTTACTCCCATCACCGCCATACGTGGAGGCAAGGCTGGCGCCGAGCTCCTGGGCCAGTTTCCTTAGTTCAATCTCGCGCTCGTCCCGGGGAAGCTTCATGATGCGCCTGAGCTCTCTTTGCGGGTGCAGCACTCGCACCCACCTCCTCAACCGCCGACAACTACTCACATGCTCCCCGCCTTGCTGAGCCGCGCTTGCACCAGGTTCACGACTGCCTCATACACCGCCTCGCGCTCGCCAGAGGTCAACCCGAGTGAATCAAAGCAGACATCGTCAATCCGGCGCCGGTCGCTCGACTGCACCTCTTCCGCAACAGTCTTCCACCCCCTTCCCCTCAGCGCTTGAAGCAACGACTTGCAGTCGCCCTCGCTTGGTAACATGGCAGGGCTTGGAATTAGCGTTCGACGCATGTCCGCCGTGCTGATATCAAGCGCGCCCCCTCCGAGACTACAGCGGCCGTACAGTTCACGGAACAGCACCCACACGGAGGAAAACAACGCCAAAGTGGTTCTCCAGGTTAGCCTTCTCTCCAATGACCGCAGGCCGTAGAAGCGTTGGTCAAACAGACATTCTTCGCGCAGGATCCCAATCTTGTGTGAGTCCCCCACCGCCTTTGTGCAAACAAGGTCAGCTGTGTCACGGGCGCCCACCGCGTACCACAGCCGCCTGCCTGCGAAGAATCTCAACGTGTGGAACCCTGTCACATAGCGCCCCTTCTCTCTTCCCTGCTTCACAAGTACCTCACGTTGCTCTCCCTGCAATATGTACTGCCAGGCTTTCGTACCCACAAGCTGTTGTGGTTCACTGTTGCAGTAAAACAACGCTATGCGCATGGGGCCTGTCTCCAGCCAGGGCGCATTGCAGGATTCCGTGCCACGAAGGATGGGCCTCAAGTACTCTTCCTCAACCTCGACTTGCTCCCCCTGCGCCGTTCGGCACCGCGCGAGGCCTCTGGACTGGCTCAGAACTGTTAGATAAAAGAAGGCGTTCGCACCTGTGATGACACCGAGTTGGACACCACACACCGCCCCCAGTGGTACCACAAGCTTCTTTCCTACAAGCTCAACCAGCTTGTGGTAAACGTCGGGCGCCCTCAAGTACTTGCCCCCCCACTTGCCACCAACGTACCTCCCGACTTTGACCAGCAAACCCTTGCCCAGGCGGCGCCTCCGCTCACCGGCACCCTCCTCATCTTCGTCTTCGTCCGGTGCATCGCAGCCTTCCTCCAGCAGTCTCTTCTGAGCAAGGCAGCAGACGCGGTACTCACCGGTGGACCGGCGCTCGCACGCCTCCTCGACCTCCTCGAAGATGATGGGCGAAATCACCTCCTCGAAGGGTACCCTGAACGTCACGAAGCGCGCCTGACGGGAAAGGCCCTCCTCCCGCCGGTCATCCGGCGCGGAGAGCAGCACGATCACGGCGTTGATGTCGGCCGAGAACACGCGCTTGGCCTCGTTCTCCAAGACCATCTTGATGTGGCAGTACTTCACCAGAAACTCCTGAAGGTCCTTACCGTAGCCCGCATCAAGCCAGGAGTTGGAGGTGATGAAGCAGAAGGAGCCCTCGTCGTTCAGGAGTGATAGCCCGTAGAAGTAGAAGTAGATGTAGAGGTCGCTCTTGGCGTCCATCTTCCGTTCGGCGCGGTCGTCTGTCGCCTGGTAGCCGAAGAACCTCGGCCAGACCTGGTAGACCGAACGGGCGAGCTTGGCCCTGTAGGCTCTCTTGCCCTCCGCTCTTACTTGCTCTGGAGGAACTTGCGGGTCGCCAATATTCTCGTCATTCACGTAGGGCGGATTCCCAATGACGATGTCGAACCCGCCCGCCTCACCTTCCACAACCTCAGCGAAACCGATGTCCCAGACGAAGGGGACATCCTTGGGGTGGCGCAGGGCCTCCCGCTCGGCCTCGACTTGCTCGGCCTCTTCCTTGAGCGCAGCTATCCGCTGCTCGCGCTGCTGGCGGGCCAGGGAAAGCTGCGGGGACGGGCCTTCCTTCTTGCCGGTGAGGAGGTTCACCTGTTGGGAAATCTCCTGGGCCTGGAGGCGCATGAGACTCTTTGCCTCGTCCCCAAGGGCCTTGGCCCGGTAGTCGAGCAGGTCGCGGAAGATGGAGACCTCCTCGTTCCGGATGGCGGACTCAGTCTTCAGCTTGGGGTCGGGCTCGTTGTCGTAGAAGGCGAGCTTGGCGTTCTGGAGCTTGCGGAGGCGGTCCTTGACGGGCTTGGGGATATCCAGGCTGCCCCGGCGGTGGGCCAGGTTGACACCGCCCACCTCCTGTACCAGGCTGTCTCCGGCGCGAACCTTGAAGGAGAAGTGCGGGAGCAGGGGTTCCCGCCGGACATGCAGCTGCTCGGGGGAGAAGTCGGCGTCGATGATGAGGGCGAGCCAGAGGCGGAGTTCGGCCACGTGGCAGGCCCACTCCATCACGTCCACGCCGAAGAGGTTCTGCCCGATGATGCGCTTCCGGCGGTCGTAAGGAGCCTCTTCCCGGCTGAGGTGCTTGTCGGCCCGCTGCTGGAGGTCGTCGAGAACGTGGAGCATGCCCACCAGGAAGGACCCCGACCCACAGGCTGGGTCAGCTACGGCGATGCCACGCAGGTGCTGGTCGAGAGCGGGCCAGAGGCCGGCTTTGGCGAGCGCGCCATCGGCCTGGTCTTTGTCCTCGGGCTCGAAGGCGAGGACAGCCTCGTAAAGGAGGCTCTTGTGCTTAGCGCCGAGATGGTTGGCAAGGTTGTCGACCAGGGCCAGGCGACACATGAGGTCAATCTCCGTGCGGGGGGTGTAGAAGATGCCGGCGTCGCCGCGCTCATCCGCCTCTTCGGAGACGTTGACCAGGGACTCGTAGACCTTGCCGATCATCTCCGGGTCCACGGCGACTTCCTGGTCCAAAGGGGAGTCCTCGGTGATGGTGAAGTTGTACCGCTCGAAGAAGTTGAAGACCTGTTCAAAGCGAGCGTCAGAGACCGTGACGTCGTGCTCGCGGTCCACGTCGTTCTCCGAGAACAGGCCGCCGTTCAGGAAGGGAGCCAGTGCCAGCGCCTCCTGAATGTCCTGGGGGAAGTGACGGTGGCCCCCGTGAAACCGGTTGTTGAAGGCCTCGAAGAAGAGCACGCGCAACCACTCCTGGAAGAACGTGTTCCGGGGCCTGCCGGAGTTCCCGTAGGCTTGCCAGAACGTGCGGAGGAAGTCGGCGTCGCCTCCCAGCCAGCGCTTTCGCTGGATGAAGTACAGGAACATGCAGCGGTTGAGGAACTGAAGGGCGTAATCGTGCGCCCAGCGGTGGTCGCTGGTCTGTCCGCGAAGGTCGGCCTCAAGGTCTTTGAAAAGCCCCTTGTATTCCCGGAAGAAGACCTCCGTCAACCTCTGCTTGTCGAATGCCCTCAGCCACTGTGTGCGCCACCCTGAGGCATCCGCCGTGTTTCCAGGCCAGCGGAGAGGCGGCAGGTTGAACTCAAGGACTGTGCGGTTGTGGGAATCCTGCGTCCAGCCGAAAGACGTCAGCCTGGCGGCGCGGCCTCTCACTGCGGGTTGCACAAAGTGGACAAACGTGATGGCGTCCTCGGCCTCCTGTTTGTGGGAACAGATGAACAGTAGGTCCTCTAACGGCCATGCTGCGCGACGGGCGGCGCTCGCCTCGTGCCTCTTCCGCCTGACGAAGGCACGCAGAATCCTTCTGAGGGCGGACACCGGAAGGCGCTTGGGTGCGAACTTCATGAAGAAGATGCCCCAGGGCTGGCCGGGAGCCAGAGGGCGAAGCTGCTTGATCTCGTCGATCTTGACCGCTGTTCTCGTGTCGATGCCGAGTTCCTCGGCCTCGTACTCAAAGACGAGGTTCCCGAAGTCGTCGGAGTCGATGGGCCAACCCAGTTCATCGCGAAGGTACTCGACCAGGGAGGGGAAGGTGCGGATTTCACGCAGGCGGTCGCGGTCCGGTGCGCTCACGGTGCTCCCCTAACTGAGTTCCATCCACGTCTTCAGTACGGGTTTGACTCCCACGGGTGCCTGAAGCTGCTTCAGGTAAGTGTTCTTGATGCGCTTCTCGACCTCAGCCCGGATGTCGGAGAGGGTCTTCCGTTCGATGGTGCAGTGGCGGGGCGTGTCGGGTTGACAGCGAATCACGCCCACAATGTCCGTGGGCTCTTCGAGCACCTTGCCGTCGGCCAGGTTGTAGAGGTACCACCGTGTTTCCCCGGCTCCTTCCGTCCAGGGGGCCTCGCCTTCGACGGCCTCGACCGAGTGGTCGGGCTTGGGCAGTCGGTAACAGAAGAAGACCGCCTTGGCTCCCGGCGAAGGGCGCTCCTTGCCGGAGAACACCCGGCCAGGCAGCGAGTCCAGGTGGGAGGCCAGTTCGGGGTGGGCCTTCAGAAGTCCGTCATACTCCAGGCGCATCTCCTCGACCAGGGTCTTGGTGCCGTCGTAGTTGTGGTCGAACTCGCGCAGGGTGTCGTAGTCGTCCTCAGGCTTCAGCAGCTTCTTGCCTTCGATGCCGAAGGTCTTCGATATCTGAAGCGTCTTGTGTGAGACCCGAGCGTAGAGTCGCAGCAGCACCTCCAGCTCGTCCGGAGGCAGGAAGTTCCAGTAGGCAACCTTCCCGCGGAGTTCCTTCTGGTCCGGGTGGTCTGCGAGAAGTTGCTCCTCGGCGTCAGGGTTCATCCGGCGGTCAACCCGGCCGATGCGCTGCATCAGCCTGACCGGGTTCCAGTGCAGGTCGTAGTTGATGAGGCGGGTGGCGTCCTGCAGGTTCAGACCTTCGGACAGGATGTCCGTCGAGATGAGAACGCGGATCTCGGGCTTCTTTGCCGCCGCAAGCTTCCCGCTGGAGGACTCGTTGTAGTAGGGGGCGAAGCGCTGGATGACCTCGGACCGGTTTCGCTTGGTGGCGCTGTCGATCTGCTCAACACCGTCGATGCCCGCTTCCCGCAACTGGCGGTCCAGGTAGCGGGCGGTGTCGGCGTACTCGGAGAAGATGAGCACCTTGTGCTCCTTGAGCACGGGGTCGCTCTTCAGAAGCTTGATCAGCGCCTTGAGCTTGTCGTCGTGTTGGGGCGTGAACTTGCGGAGCTCATCGAGGAAGTCGGCCACCTCGTCCAGGTCCTGGAGGGTGTCGGAGAGGACCTCCTCGACCTTGTACTCGTCACGGTCGAGGCGCTCAACATCTTCCAGCATCTCCTCCGTGACGATGTCCTCGTCAGCGTCCTCCTCCCGGTCGCCTCCCCAGAGCTCCAACTGTCGGTCGGAGACATAGTTGATGAGGTCGGCGTGCCGACGCTTCCACGTATCAAGGCGACGCTTCTCGGCCTCCGTCTCGCTGTGCTTGGTCGCCCAGGCAAGGAGCTTCAGCAGCAGCCGGTCACAGGATCGCTCGAAGGCCTCGGCCGAACTCTCCAAGCGCTTCAAGAACTGGACCCGGATCAGGCTGACGACCTGTTTCTGGCGGTTCTCCAGGAACGCTCTCTTCTGCTGCTCCATGTCGGGGCCGATGTAGTACGCCAAGGGGTAGTAGATACCCAGGATGAAGAGGGGCTTTTCCCTCTCGAAGGCACTCTCCACCATTTCCAGGAGCCGACCGTAGGTCTTCTTGATCGAGTAGCTGACCACCGTTGGCGGTTCCCGAGTCGGGAACATGGCTGGCTTGGCGCCTTCCTGAAGTTGGCTTTCCTTGACGTAGGCTCGGCTCCGCTGTTCCACGATAGCCCGGAACAGACTGTCTTCTACGAGCACCTTCTCGGCCTCCGCCAGGTTGGTCTCCGTCGTTTCGTCCTCTTGTCCCGGCTCCGCCGTGATCAGGTCCAACTGGCGCTTCATCGTGGTGAAGTGCCCGCGAAGGGAATGGATGCCCAGGGTGGAGGCGAAGTAAGCCTCCTGCTCCCGGGAGAAGAGCTCGACCATGTGCCTGAAGTCGTCCAGCCTGTTGTTGATGGGCGTCGCGGTGAGCATGAACACCTGCTTCGGCCCGCGCGGGCCGTCGATGAGGTCGAACAGTTGCCAGTACCGGGACGGCCGGCGCTCCTCTTTCTCCCTCAGCCCTGGATTGCGGAAGTGGTGGGCTTCGTCGATGACGATGACATCGGCGAGTTCCTTGATCCGCTCGAAACGGTGAGGGAAGTCGCTCCCTCGGCCAAGGTCGGTGTGGTTGAAGATCACGAGGTTGCTGAAGTCGCCGCCTCGGGCGCCGCCGAGGTAGGGCAGATAGCGTCTCAGGTCCCGTTCCCACACGTCCGCCCGGGCCGACTTGGGGACGAAGAGGGCCACCCGCTTCCGGTCGTGCATGACCAGACGTTCGATCAGCATGAGGCCGACAAAGGTCTTCCCCAGGCCGACGCCATCACAAAGGAAGGCTCCTCCATACTGCCGGGCAATGTGCATCAGGTCGTGGTAGCCCTGCCTCTGGTACCCGTCCAGTACCGGGTACATCCATGAGCCGCCGTTGTCCCGACCCGCTTCCTCCCAGTCTTTTGCTGTCCGGGCGTGGCCCCTGAAGAACTCGTGGAGGGCCTTGGCGTACACGTCGAAGGGGAGGTACTCCCAAATGTGCCTCTCAATGGTGCGGAGAATCTCGGGGGTCACGTCCTCGGCTCGGTTCCAGTGGGCTTCATACCATTCCTGCAGCGCTTTCACGGGGCTGCCGGTCTGCTGGACGTTGAGTTCGACATTCTCGGTCAGGCCGGGGAAGGTGAAGTTCGAGGAGCCGACAAGGGCAAACGAGCCGACAACCTCCTGGCGGGCGTGAGTGATGTAGGCCTTGGCGTGAAACTTGTCCCTGCGGTAGACGCGGCAGGTGATCTTGCCCGAGCGGATGGCCTCGGCGATGGCGGCGACGCCGGTGAGAAAGTTGTTCTTCTCCTTCTCGGATTCGAGGCTGGCGTCAAGCCGACCGTTGGCCTGTTGCAGCCCCTCATCGAAGGCCTTCTTCGTCCGGCGGGATACCTCGTCGCCCATCAGGATGCGGAGCTGGTCGACCTTCTGCCACTCGTCTCCCAGGGCGAGAAGGGAGCCGATCTCGAAGTACCCCGTCGCGATGTCGACGGCCCTGGAGAGCTGACACCAGTCGTGGAGATA
>Ga0315282_10010524_pt1 | contig 14485 bp, 15 predicted proteins | sample YL17G07_20_MG_FD_203693 | JGI IMG/M metagenome (GOLD analysis project Ga0315282, IMG submission 203693) | Sediment microbial communities from Yellowstone Lake, YNP, Wyoming, USA - YL17G07_20 | ecosystem: Environmental > Aquatic > Freshwater > Lake > Sediment | place: USA: Wyoming | collected...
ACGCATGGAACGTTACACGTGATCACATACGAATCGGCGGCCTATACATATGCGATAACGTCCTCCGGGTCGGGCGCGCACCTAAGAAACGGGCCGAGCAGTGGGAACAGGCAATAATAGAGCACAACAAGAAGATCGCGAGTGACTCACGCTATCTATCATCGATACTACCAATCCGCGAAGGTCTCATGGTGGCCTACCGCCTATGCTAGTCCAGAACACATACAGCATCAGTGTTCAAATTCAGGTACCCGCAGCACGACACCCCACACACACCACTCCCAAGATGACGGCTGGTAGTGTCTTGTTTTGTTGTTGTGTGTGGGTCGCTTGGTGCGCACACACACGACAAGATCATCGACTGAAGAAATGTAGAAAACGAAGAAACTTAATTCTGTTCACATCTACGTTTCACTGGTTTGGGTGAGAAGGGTTCGAACTTTAGAAAGTGGATGGCCTTCCTACTAGGTGTCCATTTGATTGTTCCAAGTCCGCATTACTTTCCGTTCTACCCGTATTGGGCTTTGACATGGTTTGCGTTCCATTGGTTCGCGGACGGTGAATGGGTCATGTTCATACAATACGCGTTTGTAGGGTTGCCTGCTTTCGTACTTACTGGGTTGGCGACAATTATTCCCTTGATGCTGCTGACTCTGATTCTCTTCGGCCGTCTGGTACGTTCGACTAGTCATGCGTTTCTCTGTTTGTTACTGTCGTCCGTGCTCTCAGCAGTTTACTTCTACGGCTGGCTTAACTACACTTGGCCTACTCCGTATCAACCAGTCCAGACTTTGTCCATCGTACTCTTCACGTTCATAGCTTACAAGAACTGGTCAAACATGAGGCAAAATGAAGAACAATCCAAGTAGCTCAGACAGTTTTTCTGGGCGCTAGTGGTGCGGGCAGCAGAATTTGAACTACCCTTGTCGCCGTTTTGATGCCCTTTCAGCTCGAAATCTGCTTGGTTGTGGGCTGTAAACGTGGTTTTCAACCTAACCGGCCCTACCATAATTCACGCGTGGGACCCGTTCGGAGATAATGGATTCCTCCTTTTGAGGCTAGTCTATGCATCAACTGCGGCGTCACAATTGGAGTAGCGAATGAAGTACTACTCATATCCTGGCTCGACGCGTTCTCTCAGCAGGAAACGAATCTTGTAACTTCCTAGCACGAAGCTCCAGTCGCAATATCTCTTGGAAGGCAATCGGCTGCAGGTGGCCGGTACTATCAGACCAAGCGGATGCCGCTTAAGATCGTAGGAGCCAGAACTGGCCGCGCAGCTCGAATGACTGCCATTGAGGTCATGAGGTCAACAACATGATGGATGCCTGTACCTACCATGGTCACCAGCACGGCTTGAATGGGAAATCCGAAAACCAGCACCGCGAGCCCTTCCCCTACTGCATGGATGGGCAGCGCGACAATGACCATGACTTTCAGGTAACTCCATCCGCTTCTGTAGGCTACTGAAGCCAAGGCTCCCCAAATCCCGTGCGTGAATGCTCTCAGACCAACCACCGGACTCAGAGTCACCAAGAATCCCAAAGCCGAGGCCACGCCCACGGCTAAAGCCATTGGAGGGCCGGCGAGAACGGAGATCATTTCAGGAACATGTGAAGCCAGCGTCGCAGAATAGCCCAAGGCCGGTATGTTCACCTGAAGCGGCGTTCCTCGAAATGCTATCGGAATCACAAGAGCCAAAGCTGCCATCACAGCCCCAAGAGCGAGATCAACGGTTCTCGTACGGATGACGGACCTTTCCACGGTCAAGTCCCCAAACGATCTTATTTTGGCCGCCATAAAAGACCTAGCACCAAGCGTCCAAGACGTGGTCCAGGATTTGGAGCTAGGTCGGTGGCGGGATTGACTGCAATAGGAGCGAAGGACGGTCGTTGAAAGAAAGGATACATCTCAGCAAGTTGTAGACGAATGCGCCAAACGATCGCAGCGTGATTGAGCTTCAATCAAATGTTGCATACCAGATGAATGATGACGCGATGGAAGTCATCACAGCCTTCTGAGTCAATGAGGACTACAAGCGCATGCGTGAATGTGTGTTAGTCGATTGACAGCTTTTCCCTGTAGGCCTGAATATCCAGGAACCCATGACCACTTATGTTCATGCAGATCACTTTCTCCTCTCCAGCTCTTTCAGCTTTCAGGGCTTCATCAATGCCTGCCCTGACCGCATAGCTTGACTCTGGGGCGATAAGCCAGCCTTCCGATTGAAGGAAGAGCCTAGCGGCTTCGAAGATTGCCTTCTCATCGATCGGATAGGCTATTGCCTTGAGCATGCCGCTATGTCGGAGAGCGCTGATCACTGGAGATGCTGCGTGGTAGCGCAGTCCGTCGCCCTTGATCGGAACCATTTCCTTTGTGTGTCCCAGCGTGTACATCTTCATGAGCGGTGTGTGTTCGGCCACGTCGCCGAAATCGTACCTGTACTCGCTCTGAACTAGGTTCGGAGCTGCCTCTGATTGAGCCGCCAAGAACTCACATTTTCGCTTGTTCCTCAAGACCTCTCCCGCGAAGGGCAAGGCTATGCCCCCGAAGTTGGAGCCACCTCCTAGGCAACCAACAATCAAGTCTGGGTTGTCGTCTGCAAGCTGGAACTGTTTGATGGTTTCCAAGCCGATTATTGACTGATGAATGAGCACATGATTCAGAACAGATCCTAGGCAGTAGACTGTTCTTTCATGCGCTTCCGCATGCTCCAGCCCCTCAGAAATTGCGAGTCCCAGCGAGCCTTGATGGTTTGGATTCTTCGTTAGGATCTCTCTACCTGCCCTTGTCTCTCTGCTGGGTGAAGGATAGATTTTGGCACCTAGTAGCTTCATTAATGCTAGGCGATCGGCCTTCCAGTCATAGACGCTTCTTACCCAGTAGACTACACAATCAAGTCCGACCAGTTTGGCCGCATATGAGAGAGCAGTCCCCCACTGACCAGCCCCTGTCTCGGTGACCAGAGTGGTTTTGCCTTCTTTTGTTGCGTAGTAAGCTTGAGCCAACGCCGTGTTTACTTTGTGAGAACCCGTAGGCGACAGATCTTCACGCTTGTAATACAGTCTGACTCGGTTCAGGCCGAGGCGTTTCTCAAGTCGTCTGGCTCTGTAGAGCGGGCGCGGCCTTCCCGCTTGGATGTAGAGTTCTCTGATTTCCTCCGGGATTGGGATCCAACGCTCAGTCGAAACTTCCTGCTGCAGAGACTCATGCAACATAGTTCTTCCAAGAAATTCCATGCGTGAAGGGCCCGTTTCTGGTTCTTTCGGGGGAGGAAAGGGTTCGGGTAAGTCGGGTGTGATGTTGTACCATTTGGTCGGCAATTCATCTACTGCGAGAGATATTTGACTCATGTCCATAATGTTCCGAAAGCGATTGCCGGCGTGTTTCATAATTAAGTATTTGCAGAACCAATCGAGTACAGTTTTCGTGCATTCCTATACAGTACGTACAAGAACGTACAGTACGAATGTGAAGGCTTTTATTTCTTCAGCTCGACACATCGGTCAATTGCGAACCAGACTGAGACCGCAAATTGATTCATCGTGCAAGGAGAGAGACTTGTTGAGATGTGTCAAATTCGTTCATCCGGATCTCGGCATTACTCTGGCCGCAGAACTGCTGGACGATCTGAACCTCGACCTGTGCAACTCGATCTGGAAAAGGCTACCAATCAAATCGAGCTGGGTGCACGCAATGATATCTGGGGAACTAATGTATTTCTGGGCAGATGTCATTCACACGAAGCCGCCCCAGCGCACGGAAATGTATCCGAAGGAGGCTGTTGGGAGAGTCAATTATTCCTACGTTTTTCAGGACATATGTATCAAATACGGTGAGAAAGTGACAGAGCCTAGCTGGGCGAATCCCTGGGCACAAATACGGACCGAAGACCTGAAAGAACTGTCGCGGCTTGGAAGAGCTGTCTGGGAGAGCAACTACCTTACACATACGCCAATCAGGCTTACGGTGGAGAGGGACTAGAGGGAATAGAGATGTCAAAGGACTGGAGAGCGGTAAAGAAGGACATTGACAGTGAACTTGAGAAGATCCGTATCGAAGCGCCAGCAGAAGTCAGAAAGATGATGCAGGGGATCATCGACAGCGAAGCGGGGTCCTACGGCCAATACTTCTCCACGATCGTGTTCGTAAGCGGGGAGATTAGGGCTCTAGGAATCTACTCAGCAAGGTTCCTGTTGCACGCGGTCGACATCCCAGGGATCACACTTGATCAACTGAAGGCACTCGCTAGAATGTGCCTCCCAGTAGGGGCAGAATTCATGGGCTACTGTGGTCTCAAGACCCTCATGTCATTGACACATGAGGTCCTCGACTGCCTTGAGGGTATCAACGACGCGATGACGTTCAGAGAGCTGATCGCATCGTATTTCACTTACGTCAATAGGTTGCACCTTTGGGTCCATTTCTACTTCCCTTGGGAAATCGGCGTCTTATTCCCGCACAAGAAAGCAGAAGACATTCAAGCGTTGCTTCGGCTTGCCTCCTAGTGTAGATGTGAAGGCGCGATCGGTGGAGTTCAGTATCGACCTACCGATCGGAGAAAACGTGATTGAGTGTGCCAAGGCTGCTGAGAGATGCAACTTTGGTTACGCTTGGGTTGCGGATAGTTTCGATGGAGAGTTGTTCGTAACTGCGGCACGTGTTGCTCGAGAGACCACTAGGATTAGATTGGGTCTCGGTAACGCAAATCCCTACTCAAGGCACCCGGCAATAATTGCTCTGGCAGCGGCAACACTTGGAGAGATTTCGAACGGAAGGATAGTCCTTGCTCTGGGAGCAGGAGGACCTCGGCAACTCACGCCGATCGGTATTGAAACATGGGAGAAACCTCTGCTTACTGTTAGAGAGGCTGTTGCAGTTGTGCGTCTGCTCCTTAGTGGAGGACAGAGCAGCTACGAAGGGAAAATCTTCAGACTACGGAACGCACAATTACCGTTCAGGATTTCACACAAGGTTCCAATTTACGTCTCGGCGATAGGACCGAGAATGCTTGAGCTAGCAGGTGAGGTGGGCGATGGCGTATTCATCGCAGGGCCACCGTTGAAACATATTCGATACGCGTTAGATCGAATCCGAAAAGGAGCGAACAAGTCGGGAAATTCACCTCTCATTGGCATCCAAGTCGTGTACTCGCCTCACGTGGATGGCGAGCACGCGAAAGCTGCGGCGAAACCTGTTGTTGGCAGAATGATAATTCCAGATGGGCGATTTCGTTCTATTCTGAAGGAGATTGGCATTTCGGACGCGGAGATCTCCAATGTCAGGGCGTCTCTACACGGCGGCCCGAAAGCTGTTGCCAACGCCGTGACCGATGAAATGGTGCAGGCCTTTGCGATTGCTGGCACGCCGGATTCATGCGTCAGTCAGATCAAAGAGTATGTTGCAGCAGGAGTTGATCACATTTCACTAATGCCCGTCGACAACTTTGAAGATGTGGCAGCAATAACAAAAGAACACATTTTGCCCAACGTGATGTGAAATCTTGACCAAGTTCACGAAATTACTCGAACCCACCAGAATTGGTTCCATGGAGCTGAAGAACAGGATCGTAATGCCTCCCATGAACATGCAGTTGGCTGACGTAGCTGGTGGCGTGACTGAACGAAAGATAGCCTTCTATGAAGAACGAGCCAAAGGAGGGGCAGCACTGATAGAAATTGGAGCGTTGAGTATTGACGACGAGATTGGAAGAACAGCCTACCCGCAGCTGAGCATCGACGGATACAAGTATACCCCGGCTTTGAGTGACTTGGTCGATCACATCCACAGATACGGCGCGAAGGTCTGTCCTCAGCTGCATCACGTCGGATACAACCTACCGCTTCTGGAAGCCACCAGCGGAAGAGCTCCCATAGCACCCTCGGAAATTGCCTGCCCCTACATTCCTGGTGTCAGAGCCAAAGAGCTCACCGTGAATGAGATTCAGACGATTATCCAGAAATATGTCCAGGCAGCAGCATTGGCGCATCTTGCGGGATTTGACGGCGTTGGAATACAGGGGGCACATGGTTTCAGCCTAGTGTCTCATTTTCTCTCTCCGGCCATAAACAAGCGAACGGATGAATATGGCGGGGATCTCAAGAGAAGAGCCAGATTTGCGGTGGAGATTGTAAAGGAAATCAAGGCAAAGCTAGGTCGCGCGTTCCCAGTTATCTTCAGACTCAGTGGAGACGAATACACGAAAGGCGGAACCACGCTAGAAGACACAAAGAACATTGCGAAGATGTTGGAAGAGGCTGGCGTGGATGCTCTTCACATTTCAGCAGGGAATTCGAGTTCTCCAGACGCATTCTGGGCTACGATCCCTCCGATGGATGTTCCACACGGTTGCCACGTACACTTGGCAGAAAGCATCAAGCAAGTTGTCAGCATACCCGTCATCACGGTGGGCAGAATCAATGCCCCTGAGTTTGCTGAAAGCATATTGCAGGAAGCGAAAGCTGACCTTGTGGCAATGGGAAGAGCACTGATCGTAGATCCCGAACTTCCGCGCAAGGCAGCGGAGGGTAGGCTGAGAGAGATACGGAAATGCATAGGCTGCCTTCAGGACTGCGATGCAGACTTCGGCCTGCGAGTGAAGTGCGCAATAAATGCGGATGTAGGAAAGGAAAGAGAATACGCGATAGCACCCGCGAAGAATAAGAAGAGAGTTCTGGTGATTGGGGGAGGACCTGCAGGAATGGAGGCGGCAAGAGTCGCTTCGCTAAGAGGGCACAAAGTGACTCTCGTCGAAAAAAGCCGAAAACTCGGAGGACAATTGCTTCTATCCGAAGCTCTTCCACACAAGAAAGACGTAAGGAATCTGATAGATTTCCTAGCATATCAGCTCAAGAAGTTGAGGGTCAGGGTCGAGCTGGGAAAGGAAGCTACATCCAACCTCGTCGAGCGAATGAGCCCGGACGTAGTCATAGTGGCGACGGGGGCTACTCCACTCTTCCCATCGATCCCTGGAGTCAGACGAAGAGGGACAGTCACGGCTTGGGACACACTGCGGTCGCATGGTCGAAACATTGTAGGAGAGAACGTCATCGTAGCTGGCGGTGGCGGGGTCGGTTGTGAAACAGCTGAGTTACTAGCAATGTTGGGAAAGAAAGTCACAATCGTTGAGATGTTGCGCGACATTGCCACGGAACTACCTTCAAAGCGACGGTATTTCCTCAAGCGGAGATTGGCTGAGAGAGAAGTACGCATAATGACCGGCTCAGAGATTGAAAAAGTGGCAGACAAGGGCGTAGTCGTACAGGACAGAGAGTCCGGCAAGCGGCTTGATCTTGAGGGGACTGTGGTGCTCGCTCTGGGAGCAACACCAAACAACGAACTCGTTCGAAGGCTTCGCGGCCGGGTTCGAGAACTGCACGCAATAGGAGACTGTGTGCGTCCGCGGAGGATTCTTGAAGCAATTCATGGGGGCTCATTCGTCTCGCGCCAGTTGTAGCCGACGCCGATCAGGTGTGCAGATACCACCGCGCGATATTGAAGAGGTTGGAAACGTCCTAGATGCTATTATGATTAACTATGTGTTGTGCGTTCAGAGTTCGACTCGCCCCTTTCCCTCGCTCTTACCTCGACAATCAAATAAGCAAATGAGTCGCAAGAGTTTTCAGAGAGGTCAAGAACGATCAGCCTACCTCTCTTCCATATCGTTCCACGGCTCTCCCGACGGCGTTGAAGTTCTCAAGCGGCGTATCCTGAACCAGTGTGCACCCCGGGCCGATCATGAATCCTTCCTTGCCAGCGCTTTGAATTGCCGTTTTCACTTCATTCTCAACCTGGGCCGGCGTACTTGTCCTCATAGTGATGTCGTGATCGACGCCGCCCACTATGCAGAACACGTCACCGTATACTTTCTTGGCAATTGGCAGTGGGGTGAAGGTTGCGTCCGACCAGTTGATTGCGTTAACTGGGTACCGCTTGAACCAGCCTGACTCCATCAATCCACCGTGGCTCTGGGGATCGTCTCCCTTGTGGCTGCAGACATGAAGGAGCCGAATCGGCGCATCCTTGAGAGTGTCCAGTACCTTCCTGTCGTAGTGCAAGCCGTAGTTCTCAAGCTGATCCCGAGTGATCTTGGACCATATGTTTCCTCCGCCAGCCAAACCATAGAAGAGCCCCATGGCACCTTCGTCCATACATGCGCGGCCGAAGTCGATGCATGTCTGGCTTATGGTTTCGAGGCCTTGCTTCAAAGCATCCGGATTGGACTTCATGTCCGCGTAGACCTGCTGCGGTGTGGCTACTTGGTTGACTGCGACTACGAGTGGGCTCGGTAGTGAGAATATGAACGGCATTCTTCTGCCGATCTCCCGGGAAAGGATCGAAATCGTTCTGACATGTTCTCTCAGTTCCTTTCTTGGATCAAGTACCCAGAGCTTTCCCCAATCCTCAGATCTCTTGACAGGAACATCAAGTTGCTCTGTGGCTTCTTGGTTGTCTGTGAATCGATATTTCGTGCCCCAATGACACGCCATGAACCTGAAGAAGTAGGTTACCTTCAGTAAGTCCATCTTGTAGTCCAGTTCGTTCAGAAGTGCTATGTGGGCCTTGGCGGTCTCTTCCCCGTCTCTATTCGATTTCTCCCAGCTATAGTATTTCAGAAAGGGCAAAGCAGGGAACTGTCCCCACAGGCCCCACGGAACCCGGTCAGGTACTCCGCGATCAATCGCGGTCATAACTCTCTCGTATCTCTCAGATTCCAACTCTAGTCTGCATCAGTTTGAGCTGTTAGGAGATAAAAGATGACCGCCACGCTCTCATTTGCAGAATCGTTTCGGTCCTGTGAGTTATGTAACGTGATATTTCCGTAGAATCTCCTGCGTTCTTTCTATTGGAATCGCTTCAGCGACATGTCCATCTATACCCTTGACGGTAGTAGCGCGAAAAAGGGAATTGTAGACCGCTTCCTCCGTTGCCTCTATGGAAGCAAGAAACAAAGGTGACATTTCTTCGTTCTTCAGAACCCGAGTCGCTTGCGATCTAACGGGTTCGTCGATTATGCGAACTTCATCCGCCGTGCTGAATGCGATGAAATAGTCGCCGCTCCGGTTGTAGCCCACGCATCCGGTTCGAGCCAAACCGAAAATTCCTCGGGCTGCAAGGCGGCGAAGGTTCCTTGTATCCACAGGGGCATCTGTGCCAATTACGACAACAACAGAGCCACCTTGCTCAGGGCTGACAGCTCTGCTGGCCTCGGGTTCGCCAATTTCGATCTGGTCTTTCAGGAAGTCTCGACCGAGTTCCCTCCCAACTGGTGCGCCGACGATTGTCAGGATGCCGTCGAAATTCGTTTGGGCTATCGCGCCGACCATGTACCCACCCAAGGGCTCTGGCAGTTTGCGCGATGAGGTGCCTATGCCTCCCTTGAACCCGAACGCGACCGTCCCAGTGCCGGCGCCAATTGTGCCCTCCTCAATCTGACCTTGACGGGCATTCTTCAGCGCCGTGAAGACTTCCGTTTTTCCGACATGTCTTCCCCGAATATCGTTCAGAAATCCATCATTCGTCTCCCCAACGACGGGATTGATCGATAGGACATCTTCGTTGCCCGGTAAGGAGAGCATGTACTGTACGAGAGCGTCGGCGACTCGGCCTACACTAAGGGTGTTTGTGAGCAGAATTGGTGTCTCAATTTCGCCCAGTTCTTCTATTTGGCTTAGGCCGATCAGTTTACCGTACCCATTTCCAACGAAGACAGCGGCCGGAACTTTTTCGCGGAACAAGTTCTTGCCATGAGGGAAGATCGCGGTTACTCCTGTTCTCACGTCGTCGCCGCGGATGATTGTTTCATGTCCGACCCTGAGGTCCGCAACATCAGTTATGGCGTTAAGCGGGCCTGGGGCAATAGTCCCGGGATTCACACCCATCTCTCTGGTACGCGGCCTTCTGTCGTTCATCCCGCTTCCTCGCAGACCTAGGCATGGATTGATGGTTAATTGCGTTTTGAATCAGGTGAAGATCGAGGTGGGGCTTTTATTGAGGCACGTGGAGAACGCCGTCGTGGTGGGCCTGGCTTTGGCTGGTCATGAGTGGCTCAGGCTAGTGGTGCACTCGTAAAGCTTTTCATGGTTGGTCATTCTCGATTACAAGAGCTGACAGACTTGATTGGGACAGATGAGAAGTTATGAAGAATCAACCGCGTTCAACCACCGATTTCCTGCGAATTGCTGTCGGCTTTCATGGTCACCTTGGCCCGTTCTTGGTTCTAGGCCTGCGAATGGGTATATTGGCTAGGAAGATGCTGAAACCTCATGGAGTCCACGGGTTATTGGCCACGGTCTGGACGAGGCGAGAGCCTCCTCAATCATGCATCATCGACGGGATCCAAATCTCCAGCGGATGCACAATGGGCAAGGGAAACATCAAAGTCAAAAATGCTCGGTTTGTCAAAGCCAAGTTCCAGAGAGGAAAACGGTCGGTGGTAGTCGGACCCAAAGAAACGATAAAGGAAGTCCTAACCGCGCTTCCCCGCCGAACAACGCAACAGAGACTTGAGAATCTAGCATTGTACTTGAATTCCCTCCCAGACCGAGAACTACTGGAAGTCAGCTAGAGGGATTTCGGGAATAGCCGTCGGAGCGTTCGTTGAGAAGGTTCATCAGCGAACCGACAAGGAAATTCGTGAATCAATCGGCCGCAAACGTGCACTATGGGAAGCCCCAATGCGATTCATGTCTGACCACTGTGAACCCCGAGAAGATTTCGCATTCCACGGCAAGAACTAGGGTTAGGCACTTCGATTTCGAAAAGCAGGTAGAGCCATGCTGTCGATCTACTCACAGGAGAAATTCTTCACTGTCCAAGCAATGCTCAGTCAGTCGCAAACAGACTCTGCTGCCGATTTGTACCTAAGCTGGAAAGTCAGAGGGATTGTTGAGGGAGCGCGCCAATTTCCCGAAAGGCGCTGGCTCATCCAAGTCCGATCCAAAGAGGATCTTGCCGACCTCAAGCGGCTGCTCAGTGTCAAGGCACAACCAAAATTTCGATTCTGCTAGATCGACGATGGAGTATGAGTCACTACCGTCGTCGTGATCTGCTTTTCAGCTTCTTCTGAACGTTCTCACTGGTGAGTTCTCTGAGCGCATCGGTCGCTATCCATCTAGCCGAGGTCGAGTCTAGTTTGCGTATGTCTCTCGCTGCTGCAATAGCGGATCGGTTCAGGTGGAGGTTGCGTTTTCCGATCTGCCTCAAAGCCCAGTTGACTGCCTTCATTACGTAATTCCGTTCGTCTGACGATTCTCGCTTGATGAGAGGAAGGAATCTCAGAAACTTGTCATCGTGGGCTTTCTTGTCGTGAACAGACAGGGCAGCCATTAAGGCAAAGCCGGCTCGTTTGACAAATTCTTCCTTGCAGGAACTCCATTCTGCGGCCTTCTCATATGCGAACTGCGTTTTGTCGAAGAGATTACTGCAGCACTGGTCGCAGACATCCCATGAATCAAAGCTCTCTGCCCACTTTTCCATCTGGTACTCCGTCACTTTCTCTGGGTCATCGATCATCCCGGCGAGTATTCGTGCTTCATGAATACCAGACGCCCAGAGTTGCTGCGCGAGGAGGTGGTCTCTTCCTATTTGCGCGGCTATCTTTCTCAAGTTGGGAATAGACACGCCATAGGTGTTCTTCGGATTGATGCCGAAACGTGCCATGCCGGCTACTGCTTCTGGATTGGAGAGGGAGCGCAGACGGCTAAGGATCTCATCGTAGTTCATGCGATTCCCGGAAATCATTCCGAGCGTGACTTATTTAGGGTTCAGAACTGGGGGCTCCGAAAAGGGAAAAGGAAGATTCACGTTGCAGCTGGTCGTCTTTAGTTCTCCAACGTATCTTCCGAGGCTAGGGGCTGGCGATTTTCTGCAGGACCTCTGGTATCTGGTCCCATCGCTCAATTCTGAAGATCCTTGGCATATTGCCCGCGTTTCTGTTCCAAGGTTGTGAGTACAGAATACCATTACTGTCCAGCCTAGAAGCTATGAGTGACATCAATTCGGCTGAGTCGTCTATGTACAAATCGTAGTTGAGCTTCACCTTTGACCTTGTACTGACTGTCCTAACGAATTTATGGTAAGGGATGTGGTGTTGTTGAAGCCAAGAGTTGGCGTGGGGAACGGTTGCTTCGCTGCGCCCAGTCACAATATTGACCTCTCCGAAATTCTTCAGCCGAGCCACTTTCTCGCCTAGATTCTCTTCTGTGGGTGGAATCGTTCGCCAGTCAAACCATGCTTCATCTAGTGTTCTGAAGAACTCATCTTTGGTTATGTGGGCGATGTCCCAAGCGTTCCAGTGGATGAACGAATCGACGGTGAACTGAGTCGAGTGGCGCTCGTTTAAAATTCTGCAAAACGTAACCATCGTGTCGGCCAGGACTCCATCCAAATCCACTGCAATTCGCATTGTCGGCGATTGGCGCAAGACCTTGCCTTCTCTCACGGCTGGTTCAGAAATCCATCTGCTTTCAATCGCTCTATGGAAGAACGTAGCATGTCTTGGGTGATCGAGAGATCCTGTGCGGCTTGGGATATGGAGATTGTTCCACCTTGAGATATGATGTAGTCGAATACTCGTCGGTCGAGATCTTGTGGCTCAAGGGCGGTCCTTGGTGCCGGCGTGGTTGGAGGGATTACCACGCGAGGCGTTCCACAATTCGGGCAGCTCAGCATTCCTCCCGGGAAGCCAATGCCGCAATTCGCGCATCGTTGCTGCAGGCGAATATTCACAGGATAGTAAGTGATTTGCCGTTGAGTGTAGGGCTTCAACACTTCAAGTAAGTTCCGTATTCGAGCCTTCAGGTTTCTCTCGATATCTTGAAATGCGTTCGATAGGGTTCGACGGGTGCGCGGGTAGCCACAGAAGCTACAGAAATATCGGTATCCATCGTAGGTCAGTACGTATCCGCAGCGTGGACAACGCCCCGTAGGATGCAATGCGAAGCCACGTAGGTCTTCTCTCGCTCACGTTTATCGGTTACTGCCAATTCGTTGAAGTCAAGGCATGGACTCTAACGTCCTCACTTCGGCATGCGTTCTTTCAAGATAGGCGTCTGCATTCAGGCCATTTTGCTTCGCCAGTTTGCGGATAGCGCTCTCAACCCCTGTTCCATGTTGTATCGCCTTCTTGCGGCGCCAAACAATGTCCTCAGGCATACCAAGAGTTTGAGCAACGGTCCGGAGAACCCACTTCCTAGTCAGATCGTTTCCCTTCCTCACCTTAAGCTCGGACGGGATTGTCAGTGAGAATGTGACTACCGCCGAATCTGCAAAAGGCGTGCGCAATTCGATTCCGAATGGGGCGGTAGCTTGATCATCTCTCTCGTAATTGACTACGTGACTATTAACCACAGATCGATACAGTTCAGATTCAAGCGCCCTGCGGCCTCTGCTGTCCAAGGTTCTGGCGTACCTGTAATATCCGCCGTAGAGTTCATCACTTCCTTGCCCACACAACATGGTTCTGAATCCGCGCTGAGCGGCTACCATTGCAGCCCAATGCAGCGGTATTGCGATGCTCACCTTCATGAGATTCGGTTCTTCGATAAGCCAGACTACCCGACGTATGTAATGCTCCAAGGAGTCCAGACTGAACGCTTCCATGGCAACTGGAAGGTCAAGCTGATCGGCATACTTCTCGGCAGTTGACAGTTCGATTGAACCGGAAAGACCAACCGATACCAGTTCCACGCCACAGCCGGCTTGCTTAGCCAGAGCCGCGACCAAAGAACTGTCCAAACCACCTGAGAATGCCACTGCAAGTCTGTCCAGACCTTTCGTTATGCGTAGAGTCGACTTTGTCAGCAGCTGCTTGAGCTCCAAAGAGGCCTGCTCTAGGGTCATGGCTCGATGTGTCGGGCGGGAGGGACGTAGGAGAAGAGAGCTTGAAACACCCTTTGAACCAGCTGCATACAAGAGACCTGGGCGGACTCGGCGCGCATGTGCCAAGCCGACCTTCCAGAGCGCCTTCCTTTCCGACGCAAACGCTGTCATACGCCGATTATGTCCGTAAAATAGTGGTTTGAATCCAATCGAATCTCTGAAAGCGTACAGGCAGCGCTTGCAGTAATACAGAGCGGAGAACACGCCCGGTTCTTTCATCACCGCCAAGGCAGCGCTTTTCATATCGCCTTTCGACGAGAGCTGGCGCCTGACCGAGTTCGCCTGTGATGTTTGAGGTTTTTCAAAGAAAGAGCCATCGAACGCAAATGTGGTTTCAGATGATTTCGCAATGTGCGCGTCTGGATCATGGTGAGCGCAGTAACCCACCGCTACCATGTTGCGGCTCGTGGATTCTGGAAGTATGATTCTGGTTTGGTTTCCTCGGTGCGAAAGCGTTTGAAGCATTTCTCCGATGAGCCCTTCGATATCTTCCTCCTGTTTCGTGAAGACACCAACGACAGCTCCCAAGGACGGTCACAGGCGGTGTGCACTTGCACTTTTATATGAACTGCGAATCTATCGTGCCTTCTGGGTTCAAGTTTGC
>Ga0315282_10010525_pt1 | contig 14483 bp, 11 predicted proteins | sample YL17G07_20_MG_FD_203693 | JGI IMG/M metagenome (GOLD analysis project Ga0315282, IMG submission 203693) | Sediment microbial communities from Yellowstone Lake, YNP, Wyoming, USA - YL17G07_20 | ecosystem: Environmental > Aquatic > Freshwater > Lake > Sediment | place: USA: Wyoming | collected...
ACTCGGCTCTTACATGTTGCAGACCATATACCGACCAGGACATAATCACACCTCCATGTGAGAATAGTGTTACCTATGTCCTGATAATAACATGTTACCAATGTACTGAGCTCGCACCATCCCCCGGACGGTCCCCCCTACTATGGTATAGCCCTGGTATTTGCCCTCCGGGCCGTTTGGGGCCGAATTCGCCGGATTGTCCGGGTTCTGATGCGCCGGGCCGTGCCCGGGGCAGTCTCCCGGGCCGTTCCCCGGGCATGTCCGGGGATGCATACCTGGGCCCGCAAAGGCGGGGGTGCCACGGTGGGTAAGCCGCCGGAACAGAGGGGCTTTTCGGCTTGTACCGCCTCGGGACACGATCCGAATTGCTCGGATGCAATTCGATCATGTCCCTGGCCGGACGGAATCGGGTCATGTCCCTCGGAATTCGGTCATGTCCCTGATTCAGGCTCGTGGTTTGACTTTGCGTGCCGCGAGGTTAGCATCAGGCGTCATCAGGAAGACGTCTTGAGAAATGCTTTCATGTATGTCTTGGTCGCCGGCGCTGCATTTGCCGCTAACACGATGATTACGGAGGAATTCCGTCCGATTCACGGTTGACAACGGCAGGAAAACTATCAGTCAACCACAGGGGCGCAGCGGTGCTGCGCCCCTGTGGGGAAATGTCAGGCGGTCGGGTTACAGTATGTGGATTTCGACCTTGGAGAACTTGGGCTGGAGCCCGGGGATGAAGCGGGGCGCGGCCTTGAGCGCTTCGGCCGGCAGCACGACGCGGCGGCCGAGTTCGGACTTCATGATTCTGCAGCGCTCGCTGGAGAGCTTCTCCTGCTCGCTGTAGACGTAGACCACGACTTCTTTCTTGAACTTTTCTTTGACGATGTTGGCGGCTTCGTCCAGGCGCTCGGCGGCCTGTTCTTGAAGCTGGGTTCCGTCGCCTGAGAAGAGCTGGTCCGCGGCGATGGCGACGACCCATTCGTCGTGCTGGTTGTAGACCATGCCGTTGATGCGCTGGGGCTGGCCCGGAATCCGGGTCTGGTTGCCCTGGGCGTCGTAGGCGTTGAAGGTGAAGCTGTAGACTTCGCCGGTCGCAATCGCCTCGGCGTTGTCGGTCTTGCCGTCCCACGAGAGGATTGCGGGCGGCTGGCCTTTGCCGGATACCCGGCGCACGGTTTCGCCGAGGGAGTTGGCGACCACGAGTTCCCAGGTGGCCACGCGGCTTTCGAACGAGGGGAGGAAGACCATGATGTCGCCGTAGATGAAGTTCCGTTCCACGGGCACGCGCAGGTAGGAGGAATGGATGAAGTGGTGCGGTATGGTCATTGAATCGACCGATTGGTACAGGGCTTCGTCGAGGACGTAGGACTCAGGGGTAAGGAGGTTGTTGACCGGGGTGAACGGGTCGATTTGAGGCGGGAACCAGATTTTGGTGTCGTTGATTTTGACTTCAGCTTCGCCGGTGATGACTTCTTCGCCGATGGCATGGGAATCAGACGGCTTTTTCGCGGCGGTGTCGGGCTTGGAGACGGCAGTGGCGTCCGGTTTCGCCGGCTTGGTCGACTCGGGCTGGGCTGGAGCCGGAGCGAGCGGCTGGCTCAGGAGCAGGGCGAGCAGGAGTTCGTGCATATCAGGAGAGGGCGAACCTGAAGGTTATGACGCCCCACTGGTCTTCGGACTTGACTTCCGTACCCAGGGGCGCGAATTCCCAGCCGCGCAGGGCGTCGACAACGCCCTGGTCGAGGTCCGGGTAGCCGGAGCTGGATTCGACGGTCGGGGCGCCTTTGACCTGGCCGTTGGGCATGACCCAGATGCGCACGACGACCGTGCCCGAGATGCGCCGGTCGAGGGCCCACTTGGGATACCTGGGTATGATTTTCTTCATAATCTGGCGCTGGGATATCGGGCCGGCGACCATGAAGTTGGTTCCCCGTGCGATCGGTGCCTCGACCCTGGGGAGGTCTTGGCACGGGGCCTGGGGCAGGGCCGCGGCAGCGGGCTTGGCAAGCTGCCGGTGTTCAATCTCGAGCTGGGCCTGGGGCTGAGCCACGCCGGGATAGCCGCGCAGGCCGGGGATGCCCTGGCCCGAGCCGCGTCCGAGCCCGCGCGCCAACTGGACCTTGGGCTGAGCGAGAATCTCGTCGTTGGACTTGCCCGAGCCTTCTCCGCCGAGCCGGATAACGCCCATATCGCTCCCGCTCCTGTCCATCTCGAAGCGGTCGAGGTCGATTTTGGCCTGGGACTGGTCGCGTTCGAGCGAGGCGGACATGTCGATGGACGGCGCTTCCTCGGCCGGCACGTTGGAGCCGTAGGTCGGGACCGGGGCCGACGGAAGGTCCGAGGTTCCGCCGCCTCCCATAATTGCGGCTTTGGGCAGGATTTGCGCGACCTCAGGCCGGTAAGTCACGTCCATGAACGTGACTTCTTTCATGTCGTCGGCCGCGGAGGCACGATGGGGGGCAGGGCGGGAGAAGAGAAACAGCAATGCGGCGTGCAGTATGACCGAGATGATTATCGAAACTTCGATGCCGCGGAGACCTTTTTCCTCAAACATCTTAGCCTTCTCTGTACCGTTTGGTGGCGCAGGCGATACGCAATGCGCCGGCGCGCCGGACCGTTGACAGAATGTCGAGAACCCCGGAGTGCAGGCATTCCTGGTCCGCGCGGATGACCACGAGCACGTAGGGGTCCGAGACAATGTGCATCTCGACGTCGCGACCGAGTTCGTCCAGGTCTTGAACCGGCTTGTCGTCGATGAGGAGCCGCCCGTCGCGCGTGTAGGTGATGTTCACGTCGTTCTCGACCTTGCGCTCCGAGCTGTGGGTCTGGGGCAGGTTGACCGGCGTGCCGTTCCTCGACACGACCATCGGGGAAACGACCATCATGATTAACACCAGTATGAGCCCGACTGCCGCCATGGGCAGGATATCGATGTTCGAGACGTTTTTCACTTTAGCCTCCGTTTGCGCAGCAGGGCCAGGTCAGCGGCGCCCGACTGCTTGGCGATGTCCAGGACCTTCATCACGCGGTCATACCGGACCGAATCGTCGGTCGCAACCACGACCCGGCGCTCGACGCTGCGGTCGAGCAGCTTGGGCAGCAGTTCGGACAGGTTCTCGTACGACACCGGGGCTTCGTTCAGGAGCACCCGGCCGTCGTTGGTGATGAAGACGTTGGCCTTCAGGTCCGAGCCGGGTTCGTTCTTGCCGGCCTTCGCAACCCCCGGCGCAGACACGAAGATTCCGGTTTCAAAGAACAGCGGCATGGCCACCATGAACCCGATGACGAGCGACAGGGCGATATCGACGAGCGACGTGAGAATCAGCTCGTTCTTCCGGGGTTCGACAGGGCGGCGGCGCATCAGAACTTCCAGCCTGAATCTTCCATGGCGACGGCAGGCTGCGGCTGCGGCGGCGGTTTCGCCGCGGCAACCGCCTGGACCGGCGCCGGTTCAGTCTGACCGTTGCGGGCCTTCATGCGCGTCAGCATGACCACGAGGCGGTCGGACGTGCTCTCCAACGAGATGGTCAGGTCGGCCGACTTCTTGGCGAAGTAGTTGTAGAAGAAAAGCGTGGGGATGCCGATGAAGAGGCCGAACGCGGTGGTGATAAGCGCTTCGGCGATGCCGCCGGATACGACGGCCGGGCCGCCCGAGCCGGTGACGGCGATGTTGTTGAACGCCGTGATGAGGCCGGTCACGGTGCCCAGCAGGCCGAGAAGGGTGGCGACGTTGGCCAGGGTGCCCACACCGCCCAGCAGCCGCTCGAATCGGATTCTTTCCTCCAGGATGAGGCTATAGAGCAGGTCGCCCATCTCCTCGGCGGAGAGCGAGAGGTTCTCGAGCGCGACCGTGAACATCCGGCCCAGCGGGTTCTTCTGCCCGCGGGACCAGTTGAGCGCCTCGTTCGGGCCGGAGTTCGTCATCAGGCGCCGGAGCTCGATAAGGCCCCGGCTCGTGTTGAAGCGGTTGCGATAGAAGTAAAGCAGGCGCTCGATAATGAGCGCCAGGGCCGTGATCGATGCTGCCAGAAGCAGCAGCATGACGACACTGCCCCTGAAGATGTCTATAACGCTTCGACCAAGTATCATGGCTTCTTGTCTCCTTCAGTTGGCGGTAGCGAATCCTTCTTGGCTGGGGCGGCCGTGCTCTCCGGAGGAACCTGGGAGCCGGTTTCGGCGGCCTCGCCGGTGCCCGCACCGAGTCGCTTGCGCGACGCCTCGGTGTTCTTGCGGGCACTTTCAACGTACTCGGATTCGGGAAATGAATCAATGACGGCCTGGAACGCCTTGAGGCTCTGCTGGTAGTCGCCGGCGTTGAAGTAGGCGGTGGCCATGTTGAACGTGGCGCCGGCGCGCTGTACGTGTTCCGGGAAGTAGTCGAGGAATTTCCGGTATGCCTGGGCCGCTTCGGGCCAGCGTTTCAACTGCGCATAGGCCTCGGCGCTTAAGAGCTGGGCGTCTCCGGCAAGGGGCGAGCCAGGGAAGTTCACGACGGCCTTCTGCAGTTCGATGATGGCCTGGTCGTAGTTGCCCGCATCGTACTGGGCCTTGCCTTTTTCGTACTGCCCCTCGGCCGCCATCTCGGACTGGGGGAAGCGCTTGAGGAAGTCGTCCATCACGGCCGAGTCTTCCTGCCCCGCGAAGTAGTAGCTCGCCTCGAGGCTCTTGCGGACGCTCGGCCCCTGAGCGTCGGACGGGTAGAGGTCGAGGAACTTCTGGTACTCGCGCACCGCGTCAAGGAACATCTTGCGGTTGTAGTAGCACTGGGCCAGCAGGGCCTGGGAGGGCGGGCCGAAATCGGAAAACGGGTAGCGCTCGATGACAAAGGTGAACGTAGCGACGGCCTTGTCGTATTCGAGAGCCTTGAAATAGGTGTCGCCGGTACGGAAGGCGGCTTCGGCCGCCTTCGGATTCTTGTCCGGGAACTTGTTCATCAGCGCGGTCCAGGCATCTACCGCCTGACCGTAGTACTTCAATTGGTAGTAGCAGTACCCGGCGTAGAAGTAGCCCGGTATCGCGGCGAAGTCCTTGCCCGGGAAGGTGTTGTAAAGCGCCTCGAAGACGTCAAGCGACTTCAGGTATTCCTTCTGGTTGAACAGGGAGTAGCCGTAGCCGAGATAGGCGCTGATGGTGTAGAGCGTGTCGGACGTGCGGGCGTTGAGCAGCCCCTTGAAGCCGGTGACCGCTTCGCCGAGGCGGCCGAGGTGATAGAGGCAGAAGCAGCGGCCGAGGCGGGCGTAGGGCGCGACGTCGGAGCTGGCCGACTGGGCGTAGGCCTGTTGATAGTAGGCGTCGGCCTCGCTGTACTTCTTGTCGTAGTAAAGGCCTTCGGCCAGGAAGTAGAGGGTCTTGGCGCGCCAGCCGGTCGTGTCGTCGGGGTAGTCCGCGACGAACTTGGCGCCGATGGCTACGGCCTTCTCGTACTGGCCGGAGCTGTTGTACGACAAGAGGAGCATCGCACAGGCGGGCTCGCGCAGCGACGTCGTCGCGTAGTTTATGAGTATCCTCTCAAACTGCTCCGAGGCCTTGTCGTAGTTGCCTACCTGGTAGAAGATGACCCCGGACATGTAGTTGCCGACGCCGGCCAGGTCCCCGGTCTTGAACATGGAGGCGAGCTGGCTCGTGGCGAGAAGAGTCTGGGCGGTATCGGCCGTGGCGAGCATGGCCTCCGACAGTTGGAGATTGGCATAGCTCGCGACCTTGGTGCGCGGGTAGTTGGCCCGGACCCGCTGGAAGCGCTCCACCGCGTCCTGCGCTTTGTTCAAGGCCATGTCGGCATAGCCGATGAAGTAGTTGGCGTGGGCCGCGAGCAGGTTGTTCGAGTTGCGGGTCAGGGGCATGAGGTGGTCGACCGCGGCCGCGTACTGCTTCTGGGCCAGCAGCGCGCAGCCCAGAAAGTAGCTGGCGAAGTCGGCCAACGGCGAGTAGGGGAAGTTGTCCACGAAGAACTGGAACTTGGCCCGAGCGCCGTCATAGTCGCGGTTGATGAACAACGCCTCACCGGACGCGAAGTGGGCCATGGTGGCAAGCGGCGTGTTCGGGACGTCCGCGGTAATCTCCTTGAACTTGATAAGGGCGGGCAGCGGTTTGCCGGTCTGGGCGTAGCACTTCGCCAGGTAGAACTTGGCCTCGGGCAGGTCGAGTCCGGTCAGTTTCACGATTGCCTGGTCGTAGTTCTTCTGGAAGTAATGGAGCACGCCCAGAGCGAAGCTGGTCCGTTCGTCCTTGTCGTAGCCCGGTTCTTTGGCGAGCCTCTCCAGAGTCTGCTGGGCCTGGCGGAAGTTGCCCAGCATGATCGCCGATATGGCCGCGCCGTACATTGCCTCGGGCTTGATGTAGGAGTACTGGGGCTTCTGGAGCAGGAAGGTGAAGAGGTCGGAGGCGCGGCTGTACTGGCCGAGGTTGAAGTAGGTTTCAGCCAGGGTGAAGTTGAGTTCCTCGGCGAACTCGCTCGAGCTGTAGTCCCGGGCCAGCGAAGTCAGCATTGAGGCGGCCTGCTCGTAATTGTGCTGTTCGACCGCAGCCTGCGCCTTGTTGTACCGCTCGACGAGCTGGCGGGACTGCTCGGGACTCAAAGCGCCCGAGATGAAGAGCAGGAGCAGCGCGGGGACAGGCATGGCTATTGCTGGCCGGGCCTGATTTCTACCTTGCCCTGAGGGCCGCGCGTGCGGATCTCAGTCAGGGAGCCTGAGTACTCGAGTGAAGAGTTGCGTTCGTCAACGGTGATGATTTCGTAGTAGTACCTGCCGTCGGAGACCAGCCGGCCGGCGTCATCGAGGCCGTCCCAGGTCATGCGCAGGGGCGGGGTTTCCCAGCCGCTGTAGGAGCGGACGACCTCGCCGAACGAGTTCTTTATCAGCAGTTGCCAGCGTTTTATCGGGGCGCGGGTCATGAGCCGGATATCCATCCAGAGCACGTTCTGCTTGTCCTCCGGCGTCGGGCTGAACTTCGAGGGCACCGCGTCAACCCATATCCGGAACCCGGAGAAGTCCATGAAGAACCCGACCTTGTGCGTCGGGGCCAGCCGGTACTTGGACTCATAGTGGAGCAGGAACGCGTAGTCCACGCCCATGCCCATCTTGCCCCACGACTTGTGCACGCCGAGGCCCAGGCTGATTTCGTTGCCGTCCACCCCGACGCGCTGGAGCAGGACTCCCGGCACGAGTTGGAACTCGATGCCGCCGTGCGGCTCCGGATGGGGCGTGAACTTGCGCGTGGGGTAGCCGAGCGAATCGGTGTCGTAGACCAGCGGCGTGGCGATGTCGGCAGCGATGAGCGCACGGCCGTCGAGAAGGCGCACCGCCGTACCGAGACGGAGGATGCGCGGATAGACTTCGGGTATCCGGTCGAGCTGCAGGCTGGGCTGGATAACGTTCTGTACCGTGAGCCCGAAACTGAGAGGGCCGGGCGCCCGGATAAGTGCGCCGGCGTCCGCGCCCACGCCGATGCTGGAATACTGAGCGAGATTCTTCGAGACCAGCTTGATGTTGGCGCCAAAACCCACGAGACTCCACGGGTTGTAGGCATACGATATGGCGTAGGCGTTCTCGGCAAAGAGGTAGTCCTCGTACCGGTCGTTCTGGACGGTGCGCGCCTCGACGCCTTCGGCGCCATAGTTGAGCAGCATCAGGCTGAACGTACCGTATTCCCTCGTAGGCAGCGCGTAACCGACGTAATCGAGCCTTGCTCCGTAGAGCTGGGAGTGAGCAAGCAGTACTTCCTGAGCATTGAGCTGGAAGAGGCCGCCCGGGTTGAAGTAGCTCGCCTGGGCATCGTCGGCGACGCCGGTGAAGGTTTTGCCCATGGCCAGGCTGCGCGGCGCGAGTCCGTAGTTAAGGAACGCGCCGGGCATGCCGCCTTCGCCCCAGGCCAGAGAAGCGATGAGCGCGGCAGCGGCGACAGCGCGGTACACCGTAGTCCTCACCACAGGACACCGATCCGGTAGCTGCTCTTGAACGTCGTGCCGGTGAACTTCTCGCCGACAACCTCGATTATGTATATGCCGCTGGCGACGCGATGGCCTTCCGTGTTCCGGCCGTCCCAGTAGATGTAACGGTTCAGCCCGGCGCGTGCGCCGTTCTCCCCGCGCAGAAAATGTCTGGTCAGGACCGGGTTACCGAACGGGTCGTGGATTGTCAGGGTGATGTCGCTTGAGCTCTGCAGGTAATAGGAGATCTCGGTCCGCTCATACTCCGAGCCGAACGGATTGGGAAACGCGATTACGTGACCCTTCATTACGGCGCTGTCGGTAATGTCTACGTAGATGTCGATTAGCGTATCAGCATCGCCCGAGCTGATTCTGATGGTATCGTGCTCGGCAAACTGAGCCCGGGTGGCGAGGAAATGAGCCGTAGCGACGCCGAGCGTATCAGTCAGGAGGTTGGGGTCGAGGATATCGCCATTGCCCCTGACCACCGAGGTCTGAAGCAGAGCGGCAACGATGGGCGCCGAGTTCGCGTCGTGAACGGTGACGCGGACTCTCGTCGTCTCGCCGGCGCGCACCGTGTCGCATAGTCTGCCGTCGTCACCGAAGACTTCCACTTCGAGCATCGCCCCACGGGCGCGGATGTCCAGTTGAGTGCGGTACGACTCCCTGCCGTTCTGCTGGTCAACGGCCCAGATGTCCTGGTTCGGCCCGGGGTTGTTGAACTGGACGCTGAATACCGCGACGTCTCTGAGTTCGGCTGCGCCGGGCTGGTAGTCGAAAGAGAAGTCCGAGCGCAGGAATACGGTGTCGCCCGGCCCGGTCACCGGGTTCCAGCAGCCGTCCGTGGCGTAGATGCTTATCGGGAAGGGCGTGCGCAGGAATTGCACATCTGGTGTGCCCTTCTTGCCCGGCGTCTCCCAGGACTGGCGCGCCGTGTCACCGGGCAGAATCGTCTCGCCGGGCGCTACGAGCAGGAACTCCGCGAATGCCCCCGCGGCGACGCTGAAGGCCGTGGACGTGTCAGTCTGAATCGATGAGCCGGCCGCAGGCCGCGCGAAGAGCCGGTGACGGCCCGCGGTGCGCAGGCCGCCGGTAAAGGACGCGGTGCCGTTGGACAACTGGCCGCCCGCGGGTAGAAGGGCGAACGGGTCGGTCGAACCCAGGTATACGTTGTCGTCGCGCATGCTGATGAGGTTGTACCAGTCGTCAGTCAGGAAGACCTGAAACCTGAATGTGTCGCCCGCGACGTGGCTGTCGGGCCGCCCGGTCCGGCCGCCCGGCACCCCGGGGGCGATTTGCTCGCCGGGCAGAATCGTGACCAGACGTTTCGGAATGTTGGGGTACACCGTAATTGGATTGCTCGTGTCGCTCACTGCGCCGAAGAAGCAGATAATCGTCATGCTGTCCGCAAGCGTCACTACGACTTTCTGCTGGCAGATGCCGCTGGCGAACTGCACGACGTTGGGACTGACGTAGTAGCCGCGTGAGGTCGTGAGCAGAGCGTTGAAGCTGTACGGGTAGAGGCTGCCGAACTCGTCCTTGGCGATGATAGTGACGTCAAATGAATCACCGGCGTATTGAGTATTGGGGATGGGGCTGAAGTCAAACGAGGTGAGTCGGGCTGAATCGACCGGCGGTCCCCCGACAGGAGCAGAGGCGAACCCGGACGGGTTCACCTGCATTACAAGAAAAAGACCCAGAGCCGCGATCATTAAGGCAAGATGAGGTTCCCTACATTGTAGGGCACGCCCGCAGGCGTGTCAAATACAGCTTTGTTAAGTGCCACATTTTCCCCCGGATAGCTACCGTCTAGCACTAGATTGAGATAACATGCAAGGCCCGTGCCAATCAGCATCGCCTTTGCGGATGCCCGACGTACCTTAGCATCTCGCTGCGTGCAAGCCGGCAGCCAGGAGGGACGTCGACTCGCGGTGCCGATTCATCACAGCCGGCAGTGCCGTAACGCCGCGAAGCAGCGGGATTTCGGCGCTGCGACAGCCGGCCGCGCGCATTCTTGACAGCCGGCCGTGATGCCCTAGTCTCCTGATGCGAAACAATCAGGATACCTGATGGAGCACGGACAGTTCGGTCTGCGGCATGCAGCGATGCGAGCGCTCATCGCGGTTGCTGCCGGTATCGCGTTCGGTCGCGCCGCTGCGCTGCCTTTGTGGATTGCCGCTGCCGCGGCGCTGGCCGGAGCGCTGCTCGCGTGGCCCACGCGCGGTCTCACCTTGTGCGTCGTGCTTGCGGCCGCCGGGTTCACGTACGCGCGAGCCCGACTACCCCTGCCGGTTGACGAGCGCGCCTACGAACAGGGCCGGTTCAAGGCCGTGGTGGTGGACGAACCGACACGTCCCGGCGTTTCGCGCTACATTGTCAGTCTGCAACCGCCGTTCCGCGGACACGTGGCTTTGTGGATTCCCGACGGACACCTGTCTTTAAGGTACGGCGACCTGATTGAGGTGAGCGCGCGAATCCAGCCGTTCGACTATCCGCGCAACCCGGGCCTTCCCGACTTCAACGGCATCATGCTTCAGCGCGGGATGGTCGGAAGTGCCCGGGGCCGCGCCGGCCAAATCCGCGTTGTCAGCCGCGGGCACGGTCTTTTCTGGATGCGGGCTGCCGTCATTCCGCTGCGGCGGTACGTGGCCCGAGTGATTGACCGATACCTGCCTGAAGCGGAAGGGGCGCTGTTCGCAGGTCTTCTTCTCGGCGGCAGGCAGGGTCTGCCGCGCGACGTGCAACAGGCGTTCACCGATGCCGGCATCGTCCACATCCTGGCCGTGTCCGGCATGAACGTCACCATCATCGTCGGCCTGGTCTGGCTGCTGCTTTCGCTCTTCGGTGTCCGGGGCTGGTGGCAGTTCGGTCTGGGCGTGGCAGCCGACGTCCTATATCTTGCCCTCGTGGGCTGGTCAGCGGCGCCGGCGCGGGCCGGGTTCATGGCCGCTGCGGTCATGTTCGCCCTTCCGGTCCAGCGCCGCGTCTCTGCGACGGCCAGCCTGGCGGTCGCGGGGCTCGTGCTGCTGCTTATCGACCCTTCGATGCTGTTCGACGCCGGGGCTCAGCTTTCGTTTGCGGCAACGCTCGGCATCGTGCTTGTTGCCGAAAGCCTCAAAGAACCGTTCTCCGCGGTCAGGAGACCGCCCTGGCTGCGGTCGAAATTGCTGACACCTCTTGTTGTCTCGGTCGGCGCAACCGCAGCGACCGCACCGCTCATGCTTCATCATTTCTTCCGGGTGCAGCCACTCGCCTTTCTCACGACCTCGGCAGTCGTTCCGCTTGTCGGCCTTGCCATGCCCCTGGGTATAGTCGTTCTGGTCGCACACGCTGTCAGCGGTGCAGTCGCCGGGATATTCGCCAACGCGCTCTGGGCCGCGCTGTGGCTGTTGCTCAAGTTCACACTCTTGATGGGACGGCTGCGATGGGCGATATGGGAGCCGGGCCGGCTTCCCTGGCTGTGGGTGGGCTGGGCCTACGCGGCGATGCTCCTGGCGTTGAACTGGCGAAGGCGCTGGGCCCGAGCCGGCCTCTTGCTCGTGCTTGCAACAGGCCTTAATGCCGCAGTCTGGCCGGCTGCTTTCAGAAAGCCTCAGACCAGGGTCGTCTTTCTGGACCCGGGCCGAGGAGATGCCCTGCTTCTGGAGGACACGCTCGGCCACCGCATCCTGGTCGATGCCGGGATTGACGGCACTAACGTCGTGCGCGACTACCTGCGCAGCCGTGGAATACACCGGCTGGACGCGGCGGTCATTACTCACCCTGACCGCGACCACTTCGGCGGCCTGCTTGACCTTGACGACCGCTGTGGCGTCGAGCAGGTTGTCGTCTCGGTGGCGAGCAGTTCCGACACGGCGTACCAACGCCTTCTCGGACGGCTGTCGGCACGCGGTGCCGCCGTACGGCTCGCGGGACTGGGAACGGCGCTGACCGGCTGCGGGTTCGGCGTCAGTTTTATCTGGCCGGATGCAACCACGCGCGCGATGTTCAGCCAGGGGATGATGCCGACCAACTCTGTCTCGCTCGTGGCGCGGGTCGAGCACGCGGGGTTCGTGATGCTCCTCACCGGCGACATGGACGACCCCGAGCTTCTGTCGTCTCAGGACCTGCATGCCGACCTGCTTAAATCCCCGCACCACGGCAGCAAGAAAGGCAACCCGCCCGCGCTGTACGACCGGGTCCAGCCCCGCTACGTAGTCGTGATGGGTCGCTACCCCACTCCGGCCCGCCTGGAGAGCCGTCTCGCGGACTCAGGCGTTGACTACGTCAATACGCGCAGGGACGGCGCTCTGACCATCGTGTTTGAGTCCGGCCGGCCGCGTCTTGTGCGCTACCGGTGACTCCGGCTGCGCGGGACGAGCTTGAGCGAGAAAGAGGCCCGTTCGGAGTCGCCCAGCAGTCCATACGACAGGTAGACCACGTCGAGGCCGAGCGATAGACCGCTGGCGATGGCGTAGTCGTAGCCGATGCCGACCGAGAATCCGGACCACGACCCGAGATGGAATCCGGACTCGTATCCGGCACGGACCGCGAGGCCCTGCTCAGTCTGCTCGCCGCCGGAGGCCTGGCTTCCGTGCAGGCGCAGGTAGATCTCGCCGCCGAGCGACAGCGTCGGAACAAGATCGGGATATAAGGAAAGGTCTGATGATACAAGGAAATGATTCTCCGCGAAGGGTATCGTGAGCGCGACCCCTGAGCGCAGGTTGACCGGCGGGTACTCCCAGTCAGCGATGAACCGGCGCGGCGGGCCCAAATGGAGCAGGCTTGCGCCGACTGTGAAGTAACTCACTGGGCGGTAGATGATGCCGCCGTCCAGGGACAGCGCGTACGCACGGAACGAGTCGATCGTGCCGGCGACGTACCGCCCGGCGAGGCCGACGCCGACACCGCGCGCCGGCTGCCAGCCGATGCCGGGGCCGACGGCCAGGTCTGACAGACCGAACGTCCCGAGTTCCTGGCCGTGCTCGTCGCGCCGCGTGTCGGATGCGCTCAGGTAGCCGCCCGCCACACCGAGGCCCAAGCGCGAGCCGAGCGGCGCGACTAGGCCGGCGGACGCGTAGCTGACCGACTGCAGGAGTTTCATTACAGTCACGCCGGCGTCGAGGCTGCTGCTGAGCGCTAGCCCGGCCGGGTTCCAGAAGAGCGCGTTGGCGTCGTCAGCCACCGCGGTGAACGCTCCGCCCATCGCGACCGCCCGGGCGCCCACGCCGATCTTCATGAACGTGAAGCCGGTTGACGAAGGGCCAAGGAAACCGAGGCAGGCGCCGGGCAGAAGGAGCGCCGCCGCGGACAGCTTGCGCAGCACGTCCGAGTATATGAGACGGCGGGTCCGGGTCAAGCCGAAGGCGCTCGGCTCGACTTGACAAGAACGATGCCATGGCAAGAGTTAGGGGATGGCGACGTCGCGCGCGCGCGTGCTGGCCGGGCTTGGCGCCGGGGTCATCGTGCTCTCATTCGCGTCCATCATTATCAAAGTCACGCCCGCGCCGAGCATCATCATCGCAGCCGGGCGGTTGAGCCTGGCGACCCTTACCCTCACGCCGTTCTTCTGGACCAGGTTCCGGGCACGCGAGGCCGAGTTCGTCGGGATACCATGGGCGCCGGTGCTGGTTTCGGGCTTCCTGCTGGCGGCGCACTTCGCCCTCTGGATTGAGTCCCTGAACCGCACGAGCGTCGCGAGTTCGGTCGTGCTGGTGGCGATGAATCCGATATTCGTCGCAGCCCTGTCGCCGCTCATTCTGCGCGAGAGGGTGTCGTGGCGGATTGTGCTCGCGGTCGTACTGGGCGTCACCGGAGCGGCGGTCATCGCCGGACCGAGCCTCAGGTCGCCGGGCACGGCCATCGGCAATCTGCTGGCGCTGGCAGGCGCGGCCTGCGCCGGAGGCTACCTGATGGCGGGCCGGCGCGTCCGGCCCAGACTGTCGCTCATTTCCTACGTCTACGTCATTTATGGAGTCGCGGCGGTCCTGCTTGTGGTCGCCGCATTGGCGAGCGGACACAGGTTCACCGGCTACGGCGGCAAGGCGTATCTCTTCATCCTGCTGCTGGCGCTCGGGCCCCAGCTCATCGGCCACACGAGCTTCAACTGGGCGCTCAGATACATCTCGGCTCCGATTGTGGCGATGGCGGTGCTGGGCGAGCCGGTCGGGACCACCTTCCTCGCATGGCTGCTGCTGCACCAGCCGCCCACGGTCTTCGAGGCGATTGGCGGAGTGATAATCTGCGCGGGAATCTACCTGGCCGCAGCCGACGTCCGGCATTCAGCCGAGCCGGTCGGTTGACGCGCTGAACGCCGCCAAGATCCCCGGCTCCTTAGGCGGCTGGGGTTGCCCCTATAAACAAAATGAGCCGCCCTGCGGCTCTTTTGTGGTGTTCCTGTTCGCGAACCAGGAACGCATCATAGTAGCATACCCCTGGCCGGATGTCAAGTTTTCGCGTTGCCTGGTAGTATTCTTATCTGTGTGTAACTTGGCTAGAAAAAAGGTCGGGCCGGGTGTATCCTTCTGGCCTGACCGAGTATATGACCGTAAGGCTATCAAACCATGGAGGATAAACCCATGCC
>Ga0315282_10010526_pt1 | contig 14483 bp, 12 predicted proteins | sample YL17G07_20_MG_FD_203693 | JGI IMG/M metagenome (GOLD analysis project Ga0315282, IMG submission 203693) | Sediment microbial communities from Yellowstone Lake, YNP, Wyoming, USA - YL17G07_20 | ecosystem: Environmental > Aquatic > Freshwater > Lake > Sediment | place: USA: Wyoming | collected...
GTCGGCGATTCCGGCGGCCATCTTGGCCATGATGTCGGCCGTGGCGGGGGCGATTATCATCAGGTCGGCCGAGCCGGTCAGCGAGAGGTGCTGCGAGTCGAAATCCTCGCCGGCCTGCCAAAGCGACGTGTAGACCTGCCTGCCGGTCAGCGCCTGGAAAGTCAGCGGGGTGACGAAACGCTCCGCCGCGGCCGACATGGCGACGCGGACGCAGGAGCCCGCCTGGACCAGCCTGCTGGCAAGGGCCGCGGACTTATAGCACGCTATGCCTCCGGTGAGGCACAGCAGGACGTTCTTGCCGGCCGGCGGAGAATCCGCGGCTTTACCCTTCGGGCCCTTCTTGACGGCGTCGGCCATGGCGGCGCTCTCCCAAACGGCTTTTCATCGCGGTCCAACATGAACCTTCGGTTCACCCGAAGCTATGAGAAGACAGCATCATCTCCCAGGGATTGCTATCCCTGGGCTTCCGGTGCGTTCCCTACTACCTACTACCTTCTACCTTCTTTTCATTGCAGAGATCGCAGAGACCGCAGAGGAAAAGATACAGAGTATGTCTTTTTTCTTCTCCGCGTGCTCTGCGTTGAGTTCTCTTCTTCTTTTGGCTGCGGCGTGCCGTGCGTCCGGCTACTTCTCGAGCTGGGCCGGCGTGGGGATGTCGCAGTTTTCGTAGTCGATGGCGATCTTGTCGTCCAGGATTTCCTGGATGGCGACTTCCAGGTCGGTCCAGCCTTTCCGGCGTTCGACCAGTGGCTTTGAGCCCTGCATGAGTTCGACGAGCCGCCGCTGGAGCAGTGCCGTCAGCTTGAACTTCCCGCCGACCTTGTTGATTACCTCTTCGCTCTTGAGTGCTTCGATCATTTGCCGCTGCGCTCCTCGTTGATTATTTCGACGACCCGCCTGACGGCTTTTTCGAGGTCGTCGTTGACCACTCTGTACTTGTACGCTCCGGACCGCTCGGCGGTCTGGATCTCTTTTCGCGCCGTGGCGAGCCTTCCGGCGGCCGCGGCGGCGTCCTCGCTGCCTCGCCCGGCCAGTCGGCGGGCAAGAGCCGCCTCGCCGGGCGGCAGCACGAGGATGAACGTCGCCTCGGGCATCTTTCGATGCACTTGCAGGCCGCCCTGGACGTCGATTTCCAGGATGACGGTCCGGCCCTGGCCCACGGCCTGTTCTACCGGCGCCGCCGGCGTTCCGTAGAGCTGGCCGAACACCTGGGCCCACTCCAGCAGTTCGCCGTTGTCGATCATCCGCTGGAACGTCCGGCGGTCCACGAAAAAGTAGTCTCGCCCTTCGGCCTCGCCGGCCCGCGGCGGGCGCGTCGTGGCCGAGACGCTGTAGGTCGCTCCGGTCCGGCGGATGACCTCCTGCCGGATCGTGCTCTTGCCCACACCCGACGGGCCGGTGATGACCACCAGCCTGCCGGGCCGATTCTGTCCTGCCGGTTTAGTCAGTTGGCCTGGTCCCGCCGAACTGGCGGTTACTCCACGTTCTGCACCTGTTCCTTGATCCTGTCGATGGCGGTCTTGATGTCGACCACGTGCCGGCCTATCTCGGCGCTGTTGGCCTTCGAGGCGATGGTGTTGGCCTCGCGGAGCATCTCCTGGGCGATGAAGTCCAGTTTTCGTCCGGCCGGCTCGGGCGAATCGACGCTCTGGCGGAACTGTTCGACGTGCGCCCGCAGCCGCGTGATTTCCTCGGCAATGTCGCAGCGGTCGGCGAAGATGGCCACCTCTCGCGCGAGCAGGTCCTCGTCGATGTTGACATTGCCCGCCCTGGTCAGTTCAGCCACGCGGAAAGCCAGGCGGTCGTGGTAGTCGACGACCACTTTCGGCGCGACCACGGCGATGGCGGCGAGGTTTCGTTCTATCTCGTCGCAGTTGCCCAGCAGGTCGGCCTTGAGGTTGTCGCCTTCCTTTCGGCGCATCTTGGCCAGGTCGTCGATCGCCTGGGCGACCAGCGCCAGCAGCCCGTCGCGTGTGGTCTCGACGAGCCCTTCGAGGCTCGGCGGCTCGCAGACGCCCGGAAGCTGCATCAGGGCGGCAAGGTCCACTCGGAGCATGGGGTTTCCCTCGACGTCGATCATGCGGAGTTGGTCGAGGTAGTTGCCCAGAACGGCGGTGTTGACTCTTCCGGCCGCCCTGTCCTCGGGCAGGCGGGTCTGGACGCTGAGCATCAGCGTGCCCCGCTGAACGCGGTGGCGGACGAGGGCCTCGATCTCGCTTTCGGCGGCGGCCAGGAAGTCCGGCAGCTTGCAGGAGATCTTGAGGTATCGGTTGTTGACGCTGCGCACTTCCACGACGTAGCTGACGCCCTCGACCTGCCCGGCAGCCGAGCCGAATCCCGTCATCGATCGTAGCATGAAGGCGTCTCCAAGGTCGCGTTGGCGATTCCTACTTGCCTGCCGGCTCGGAGGCCGGAGCCCCCGCCGGTTCCGGCGTCACCGGCGCCGCGGGCTTGGGCGGCTGGGGTTTGGTTGGAACGGCAGCCGGCGCGGCGGGCCAGGCGGGCCTGCTGGACGGCAACTCCACGGACGGCGCGGAGGCTGTGGGGCCGGCCTGCGGGTACAGTCCGACGGCGACCGCGGACGGCGTCCATTTCTCGCGGAAGGCCCTGGCCTTGATGGTGGCGCCGGGCTCGACGCGCAGGGCCTTGGTGTACACCGCGCTGTTCTCGTCGGGGTCCGTGCCGTCGGTGGTGTAGCGGATGGTCGCGCCGTCGATGGCGCAACCCAGAGTCACGCTCTGGGGGTCGGAGATTGGTTGAGGCGGCGGGGAGAATACCGGCTTGGCGACCAGTCCGGCCTCGGGGCGGTAGGAAAGGTTGGTGGCGATGGCCAGCAGCAGGAACAGGCCGGTCAGGACGATGGTCACCCACGTGAACACGTCGCCCGTCCGCGTGCCGAACGCGCTTGAGCCCATGCCGCCGAAGGCCGCGCCCAGGCCGCCGCCCTTGCCCTTCTGGAGCAGAATGATGATGATCAGCAGGAAGCAGATCACCAGAAACAGCACGCCCAACAATATGTGCCAGAAACTCATTCGCCTGTTCTCCCGCAAAGCGCCGCTCGATGCGCCACTGGCCGCGACGAACGGCACGATTGCCTTTTAGCCTTGTTTCCCGACGCCGATGCCCGCCTGAACGATTCCGACAAAGTCCGCCGCCTTCAGGGCCGCGCCGCCCACCAGCGCGCCGTCGATGTCAGGCTGGCCCAGCAGTTCCGCCGCGTTGGAGGGCTTGACCGACCCGCCGTACTGGATCGCCGTCGCGGCGGCCACGCCCCGGCCATACATGCCGCCCAGCAGCCCGCGGATCATCGCGTGCACTTCCTGGGCCTGCTGCGGCGTGGCGGTCTTGCCCGTGCCGATCGCCCAGACCGGCTCGTAGGCGATCGTCACGTCGCTCATCGCCCCGGCTGAAACGCCCTCGAGGCCCACCTTCACCTGCGTGGTCACCACGTCGGCCGTCTCGCCGGCCTCGCGCTGCCCGAGCAGTTCGCCGACGCAGAGGATCACCTTAAGCCCGTCGCCCAGAGCCTTGACAACCTTTCGGCTGACGACCTCGTCCGTCTCGCCGATGACGTGCCTCCGCTCGCTGTGGCCCAGGATCACGTGCGAGCAGCCGACGTCCTTGAGCATCGCCCCGGAGACCTCTCCGGTGAACGCGCCGTTGTCCTCGTAGAACATGTCCTGCGCGGCCAGGGCGATCCTGCTGCCCCGCAGGGCCTCGCCCACGGCGGAAAGATAAACAAACGGCGGCGCCGCCGCAAGGTCCACCGCGGTGGCGCTTCCGATCTGCCGGACGAGGCTCGTGGCCAGCGCCGCGGCGCCGGCGCGGTCGAGGTTCATCTTCCAGTTCCCGGCGATGAAGAGTCTCCTGCTCATTGGTTCTCCTGATACGGTGGTCTTTGGCAAACAGTCAAATCGGCTCGGTCGCCCTCGGGAAACTGCCCAGCACGTGCAATTCGCCGCAATGGTGGCGCGCCTCGGCCAGGGCCTGGGCGAAGTTGGGATCCTCGAAGTGCCCCTCGGCATCGACGAAGAAAAAATACTCCCAGTTCCGCCGCCGCGACGGGCGAGAATCGATGTTCGTAAGGTTGATCCCGTGACGCGAGAAAACGTTAAGCACGTCCACAAGCGCGCCGACACGGTGGGCCGTCGAGAACATCACGGCCGTCTTGTCGTTGCCCGTCCGCTTGGCGGGCTGGCGGGCAATGACCAGGAACCGCGTCATGTTGTTGGGGTTGTCCTCGATGTTCTCGAAGATGACCTTCAGCCCGTAAAGCTCAGCCGCAAGGTCCGAGCCGATCGCCGCGAGGCCCTTCTGCTGGGCCGCCATCTCCGCCGCTCGCGAGGAACTGGCGACTGGGGTCTGCTCGATGTTCGGCAAGCTCGTCGCCAGCCACTGGCGGCACTGGGCGAAGACCTCCGGCTTGCTGGCGACGGCCGTGATTCCCTCGGCCGCACAGTTTGCCAGGAGGTTGTGATGTATCTCCAGCACGACCTCGCCGCACATGTGGACGTGCGTTTCGAGGAAACCGTCAAGCGTGTCTATGACGCCGCCGCCGCTGGAGTTTTCGATGGGGACCATGCCCATGTCGCAGTGGCCGCGAGCCACCTCGTCGAAGACCGCGCGGATGTCGGCCAGGGGCCTGTACTCGATCGACGAGCCGAACTTCCGCTGTGCGGCCAGGTGGCTGAAAGAGCCAGGCGGCCCGAGGTAGCCGATTCGAATCGGCCTTTCAAGGGCGAACGAGCCGCTCATCATCTCGCGATAGATCGCCTGGAGCGTCCGGTTTGGCAGCGGTCCGCTGTTGAGCTCGCAGATTCGCTTCAGCACGGCCGACTCGCGGTCCGGGGCGTAGATCGGCGTCCCGTTGGCCTGCTTGGCCGCGCCGACGCGCACCACCACCTTCGCCCGCTCGTTGAGCAGTTCAACAAGCCGGAGGTCCAGCTTGTCGATCTCCTTGCGAAGCTCGGCCAGGTCCCGATTGTCGCTGTCGTGTTGGTTCTCTTGGTCCATGTCTAAACCGGCCAACCTGTGCGCACAAAAACTCCCGCTACGGGTAGTCTGGCATTTGTACACGCCCATGCCCCCGCGGTCAAGACCTAAAAAGAGGTCATCGTGTGCGAGGCCGAATCCTGGCAGGCTGTTGAGCCCGGAAGGGCGACCTGCGATTAGCCACGGGCGCAAGCCCGTGGACTGTGCGTTCATTGATTCGGAGCCCCGGCAGGGCGATTGCCGCCGTCAATCGCCCCGCTGGGGCTCTTTGCCTGACATCCCGCGTTCCACGGGCTTGCGCCGCGTGGCTATTGGCAAACGTCCCTACGGGACTAAGAAAGGCTGGCGCCATGACTTGCAAACTGTCAGAAAATCTACGCACACCCGGCCACAAAAGGGATACGGCAAAGGTTCGCCAAGCCCAATGAAAGCCCTTCCGAAAGGTTCGCCAGGTTGAAAAGATTGTCGCCTCTTTTCCTTTGGCAAGGGCTTTCCTTTCCGATAGGTATTTGTTAGGATACGCTCCAGAGACGGCAGGAAGGGGCGGAGCTTTGAACCGCCCAAGAACCGAAGAACGGGCTTGCGGAGCACCTGGAGCAACGTGACAAGCCCTTGCCCTTGCTGGTGGGGCTCGTTACAATGCTGCCGACAGCCAAAGAGACAAGGGGCAAGGCGAAATCCGACAGCCCCGGGGATGGCGAAATAACGGTGTAAGTAACTTCGGAGCCAAAGAAATGACCCCAACTGAAGCTGAACACATAATAGAACAATTTCACCAAGCCATAAGGGATTTGCGTCCCGATGCCATTGTGCAATCCAGCAAGACACTCCCCTATACTTCTGCCAGAATTAAATATGCACATTTTGTTTATGGGGAATATCTGATTAACAACGTCACAATTACAGAAGCCAAATTACAGGAGGTAATCGAATCTTACGGAATAATCGAGTCCTTGTTTAACGAAGACCCAGAACCAATAAATACTAAGTACAGGGAGTACTTAGAGGGATTAAGAAATGGCATAATCACTCATTTTCGTATGCCGAATCCTTTTGGTGAGAGTGAGCCAGTAGGTGAATTCCACAACTTCTTGGGGGAATGTTGGTTTCTTAGATATCACACAGGTTTGTTTACGGGCAATGCTTTGGGTGCTTACATCTATGAAGCAATTCGTGACAAAGCTATAAAAGCACAAGATATACAATCTCTCATACGACTTGCTAATACCAGCCTCACAAGAGCCGTTACTTTCCCGTGTAAAAGGAGTAATGCCGAATCTGTTTTTGTTACGCAACAACCCACAAGCACCCCAACAACAAAGCCGACGAGATAGAAGGGATAAGAGAAATGGAAGATAACGAAATAGACATAGGGCCAGATGAAGCTAGGACACTTGCCGCCCATGCTACGGACTCGGAACTATTTGATATCCTCATAAAAGCATATGGCGAATACGCAAGACTTTGCAGTGAAAGACTCTATCGGACACGCCCGCACCGTTGTTCTGCAATGCAGGACAACAGTTATGTATACTTCCCTTATTGCTCCCTCTATATGACGAAAGAGCAATTAGCACTTACCGAAGCCCAGAAGCAACTGGCGGAGAATCAAACGCAATTAGCAGAGCAACAAACGAAGATAGCCGAGAGGCAAGAGGAAATAGCAAAACGGATAGAGCAAGGCTCCGATAGGACGATGCGACTTACAAAACGAATAACGTGCTTAACGTATGTTCTCGTTGCTGTCGGCATTATTACATTAGTTGCCGTCTGCGTTCAAATAGCACTTCAAATACAATGGATATAGGATAAGAGACGATGGACAATAAGGAAATACAAGAAATGCAGGAAGCACTCCATTCATGTCTAAAATCAGATGCTTTTAAGATAGTAATTGAAGATGTAAAACACGGTACTCCCGAAGTTATCTATAAACTCTCTTGGCTTGTCTTTGCTGCCTCAACCTTCGCAGCGACAGAGAGGCAAGAACAGATATCAAAGCAGATGAAACGGTCTGGCAATATTATGCTTGGACTGACAATACTAATAGGAGTATTTACTGCAATAAGTACCGCTGCTACAGTTATCGGTTATTGGGATAAGATCCGGGCTCTTATTTAATCCGCTGGTCTAACGTCTTGCGGATTTCGTTTCTGGAAAGGGGGGACATAAAACGGCAATGCCCCGCAATCCATTATTAGAATTACGGGGAACATTCGCATCACGCCAGACTTACCGGGTCGGCGTCGGCGAGGACCTCGGCGGGGATGTCGTGGACGATGCGTTCCATCCGCCCTGCCAGGGCCGCCTGAATGACACCGGGCCTCGGGGCGATCAGGAGGATCTGGAAACGGAACTTGTTGCGTATCCGTTTGATGGCGGCTGGGTCAGGCCCCCAGAAGGTCACCTCCGGCGGCAGATTGGGCCGAAGGGCGGCGGCCAGGGCGGCGGCTGCGGCCGAGGCACGGTCCATTTTCTCGTGGCGGACGACGAAACGCACGAGCCTGGCGTACGGCGGCAGGCCGGCTTCCTTCCTCAGCGGCAACTCCCAAGCTGCAAAACCTTTATAGTCGTGCGTCGCGGCGAATTGGATTGCCGGCTCATCGGCGTGCAGCGTCTGGACAACCACCTGGCCCGGCATTTCGGCCCTTCCGGCCCGCCCGGCAACCTGAACGACGAGCTGAAACGTCCGCTCCGATGCCCGGAAGTCCGGTATTATCAAGGATGTATCGGCGGAGATAATCCCCACCAGCGACACGCGCGGAAAATCCAGCCCCTTGCCGACCATTTGAGTGCCAAGAAGTATGTCCAGCTCGCCTGCCCCGAAGGCGTCGAAGACCTTCCTGAACTGGCCCGGAGTGCTCATGGTGTCGCTATCCATCCGTGCCAGCTTGGCTTGCGGGAATTTCCGCACCAGTTCCGCCTCGGTCCGCTGAATGCCCAGGCCAAACAGCAGCAACTTGCCCGAGCAGGCCTGGCAGTGTTCGGGCAGCGCCGAGGTCGCATGGCAGTAATGGCAGAGGCACATCTGCGTGGCCTGATGGAAGATCATCGGCCGGCTGCAATGCTCACATTCGTACATCCACTTGCAACTCGGGCAAAATACGTAACTTGCGTATCCGCGGCGGTTCATCAGCAATATCGCCTGCTCGCCGCGGTCCAGCGTCTCGGCCAACAGGCGGGTCAACGTCGACCCGATCAGTTCCACCTTGCCGGGCGTGAGTTCCTTACGGAGGTGCACGATTTGCAACTTTGGCATTGGCAAGCCTTTGACTCGCCTGGGCAGGCTCAGCAGATCGTACCGCCCCACCTCCACGTTGTGCATGGACTCCAGGCTGGGCGTGGCTGAGCCCAGGATAATGGGCACCTCGGCGAGTTGGGCCCGTTTGACGGCCGTGTCGCGCCCGTGGTACGGCGGGGCGGTGTCCTGCTTGTAGCTGGACTCGTGCTCCTCGTCGACGATGATAAGCCCGAGCTTGCGTGTTGGCGCGAAGACGGCGCTCCTGGGCCCGACGACCACGTCCGCGGCGCCGTCGCGGATCTGCTGGTAGTAGAATGCCCGTTGGGCGTCGGAGAGCCCGCTGTGGAGCACGGCCACTCGCGGCAGTCTGCGGAGCAGCCGCTGGAGGGTCTGGGTCGCCAGTGCGATTTCCGGGACCATGAGGATGGCCTGGCGGCCGGCGGCGATAACCTGGCGGATGGCGCGGACGTAGACCTCGGTCTTTCCGCTGCCGGTCACGCCGTGTAGGAGGGTGACGGAGAACCCGCCGGCGTCGAGCCTTGCCGACAGGGCCGACAGCACGGCCTGCTGGTCGGCGTTGAGTTCGAACGGGTCGGCCTCGGCGGCGTCGGTGAGTTCGGGCAGTTCGACGGGGCGGTTCTCGACTCGGATGAGTTTTCGCCGGGCCAGGCGGTGGATGCTGTCGCGCGAGCAGCCGCTGGCGCGCATGAGGGCCTCGACGCTGACCGGCTCGACTCCCTGCTTTCGGGCCTCGTAGAGTTCGTCCAGGACGAGTTTCTGGCGCGCGCCCAGCGTGGAGGGCCAGTCGGCATGGTGGCTGATAAGCTGCGCGACGGCCTCGGTCCTGGCGGCGTGGCGCCCGACGGCGGAGGGGATCATCGCGGCCAGGGTCATGCCGAGCGGCGTGAGGTAGTAGCCGCTGATCCACTGGCCGAGCCTCCAGAGCACGTCGTCGAACTGCGGCTGGGCGTCCAGGACTTCGCCGACGGCCTTGAGCTCGTGCGTTCCCGGGCGGCGTGCCAGATCGACCACGAAGGCCAGCGTTTTTCGGTTGCCGCGCCCAAACGGGGCTCGCACCCGCTGTCCCAGGGCCGCTGCCGGCAGCGACGCCGGCCAGAGGTAATCGAACGAGCGCCACAGGTTGGCGTTGACGGCCAGGCCGACCACGCGGCCGCCCGGCGCGGGCACGCCGGCCCCGCCGCCGCCGGGGCCTTCGCCGTCGGGGCCTTGGCCGCCGGGGCCTTCGCCGCCGGGGCCTGCCCCATCGGATGCGCCGCTTACGCTGCCGCCGTTGCCGCTACGCGGGGCCTTGGGGTCGTCGGGTTGGTCTTCAAAGAGCTTGGCCACAGGACGCATCGTACCGCACGAGGCTTCCCGGTAAAACCCTCCTCCTTCCGGGAGTCTGGCGCCCCGTTACCGATCATTTGACAGGCCCTTGCGCCCGCGAAAGCATGACACAGCGCAGGAACCTCGTCGGCTGGACTTTGCCCCGTCGCGCGGATAGGCTTCTTGCGGCAGGTCGGGCAGGTCTTTGCGGGCGATGTTGCGAAATGGCCGCGACGCGCCCGAGCGAAATGCCGGCTAAGAGGTGATCGAATGGCGATTAAGGAGCCCCCGTTTTCGGATTATGGCCGGGCGTCGCTGACGCCGTCGCCGGTGCGGCGGATGATGGCGCAGTTCGCGTCGGACTTCCGCGACGGCGTGGACGTGAACCTCGGCGTCGGCTACGTAAACGAGAACACCATTCCCAGGCATCTGATCGTCGAGGCGGTCCAGGCCGTGCTGGAGGGGCCCCGGCGGTACGACAAGCCGCTGAACTACGGGGCGTCAAAGGGCTACAAGGCGCTTCTGGATTCGATTCGCCGCTATATCGTCTCCGGCCCCGGCGGGGCAGGCGGGATTACCGAAGAAGTCCTTGCCGGGCGCGAGATAGTCATCGGCGTCAGCGGCGCCACCAGCCTGTTGGAGGCCATGGCGTGCGTGCTGCGGCGCGGCATTGTCGTCACGGCCGACCCGATGTACTACATCTACTGCAACTTCATCGAGCGCCTCGGCTGGGAGATCCTGCCGGTGCCCGAAGACGGCGACGGCATGAGGACGGACCTGCTGGAGGAGAAGCTCGCCGCCCTCGGCCCGCGCCTGGCGGACGTGCGGTTCTTCTACGCCGTGACGGTCAACAACCCGACCGGCACGATCATGTCCGGCCGGCGTCGCGTCGAGTTGCGGCGGATCGCCGAGGGCCTCTCGCGAAAGCTCGGCTGCAAGGTGCCGGTGGTATTCGACAAGGCTTACGAGGAGTTGATCCACGACCCGTCGGCCGCGTGCCCGCCGTCGGCGATGATCGGCGACGAGATGCACCTGGTCCACGAGATATCGACCGTCTCGAAGATCCTCGCGCCGGGTCTGCGGATCGGCTACATGGTGGCCCCCGACGGGCCGCTGCTGCGGGTTATCGTCCAGCGCGTCAGCGACATCGGCTTTTCCGCCCCGCCGATAAACCAGGTGATCGCGGCGTACATGCTGGACCATCACATGGCGGGGCAGGTCCAGGCCGTCAACGCCGGCTATCGCCGCAAGGCCCTGGCCGTGCGGGGCTGGCTGGACAGCCAGCTCGGCCCGCGGATCCAGCACATGACGGGCGGGCAAGCGGGGTTCTACTACTACATCACACTGCGGGATGTTGAGACTTGCGAGGGATCGGCGATGCTGCGGTTCCTCTCGCGGACGACGGGCGAGGCGGCTCTCGACGGCCCGGCCGGGGGGCTCAAGCCGCGAGTCATCTACATTCCCGGCCAGTACTGCGTCCACCCGCGCGGCGACCTCGTGGCCGTCGGGCGCCGCCAGATGCGCCTGAGCTACGGCTTCGAGGAACTGCCGAACATCGAACGCGCCGTCGGGCTCATCCGCGAAGCGGTCGATTACGCGGAAACAAGGTCCTAGGTCTTAGCTCTTAGGTCCTAGGGCGCGCCTGGCGGATCTTCAGGCATACTGGCACGGCCAGAGGGCAGGTCTCAGTTCATAGTTCCAAGGGCGAGCCAGCGGGGCCGGCGGTGTGGACGGTGCCGTGAAGATGCAGATGCGACTGTAAAGGCTCTGCCACCCTAAGACCTAAGAGCTAAGACCCAGGACCTTCTTCTTTTCAGGCCGTTACTCTTTTTTGCCGGCCGTGCCGAAGGCTTCGCCGTACCAGTCGTGCATTTCCTCGTCGCTGATGGAGGTGCATCGTCCGGCCTCGTACTCGGCGTCGACCTTGGCGCGGATGGCCAGCAGGCGTGCGTCGTCCTTGCGGAGGTTGGTGCCGTAGTTGGCGTCGATCCAGTGCTTTATTCCCGCGGCCCCGGACTTGTCGGTTATGGCCACGCCCACGCCGCGGTTGAGGATATTCTCGGCGTCGAAGGCGGTGTAGATCTCCTGGCTCTTGATGAGCCCGTCGGCGTGGATGCCCGCCCGCGTCGTGTTGAAGTCCCGCCCGACCAGCGGGTAGTTGTGCGGGATCTTGAAGCCGACGCGGTTCTTGTAGTACTCGGCGATCTCGGTGATGACGGGGTAGTTGACCTTCGGGTTGTGCCCGCGGAGTTGGGCCAACTCGACGATCATGCCCTCCAGCGGGGTGTTGCCCGTCCTCTCGCCGATGCCAAGCAGGCTGCAATTGGCGGCGGAGCATCCGTAAAGCCAGGCGGTCGCGGGGTTGACCAGCACCTTGTGGAAATCGTTGTGGCCATGCCACTCCAGCAACTCGCCCGGCACGCCGGCGTCGTGGATCAGGCCGTGGACCAGCCTCGGCACCGATCGCGGCAACTCGGCGTTGGGCCAGGGCACCGCGTAGCCCAGGGTGTCGCACAGGCGGATCTTCACCTCGATTCCGTAGCTGTCGCGGAGCTTCATCAACTCGACGGCAAACGGCACGACGAAGCCGTAAAAGTCCGCCCGCGTGATGTCCTCGAAGTGGCAGCGCGGGCGGATGCCCGTGTCCAGCGCGGCCTTGACGATGTCCAGGTACTGCTCCATCGCCTGTCTGCGCGTCTTGCGGAGCTTGAGGAAGATGTGGTAATCGCTGCAACTCACCAGGATGCCCGTCTCCGGCAGGCCCATGTCCTTGGCCAGCTTGAAGTCGCTCTTGACGGCCCTGATCCAGCCGGTGACCTGCGGGAACTCCCGCCCGAGTTCGCGGCAGCGGTCGACGGCCTGGCGGTCCTTGTCGGAATAGAGGAAGAACTCGCTCTGGCGGATGACGCCCGTGCCGTTGTCCAGCTTGCTCTCGAGCTCGTAAAGGTCCACGATCTGCTGGACCGTGTAGGGTGGGCGGGCCTGCTGGCCGTCGCGGAAGGTGGTGTCGGTTATCCACATGTCCTTGGCGGGGCGCATTTCCACGGCCTGGCCGTCGAACAGCACCACCGGCAATTCCGTGTAGCTGAACATGTCGCGATACAGGTTCGGCTCCGGCACGTCCTGAAGCTCGTACTTGGCTTTTTTGGCGTTGTCTCGGCTCATGGATCCTCTTGCCGCTTAGCCGCCGCGGGTGGGCGCTCAAGCCTGACTGGAAATACAACCCAACGCAGACGGATAAGTCTACGCGATCTGTCCGCGAAATTGCAATCGCATTTCCGGCTTGGGCCATTAAGCACCAAATAACGAGGGCCAAATCACAACGCCCAAATTCCAAACAACGGCCTCTTGGGTTACAAATCGCAACTCTCGGGAGATCCGGCAGCCAGATTAGTGTCTTATCGCCCGTTACCAGGCGGCGGGTGGATTCGGCGCCAGCCGTTTGGGTGATTGGAACTTGTTATTTGGAGCTTGTTTGTTATTTGGTGCTTGTCATTTGGAGTTTGGCAGGCCAGGCACGCGGCAACTGCCGATCATCCGCACCCAGCCGGACGGATGGCAGGTTTTCAGAGGACCCGCACGACGACGCCCTCGATCCTCAGCCGCCCGGCCGCGAAAAGGCGGATCGCCTCCGGGTAGGCCTCACATTCCTTCTCGAACACGCGGTCGGCCAGGTCGTCGGCCGAGCAGCCGTCCGGCACGGGCACGCACTTCTGGATGATGATCGGCCCGGCGTCGTACTCGTTGGTCACGAAGTGGACCGTGCAGCCCGAGACCTTGCAGCCGCGCTTGAGCACCGCCTCGTGAACGTGATGCCCGAACATGCCCTTGCCCCCGAAACTCGGCAGCAGGGCCGGGTGAATGTTCATCACCCGCCCGAGATAGCGGTCCGGAATGACCCACATGGACAAGAAGCCCGCCAGACAGACGAGTTCCACGCCGGCCTCGTCGAGGATGGCCGCCAGGGCGGCTGAGTACCGTGCCGGGTCGGGCATCTGCTTGAACGGCACGACGCGCACGTCCAGACCCGCCTCGGCCGCCCGCTCGGCGCCCTTGCACTGGCGCGACGCGATGACGACCGCCACCTCGGCGGCAAGCCGCCCGGCGCGGACCTCGTCGAGAATATTGAGAAGCGTCCTGCCGCCGCCGCTGAGCAGCACCCCCAGCCGCAGCGGCCCCGCCGATGTGCCTGGCTGATCGCTCATGGCCCGAATTGAAACATGTCCCGGCCGGCAGGTCAACTGGGGGGGTCACATCTGCTCGCCTCACCTCTGGGCGGCTCACCTCTCCAGCTTGCGGGTGGCGCACAGGGCTATGGCCAGGGCGTCGGCCACGTCGGGCGGCTCGGGCAGCCTGACCAGGCCGCAGGCCGACTGGATCGCCCGCTGAACCTGGAGCTTCGAGGCGTGACCGTTGCCGGTGAGGTTCTTCTTGACCTCAGTGGACGCCAGGCTGCGGACCGCCACACCAGCCTGCCGGGCCGCCAGGATGACCACCCCGCGGGCGTGGGCCATCAGGATGCTCGTCCGCGGGTGCTTGTAGTGGGCGTAGAGCTGCTCGATGGCTATCATGTCGGGCCGCAACTCCGCCAGCACGGCTGAGAGGTCGGCGTGAATCTGCCCGAGCCGCTCGGCCAACTCCGCGCGCGGGCTTGTCTTCAGCGTCCCGGCCTCGACGATGACCGGCTTGGCGCCACCGGCCACGTCCACGGCCGCGTAGCCGGTGATGTTCAAACCGGGGTCGATGCCCAGTATCCGAAATGCCTTCGCCGTCGCCGCCATTGTCCGTTCCGAAAAGAAAATAACAGGTAATGGGTGAGAAGGTAATAGGTAGTAAAGGCTGTCCGATAATTATTTCGGCAGGGATGCATGGGATGCATGGGATGCATGGGATAAAAAGAAACGGCAGATTCTTGCAATGATGA
>Ga0315282_10010527_pt1 | contig 14483 bp, 8 predicted proteins | sample YL17G07_20_MG_FD_203693 | JGI IMG/M metagenome (GOLD analysis project Ga0315282, IMG submission 203693) | Sediment microbial communities from Yellowstone Lake, YNP, Wyoming, USA - YL17G07_20 | ecosystem: Environmental > Aquatic > Freshwater > Lake > Sediment | place: USA: Wyoming | collected...
AGGCTGGCGCTTGTGTCCAGGGCCGCGATTAATTTCAGACCGGTTTTTCGCACCAGGATGCGCTCCCGGGCCGTGAGCTTGGAGTAGCGGATGGTCCCGCCCAGGAGATTGCGCGAATGGAATTCCAAAAAATAGTGGCCGGCAATCTTCCAGCGCCGGATGTTCTCGCCCTTGAGAACCGGCTGTTCCAATGGCGCTTGCTTTTCCGCGTGGATGCTTCCGGGCCGGCCAATCAGGCCCACGCCGCAGACGAAGAAGCTGTCCATCCTGGCCCGCGCCTCATGCCGGATTTTAGTGAGCAGGGAATTGACCTCCTCGGAAAATTCCTTCTCGATGCCTCCTCCCTGGCCGGCAAATTTGCGGACGCTGACCTGGCTCTCATTTCCGCGGTGGTCCGAGACCTTGATTTTTTTCGCTCCGGGCGTTTTTTTTTCAAACCAGTAAATCAGGGTGTCGGAGACCACGCCGGGGAAAGGCTCGCGGAAGCGCAGATGCAGGATATCGCCTTGCTCGACCATGAATTGGCGGAGGGGCTGGAATTGGAGGTTCTCGGCCATGCGGTCCGGCACGATAAAGCAGTTGAGTCCTTTTTCGCGGAGCAGGGAGATGGACCTGCGCATGAATATTTCGAAAAGGTTGGGACGATAGCTGTCGGCATGGTAGCGCGCGATGAGCCAGTCCACGGCCTCCGGGGAATAGGGGCTCATGCCGCGCTTGCCCTTGAGCGAGAGCCATGGCGGATTGCCGATTATGAGGTCGAATCCGCCTGCGGCCATCGCACGGTGATGGGGGAAATTCTGGTCGGAGAAATTGAACGGGTTGAGAATGCCGAAGCGGTCGCGGTCAAACAAATTGATCTGCTCGCGCAAGGGAGCCTCGGTCAGGAAATCGCCGATGGCGAAATTTTTTTCCAGGAAGGCAAGCGCCCCCGGATTAAGCTCGGTAAATTTTTTGCCCCGGAGCAAGACCACGGTCAAGGCCCGGAGCGTGTTCAACTTGGCTTCCTCACTCAACTCCAGGCCGAAGAGATGTTTTTGGCAAAGCTCTATTTTCAGGTCGAATTCTATGGAGCGCGAGAGGTCCGGGAGGCGGGTCAGGGGATAAAAGAGCGGTCGGCGGGAATAATATTCCACTTCTCCGGCAATAAGTTTGCGGAGAATTCCGAGCAGGAAATTGCCGGACCCGAAGCTGGGGTCGAGAATCATAAAATCGCAGGCGTCAATCTGGCCGGTGTCCAGGCCGAGGCATTCCAGGCTTTCCTCAACCATTAAATTCACCAAGCGCTGGGGGGTGAAGAACGGGGCCTGCTCCGGATGCATAATCTGCATTTTTTCAATCAGGCCGCCGAGCAGTTCGGGCGGGGATTTTCTCGGGAAATAGGACGGCAGATAAAGCTCTTTGGCAAAGCTGGCAAGTTCATCCGCTTTTAGTTCCAGTTTGGCGCTCAATTGAGGGAGGAAAATTTTTACGCCTGCAAGCTGGTTGATTTCTTCCAGGGCCTTGAACCAGCCGGCAAGTTCGTTTTGCTCCAGAAAGCGTCCGAGCCATTGGTCTTCAAGAATCCAGTTGCATTCCAAAAGTCGGACCAGGATGAGTTCCTGGGCGAGATTGTAAGCCGCGTGAAAAAGTTCGGGATATTGCGGGTGCTCCCGGCTGATGCCGCGATGAGCAAGGAGACGCTCAACCATGCGCTCCGCGCGCGCCAGAATCCGGGTGGCAAATTCATATTTGGCCCCCCGCCGCCTCTTTTCGGCCATGGCTCTTTTCTAACAAAAATAGTATCAAAAAGCAATTCTGATAAGAGCCAAGAGTAAATGCGGCGGGAAAAAAGCCCGCGAGCATGAGACCCGAACAGGTTTCTAAGCTGATAAGTTGGTCGGTTTATCAGCTTGCGTCCCGAATCCCAATTTCCTGGTCCCGGCTCCCGACTTACTGGGTCTCTTCCCCGGCCTCCCACTTTTGCCACTTGGTCAAATAGGCATCCACATTTTCCCGGGTGACCACATCAACTCCGGAATCGATAATCGGGTTTTGGGGATATTTCTTGTTGGCAACAATATCATAAAGCAGCCTGACTGATTCCGACCCCCATCCGAAATATTTTTGCCCGACCAGGAGCACCACTTTTCCTTTCTTCATAATCGCCGGGGCCGGCGGTATGGAGTCAAAGCTGACCACCTTGACCTTGGCGGCGTCAATGGGGTCCAGGCCGTTTTCGTTGAACACCGGCCAGCCGCCCACGGAGATGAACCCGTTGAGCTCCTTGTATTTCTTGGCCGCCATCTCCACCTGTTCGCGCGAGACCAAGGCGTCATCCTTGCAGTCAAAGGTGTTGAGAATCTTGATTCCCGGCTCATTCTTGAGCACGCTCATGACTCCCTTCAGCCGGTTCTCAAGATTGTCAGAGCCGAGCGCGGTCATAATTGCGATGTTGCCCTTATGGTTCAATATCTTCGCCAGCTCCTCGCCCAGAATCTGGCCGGATTTGAAATCATTGACTCCGTAAAAGGCGATGCGCTTGCTTTTGGGAGCATCCGAGTCCCAGGTCACCACCGGGATGCCTTTTTCCACGGCCTTGTTGATGCTGGGGGTGAGCAGGTCGCCGTTGGTGCAGGAGATGGCTATGCCGTCAACCTTCTGCGCGATGAACGATTCCAGCCTTTCCTTCTGCTTGAGCGGGTCGGCCAGGTCAGGCGCGTCCCAGATGATCTCCACATTGCCCAGAACCTTGGCCTCGCGCTCCGCGCCGATCTTGGCATAGTTAAAGACCGGAATGGAGATGGCCTTGGGAATTACCGCAAATCGCAGCTTGCCGCCGGCCGGGGCATTCGCGCCACCAGCGCCGGTTCCGGGCGCGGGAGTTGCCGGCTTGGTCTCTTCGGCTTTTTTGCAGCTTGCAGCCATAAGCGCGAGCATGGCCGCCAGGAACAGTATTTTTCTCATTGCTTGTCCTCCTGTGTTCAACTAGATATTAGACCCGCAGCCAAGATTGTCAAATATCTTGATTTGCAAAAAATGCAATTAGATTTATAATCACTACCAAGTTTTTCAGCGCACAGCGCAGCAAAAGCTTTTTACCGCAAAGACGCAAAGGACGCAGAGGAATTCAGCTAGGCCTTTAAGGGCCGGGGTCTTGAACAAAATTTTTTGCGCTCTTTGCGCCTTTGCGGTGAAGGAGTTTTTTCGAGCGTGATGGCCCTGGTTTTTAGCCGCGGCTTTTTCAACTTTTACGGGCCGGTAGCTCAGGCAGGAAGAGCAGCGGATTTTTAATCCGTTGGCCCCAGGTTCAAGTCCTGGCCGGCCCATCTCAAAAAAATTTTTTGGGTCAGGTTTTGAGTTAATAGTTAACGGTTGTAAAAGATTTTTCTGAAAATGTGAGACAGGATTTTCCTGCGGCCAGAAACGGAAACTAAAAAACTGTGGATTTGCGGCAAAGGGAGTGCGGTGAAGAATTAGGAATCGCAAAATGCTTGAAGATAGTCAGGGGCTGTGCCAGATTTTTCTGACCGAGATTCAGGAGGTGGCGCAAATGTCAAAGCTTGCGCTTAAAGGCGGCAAGAAGGCTTATGCGGGCAAACTTCCGCAGCGGCCGGCGTGGGACAAGAAAGAGGAGAGGGCATTGCTCGCGGCTCTGCATAAAACCGACTGGGGCGGGTATCCTCCGCCAAACACCATCACCAATCGCTTCTGCGCCAAGTTCGCCAAGAAGCATGACAGCAAATTCTGCTTCACCTTACACGCTCAAGTATACCAAGATTTAATGCCAAATTCGGTCATAAATTAATCGAATTTTGTCAATTCCGGCTGAACACTTGATTGGACTATCCATGTATGTGGCTGCCCGGTTTGAAATTTTTTCAAACCCCGCGGCCTGTTTGAATGTTCCACGAGCTGTGGTAATATTTTGTCATCATGGAAGGAAGATTGCGGCAAAAAGAGAGAAAAGATGGCAAAATTTTGGGTCATCTAATTATTTGAATACAACGATTTGTTGCTTGTAGCTTACTGATATTATTTATAAAGCCCGGGTGGCGGAAAGGTAGACGCAGGGGACTTAAAATCCCCTGGGGCTTTGCTCCATGAGGGTTCAATTCCCTCCCCGGGCACTCTGCTTCGCCAAGGCTACGCAGAGCGAGTCTTGGCCCTGGACCGATTATATTTCAAAAATCCTGCGAAGCCTTTGGCGAAGTAGGATTCCCTCCCCGGGCACCAAGTGCCTGGCAGCAGAGGTTTGTTTCCATATTTTTCGTTCATCAGTTCCTTTTGCAACTTACAGAACACAATTGCATCTCCCTTGGGCATATTCCAGGTTCAGGGCCTTCCAGACCGGAGGTTCTTCAAGGCAAAGGGCAATCTCCTGGTCGGGCTTGATTTCACGAACTATCACAATGAGTTTTGAATATAATTTAATCCTTAAATCTATTCCATACCTGACCCGGCCGTCGCGGGATTTGGTTTTAGTATCGAGCTGTCGAGAAATATCATTTTGCGGTCCAAGTTTTTGCTCCATCAATCTCTTGGCATTCTTGTAGATGCAAATCCCGCCCAGCGTTAACCGCGAAAGATGAACCTCGGAAAGCAATCGCTCAAGGAACCGTGCATATATTTTTTCCCAATTCGGAACAGGTATAATCGGCATCAGCACCGCCCTGACCGGGTATCCCTTGGCCGAGCATTTTTTCATTGCCTGAATTCGTTCCTCTATCAATGGAGTGTTTTCCTCAAAACTTGAGACCAGTTCCCGAGGATTGACGCTCCAAGACAGGATGGTATGCCCCTGGTGGTCCAGGTTGAGCAAACGGTCCACCGCCGCGGATTTGCTAAGGATGACCTGGCGGGCGAATTTGTGCTTTGCGAAAAAAGGCACCAGAACTGTGGAATAGGCAGTAAGCGGATCCAGGGCCAGGCCGTCCTGAAGTTTGCCGAGATAGAACGCGGTGGGTTGGGCAAGCTTGTTCGCCGCCCGCTCGATTTCCCTGATTATCTCATCAAGGTTCACATATATTTTCACTGTCGGTGAATGCCAGAAACCTTGGGTCCCGGCCAGATAGCAGTATTTGCACCCGTAGAAACAGAACCCGTAGGGCGAGAAATGCCAGTAGTTAGGACAACTATTTCCCTCTTCCTCCGCAAAGCGGACCGCGCTTTGGTGCACACCGAAAACCAGAGTCCGTTTTCCTTTGCGATGGAGAGCAAGCTTGCTTTCTTCTTGAAGCTCAACCCGGTTGTGGGGCGTATCTTCGCGCTCGAATATTGCTGCTTGAGGATACAGCTTGCAAATCTTGTTTACGAATTTTTCCCGCTCCGGGGTTGCCAGGCTCCCTTTGCAGAGAAATATCCTCTCCACCTCAAAGCGCCTGGGTGGAATCGGCTCATACCCGGATGGGGAAAAATATTTCTGTCCAGAAAAACTCATCGGCAGGACTTGAGCATAAAGCTTTCCGAAACCCCTCCTTTGAACCGTGGCGGTCATTGCCTGTTCAGCCTTAGAGCTGTTTCGCCCGTTAACTTTATCCATTTTTTTATCATATCACAGGGTATGGGATTTTTTATCAGGAAAGCTTTCCTCCCGGCTTTCTCAAACGCAATCAGGTTTCCTCCGCAATTTGACTTAAGCCGGGTACCCCGGGCGTCTGCGGTGATTCGCCTTGGGTGGGAAGCGCTGCCGGTTTTTTGGAGAGGTTTGGGCTTGGAATCGGGCCTGATGGCCCAGACATCCAGTTCGGGGTCGAAATTTCCCGCGGGGCCGCCCGTGATTTATTAAACAGCTCATCTTTGCTATAATTTTTCAGCGCCGGATGCGCGCGATAAAAACGGGCACAAATGCTTTCGCGGCATAAATATTTTCTGCTGACGGTTTTGGTTGGGGGATTTTTTCTCTGGCTCACGCTCTGGTTCGGAGTGGGAACTGACCAGTCCATATTCATTTACGGCGCGTGGGTCTGGAGGCATTTTCACGAGCCGGCTTATGTCGGCGCGTGGGACCCGAATTTTCCGGGAATTTTCATTATTCATCTTTTGGTGATGCGCCTTTTCGGAGAGAGCATACTCGCCTACCGCTTTTTTGATTTCCTTGCCCAAGTGCTAAGCATCAGCATGATTTACTACCTGGCGCGCAAAGTTTCCGGCTCCGAGGCTGCCGGATTTCTCTCCGGTATTTTGTTCGCCATTTTTTATTTCGGCAGCGGCATGACCGACACGGCCCAGCGCGAAGGATTGATTTTATGCCTGGAGCTTATCGCGCTGGCTTTGAGTTTTAGATTGGAAAAGCGCGTCTGGACCCGGGCTGTCATCGCCGGCGCGCTTCTGGGATTTGCCTTTCTCATCAAGCCTACGCACGGCTTGGCTTGGCTTGTGTTCGGAGCCTGGTTTTTGGCCGAAGGGATAAAAGCGGGGAGAAAAACCGTTTGGCTGGAACTCTTGGTCCTTGCATTTTTTTGTCTTTTGCCTGCGCTGCTGGTGATTTTTTATTATTGGCGGCTGGGTTATATCCACGAGTTATACCTCACAACCGTCTGGTACAATTTTGCCATCTACCGGCACACTCCCAATGTGATATTCGCGTCCATGCCCCGGTGGATTGCCCTGCTCACGGTTTCCAACCAGATTCTCATGCAGTCGCCGTTGATTTTTTTGTCCGCCCTGTTTGCGCTCCTGGCTGCGCGCGCACAGATAAAAATTGATGCGCAGAAAAAATTGCTGCCCTTGATTGCGGCCATGGCCATAGTCGGACTTTTTTCCTACCTTTCCTTCCGAAAATATTTCCCCTATCACCTCATGCCTTTCTGGGGATTCCTAAGCGTGCTTTCCGGCTGGGGCTGGCAGGCGATTGCCGCACAGTTTCTGGACAAAGGCGAGCAGGGCCGGGCAAAGACGGGGCGCGCGATTTTTTACGCCGGGGTGGTTCTGCTGATGCTGGTTTCCATCAATCCCGAGCAGCCGATTTTTGCGGCGCAGCATGTTTTCAGGAATTTGCATTCAGCATATTTGGACGAGAACGGCTATTACTCCGACCCTCACCAGACCATTGAAAACTATGTTGCAGCGAGCAGGCTCAAGGCCATTCTCCGGCCCGGAGACCAAATCGAATTCTTCGGGTCCTATCCGCTTCTGCCGTTCCTGCTCAAACAAAAATTGTCATCGCGCTTCTGCGCCATGCAGTTCCTGCTGTCCTCTCCCCCGGGCAGCGAAATGACCGACCAGCAGAGGAAATGGTTTGCAGAATACAGCGCTGCAATCCTTAAATCGCATCCGCGCTTTTTCGTGATCCAGGATTTTATTCCCGGATATTTAGGCATGAATTTCCCGAGCCAGCATCTCAAGGATTTTCTGCCCAGCTATTTCCCCGAATTGGACCGATTCCTAAGGCAAAACTACAAGCTGGTCTCCAAGGTCGGAAGCATCGAGATTTACGAGCGCGTTTGGAATTAAGTTCAGGAAGAATTTTTTTTCGTGCCCAAAATTTGAGACCCGAAGGCCCTATGTTATAATTCAGAGGCATTCAAGGAGGTTGCTGATGAGACGATTGTTGGTTTGCCTGATTCTGTTTCTAGCCTCATGGCTCTTGGCTGATGTTTCCATTGCCGGCATAAACAGTTTTTTCCAATACCGCTTCCTCTGGCCGGCTGATGCTTCCAGGCCGGGATTGAATTTGATGGAGCTTAAGGCCGGATCAACCGGGCCGGCAAAAATAATTGACACCCCGCTCGGAAAAGCCGAGGCTGCAATTTTTGACTTGAGCCTGGGGGGCGGACAAAAAGTCGCGCGGACGCAAATTATCAGCATCATGGGACGCGACGATGTGTTGATTTTCATCATTGAGACCCTGGAAGACATCACAGCGCCTACTGGCCGCTACGAGAATCCGGCGTTCGCTTTGCCCGCGCTCCGGCCGGACCGGCGCTTCACCGAGCTTCTGAATTTCAAGGTTGAGACTTTTGCCACGCCCATGTCCCGGCCGGTGCCTACCACGGGGCCGGTGGTGATGTTTTCACGGCAGCTGGAGACGCTGATTTTATCCCCGCTTGATAATTTTATGTCCGCGATGCAGGCGCCAATCTCCGGGGAATGGAGATGCGGCTTTGGCGGCCTGATTGAAAAAATACCCGCCGGCACGCAGAGCCAGTTCCTTGTTGTTTCCGGCCGCGGCATCAACGATACCTTCTTGAAATGGGGCGGGCTGATTCAGAAATGGCACGGCCACAAGACCGCAGACCCTTACGCGGATGTGGCGATGAGCAAAGTCGGGTACTGGACTGACAACGGCAGCTACTATTATTACCGGACTGAACCAGGAAAGACCTACAGCCAGACCCTGCTCGCGGTCAAGGCCGACGCGGAAGAGCAGGGCATCCCGTATGGATATTTCCAGCTTGATTCCTGGTGGTATCCGAAAGCGGAAATAAAACTCCGCTCGTCCCACAACCGCGGCGGCTTTCTTTTGTGGGAACCGGTCCCGGAATTTTTCCCCGAAGGACTTGCGGAATTTCAAAGGCAGCTGGGACTGCCGCTGGTTGCGCACAATCGCTATTGCTCGGACCAAAGCCCGTATTGCCAAAAATATGGCTGCGTCTACAGCAAGGGCGACAAGCGGGAAGGGGCGTATCCTTTGGAGCCGGCCTTCTGGGACGAGATTATGAACAGCGCCAAGAAATACGGCATAACGGTTTACGAGCAGGACTGGCTTTACACGCATATGGATATGATTCCCTGGATGCGCTCCGGCCTGCACAATGCCGAGTCCTGGTATGACACCATGGCCCATGCCGCGGAAAAGCGCGGGCTGACCATGCAGCTTTGCATGGCCTCCCCGGAATTTTTCATGCAGAACCTCAAGCATCCGAACGAGACTCATGCGCGCACCTCCCACGACTACAAGGGCGGACTGCCCAAGGCCTTTTTCTGGCCGCCTTTCCACAAGGTCGGACTGTTCGCCTATGCTGTGGGGCTGTGGCCGTTCAAGGATAATTTCCAGAGCACAGCCGGACAAAGGCCGAGCTACAACATTTTGCCCGAGGCGAATCCTGTGGAGGAAGCCCTGGTCTCTGCGCTCTCCGGCGGGCCGGTGGGCCCGTCGGACAAGATTGGCGCCTCCGATGCATCGCTCATTCTTCGCACCTGTCGAATGGACGGTTTGCTTCTCAAGCCGGACCGGCCGGCTACTCCCATTGACATAATGTTTCTCTACAACAAGAGCAACATCGTGGGCGGGAAGAGGCCCTGGGTGGTCACCAGCGAGAGCAGGCACGAGTTCGGGAAGACCACCTATCTCGCGGCGTTCAATCTCTGGCCGGCGCAGATGTATGAGCCGTTCGTCACCTTTGCCGAAGCGGGCATCTCTGGAAAGCATCTTATATACAATTATATGACCGGCAAATACCGGATTGCGTCGGACAAAATCAATTTCGGAATCATGCCCCCGGAAAAAGCTTTTTACTATGTGCTCTGTCCGATGCTCCCGAACGGCATGGCCGTGATCGGCGAGACCGGGAAGTTCATCACCTTGAGCAGGAAGCGATTTCCGAGCGTCAAGCTGGAACAGGATGCGCTGGCGCTGTCCATCGAGGGCGTGCCGGGCGAGGAATTGAAGCTGAAGATTTACTGCCCAAGAGCGCCGAAGGTCGTGTTCCCCGCTGACCAATCAGTCAGGGTCTCAAGCGCAAGTCAAAACCTCTATGAGTTTGCGCTGACCCTATCGAGTTCGGGAAAAAGCGAGTTGAGAATCGAATAGCAGCAATGGCAGTATCACCTTGTTGCCCGGGCTGGCGCCTAGAGACGCCACTCAAGCTCGATGATGGAATGAGGCGCGCCTTCCCAGGCCTTGGCTGTGAACGCGGCCTTGACCTCTTTGCCGCCGGCCAGCTCGATTAGCCGCTCAAACGAGCCGAGCATCTGAAAGCTATATGCCGGCATCGCAAGGTCTCCGAAGCCGCGGTCAATCTGAATCGACGCTTTGTTATCGCCCAAGACCGTGACATGGAATCCCTCAAAATCGAAAAAGCGCCGGCTGATGAGCCTGAATTTTTCCAGGGTGCGAAGCGGGAAATGTTCCACCACCAGCGTGACCTTGTAAAGGTCAGCCATGCGCTCCATGCTCATCCTTCCCCAGAGCCGAGCGGCATCAAGGCTGCCCTTGGCAAGCTCTTCGAAAATCGCAGCGCCCAGGCGCTGGTAGGTTTCCATCGGATACCACATATTGGGAAGGATGATTTGCTTGATGAGTTCGAGTTCCTCGGGCTTGAGCCGCTTGCTCCAGTCGATGTTCTTGTTTTTCCGAATCATCTGCGCATATTCCTGGAACAAGGTGCCCTTAACATGTTTTTCCATCTTGCGCTCCCCCTCCTCAAACTCCGGGCAAACTATTTCAATTCCTCTGCTATCCCTGATAGTAGCAACTTCGGGTCACAAACTCAATCATGGCCATTGTTTTTCGGATGGGTCTGCAGCCATCAGACTGCCTGCCGCTATCTGGAATTTTTTATGAATAAGACATTCCGCAGCTAATTTTGCGCGAATTCGAGCCGGATGGTTGCAACTTCCCCGGCAGACATGAAGATGGAAAATTCATTCTGGCCCGAGGGAATGCTGGCAAGGCCTTCTCCGTCGCTCCGGGCCAGATACGCGGCTTTGATTTTTTTTGAGCTGTCCAGTTTGATGCTCGCTTCGGTCTTTTGGCCTGAAGTTTCCCACAACCGAATCACCAGCGCGGAATCGCTCTCCGGCCAGGAGTTGACCATGGCGACTGATGAGGGCAGAACCTCAACCTCGGCCGGGAGCAAATAGCCGTTAAATTTTCTTCCAAACCCGAAGGCCTTGGCGCGCGCCGCTGCCGGCGAAGAAGCCGCAAAGCTCGTGAGCGAGCTGTGCACGGAAAGATTTTGCGAGAGGTTTGCGCCCAGGCCGGCCTTGCCCCAGAGCGTGAAGCCCAGACCCAGATGATAAAATTCCCCGCCGAAAGGGCCTTGCGCAGGGTCATGGTTGAGCGGGCCGGGAATTATCGCTTTGCTCTCGCGCGACGAGAACGCCACCGCGAAGCCATTGCCTCTCATCAGCGCATAATGGTTGAAGCTGAAATCAGGCGGCAGGCCGTACATCCATTGGAAAGGGGCGAGCGAGAAGTTTATGCTGGGAAACGGCTGCAAATTTTTGGCCCCGGGAATAAGGTCGCCATTGCCGAGCGGCGCCGCGGGATTGAAGCTAAGCAGGCTGTATCCCGAGTCGTATTCCAGGGGTACTGCTTCTGAAAAATTCAGCGGATAGGCGAAAAGATGCTCGACCCATTGCGGCTTGTCCCCGGAAAAATTCTGGACCAGGTCAATGCGCTTCTCGCCGCTCAAGAGAATTATCCGCTGGCTAAGCTCCACCGGCTTGCCGCCTTTTATGAAAAGCAGTTTCGCCGCGGCCTTGAGCACCGCGGGAGGCACGAGTATGTTCACGGCCTTTTTAAGGAACCTGGCCAAAGCTTCAGCTGGGTCCAGGCCGCGCTGGCATTGGCCGGTGATGACCAGTGCCACATTTTGAGGATTCGTGTCATCAACTTTTATTTGCACGGACTTGAATCCGGGCATGACCTTGAGGTAATCCCTCAAGCCCGCATCCTCGCCCCGCACCGCAACCAGATATTGGTTCAGACCATATTTTGATTCTTGATTGACCAGTTCCCGTTGCAGCTCTTTGTCAAAGATGCTGCTTATGCCGCCGGTTCCAGAAGCAACGACCACGCGGTAGAATTTATTCTCCAGCGCATAATTTTTGCCGTCAGCATAAGCCCTTGTCTGCGCTTCAGCCCCATTGTTGACGGCCGGCCGGCAGCGGGAGGGAGCCGGCGCGCAGGTTTTTTCCAGCGCTGCCTTGCCCATCTCGTCCATTTCCGCGGCCCATTTTTGGCGCGTGGCCATCCATTCCTGGACATTTGCCTTGGTGTAGCGCGTTCCGCCAAAAGGCACCGGCCGCGGATTGTGGTCGTTGTTCAGAATCAGTCTCTTGTATCCCCCCCAGAGCATCGGCACCGGATTGAAAATTACCCTGCCGAGAAGAAACTGGCCGGTGAGCGCGGCGCCGGCATTGGCCGCGTTGACTTCAAAAGTCGCTTGCCGGGCTTGTTTTTGCGGGTCAACCTGCATCAGGTCCCAAAAAATCTGCTCTCCCCAAAATCCCGCCATCTCGCCCTGGAGCGCCGGGATTCGGGCGCCGAATTTGTTTTCCATATATTCGAAAAATTCCTGCGGCGTGGAAATGATGAGTTGCGGGCTTGACCATTTCTCGTTCCATTTTTTGGCTATTTCCGAGGGCACAATATTTTGCGGCTGATTGTCTCCGCCCTGGGCCGGGTAGTAGGGCAGGAGGAAGGCATCAAAGGGATAGGGCCATTTTGCGCCGTAATAATCGTAATGAGCGGAGATATTCTTGGTGGGATACCCCTGCTCCAGGCCTTTCAAGTGTTGGCTGACCAGCTTCTCCATTTCCTGGAACGCGGCGTCTTGGAGCGGGAGGCTAAGTCTCATTTTGAGGTCAAAATTTTCTCCATAACCGTTCAGGCCGGTGGTGTGCCAGACCAGGATTTTTTCCAAGCTGCCAGGAGCGGAAAGATAGAACAGGGGCGGGACCACATAGCGGCTGTCGTTCGGGCCGACCATGAGATATTTCACGCCGGCGCCGGCGAGCGGCTTCACCACATTGGAAAAATCGAACACATCGTGGATGCAGGCGGTCTTGAGCGGGACTCCGGCCCTCTCCGCGATTTTCAATCCCGGGAGCAGCGATGCATAAATGGCTTCCACCGGCATGAACTTGTTCTGGTGTGAGATGTAAAACGCTCCGGGTTCAATTTGTTTGGCCGCGATGGCCCGGAGCAGCCGGTCTTTTTCGGCCGCACTTATCTCCGGGCTTTGCAGGAATTCATCAACCGCCCAGCTAACCTCGGTAAAAAGTTTGAAGCGGGAATTTCCCGGATAGGAACTGGTCTGGCCAATGAGCGCCAGTTCGGTCTTTAAATTTTGCAGGTTCTGCGCCAGCACATTTTTCTGCGACTGCGTGAAGCCGATGTCAATGTGGGTGAAAGGGGCCATAAATATTTTCCAGCGCCGGGCAGGAGGCAGTTCCAGTTGCTGGACGCTGACGGCTTTTTTGTTCCCATCGAGAATTTTGATCATAAGCTTGCATCTATCCTTCTCGCAGGCGGGAGCCGAAATGGAGACTTCTGCCGGAGACCGCGGGAACTGGAAAGAGTGCTCCACCACAGCATCGCCGGACACAACCTGCACCGAGAACCGCCTGGGGAATCGGGGAGGAAAATTGAGATAAAGCAATTGCCGGTCTTTCCCGTTTTCTTTTTTGATAAACACCGACTGCTCGACGGTAAAATTGACTTGCCCGGAAAATGCCGGCGATGAGCTTGCAGAAATCACGGCGCAAATAATCACAAAAAATAATTTTGGCCAGGATCTTTTACGCTTCATTCCCATTTTTCCTTCAGCCGGGCTCCGCGCGCCTCACCGGACTGATTTAAAATCATTGTCCAGCCTGATCAACCGCTTTTCCCTTTTCAGGCGCGGAATATCTGCCTGGGGCTGGTGCTTAGAATGATGATGCCCGAGATGATCAATGCCACGCCCAGGTACTGGAGCGCGTTGAGCCAGATTCCGAAAGGGAAATACTCCACCAGCAGCGGAGTCAAAATCGTGAAGGAATTTATCCTGGGCACTACCACCACTGCGGCGGCCTTGAAAAAAGCGACCTGGGTGACTGCCAGGGCGCATCCCGCAGTGCTAAGCGCGAGGTGATTGTTCATTTTAGTTTCATCACATAGTAAAACTCGATGCGGTCATAAATGGCCTTGAGGAATCTGACGATGAAGACCCAGTAGACAATCAGCCAGACCGGCATTCCCCAGAGAAAGCCGGTCTGGTAAACATAGAGTCCGCAATAGATGAGCCAAAGCTCGTAAGCCGGGCCGAGAATGAGCATGGTGAGCATGAGCCGGCGCTCGTTTTTCGCCGGCGGGGAGACCAGGAGCCGCAGCACAAGGATCGATGCAAAAATAGCATCCGGCACCCAGAAGCGGCTGGCCAGCCGGTAAATAATTATCCGGTAGATGATTACGATCAAGAAGTCCAGGGCCAGGGGCTGGTCAATGAGCTTTTTCGGCGGCTCGCCAAGGAACGGCCCCCAGCGCATCAGCTTGCGGAAAAAAACAAAAAATTCCCCCCAAAACAAAAACATCCACATCGGAATCGGCAGCCGGGAAATGTCCTGCGCCGGCAGGTAGTAATAGACATGCCTATACATCGAGAGCAGGTCGTTTCCGGCTCCGAGGACGAATCCGAGGAAGAAGAAGACGAGGTCGCCCTTGCGGTAGCAGAACAGGAATCGGACAATGACAAGCCCGGCAATGAGCGCCGACATCAGGTAGGTTCGCTTCACGAAGAAATAAATCGCGAGCGCGGCAATGATGAGCACGCCGGCTTCCGCCATCAGTTCCCTGG
>Ga0315282_10010528_pt1 | contig 14482 bp, 9 predicted proteins | sample YL17G07_20_MG_FD_203693 | JGI IMG/M metagenome (GOLD analysis project Ga0315282, IMG submission 203693) | Sediment microbial communities from Yellowstone Lake, YNP, Wyoming, USA - YL17G07_20 | ecosystem: Environmental > Aquatic > Freshwater > Lake > Sediment | place: USA: Wyoming | collected...
AAATGGATCTCCGCGATCACGGAAGACGACAAAAGTCTCATCATGTACATCGATCATACCGGCATCTTCAGGTTCGATCATGGACAGTTAAAACCTTATCTGTTGGAGGGAGGGCAACAATATCCTTTTGACGAATACGTTGTTTGCTTTTACCGACAACCGTACGGTGTGTTGTGGGTTGGGGCTGCAGATTCACTCATGAGGATACAGGAGGGGAAGATCACGAGTTTCACGACCGCGGATGGCCTTGCCGGAAACTGGGTCAGCTCTATCTCCGATGATCGTCAGGGTAGCTTGTGGATTAGTTCCCCGCAAGGGGGCCTTACACGTTACAGGAACGGCAAGTTCACTGCTTTTAACACCAAGGTTGGGCTCTTCACCGATGAAATCTATTGCGTGCTGGCTGATAATCAGGACGATCTCTGGCTGAGCAGTCCGAGAGGTATCGGGCATGTCAAACGGAAAGACCTCGATGATTATGCGGAAGCTCGAACAAACGTCATACACTCGCAAGTCTATGTAACCGCCGATGGAATGAAGACAGACGAGTGCTTTGGCAACTGGCAGCCTGCCGGTTGGAAAGGGCATGATGGACGACTCTGGTTTGCGACGAAGAAGGGAGCTGTGATGATTGATCCGAAGGCCTTCAAACGGAATGAGTTTCCGCCGTCGGTGCTGATTGAACAAGTCGTCGTCGATCAGCAAAGCGTACCCAAAAACCATTTCGTCAGTCTTCCGCCGGGAACCGACAAGTTAGAGTTTCATTATACAGCTTTGAGTTTCCTGGTGCCTGAACGAGTACTCTTCAAATACAAACTCGAAGGATATGATCGTGGGTGGGTGGAATCGGGGACGAGACGTACTGCCTTTTACACAAACCTTCCAGCCGGTAACTACCGCTTTCGAGTGATGGCCTGCAACAATGACGGCCTGTGGAACGAGACGGGAGCGGACTTTCCTTTTAAACTGGAGCCGCACTTCTACCAGACATCCTGGTTCTATGCTCTTCTGCTAGCCGCATTTGGGGGAACTGCATTTGGTGGACATCGTCTGCGCGTATGGCAACTACTGAAGAGAGAAAAAGAACTGCAGACGCGTGTTCAAGAAGCGCTGGCCCGGATCAAAACACTGAGCGGACTGATTCCGATTTGCGCTAACTGCAAGAAAGTCCGCAACGACAAGGGATATTGGGATCAAGTGGAAGAGTATGTCCAGAGTCACTCAGAGGCGAAATTCTCACACGGCATTTGCCCGGAGTGCGTGGCAAAGTTGTATCCTGAAACCCGTTCTTCGAAATCCATTCTGAAGAAGATCGAGCTACAGTAAAAAATGGGCTTTCTTTCAAGGACGGAATACCGAAACAGGCACTCGAATTCCAATGAATGATTTTTCCAAGACACTTTCTGACACGTGCGGGCGAACGGCAATCAGACTCATGAATTGTATCGTGAATCGTGATGTGATTCGCTTGACTTTGCACATGGCAGCAGCGGCAATGAAATAAGCGTATGTATTCCTCGAAAGGTCACATTATGAAATTATCGTTTCTGCTTCGTGTTTCGTTGGTGCTTCTCGCGTTTTACGCTAACCTCGGAGCGATTGAATTAATTGATCGGCCGACAAAGGGAAGACAGTACGAAACCCTCAGATTTCGTTTTGCGGAGAATCTGCACTTCGAGAATCCTTTCGACCTCGAAACGAATCACGTGGAGTTGGTCATTCAGCTGCCCGACTTCTCCAAACGTGTCCTGTCCTTTTTTTATGATGGGCTGAACAGGGACAGCGTCGAGCAATGGGAAGCGCGGTTTACTCCCAAGCAGGCGGGCCATCATCTCTTTACCGTCAGAATCAATGGAAAGGTGCACACGCAATTCGAATTGCCTGTCGAGGCTAACGAGGGAGAGAAACAAGGGGGACTGAAAGTTTCGGAGCACCTTGGGGTCTTTGAATATGAGAGCGGGGAGGCGTTTCGGGGTATCGGCATGAATGTCTGCTGGACTGATGATTATGAGTATTACTTTCGGAAGATGAAGGCCGCGGGCATGAATGTCACCCGCATCTGGATGTGTCCATGGCATCTATCCTTTGAGTGGCGAGAAACCGGGCTAGGTCGCTACAATTTGGAATCGGCCCGTAGGCTCGACTCTATCCTTCAGCTGGCGGAGAAGTATGGAATCTATGTGATTCTTTGCATGGATTACCATGGCATCGCCCCCAAAGGTCTTGGGTTCTTCCGGGAGGACCGTTGGCTGGTAAATCCCTACAACAAAATCAATGGGGGCCCTTGTGTGGATGCTACAGATCTTTTTACCAATGCGGAAGCAAAGGCGTTCTTCAAGAGGAAATACAAATACATCGTTTCTCGCTTCGGCCATAGCGCTCACATTGCGGCCTGGGAATTTCTTAACGAGGCAGACCTGGTGGCGGGAAAACCGATTCCAGTGAATCGCTGGCACATTGAAATGGCCGAGTATGTTCAGTCAATCGATGTGCATCATCGTCTTGTTTCGACCAGTACTACCCGTCGGTTTGTGGAAAAACTGGTGGATGCCTTTAAGTCGCCAGCGACTGATTTCGTCATGTTTCACGACTATAACATGCTGAACGTTGCACAGCACCTTACAGACTTGCTCGAAGTTGGGATTGAATACTATCAAAAGCCTGTTGTGATGGGCGAGTTCGGCGTCGAGTTCCGTGGTGGCGACCGGACCTACAAAGTCGATTCGCAGCATGTTGGACTCCATAATGGCATTTGGTCTGGTTGGTTTAGCGAAACGCCCATCATTCCACTCAGTTGGTGGTGGGATAGCTACATCGATCTACACAATCTCTGGCATGAATATGTGAACTTGTCACGCTTTGCTGAGAAGATGGATTTTAATGTGAAGCACCTTGTTTTCAAAACCCTCACATCAGGTCATCTGAAAGCAAACCCTACTGTGCAGGTGTCGTGCATGGTGCGCTGTATCTACGCTGGAGAACATTGTGCTCTTTGGCTAAAGAACGACGATTATGAATGGTCACTTGTGAGTGAAGGCATGGTGCCAAAGGAAACGGGGGCTTTCACACAAGCCATTCCCGATCTCGCACCGGGAAGCTATTCGATCGCTTGGTACGATCCTCAGACCGGCAAGTTTCTCGAGAACACAACTGAGGCAGAGGTAAAAGAGGACGGAGTCCTATCCCTCTCGGTTCCTTCTTTTTCAAAAGACCTTGCTTGCCTGGTGATGCGTCAGCCGTAGCCTAATTGTCGATACGATGAGCACTCGTGCGATAAGGAGAATGATCCAATTCGTTCAAGAGCTCGCTACTCACCAGTTCAATGACAGGATATCGACGTAGACTAAGCCTTAGTTTTCAGAGAAGTCCGGACTTTCCAAGTGAAACCGCGTGCGGCTAATGGTGGACGGAGATGCAGTTGAGGGGAACGTGATTCCCAGACCTGCTACCGGGGTTACGCAGGTTGCTATGGTGGGTTTCTATCCTTGACACACCTATTCTTATGAGTAGATTGTTAGGAGTTGTTCGAACAGCTCCTGCATCCCGCTGACCTGTTGAAGTTCACCAGATTTCTCTGCAATGGCGCACAAATCCTCCATTGACAGCTTCCCTTTTTCAAACCGCGCACCGTCTCCGCTGTCAAACGATCTATACCGCTCTTTTCTTCGTTGCCTGTAATCCGACTTGCGAAGAATGTTGTCGGCTACGATCAACCCCCGGGCAAACATATCCATTGCCGCAATATGCGCGATGAAGAGGTCTTCATCGTCCGTTGAGTTTCTTCGCACCCTTGCGTCGAAATTCACCCCGCCTTTTCCAAACCCGCCTGCTTCGACGATGATCAACATCGCTTCGACGACCTCATAGAGATTTACAGGAAACTCGTCTGTATCCCATCCATTTTGATAGTCGCCCCTATTCGCATCCATGCTCCCGAACAATCCGGCATCCACAGCACACTGGAGTTCATGTTGGAATGTATGCCCCGCGAGCGTCGCATGATTGACTTCGATGTTCAGCTTGAAATCTTTGTCGAGACCATGTTGTCGCAAGAAACCAATAACGGTCTCGGCATCATAGTCATACTGATGTTTCATTGGCTCCATCGGTTTTGGCTCAACGAGGAAGGTCCCCTTGAACCCGTGGTTTCTTCCGTAATCCCGGGCCAATGCGAGGAATGTCGCTAAATGCCCTTTCTCACGTCTCATATCTGTGTTCAACAATGACAGATATCCTTCGTGCCCGCCCCAGAAGACGTAGTTTTCACCGCCCAGCTCAATTGTCGCATCGATTGCTCGTTTGACTTGTGTCGCCGCACGCGTAAGTACGTGAAAATCAGGGTTCGTGGCGGCACCATTCATGTAGCGCGGATGAGAGAATAGATTTGCCGTGCCCCACAGAAGTCTAACTCCTGAGTCTTTCTGTTTTTGTTTCGCGTAATCAACGAGCATCTGCAAACGCTTATCGGCTTCAGCAATTGTTGCTCCTTCGTCAATGACATCAAGATCGTGGAAACAATAGAAAGGAGCCCCCAGCTTCGCTGTAAATTCAAATGCTGCGTCCATTCGTGCTTTTGCGCGCTCACCTGGGTCAGCAATGGTGTCCCAGGAAAACTTTCTCGTCCCCGTTCCAAACGGATCGGTGCCGGTAAAGCAGAGACTGTACCAATAAGCTACCGCAAAACGGAAGTATTCCTTCATCGTTTTCCCAGCAACAAGGGCATTCCCGTCATACCAGCGATAGGCCAAAGGATTTCTTGAATCCTTCCCCTCATAGCTGATCTTGCCAATCCCTTTAAAAACCTCTTTATCTCCAAGTGAGTATTTCATGGCAGTATTCTACATTGACATAGACGATTCTTGATTTTAGTTATTGCACTAGTCTTCTTTGATTCAATGAATAAGAGATTATAGGAAGGTTTTCAATTTTGCAAGCCACCCATTATAGGTCTCCCGCACAGCGGCACACTTTGCGTTGTCCGGGAAAATCTCATCGACTTTTGTTAGGGTGCGAAATGCTTCTTCGAACGATCTGTAATACCCAGAACCTATTGTAGAACCGCGCGCGGCCCCGATAGCACCATCGGTGTTGTAGAGTTCAATCGAAGCGCCCGTCACATTCGACAATGTTTCTCGGAAGACAGGGCTGAGAAACATATTCGCTTTCCCGGCCCGAATAACCTTTATGGTCAATCCCATATCCCTCATGACATCCACGCCGTACTTCAAAGCAAATGCGATTCCTTCCTGTGCCGCTCTGAACACATGCGCTTCTGTATGGCGGTGAAAATCCAAGCCAAGGATATGGCCTCCAATATTCCGATCTTCGAGTACCCGTTCTGCTCCATTGCCAAAAGGGAAAACCTGGACTCCTCCTGAACCGATAGGGATCCTGCTTGCCGCCGCGTTAATTTCATCATATGACAAATCTTTACCGACGTTCTTTCGCAGCCAGGAGTTCTGTATTCCCGTTCCATTGATGCACAAGAGAACCCCGAGACGCGGTTGCGCGCATGAATGATTGACATGTGCGAATATATTCACGCGCGAGCGGCGGTCAAATTGGAGTTTGTCAGTCACTCCGTAAACAACACCCGAAGTGCCGGCTGTGGCCGCAATCTCGCCGGGTTGAAGAACGTTGAGTGAAAATGCATTGTTCGGTTGATCGCCGGCTCGATAAGAAACAACGACCCCTTTCCTCAAGCCCAGCACATCGGCAACGGCGGGGGTTACTTCGCCCTGAAAAGAAAAGGTTAAATAGGACTTCGGCAGAATTGCTTCATCAAGTCCATAGTATTCAAGCAGTTTGTCTGAAACAGCATCGCGCTTGAAGTCCCAGAAGATTCCTTCGGACAAGCCGGAGACCGTTGAAGCAACTTCGCCGGTCAGCCTCATGGCCACATAGTCGCCGGGCAGCATGGCCTTGTCGATGTTGCGATAAATCTCCGGTTCGTGTTCTTTCACCCACCGCAATTTCGACGCGGTGAAGTTTCCCGGCGAGTTCAGCAAATGCAAGAGACAGTATTCCTTCCCAAGCTTCTCAAATGCTTTCGCACCAGTCGCTACTGCCCGGCTGTCGCACCAAATGATTGCAGGACGTAATACTCGCCTGCTTTTGTCAACGATGACCAACCCATGCATCTGGTACGATATGCCGATTGAGCGAATTGCTTTTGCATCCACCCTGTTCGATGCAATGATCTGTCGCGTCAACTGCGTGGCATACCTCCACCACGTCTCCGGATCCTGTTCAGCAAAACCGGGCTGAGGAGAACGAATCTCCATTTCTTCAGCGGGATAGAAGCCCTGTGCGACAGTTTTTCCGCTCTCAAGGTCGACGATCGCACACTTGACCGAAGAACTTCCAATATCATATCCAAGAGCCAACATTACGGTACGTTCGCCAATTATCCTGCGACGCCGAGCGGCGAGAAATAGATGAACGCGCTCACGACAACGATGACCACAATCAGCGATAAGATGACATCCCATCGGTTCCAACTGGAGCGTGATTTTGCTCTATCTTCCGCGACGGTTGTGGCGTAAGTCAAACCATTCAACTGTTTTTCTGAAGGTTTCTCTGTGAAAACACTCACGAGGATCATCAGGATGATGGAGAAAAGGAACAGGAAAATGCAAAAATACAGGAAGTTGAGCGTTGCGAACGCATAGAGAATACCTCCAAGATGATGCTTCAACAATTCGAGCGCAATTCTTAACATCCCGATGATGAAACCGATCGCCATCGCGGTTAATGCGCCTTTGCCGTTAATTCTCTCGAAAAACACTCCGGCTAAGAATACAGCCGCAATCGGCGGCGCCAGGTAGGATTGAACACTTTGGAGATATTGATAGAGAACATCTGATATCCCTCGCATCAAGGGAATCCATATCATACCCAGCACAACAACCGTTGCAGTCGCTATCCGGCCAACTCGTACGAGGTGTTTTTCTGTGGCCTCCGGCCGGATTTTCCTGTAAATGTCCGGGGTAAACAATGTCGAGCACGCGTTGTAAACAGACGCCAACGAACTCATCAAGGCTGCAAGAATCCCGCCAGCCAGGATACCTCGCACACCCACTGGTAGCAACGCTTTCACCAACGTTGGAAACGCCTGGTCTGATGCCGGGAGCTGAATTCTCCCGGAGCTTGCGAGGACATATGCCACAAGTCCTGGAATCATAAAGATGAAAAACGGCAACAGCTTCAAATATGAAGCGAACAACGTTCCGCGCCTGGCTTGGTGTTCATCTCTCGCTGCTCAACACCGCTGCACAATGTGTTGGTCGGTACACCAGTACCAGAGGCCAACAATTGGGGAAGCAAAAAGAATTCCTAACCATGGGAAATCTGGATGTGATAGCGGTAGAAACACGTTGAGATGATCTTTTGAAATCGACTACACTAAGCTGCTCCATCCGCCGACTTCAGAAACCCCGACAATCGTGAGAATGATTGAACCACCCAGGAGAACGCCGGCCTGAAGTGCTTCCGTATACATGACGGCATGCAGTCCACCAAAGACGGTATACAGACCTGTAATAACGATAAGAACAACGGCTCCAGTCCAGAAGTCGACACCAAGGAACGAATTGAAAACGACGGCACCAGCATAGATGGTGACAGAAGCTTTTGCTATGATGTAACTCAGCAACTGAACGATGGAAAGTAACTACCGCGCTTTCTCGTTGTATCTTCGCTCTAAGAATTCCGGCATTGTAAACACCTCACTCCTCATGTAGAACGGAACGAACACCCATCCCAGGACAAGGACGATCCACGAATGCAGCTCATAGTGTCCCATCGCTAATCCCGATCTTGCCGCCGTGCCTGCAAGACCGACGATGTGTTCCGACCCGACGTTCGACGCAAGAATCGAAGCACCGATCACAAACCATCCCAAGTTTCTATTGGCCAGAAAATACTGTGTTGGTGAATCTTTCTTGCGCCGGATGGACCAGTACGATATGCTGGCAATAACACAGAAATAGAAGCCCACAAAGATCCAGTCGAGCATACCGAGAAAACTCATGGAAGGCTCCTTTCGATTGTGCGATTAACGGTGTCTCCAGTTACGGTAAGGGAAGCTAAGATGCCGCAAGAGGTGATGAGCTCGGTTCTGATGAAGGTACCTATGGGTCTGGCCAGCATCAAGAGGATATATGGATGAGCGAGGAAAGCGTCCTGCACCTGATGAAACGTTGAACACCCGCAACGTTCATTCTTGGCCGCTTGTTTTCATGGTTCCGTTTTTGACAAAGCTAGTCCTTCTCCGTAAGCTGGCCGACGGGGAATGGGAGCAAGGCTCTTGTGGATTCTCTGACGAGAAACTCCGCATGCAAGACGACGTTTTCTATTGGCAAAGGTTCATGGGACTCGATATTCTTGATCAGGATTTCGGCTGCCTTTCTGCCCAACTCGCGCATGGGAGCGCGAATCGTTGTCAAATCCACGGGAATATGTCTCGAAAAGGGAATATCATCGTTACCCACGACGGAAATTTCATCGGGTACCCTAATGTTCATCTCTGTCAGAGCTGCCATGACACCCAGAGCGACGAGATCGTTGTAGCAGACGATCGCCGTCGGGAAATCATCGCGGCTTCTGTTATGAAAATACTCAAGACATTTTCTATGACCGTCCTCAAGGTGAGCACCGGTCGGGATGATCATATCACTGTTGAAGGCAAAATGGCTTTCACTGTATGCTCGGCGGAAGCCGTCGATCCTCTCGTACGTGTGAGAGGCGTGCTTAGGGCCGGCAAAATGCACGATCCTGGAATGACCGTTGTCAATCAGATACTTCATTGCTTCTTTCATCGCCCTCATGTTATCAATGCTGACCACATTTGCTTGGATCCCTTTCACGTCTTCCAAGAGCACAAATGGAAAGTTAATCATCTTTAGTCTGAAGAGATGCTCGATCTCGGCTGTCCCTTCCAACACCGGCGCAATAACGGCTCCTTTTATGTCTTTACCTGAGAAGCTTTGCGTCAGCTTTTCTTCGTACGTGTGATCGCCCTCTGAACTGGCGATGAGTACCAAATACCCCTTGCTGTTGGCGTACTCCATAACTCCCAGAGCAATCCCCGTATAGAATGGATTGTCCAACTCACGAATGAGTAGGCCGATAGTACTGTATCTCGCGGTTGGGTTTTTCAGATTTCGAGCACTTCCTCGGGGTCGGTAGTGCAGTTCTTTCACTGCACTCAAAACAGCTTCTCTGGTCTCCTGTTGGACGATGTTTTTCTCATTGATTACGGCAGAGACCGTACCTTTGGAGACCCCGGCTCGCTTAGCCACGTCATCGATGGTCACTTTTTTCACGTGTGTTCTCCAATTGCCGAGAGGGGAATCGGTGCTATCACCCTCCTTAGTGGTTTCATTTCGGATCACTCCTTATAATAGATTAAAGGAAGAATGAACAAGTACACTTTCAGACGTCAAGAAAGAAAAGGACAGGCAAGGATAACCACTTAACAGCCTGCATAGGATCCGCCGAGCTGTCAAGAGCTTGGATTGGCTTCTTGACTTTTGAGGTGAGGCGTCGTTAATTGAATTGATTGAAAGATGATTGAACCGATTCAAAACATAATGACATTTTTTAAAAAGTCAAGTCTTTTTTGCGGAAAAAGTCGATCTGCCGGACAAGGCTAAGCAATGAATCGAAGAGCATTCCCGCCTCAGGCTGAGGGATTCTCGGTCTGCCGTAACTTTGGCTTTTTGGCACCTGCCCAATCACGGCCAAGGGATATTCACATACTTTGGTGGTATGAATCCTTGGGCTGGCTATTGTCCAGGCTTGGCCGAACCGAGAGAGAGCAGAGAACGCCAGGGTCGCCGACTTGACCGCCTGAGAGGGGTTGGAATAGACAATCTCCGAATTCTTGCCAGATCCGAGTTGGTCGCTGTTAGAAACTCTATCGGAGACACTTCAAGCCGAATTCAATGAAGCCCGATTCTCCAGCGGTGCATATTCTTACGGGCTGACCGCAGGTGAACTTGACAAGACACAAGAAATGATGTTTGTAAAATAAACAGGTAAAAAAATGAGAAAACGGATTCTCGTCTGCGCACTTCTCATTGCCTCCTTTGTCGCGTATCAACAATCGACAATCATGGCAGAAGCACGAACGATCAAAAATGGTGTTGAGGTGAACACACCTGAACTCAATTTGAGAGTTCAGTTCTATGCTGGCAACATTGTGAGGATTATCAAATGGAGCCCAAAAGGCACTTGTGAAAAAGTAGGTCTGTCGGTGATCAAAGACAGCATACCCGAACTGGGAATCAAAGTGGAACAAGGCGATAGTACGATCCTTCTGAAATCGCCAGACCTTTCGTTACGAGTAACGAGGGTCGACGGCAACATCGAATACCTGAGCGCTGATAAGAGTACCATCCTGAAAGAAAAAGGCAAGGCATCGTTCACCCCCGTTGTTTACGATTCTGATTCGGGCTTCACCGTTGAACAACAATTTCAATTAACAACCTATGAAGGTGTGTACGGTCTGGGTGAACAAGAAGATGGTTACTTCAATTATCGCGGTAAGAAGGTCGTGCTTGCGCAGGCCAATGTTGGAGCGGCTAACTCTTTCCTTGTTTCAACCAAGAATTATGGAATCCTTTGGGATAATTACTCCAAAACTATTTTTGAAGACAACGCCGAAGACACTTCACTCTGGTCGGATATTGGCAACAACATCGACTACTATTTCATCTATGGAAGAAATATGGATGATGTAGTCTCAGGCTACCGCGAGCTTACAGGAAAAGCTCCGATGTATGGCAAATGGGCCTACGGTTACTGGCAGAGCAAAGAACATTATCATACCCAGGCCGAGCTCATGAGCGTTGCCGAAAAGTATCGCAAGCTCAAGATGCCCATCGACAATATCATCCAAGATTGGGACTATTGGAACGGTGCTGCAAACTGGAGTGGAATGTTTTTTGACAAGACACTTTTCCCTCAACCCAAAGAGATGTGCGATCAACTCCACAAGATGAATTTTCATATCATCATCTCCATCTGGCCTGCGCTCGGGCCAAGGACTGCAATCTATGCCGATATGCACCAACACGGTTTTCTCTACAAGCCGGTTGGCTGGGGAGGGTTCAAATACTACGATGCCTATAATCCCGCTGCCAATCAACTTTACTGGAAATATCTGAAAGACGGTCTTTACTCGAAAGGTCTGGATGGCTGGTGGATCGATTCAACGGAACCTGACGTCGTCAATGCGATGACAAAGGAATCGAGCGAATACGAGCTGAAGAAAATGGGCAGCAATTTTCTTGGTTCGTGGGCGAGGTACTTGAATGCTTTCTCACTAGCAATGACCAATGACCTCTACAAATACTGGAGGAACGAGACTTCTGAACATCGATTGTATATCCTGACTCGATCGACTTATGCTGGCCAACAGCGCAATGCAGCGACCACCTGGTCAGGCGATATTGGTGCAAGCTGGAAACTGTACCGTGATCAGATCGCAGCCGGCATCAACCACAGCATGTCGGGCATTCCTTATTGGACATTTGATATCGGCGCGTTTGTGCTGGGTGCATACGAAGGCGTGTTCATGCACGGAGGAAAAGATCCTGCTTACCAAGAATTATATGCACGCATGTTCCAACTAGGTGCCTTCTGCCCTATCTTCCGATCACACGGATCGGAAACTCCCCGCGAGATTTGGGAAATGGGCGAATTCACTGAACCCATCCTCAAGATCGACAACCTTCGCTACCGCTTGATGCCCTATATCTATTCACTGGCTTGGATGGTGACTAAGAACGATTACACAATTATGCGTGGCCTTCCTATGGATTTTTCAGCCGATGAAAAGACTTATTCCGTTGCTGATCAGTTTATGTTTGGCCCTTCGATGATGGTTTGTCCAGTGACCGAATACATGTATCATCGCCCGCCGGAACACAGCGAGTTGGTTGGCCCGGAGTTTTTCAGAACCAACGATGGCAAGCCCGGCCTGTTGGCAAAATATTACAGAGACGCTAACCGCAAGAAACTGAGCAGAGAACAGATCGATCCGAATATTGATATCGTCTGGTATACCGGTCGCCCGAACTATGCTACCGATTCGATGTACGCAATTCGATGGGAAGGCAAACTCATTCCCAAAGAAACTGGGAAGCACCAGTTTCATTTGGTGAGTTACGATCCGAAACGTATCATACTGAATGGCGATACTCTGCGGATGGTGTATACAAGCGTCGAGCAGTATACTGAACCCGTGGAACTTGAAGCAGGCAAAGAGTATGATTTTGTGCTGGAAACGGAAAACAGATCGACCGGTGCTGCGCGGATGCGCCTTTTGTGGAAAACGCCCGCCATATTCTCCAAAGAGCAAACAAAAGAGAACAAAGAAAAAACCAGAGAAGTCTATCTTCCCGCTTATCACACATGGTACGACTTCTGGACCGGTGAAACTTTTGAAGGAGGTCGGAAAATCAAAACCGATGCGCCGATTGACAAGCTTCCTTTATTCGTTAAAGCCGGATCGATTATTCCGATGGGACCATTTCTCCAGTACAGCACCGAGAAGCCTGCCGACCCGATTGAGCTGCGTATTTATCCTGGCGTAGATGGCGGCTTCACTGTCTACGAGGATGAAAACGATAACTACAATTATGAAAAAGGAATCTATGCAACCGTCGATTTCAAATGGGACGACGTTCACCGGCAGCTTACCGTTGGAGATCGCAAAGGTGAATTCCCCGGCATGTTGAAAGAGCGTACCATCAATGTCGTTCTCGTGACAAGAGACCACGGAACAGGCTTGGAAATCACGGAACGATCTGACGAGGTGATCAGGTACCGCGGGAAAGAAATCACGGTGAGGCTGTAAGACGCGCCATAGAAGAGTGCCAACGCTGGTTCGTTCTGCCTCTTGGATGTTGGAGGCCCGCGCTTACTCCGAGCTCGAAAAGACAAGGAGCGGCTGTCTTTGCCGCCTACTTCAGCAACACCCATCCTTCTTTGGACAGTCCCTTGTTGCAACTGCATCCTTCGGATCGCTCTATTTTGAGTCAATTATTATTGATGATCCCTTCAGACGATCAGACGTTGCGTTGAGGGTTATCCTGCCAGCTTTTTCAGTGGACTGGATCACGACCAGGCACAGACCGTTGAATGCTTTCCGGTCATTGGCCTTAAAAGATTCATGGCTTGTTTGAAGACCATTGTCAACGCCAACAATCCTTCCCTCGCCGGAAAGTACGAAGTGGATCAGATTGTCCGCGTGAGGCACCAGTGTGCCCTGTTCATCCAAGACCTTGACAGAGACAAACGAAAGGTCTTTGCTGTCGGCGGCAATCACATTCCTATCAGCTTCAAGAACGATTTTCACCGGAGCCCCCGCTGTCTTGATTTCCCGGATCAGAATCTCCTTTCCGCCTGTCCGCCCAATGGCTTTCAAAGTTCCCGGCTCGAAGGACAACCGCCACATGATATGCAGATCATCCGCTGCTTTCTTCTTGGTTCCCAGCGATTGACCGTTCAGAAACAATTCCACTTCTTCGCAGTTGGTGTAAGCCCAGACATCGACTGTGTCGCCTTTATTCCAATTCCAATGGGGAAAAACATGTAGCACCGGTTTGTCCGTCCACTCGCTCTGGTACATGTAGTATGCGTCTTTAGGGAAACCTGCCAGATCTACGATTCCAAAATAGGAACTTCGGGCTGGCCAGCTATACGGCGTGGGCTCTCCGAGATAATCAAAGCCAGTCCAAATATACATCCCGGACAGGAAATCATATTTCTTTATGATCTTCCACGTTTCCTCATGAGTTGAACCCCACGGCGCACTGCAATTATCATACGACGAACATGAAAAATCAGCATTGCCGTTTGTAAAAGGAAGATCCCAGCGTAGCGGCCATCGTCGAATGCTGTCTGAGGGCATATCGTAACTGCCTCGCGTGGCGAGTGCCGAAGTTGTTTCTGAGCCGATGAATTTCTTTCCCGGATAGGTTTTTGGAAACATCGGAAAGCTGCTTTGGCTGTAGCTGTAACCGATTAAATCAAGGGCGCCGGATCGGATGAGGGGATTCAAAGGATTTGGGTCATTGCAGTTTGAAGTAATGGGGCGGGTAGCGTCCAATGTCTTAATCACACCGGCCAATTCTTTCGCTATCACAGCCCCGCTGCTGTCCTGCCTGTCCCACTGTTCCACGATTTCATTTCCAATGCTCCAAATGAACACGCTGGGATGGTTGCGGTCACGCAGGATCATATCCTCTAGGTCCCGCCGATGCCATTTGTCCCAGTCTAATGAATAGTCGTAGTCAGTTTTCTTCTTTTTCCACATGTCGAAGGCCTCATCCATCACTATGAATCCCATTTTATCACACAGATCTAGAAGCTCCGGTGCCGGGGGATTATGCGAGGTCCGGATGCCGTTACACCCCATGGCCTTCAGGATTTCCAACTGCCGCTCAATGGCACGGGTATTGACCGCCGCGCC
>Ga0315282_10010529_pt1 | contig 14482 bp, 13 predicted proteins | sample YL17G07_20_MG_FD_203693 | JGI IMG/M metagenome (GOLD analysis project Ga0315282, IMG submission 203693) | Sediment microbial communities from Yellowstone Lake, YNP, Wyoming, USA - YL17G07_20 | ecosystem: Environmental > Aquatic > Freshwater > Lake > Sediment | place: USA: Wyoming | collected...
GTGATGTTGAAGTGAAGGTGTATTCATATTGAATACCGCATTTCCCCTCTGTAGGTCCGGTGATTATCGGTGCAGTCGGTGCATTAGGATCCAGCTCCCCGAACGCATAAAGATACCCGAAGGAAAAACATTGTTCTCCTCCAAAATACCAAGTGGTAATGTACACCGTCCCATCCGCTGCAATCGAAGGGGCACCTACATACATTATTTGGTAAGAATAGATGTCGCTGGCGATACTGACAGTCCATTTCAAGGACCCATCAGGATTCAGCGCGGTCAAATATGCCATGTGACCCTCTGCATCGGTGTACGCGAAAAAAATAGTGCCATCACTACTAACAGCCGGGCGAGACTTATCATAGGGATCAAAACCCAATTGGTAGTGCCACCTGATATGACCGTCCTTAGGATCTAATCCAAACACGCCCTCTCTATATGAAGAATAGACAATGGTACCATCAGGAGATAGGGCAGGGCTTGCCCCAGATTCATGGAGTGGGTTCCGCCATTTCTCTGTCCCATCGGGGTTGATGGCAATCACGTCATAGACCGGGACGGTGTAGATTGTCCCGTTGTCATCAATGAGTGGTGCATCGGTGGTCTCCTGAACGATTTCGAATGTCCACCGAAGAGTCCCATTCGGGAATAAACAATAAAGATAATCACAGTAGCGGGCAGTAAAGTAGATGTTGCCTTCCGCATCAAGCGACGCGGCGACAATGCTGTACCCAAGATAATACTCCCATTTGATTGTACCATTTGGGTACACCGCATAGAAGTATCCATCATCAGTCCCTGTATAGATAATGCCATCTGGGCTGATGACTGGTTTGCAGATAAAGAATTTTTCCATCGGGAGCATCCATTGCATGGTGCCGTTAGGGTAGAACGCGTGAAACCGTTTCGAAGTGCCTACGTAGATGGTTCCATTCAGGCCAATCGCGGGCTGGGTTTGAATATCCCCAATTAAATCACTGTGCCATTTACAAGTACCATTCGGGTAGATCGCGTAGAGACCGTAGTGCTCTTTTGAGGTGATATATACGGTGCCATTACCATCGATCACAGGTATAACCATATTCAAAGGGGCATCAATGAAGTAATTCCATTTCTCATACCCTTCATTATTATTGGTAGGATATGTGCTAAGGCAGGTGTTTTGAGCATCATGGCCGTATGACGGCCAGATAAAGTTCATCGAACTACCCACTGGTGTGATACTAGGTTTCTCAATGGTTTCTTCCTTTTGTTGATTTGAGACACCCACAAAAGAAGATGACACAAACAATAGAAGAACGATGCCAACAGCCAATCCTTTTCGATTCAATAGGTTCTCCCCTTTGTTTGATTTTATAACAATCTTCCCCTTTAAAAACATATCCCAATGAACCTTATTTCGCTCAATCTAAAAAAAACTAAATAACAACAAAATATTTGTTAAAATTTCCACCCTTCGCTTCGGCACATCTCAATCATCGTTATGCATTCAATCCCATACTCTTTACAAACGAACGGTATCCTTACCCGAAATCCTCGTAAACGTTCCTCAGAAACAACAACCCGTTGTTGGATAGACAAAGTCAACGTCTTCTGAGGATTTCTATTAAATTCTATCGCTAATGCGATAACAAATGGATCTGCAGAGGGAGACTCACTATCTGATTTTGCTAAAGAGGGATATTTCTTAAGAATTTCCTTGACGATCTTAATCTGATAGGCATCCAACTCCTTGAAAAACTTTTTTTGTTTCTGCGCCCATTTTTTCAAAGCATCATCTTGGTAGGACAACTCCTTTAAAACCTCTTTATGTGATATCATAAAACCCATATCTATTAAAGCTTCAATGTTTTTCCATAAACTAGGAAAAACATCAATGGGAAATTTTTTCAACTCTATCAAGGAGCTTGTATCGATCACATAGTAATTTTTAGCGTTCATTTTTTAACTCGGCTTAGAACCTTCTCAAGATTTTTTGATTTAATAGAAAGATAATCAAGGGCATCACTATAGGTTATCAATCCTTGCTCAAGGTTACTTGCAACTAAAGAAACAAATTTCTGACCTTTTTCCTGAATACACCTCTTGTCAGCACTAGCAGCTTTAAAACCAGTAGATTTTCTTTTTACTACATCAGGTTGATATCGCTTGAGAACCGTATCATATTCCTTTTGCAAGATGTACCGTAGTTTGAACATGTTGTACAGCAACATAGATTTACTGACTTTATAGCGTCGCGAAAGCTTGGAAAGGGTAGATGTATCTGTTAGAATATCTTTGTATTCTGAAAAATCGGTATGTGCCACTGATTCCGGAAGTAAAAACGCGGCAGCAAAATCATTACACCATTTTTCAACTGGTCCTACTCGTTGTGCTAATAAGGTTCGTTCTGGCATGCTCACACCCGATTCGTGTAACAGAACATGACCGAACTCGTGCATCAACGTGAAAACTCTGGCTTCTATCTGGTCTTTTGAGTTTGTAATAACAACTTCTGGGGAAGTATCGACAAGGGTAAAACCCCGCGCATCCTCAAGAAGCATAGAGATCTGGAATACAAGGATGTTCTTCTTTTCAAGGGCGTCTCGTAAGAAAAAAAATATTTCATACGGCGTCTTTATTTTTTTCTGAAGTTCTTCAGTTAATCCGAAATCCTTTCGATAATATTCTGCAATCTTTTTTGGGTCATCTGATTGTTTTACATAGGTAATTACTGAACGCAATGGAATATTCAGATTTTCTGCAAGTTCTTTACTGATGTTCTGAAGACGTCGTGCTCGTCGGATCGCAAGAATTGTTTTTTTGTCGAATTTTCCTTCTTTTTCAGGAAGTTGCCGATAATCTTTGGGAAGCGGTGGTTCTTTCGGCGGTTCAGATAAAAAAAACGCTGCCAATGGCCTTTTTACTGTTTTTGATAATTCTTCAAGTTGTTGTAAAGAAGGATGTGATTCGCCAGTAATCCAGTTCTGATATGTTGAAGGACTAACTTTTAATTTTTTAACTATCTCTGCTTGGGTCCATCCAGAAGTCCCTATAGCCCACTGAAGAACTTTTGGCTCCACCTCGACATCCAGAGATAATTTTCGCGACATAGTCTCTCAATCTATGGTCCCAGTTTTATTATTTTCCTCTTTTTTAAGGATTATTTTTTTGAACCAAGCTTTTCTTTTAGAAGTGTCAATCCCCATTCAATCGCATGGGTCCAGGAACCTATTTCCTGTGATTCTATTTTTGCTTCAACCCAGTCTTCAAGATCTTTTCTTACCCTTACTGAATGGATTCTTTGTGATTTGTCTTTCTTCTGAGGCATCGTATTACGTATAATACAGAAAGATATAAATATTATGTATTACATACATATATTTGTAATACAAATAATACGACCAAAGGTGAAACCAACCGTGAACACCAACCAAACAACACTCTCCAAATATTCAAACAAATTCACTGTAACCAACTCAACTGAGCTGGTCGGAGGTAATCAAAAAACATGGAAAGAAATTATAACCCAATTAGGCCAAACAATCGAACAACCCTATCCCCAACCAGGCGGACAAGACATGAGTAGTCTAAACTACGATGTAACCCACCTCAATCGAATGGACTGCCCCTTACAACTCAACCCACAAACAGCAACCTTCAACGACATCGCAATCCACGCTCTCCTCAGACAACGACTCAAACAAAGTACTATCGATAAACACCTTAGATACGCACGTTTCATGGAAACACACACCGCACCAGTTGATTTCCGCAACCCAAATTTCGAAAACTTCCTCAGACACATGGACTACCGCGAACAAATCGAACAAGCAACACCCAACGCACTCATCCACCAATGAAAAGCAATGCAGACCTTCCTCAAAGCCTACGGAATACCCTTCGGTGAAGGAACAGGATGGAATTATAGGCCACCATCAGCACAACAACCACGAAAAAGAATACTTCCACTCCCCGAAACCGCCAATAAGTTTTTCCATCACATCTACTCAGAAGATCCGTACGAAAACGCTCTCTACCAATATCTCTTTTATCACAGCTTCATGATCGGATGGAGAGTCCCTAGTGAAATCATCACCATGAAAGTCAGCGACATCCATCTCGACTCACCAATACCTCATATTGTGATCACTGAACCAAAGAAACACAACAGAACGCGACTCCTCTACAACATCGAACCAGCGATTCTCACTTCACCGATCCATAAATCCTTCAAAAACTGGATAGAACACTGGCGACCAAAAGTAGCAAACCAATACTCGGGGGACGCTCTCTATTTGCAACCAAATGGTAAACCATTCACCATACGACATCTAGGGCATATCCTCAGCAAACACGGAAAACAAATCTGGGAAGAATTCAGACCCTACGATATGCGACATTGGTGTGCAGTTGCTAGACTGATTAAAACCAAAGTGGAGACAAAAAACTTTGACATCTTCGAAGTCCAGAAATGGCTCGGTCACGAAGAAAGCTCAACCACACATATCTACGTCAGTCAAGCAACGGATTACTACAATCACCTGCCTGTGGATTGGATCAGTCTCGCCCTGAAACCATCACAGATGGCAGGACAGCGAGACTAGGAGAAAAACGATAGAATGCGGTTTTTAGGTCTATTGACCAGAATCTCTCCAAGAAAGCAAAGTGGGCCCGTTGAGATTCGAACTCAAGACCTCCTCCGTATCAGGGAGTACCATATGGAGGAGAATGATTTTGAGGAATATCTCAATACCATCGAGTTAAGCGGTACCACAAATGACCATAAAAGAGAATTAATAAAGTAACTCTTGTTATCAAATGCAAGGTGATGTGAATGGATTTACTTGGAATGATAGGATGGATATTGCTAATCGTAGTCTTAGTATGGTTTTTCTCGATGGGAATTCGCATTGTACGACCAACTCAAAGGGCGCTTGTTGAACGATTGGGTAAGTATAGTCGTTTTCGACAACCTGGTTTTGCATGGATAATACCTGTCGTAGAAAGATTAATAAAAATTAACATCACTGAAATGATGGTCAATGCGGAACCACAGACTATCATTACAAAAGACAAGCTTAATGCACAGGTTGATGCTCAAGTTTATTTCAAAGTAAAAATAGATGAAGAGTCTGTAAAGGCATCTCAATACAATGTTTTTGATTACAAATATCAAATTGTAAATCTCGCACGTACAACACTTCGTAACATTATTGGTACTCTGAACTTGAATGAAGCGAATAGCGATAGAAATAGAATAAACAACGAGCTGATGAGTACACTTCGAAATGAAACCGTGAATTGGGGTATCGAGGTTGTCCGTACCGAATTAAAAGAAATTGACCCACCAAAAGACGTACAAGATACCATGAACAAGGTGGTAAAAGCGGAAAACGAAAAACAAGCAGCGGTTGACTACGCAACAGCTGCTGAAACACAGGCAGATGGTCTAAGAAGAGCGGAAATAAAAAAAGCCGAGGGGATGAAACAAGCAGCAATTTTAGAAGCAGAGGGCAGAGCTCAAGCAATCGTTAAGGTTGCTGAAGCAGAAGCAGCGAAAATCGAAAAAATAAACACCGCCATTCAAAAATATTTCAGGAATGAAGCGCAGATGTATAAAAAATTAGAAACAATCCAATTTTCACTTGAGAACAATACCAAATACGTTATTGACCCTCATACGGCAATTACTAATGTTATCGCTGAACAGATGGCAGGGATTGTACCTATCGGAAAAAAACGTACATCAGACACACAATCGGCAGATTAAATCTATCAAGGTTAACGTCATCCCTGAATAATGACTGAAAACTCTCCAAGTCCTGCCTTCTAGAAAAATAATCTTTTTTAAAAAATAAGTGAAGTGGGCTCGTTGAGATTCGAACTCAAGACCTCCTCCGTGTCAGGGAGTGTCAGAGTAAGGGTCAACAGAAGGAAATTGACCTTGAAGAATATCTCAATACTATTGAGTTAAGCGGTATCACCAATTTCCACAAGAAAGAAGTGAGAAGATATCTCGGTAGGTTTTTAGAATTGATTGGAAATCCTAAAAGGAAAGAACCTCTAAAAAAATCTCCTATAACCTTCTTTGATAAGAGAAATATTTATATCGCGCCTCGATGATGATTTTGTTGGTAAAAGAGGGAGTTCAATGAAAAAGGAAGTGGTTTGTATCTTCATCATTCTTTTGTTTTTCACGTCCATCCCAGTAACTGCAGAGACCAGCTCCAACACAGTTCTCCGCACGATTACAGAACTTCATGATACCGGCGTCTGGCTCCATACAGGTACCTTAACGTCATCCTCAACTGATTATTACCTGCATTATGATGATGGTACCTGTGAAAACGCGGTAGGATGGGCGAAAGGTTATGAAATACCGTTATATGAGATCATCAAATTCACACCAACAGAACTCGCAGGTTTACACGGAGTGTTTGACAAAATCAAAATCATGCACGGCTGCCCGACCCAACCCGATGAATATTGCGACAAAGAAAACTACACCGCCTGGATGTACACTGGCGTTGACCACCCGCCCAGCCCTACAGAGAACACAACGATGGTCGCCTCTGGCTTCTGCGATGTCATCAATGACTATTTCTACTTCAACTTGACAGAACCGTATCCTTTCACAGAAAATGATACGGTGTGGATTGGCGTTGGCTGGGACGCACGGGTTGGCACCTACCCTGGCGGCTACGATGAAGATACGTGCACCCCCACAAAGGGCGACGTGGCCTGGCTGAACTACTGGACTGAGCTTCGGGATCAGGGGATTTGGGGCAACTGGAATCTTGAAGTCCATTTCACAGAAAACGACACAGTGCCTCCAGTTACGACCTGTACCCTAGTCGGGACAAGTACCATAACAGTCATTCTCGATGCCTATGATAATTTTTCAGGAGTAGCCTATACCGTCTACTCATTGGACAACGGCCCGGTGACGAACTATACCCATTCATTCCAAGTCAATGAACCTGGCAATCATTATCTCATGTTTTACTCTGTCGACAACACCGGGAACAGCGAAGCACCCAAACACCGATCTTTCAGAATCCCGTACAATATCACAATCAGCATCGAGGGCGGCCGAGGCATCACCGTAACCATCCATAACAACGGTGGAACGGCGATTGATATCAACGGAACGATGACCGTTACTGGTTTTGTGTTCCCCAAAGAAAAAACGTTTTATGAGACGGTTCCAGCAGGGAGCGATATCCAGGTTAACGACAAGGTTCTTGGGTTTGGCCTTACCATGATTACCGTGACTGCTGCTAATGAAACGATGATTGGGAGGGCATGTGTTATTCTGTGGTTTGTTTTCCCCTTTTTAGGAATTCATATATTCCTATTGGTTACAGAAAGTGAAGGATAATGAACAGTCATCATTAAGTTCCTTGAGATAAAACTCCAGGAATATTTCCAATTCATTGATATTGTGAGTAAAACCCAAAATCAGTACCAAGAGAATGGAGTGGGCTCGTTGAGATTCGAACTCAAGACCTCCTCCGTGTCAGGGAGACGTCATAACCAACTAGACCACGAGCCCAAGATTAAAGTTCCTTTCTGTGTCTGTCGCGCAACCAGAATTTCTCGTACCTTTTAAATCTTTCAGTATCTTTGTTTCCGATTCGGTACTGTAAAATAATTCTCTGAGTAAAGGGTGGTCCTTTACGACGTCGTAACCGGGAACTCCCCGGGATACAGATCAGAGATCGTCGGCACTTCATTTCCGTATGTAAAAAATTCCGTCAACGGTTTTGCATATGTAAACGCTTCCTCTGCGGAATTAATACCATCCCAGTTTCCCCAGAAATCAGCCCATCCTCCAAAACCAGAAGTCAGATAATCAGAGAAATACGATCCATAGGACAGTCCGTTTTCTTGCGTGGACATAAGGGTCACTCGCCCCTGCGCCGCGACATCCTCCATGAGCCCTTGGGTAAATGAGGCGGCAGTGAACTGGTTTTGCGGGATGCTAGTAATCGGCGGGTCATTGAATCCACCACTGTAACAACTATCAACGATGAGACACATTCCTTTACATTGGATGCGGCTCAGAAGGAAGTTCAACAGATCATCCCAGATGAACCCATACCATTGGGCGAACCCGTTGTACATGACAAGAATCTCATCTGCCCCGTCAGCCTCGTCCTTCGGGGGGAGATCGATCGGGAGACCTTGTTTATTCCTCAATTGCCATCCATGTGTGGTGATGTAGACCAGCACGTAGTCGTCACTTTTTGAGTTTTTCTGCAACCATATCAGCTCACTAATAAGATTCTGAAGTGTTGCCTGACTGCCTTTCACGGTGTGGATATTCGCAGGTTGCCAGTACTGTGGCGAATCAAGCAACGTACTATACAAATTATCGCATGCCTCAAGCATTTCGGGGCGGTCCTTGTCAGGTGCATTGAGGTACACTCCGACTGCGAAGAGCAACGCCCAGTGCTGAGATGCTGATGTCTTCTGTTCAGTAGTATTTTTTTTCTGCACACGGTACGCATATGGTCCCGCGAGACACACGGGAGAGACGAACAATGCGGCACAAAGAATTGCTACGATACCTATTACCCATTTCATCTTCAACATCTGTCTCATAGTAACTCCTTCCAAAGGATGATAATATATTATCATTATCATATAAATGCGTTTCGCTCCCCTCGTACTGTGGGTAAAACAAACGATTTATATGCGGGAACCGTTTCATGGGTCAACACAAGAAAATGGAGTCACCTACCATGGAGGCAATCATTCTTGCTGGCGGGTTTGGAACACGGTTACGGCCATTCACGTTCACCCGGTCGAAATCACTGCTCCCTATCCTGAACCAGCCGATGATTTCTCATCTCATCCAGACCCTGCCGAAACAGGTCGACACGGTTATTTTAGCGGTCAATTACCGCCGGGATCAGATCGAGGAGTATTTCTGCGCACACGATTTCGGGAAACACATCGTCGTCAATGAAGAGCCAGAGCCACGGGGGACGGGCGGTGCTGTCAAGTATGCTGACCGGTTTGTTACAGGGACGTTCTTCGTGCTAAACGCGGATATCATCTGCTCCCTTGATCTTGGAAAAATGCTGCGGTTCCATGAAAAGAAGGAAGCGGTTGCCACGATCTCCCTCTGGCCAGTGGAAAACGTCTCAGAGTTCGGCGTTGTCGATATCAATAAGAATAAAAACATCACTAAGTTTGTGGAAAAACCAAAGCCAGAGGATGCCCCCTCGGATCTCATTAACGCGGGTGCGTACCTCCTTGAGCAGCAGGTGCTTAACTATATCGAACCTGGTCATTTGGTTAGCATGGAAAAGGAGATTTTCCCGCAGATCATCGACAACACAAAACGATTTTACGGGTACGAGTTCAAAGGCTTCTGGCTTGATGTCGGGAGAATTTCGAGTTACATCACCGTCCATAGACAGCTCCTCGAGCGGCAGGGAAAGACGTTTTTCACGGGGGAAGGCTGCACGGTTCTCGGCCGTCTCGACTGGTCCTGTCTTGGAAATGACGTACGCCTCGGACAGCAGTCCACGCTTTCCTCAAGCATCGTCTTCGATCATACCACCATTGGCAGGGATGTCCTGTTGAATCATTGCGTCATCGGCGAGCATTGTGAGATCGGCGACGGGGCGGTGCTGCAGAATGTGGCAGTCGGCGACAATGAGCGCATCAAGGATAAAACGGTACTAGAGAACACCATCGTATGGACCCAGCCGATCCCGGTAGGATACCCGAATAAACAAATCGGGAACGTGATCGGCGGATAACACCTTCGGGCAATCAAATTTTTATAAAACCTGCTCATTATTGCTGTCATGAACCAATCGATTTCTCGACAGATTTTTCGGGCGTACGACATCCGAGGACTCTACAACAAGGATATCACTCCTGAGGTATTCTATAAGATAGGATGTGCTGCCGGGACCTATGTCACAAAAACAATGCAGGGGACGCATTGTGTTGTCGGCAGCGATATCCGCCAGTCCAGCCCACTCCTCGCTCACGCGTTTATCGCAGGTATGACCGCCACCGGCATTCATGTGAAACACACTGGCACGACGTCCTTCGGGCAAACGCTGTACATGGGAGGAATGCAGCACGCGGACCTCATCGCGTTTGTCACCGCAAGCCATCTCCCACCCGAATGGAACGGGATCAAATTCTATTACGGTGACGGTGTGGGGTTCCCAGAGGCAGAACTCATGAAGATCAGAGATCTTGTTTTTGGTGACCGATTCGAGCTTGCTGAATGGAAAAACGTGGGATCTGTCCAATCGATTAACGCCCATGTTGAGTACCAGAAATTCTTTCTGTCGAAATTTACCTTTAAGAAAAAACTTACGGTCGCGCTTGATTGCGGCGGGGGAAGCATGACGCTGTCAGCGCCAGAAATTTTCACAGCCCTTAAATTGCAGATGATCCCGGTCTTTTGTGAACCTGACCCAACGTTCTCCAAACGCCCGTCAGACCCGAAACCCAAGAATCTCACCATGCTAGTCCAAACCGTGAAGCAGCGCCACTGCGATTTCGGCGTCGCATTTGACGGGGACGGGGACCGGGCGGTTATCGTCGATAACACCGGTGCAATACTCTCCGCTGATCAAACAGGGATACTGCTCGGAAAATATGGCCTTGCACAGAAAAAAGGGACGGTCATTGTCAATGTTGAATGCTCCAAAGCAGTAAGAGAGCAGCTCGAGCCGCTGGGCTTTCACATTAAGCAAATACCGGTCGGCCATACCTTTCTCACGTTAGAGGCGAAACAGGAACACGCGCCCCTCGGCATCGAATCATCCGGACACCTCATCCTCCCGGAGTACTTCCTTTTTGATGACGCGCTCGTCGTACCCTTAAAGATCGCTCAGATTCTTGAAATAGTGAAAAAACCACTCAGCGCTTTGGTCTCAGAGATACCGATGTATCCGACGAAAAAAGAGGAAATCGAATGCCCTGACGAACTTAAGTTCGATGTCGTCCAGCACCTAAAAACCAGATTGACACAGGAGTATGAACACGTGAACACCATGGACGGTGTACGCGTTGACCTCCCAGAAGGCTGGGTCCTCATCCGACCGTCAAACACGAGTCCCATCATCCGTCTCACCGCTGAAGCCGAGAACGAAACCGACCTGCAACGCTTGCTTGCGCAATTCATGAAACCAACCCTTGAAGCCGTCCAAAAAGCGAAGGGAAAAACCACTGAACGGTGACCAAAGGATGACGAAACTTTTTGGGACCAACGGCATCAGAGGCGTTATCAACCAGGATATGAACGGCGTGCTTGCCATGGGGATCGGCAGCGCCTGGGGCACCTACCTAAAAAAAACCATTACAAGACCCAGGATTGCCATAGGTACCGATGCACGACTCTCGAATTCCATGCTAAAGTCCGCGGTTGCTGCAGGGATGCTGTCCACTGGATGCGATATGACTGATATCGGTCTCGTCCCCACACCAACTTTGCAGTACACCGTGAAGGAAAAAAATTATGACTCCGGGGTGATCATCACCGCATCACACAACCCGCCGCAGTTCAACGGCATCAAAGGAGTCGCATCCGATGGAACCGAGTTTTCCAAGGACACTGAAGAAGCAATCGAGGCGCTCTACTTCTCACAGCAGTACACACGTGCCTCCTCCGATGTCGGAACCTACACCACCTGGGACGGCGCCATAGACCTGTACATCAAAGGGGTCCTTTCCACCGTCGATGTCGCGCGTATCAAAAAACAGCGATTCCACGTGGTCCTCGACTGCGGCAATGGAGTCGGAGGCCTTGTCACCCCACTCCTTCTGAAAACCCTTGGATGCACCGTCACACCTCTGTATTGTGAGCTAGACGGTACATTCCCAGGACGAAACTCAGAGCCAACCCCGGAGAATCTTGCGACCCTCATCAAGACCGTCCCGGAGGCTGATGCATCGTTCGGTATCGCACAGGACGGTGACGCGGACCGAGCGATCTTCGTGGACGAAAAAGGAACATACATCTGGGGTGACAAATCACTCGCACTCGCAGGAAAATACATCACAAGAAAGAAAAAAGGGGACGTCGTGGTAACATCGGTCACCACCTCCACCTGCTTTGAGGACGTCATCAAGGCGAACAACGGTCATGTCATCTACACAAAGGTAGGGTCTCCGATCGTCGCCCGCACGATGATGGAACACCACGCGGTGTTCGGCGGAGAAGAAAACGGTGGCCTCATCTTCCCGGAGTTACAATACTGCCGTGATTCAGCGATGACGTGTACAAAAATCCTTGAGATCCTTGCGAACGAAAAACGACCGCTTTCCGCGCTTATCGAAGAAATCCCACGGTATGAGATGCACAAGATGAAGATGCCCTGCCCGAATGAGAAAAAAGAACGAGTGATGAATCTGCTTGCTGAGCAGATGAAAGGCAACTCCGATGTCGTGAACATCGATAGAACCGACGGCGTCAAACTGTTCACGAAAGACGGGTGGGTGTTGATGCGTCCTTCTGGTACTGAGCCGATATTCCGCGTGTACGTTGAGACGAAAAACACACAAGACACCCAGCGACTCGCAGCAACGTACAAAGACATCGTCGAGCGTCTCATTCAACGCGTCTAATCACCAAAATTTCTCTCGATTCCCAACGCTCCTTATCTCTGAGGTAAACCTTATAAATAGGAAGAGTATACGCTATCAAACCTTCAAAAGAAAAATGATATAGGAAAACATAAATACTAATTTGAAATGTAGAACATGGAGGTAAAGTTATGGCTGAAAAACCACATTTAAATTTAGTGATTATTGGTCACGTCGATCACGGAAAGTCCACCCTTGTCGGGAGAATCTTACTTGATACTGGACAGTTCCCAGCCCACATGGTTGAGAAATTCAGAGAAGAGGCGAAGGCGAAAGGAAAAGAGAGCTTCGCTCTGGCTTGGATCTTCGATCAGTTGAAGGAGGAGCGGGAACGAGGATTAACCATTGATGTTGCGCATAAACGATTTGACACTGACAAATATTACATTACCATCATTGATGCTCCTGGTCACCGAGACTTCGTAAAAAACATGATCACCGGTACATCCCAGGCAGATGCAGCTATCCTTGTGGTTGCTGCACAACATGGTGTCATGGCGCAGACAAAGGAGCATATGTTTCTTGCCCGGACACTTGGTGTGAAACAGATGATTGTGGCGATTAACCAGATTGATGCGACACAACCACCTTATGATAAGAAACGATACGAAGAGGTAAAAGCTGAGGTGGAAAAACTCGCGAAAAGCGTCGGGTACAAAGATGAACAACTCCAGTATGTTCCAGTTTCTGCGTTCGTTGGGGACAATATTAAAGAGAAGGGGAAAATCAGCTGGTGGACTGGTGATACCGTTCTGAAAGCAATTGACAAATTCACGCTGCCTGAGAAACCAGTAAATCTTCCACTTCGATGGCCAATCCAGGATGTGTACACCATAAAAGGTGTCGGTACGGTTCCAGTCGGAAAGGTCGAGTGCGGTATCATGAAACCTGGACAAACACTGGTCTTTAAACCCAGTATGAAACCAGGCGGGGTCACCGGAGAGGTGAAAACCATTGAGATGCACCATGAGACGATAAACCAGGCATTACCAGGCGACAACATTGGTGTGAACGTCCGCGGTCTGAACAAAGGAGACATCAGGAGAGGAGACGTCGCAGGACCAACCTCGGACCCACCAACCGTCGCAAAATCATTCATCGCACAAATCATGGTCTTGAACCACCCGTCCGTCATCACGAAAGGGTACACGCCAGTTTTCCACTGTTACACCGCACAAGTCGCGTGCAGGTTCGAAGAAATCCAAAAGAAACTTGACCCGAAAACCGGGCAGGTTAAAGAAGAGAACCCTGACTTCATCAAAACAGGTGACGCGGCAATCGTCAAAATCGTCCCGACACGACCCATGGTCATCGAACCGTCCAAGAAGATCCCGCAGCTCGGAAGGTTTGCGATCCGGGATATGGGACAAACGGTCGCGGCCGGCGTCTGTTTAGAAGTTGAGGCGGCAAAGTAACTCCTCCTCTTCTTTCTATATATTTTTTGATAGGGGCACGCCATCATGGCAGGACAAAAAGCGCGAATATCACTCACCAGCACCGAATCAACAAAACTTGACGAGGTGTGCACGCAAATCAAGATGATTGCGGAAAAAACCGGTGTCGCGTTGCGAGGGCCAGTCCCGTTGCCAACGAAACGCTTGCGGGTCCCCTGCCGGAAATCACCGGACGGCGAGGGAACAGAAACCATTGATCACTGGGAGATGCGGATCCATAAACGGCTCATTGATCTCGACGCAAGCGACAGGGCGTTACGGCAGCTCATGAGAATATCGGTTCCTGACGGCGTCCACATCGAAATCGTTCTGAAATCATAAACCAGAACAACTCTTTTTTATAAGGATTATCCTATACCCATGCAATACTTGACACACTGCTGAGGTAGCAAAGCTCGGTCCACCGCGCCGGCCTTGAGAGCCGG
>Ga0315282_10010530_pt1 | contig 14480 bp, 7 predicted proteins | sample YL17G07_20_MG_FD_203693 | JGI IMG/M metagenome (GOLD analysis project Ga0315282, IMG submission 203693) | Sediment microbial communities from Yellowstone Lake, YNP, Wyoming, USA - YL17G07_20 | ecosystem: Environmental > Aquatic > Freshwater > Lake > Sediment | place: USA: Wyoming | collected...
TCAGGAGGCAATCATCCCTTTTATTTTCTTCACCGGAAGCGATTATGGAACCAATCTGAAGGAAAGTGGATGGGGTGGGAACGCAAGCGTGGTAAATTACATGAGATGAACCTGCTGCTGCGCGGCAGTTCAAACTTGTCGTTTTCGAAGGTCACCAGCGACATGGGTGGACTGGCGGCATTGAAATCGGTTCGTTTTGTTATTACCCTCGATTCTGACACCATTTTACCCCGTGGAGCAGCCCGTCGATTAGCCGGTACACTGGCGCATCCATTGAACCGCGCAAAGTTTAATGACACAACGGGTCAGTTAATCTCAGGCTATACCATTCTGCAACCTCGCATGGAGATCCACCCCAGAAGCGCCAACTATTCCTGGTTCACACGTATTTTTGCCGGAGATACCGGTCTGGACCTGTATACCCGGGCTGTCTCTGATGCTTACCAGGACCTGTTTGGCGAGGGAAGCTACGTTGGCAAAGGCATTTACGATGTGGATGCCTTTGAACGCAGCGTGGATAAGCGGATTCCCGAAAACGCCGTACTCAGTCACGACCTGTTGGAAGGGATTATGGGCCATGCTGGACTGGTCACCGATATCACCATGATCGAGGATTATCCACTGAACTATTTCGTCCAGGTGATACGCCAACGACGTTGGATCCGTGGAGATTGGCAGCTTTTACCCTGGCTATTGCAACCGGGTAAGTTCAGGGTAGCATTTTCGGCTGTTGATCGTTGGAAGATGCTCGACAATTTGCTACGGGCGATGCTTGCGCCAACCCTGGTTCTGATCTTCAGCCTGGGCATGGTTTTCCTGCCAGGTCTTGCCGGGTTCTGGCTGGCGATTATTCTACTCTCTCCTGGCATCCCCCTGATTACCAGCATGGCCCGGAGTGCTTTGCAAACCCTGGGCGGCGAAAATTTTGGTGCGGCCTTCAACCCCTTGGGTTTGAACCTTATGCGCTGGCTGCTGGCGGTTGCATTTCTGCCTTACGAAGCTTATATTGCCCTGGATGCTATCTTTACCACTCTTTACCGCCTGGTCTTCAGCCATCGCGACCTCCTTCAATGGACGACGGCCGCTCAAACATCCCGCCTGTTCCACATGCAGGCTCACCGGTATACCGCCGTGCTAAGGATGGGCGCGTCTACGTTGCTGGCGTTGATTCTCGCAACGCTGGTCCAGCTCGTTTACGGGTTTACTGGGACCGGAGCAGCGCCTGCCCTGGTATTCGCCATACCCGTGCTGTTGCTTTGGATGTTCTCGCCGTTAATCGCACAGTGGATAAGCCAGCCCATCAAGTCGCGCATGATTCCCTTAACCGTGGAGCAAGCAGGCCTCTTACGTCAGGTTATTCGGCGTACCTGGGGCTTCTTTGAGCGGTTTGTTGGCCCGGAAGATCACTGGCTGCCCCCAGATCACTTCCAAGAGTCACCCGTCGGGATCATTGCTCACCACACGTCGCCATCCAACATTGGCTTGCTGTTAACCTCTACTGTGGCTGCCTATGATTTCGGATATCTGAATCAACTCGGACTGGTAACTCGCCTCTCTACTACTATGGACACACTTGGTCTGTTGGAGCGTTTCCGTGGGCATTTCCTGAACTGGTACAATACCCTGACCTTGCAGCCACTTATCCCGCGCTATATCTCTACTGTCGACAGCGGTAACCTGGCTGCCAGCCTCATAATTATTGCCCAGGCCTGTAAGACCATGCCAGACGATCCCATTTTTCGTTGGGATCTGTGGCAGGGTTACCTGGATACACTTTCCAACCTCTCCGAAATATTAACCGGTATGTTCAGCGCCGAATTCGATCTACAGGTTGTAGAAATTAACCGCCAGATCGCCGGGATGCACGATAAAATCCTGGCAGTCCAGGCTGAACCCGAGCGGTGGTACGAACTCTTTCAAACCGTGAGTGGGCCCTTCTGGCAGGATCTATCAAGCCGCCTGATGAAACTGGTTGAGACAGGTCGTTCTGCTTTCGACCTCGAGACTCTGCGCAAGCTGCAAGAAGTCGCGGCACAGGTTGAGCGTCATCACCTGGCTGTGCAGCGAACGCTTGCCGAGCTGATGCCCTGGATTCCTTTGTTGGAGCATTCTCCTGTATTGTTCACTGAAAGCCTATTTTTACAGGCTTTCGATGCATTACGAGCCAGTTTACCTTACAACCTGCAGCTCAACCAGATTCGCACCCACGCCATCGCTGGCTTGTCGGATACCACCGCCCTGCGCAAAATCCTTGCATCAGACCAACTCATTACATTATCAGAAACGGGACTGGAACACAAAGCAATCGAATGGTTGGATATGCTTGAACAGGTATTGGCACAGGCTTCGATCAATGCAGACTCACTGATCAAAGGATTCGATCAAATTGCATCCCACGCCGAGCAGTACGTGCGTGAGATGGACTTCCAATTCCTTTATCACCCGCAGCGACGGGTGTTCCACATTGGTTTTAACCTTGAGGCTGGCCAGCTCGACAATAACTACTACGATCTTCTGGCTTCAGAGGCGCGTATCGCTTCGATCATTGCCCTGGCAAAGGGAGAAGTTCCACAGTCCCACTGGCTGCAGCTTGGCCGGCCGCTAACCCGGGTAGATGGGCTGTATGTTTTGCTCTCCTGGAACGCTACCATGTTTGAATACCTGATGCCGCCACTTTTCTTGCGCTCCTTTCCGGGGACGCTCCTGGCAGACAGCGCTCAAGGAGCAGTCCGCCTTCAAATCGCTTATGGCCAAGCAAAGGGCATTCCGTGGGGCATCTCTGAATCCGGCTTTTTCCGGTTTGACGCCAATCAGAATTACCAGTATCGCGCTTTTGGGATACCCGGGCTGGGTTTTAAGCGCGGTTTGGGTGACGACCTGGTGATTGCTCCATATGCCTCGCTCATGGCAATCCGTTATAATGCTCACGCCGTAGCCCTAAATCTGACCAACCTGATTGAACACGGCAGTTTTGGCGTGTATGGTTTATACGAGTCAATTGATTTCACAGCTGACAGGCTGTTGGTGGGTGATACCTCAAAGGTGGTACAGGAATATATGGCACACCACCAGGGTATGATCTTAATGGCGATGGCAAATTTCTTCCATAACGAAATCATGGTCGAGCGGATGCGCACCGACCCGCGCATCCAGAGCGTTGAGCTGCTTTTACAGGAGCAGGTGTCCCTAGCAGTTCCGCTGCAAAATCCATATGCCGAGGATATCAAGGGGATTCAGCGGCTAACTGCTGCCCCGGTAGAAATAAATGCCTGGAGTGTGCCGGTTCAGACCGCTATTCCACAGGTTAACCTCCTCTCAAATGGTAATTACAGTGTGCTGCTTTCCAATATGGGAGGCGGCTACAGTACCTGGCGGGGCATTGATTTGACCCGTTGGCAGTCTGACGGAGTGATCGATCCATGGGGTACCTGGATTTATATTCAGGATATGAAGCATTCATCCAGTGGAACTTCGGGTGATGGAGGGCTCTGGTCGGCTGGAGTCCAACCCATCCCCGGCAGCACAGCCAATATCCAGGTGACCTACTTCGCGCATATGGCGGTATTCCGCCGCACAGAGAACGACATCACCTCAACTATGGAAGTCACGGTTTCCCCCGACAACCCGGTTGAAATCCGCCGAATCCATTTGCACAATACCGGCAGCCAGTCTCGTCACCTCCGTTTGACTTCCTATGGGGAGGTGATCCTTACCCAACAGGCTGCCGACACCCGTCATCCTGCTTTCAACAAGTTGTTTATCGAGAGCGAATTCGTGCCAGAGCTCGATTTGCAGATTTTCATGCGCCGTCCCCGCTCTGACCAGGAAACTCCTGTCTACATGGGCCATATGCTGGTAGTCAACGGCAAGGGGGCACTCCCAGGCAGCCATACTACGGCACGCCATGAAGCGGATCGCAATCGCTTTGTTGGCCGCGGCCGAAACCTGCGCAGCCCGGCCGCGCTTATTTCTGAACAGTACCTTACCGGAACAACCGGCGCGACACTGGATCCGATCTTTGCACTCGGGCAGGAGGTCGAGATTAACCCGCACGAAAGTGTAGAACTGGCTTACCTGACCTTCGCTGGAGATAACCGGGAAGCAATTCTCGCATTGGCGCGACGTTATCACATCTGGGATCTGATCGTAAGCTCCTTCCACCAGGCCATTATTGCCGCTCAGACCTGGTTGGGGAAGGAAAACTATAATATCCTGGCTTTCAAGGATACCTTGCAGGTTCTTTCTGCGCTGCTTTACCCGTTTAAGGCGGTTCGCGCCTTGCCGGAAATCATCGCCGCCAACCATCTCACCCAATCCGGGTTATGGCGTTTTGGCATCTCCGGTGATTATCCTATTATTCTGGTAGAGCTTGAAGATCCCAAACAGCTTGATCTAATCCGCGAAATTATGCAAGTCCATGAATTCCTACGCAGCCGTCGCTTTATGGTAGATGTTGTTATTCTCAATCACCAGCAGAGCGATTACGGCGCTGAGCTGAATGGAATGCTCTACCGTCTGGTCAGCCGGTTGAATGGTGAGCAGAGGTTGAACCAGCGTGGCGGCATCTTCATCCTTTATGCCGACCAGGTTAACCCTGAGGAGCGCATTCTACTGCAAACCGCCGGGCGCGTTCTTCTCACCGGGGAGCGTGGATCCCTGGATGTTCAGATGCCAATCTACCCGATCCAGGTCCATCATTTACCCGAATTTATTCCGACACGACCAGCACAGGGCATCTCCAACCCCAGGGATGAGGATGCTCTTCGTTCCATCGCGCCCCTACAGTTTTCGAACGGCTACGGCGGCTTTAGCGAGGATGGGCGCGAATATATCATCGATCTGCCCCACGGCAAGCCCACTCCTGCTCCATGGATCAACGTAATCGGTTATCCAAATTTTGGTTTTATGGTATCCGAAGCAGGCAGCCAGAGCACCTGGGCGGTTAACAGTGGAGAAAACCGTCTTACGCCCTGGTCCAATGACCCGGTGAGTGACCCGACGGGTGAAGCGCTCTACCTGCGGGATGAAGAAACCGGCGAGGTATGGACCCCTACGCCTCTGCCGGCCGGCACAGACCAACCTTATCGGGTCACCCATGGCGCGGGTTACACCGTCTTCGAGCACAATTCCCACGGTCTCCGCCAGCTTCTGACCCTCTTTGCCAGCCCGGAAGACCCGGTCAAAATAATCCACTTGCGGGTGGAAAACACCTGGAAGCATAACCGGCGGATTACGGCCACCCAGTATGTCGAATGGGTGTTGGGTACAACCCATGCCGCGGCGATGCAGTATATCATCCCGGAGTATGACGCGGCCGAGGCTTGCCTGCTGGCTACCAACCCCTACCGCGCCGAATTTGGCGAACGAGTCGCGTTCCTCATCGCCAGCAAGTCAGTCCATGGACTGACGGCTGACCGGACCGAGTTCTTAGGGCGCGGTGGAACCCATGCCTTCCCGGCTGCTTTGCGGCGCATCGGCCTTGAAACACGGATTACACCTGGCGAGGATCCTTGCGCCGTACTGCAGATGCACCTGGATTTGCTCCCAGGCGCGGTTGAAGAGATCTATTTCGTACTTGGGCAAGGAAATAATAAGGAACAAGCCCTTTCACTGGCCAGGAAGTACCACGAGCCTGCATATGTAGGCGCAGCTCTGGAACGTACCCGTTTGTTTTGGAATCACCTGCTCGATGCAGTCCAGGTACATACCCCCGAACCTGCGACCGACTTGATCCTCAACCGCTGGATGCTCTACCAAAGCCTCTCCTGCCGTATCTGGGGCCGGTCGGCCTTCTACCAGCCCAGCGGGGCATTTGGTTTCCGCGATCAGCTTCAGGACGTGCTGGCTATACTTCCAATTGCCCCAGCAATCTCCCGCAGCCAGATTCTCAACGCCGCCCAACGCCAGTTTGAGGAAGGCGACGTGATGCACTGGTGGCATCCACCTTCCGGACGGGGTGTGCGTACGCGCATTTCAGACAACCTGTTATGGCTGCCTTATGTCACTGCGTTGTACATCGAATCTACTGGCGATACGGGTATCCTGGAGGAAAAAATTCCTTTTTTGGCGGCGCCGGTATTGAGGTTGGATGAAAACGAGCGCTATGCTAAATTTCCTCACACCCAAGCAGGCTATTCTATGATAGAACACTGCCGCCGGGCAATCTCGAAAGGCGCCACCCGCGGCCCGCATGGCCTCCCATTGATCGGCACCGGCGACTGGAACGACGGTCTGAACCAGGTTGGCGAAGGCGGGAAAGGGGAAAGTGTGTGGCTGGGCTGGTTCTTAATTGACGTGCTTAATCGTTTTACCAAAATTTGTGACCAGAATCAAGATTCCGAAACAGCAGCACGCTACCAATCGCTTGCCAGTGAATATACCGCCGCCATCGAAAAGTCTGCGTGGGATGGCGCCTGGTATCGACGGGCCTATTATGATGATGGCGCGCCGCTCGGTTCCAACCAGGACTTGGAATGCCAAATCGACGGAATCGCTCAGTCGTGGGCGGTACTGAGCGGCGCAGGTAACCCTGAACGCAGCCGGCAGGCAATGCAGTCGGTGTTGGACCGGTTGGTCTACCCTCAAGACAGGCTTTTGCTGCTCTTCACGCCTCCCTTCGACAAAACCCAACACGATCCAGGTTATATCAAGGGTTACTTTCCGGGCACCCGCGAGAATGGCGGGCAGTACACCCACGCCGCCACCTGGACGGCCTGGGCCTTTACCCAACAGGGTGATGGAAAGCGAGCCGGGGAACTTTACAAATTACTCAATCCAATTTTTCAGTCTGACACTCAGGAAAAGGCGGTCCGCTATCGTGTCGAGCCTTACATAATATGTGCTGATATCTACAGCAAGCCGCCCCACCTCGGTCAAGGGGGTTGGACATGGTATACCGGTTCAGCAGCCTGGATGTACCGGCTCGGTCTTGAAGCCATTCTCGGTTTCAAGAAGACCGGCAGCACATTGCGCATCGACCCTGTCATTCCACCGGAATGGGATGGGTTTGAGATAACCTACCATTTCGAGAAATCAACATATTTTATAAAGGTAGTCAACCCCGAACACATTTCTCGGAATATCCGGCAGGTCTTAATGGACGGCAAACCCCTCAACGAAGCATCCATTCCATTAGTCGATGATGGACAGGAACACAGGGTCGAGGTGACCATGGGAAGTTAGTTGATGATCCAGATTTGTTTTTAGTGACCGAATTTTTGCCAATGGCTGCCGAAAATCACTGTCTCATCGGGTATTACTGGTTCGATTGGAACGGAGATCCAGGTGATGTTGAGAAAATGTTTCCAATGGATATTTTCATTGGTGATATTACCGCCCCAACTGCCGCAGCCAAGTGTCAATGAGAAAGGCATACCGTTATCATAATTGCCGCTGTTGGCATAACATTGGGCCTGGCGCACCATCATACGGCTGACATGCGCTTTTTCTCCCAAAGCCAGGATGCGCTCGGCGCGGGTGGTATGAATGCCGCAGCTATGTCCCAGCCCGGCGTATGAGGTGAGCGCCAGTACCGTTTCAACAGCCTGTTCGAAAGTATTTACCTTCCAGAGCGCCAACACCGGCGACATCTTTTCTCCGGCGAAGGGGTCTTCTGCACCGATCACCTCACCCATGACCATTAAGAACCTGGTATTTTCGGGGACGGATAAACCTGCCATCCCGGCAATTTTACGGGCAGATTGCCCAACGATTTTTCGGTTGAGATGGACGTCATCCGGCCACATCAATTTGCGCAGGCTGTCTTTTTCTTCCGCCGAGCACAGGTAGCCCCCATGCGAGGTAAAATGGGCAATCATTGGGTCGAATACCTGGGCAATGATCACGGCTGAATTTTCAGATGAGCATGAGGTGGCATTATCGAAGGTCTTACTCAAGAAGATCTTTTTTGCAGCATCCGCCAGGTCGGCAGTTTCATCAACCACTACCACAGAATTTCCTGCGCCGACCCCATAGGCGGGTGTGCCGCTCGAATAGGCGGCATGAACCATTCCCCCGCCCCCGGTGGCAACCACCAGGTCAACTTCCTTCATCAATGCCTGGGTCAGTTCGATCGAAGGCTCCTTCAGGTTAAGCACCAGGTCTTCTGGCGCCCCGACCTTGCGCAATCCGGCGCGCATATAGCTGCAGGCCAGGTCGCAGGTGCGTTTAGCAGAGGGATGCGGCGCGAAGATGACCGCGTTGCGGCATTTTAATATAGCCAGCCCATTGACGGCGATGGTGGAGGAAGCGTTGGTTACGGGCGTCAGCGCCCCAATCACTCCCACCGGTTTTGCGATTTTGATCAGACCTTTGGCAGGATTTTCTTCAATCACGCCGACTGTGCGCAAACCATGCAGGTCGCGCAGCGTTCCCAAGGTTTTCTTCTGGTGCTTGACGAATTTATCCTCAAAAACGCCCAAACCGGTCTCTTCCACCGCGCTTTGTGCGCAAGCCCGGGCATGCTCAGCCTGGTAAACCTCCCAACCTGCCGCAGCCACCATCTCATCGACCTGTTCCTGTGTCCAGTATTCCACCACTTTTTGGGCAGCGCGGGCCCGGCTAACCAAATCTTTTAATTCGTCGCTCATGAGACACCTCATTTATGAAATAAGCATATCTTACTTGATTTTACTCTGTTTGAGCGGGTGGTTTTCGTGGAAAAACGAATGTCCTGGGGTTCAGACCTTAATTATGATACATCAACAATCCTATATAAATCGTTTGGATATTAAAAATTGGTGATATAACGCATGTTAAACATAGCCGCTCCATTTCTGGGCATCTGGAAATCAATAGCGAGGCCTGGTTTCGATACCCTTGAAGGGAAATTACCAAGGAACTCCAGGTTATGAGAAATTTTTCCGCCACCGGAACGTTTTGCCCTCAGGTTAAATATTCTTAGCCTGGCCTAAAGATCGCCCGTTTGATAAGTCTGGATGATCTTTGGTTACGAGTTATATGGTGTGTCATTACAACCCGTATTTTATTGTAAGTTGCTCTGACAGCCAAGGTAGAATGTTTTCTTGTCTAATACATTTGGTTATTCTTTGCCAACTACATTTTCTCAACATCGCTGGACGTTGTAGAGCTACTTTGGTTTCAGAATAAGCAATAAAACCAACGCCACCACTCATAAAGGCCGGATTTCTCTCATCATAAATCAGCACAACGTGACCATTTTCTGTGGATGTTGATCTATCTTCTTTCACACCTACAGCTAATATGTTTCGAACCAATTGATAATTCGCGTTCAACGGGCAAGGATCCAAATCTACGTCGTTGCCCCATTTGAAAAAAGCCGGTAGATATTCCCAATATAAAACTCCAATTTCACTTAAAGAACACCGTTCATTCCTTGCTCTTTGTAGAGAATACTTCCCGTTGCAATACTCACTCTCATAGTTCGAATCCGCTGACGTTAATCGTGGTCGTGAACATGTCCCAACTTCCGATTCCGTGAATTTACATTCAATGGCTATTCGGTAATTTCCTGAAATATATCCGTCCAGGCTGGTTTGGCGCCGCTCTCCTAGATAATTAATTTTATGTTCCATCGAAAAGTTACTAGAGGTGATTAATTCCTCTCCGAATAGATTATCTCCTTCATCATCCTGTAAATCCGTCAGGCAATCTAAGGAGTCATGGATGGCCAGGTTTCCAAAAATGCTGAGTGCTAAAGCCTGAGAGCTGTTCATGCTGCGAAACCATTTGTGATGCTCACCATCAGGTATTAGTTTGGATAGTTTTTCTCTTTCATGCTTACTTGCACTGGGATTGAAAATGATGTTCCTAAATGCTTCTTGAACAAGAAAAACTGGAGGACGGCCATCTTGGGCAAACGGGCGCTCGAAGTAATTTTTCCAATTTGGAAATTGGATTCTTTGAACCTCACAATACCGTTGATTTAGTTCGGTTTTGTAATCCTTTTTCTTTGAGATTAGATTATTCATTTTCCCCCTCCGGTTCACCACAATTTCTAATCCAGGAACAGATCCTGTCATTTTGTTATTGAAGTCATTCAGGATTTTCCGGTTTCGTACAATTTCAACAGCCTCATAAGCGGTGGGAATAGGTAACGGCACATCTTGTCGTTTGGGTACCCCATTTCGTGACCACCAGGATTCTAAGGCGAGAGCTACCAGAATTGGATCAGCAGTAATTAACAATCCATGCCCAGACTTTAATCCTGAGCGGCTGTCGCTAGGATCTGCTGGAATGAAATCGCTATTTTCTCGGAGCCAATCTTCGTCATCCTGATTCATGAGGTAAACGGCGTAACCGAGCTCCAGAATTGTGTACTTCTCTCCCGAACGGAATAGTCTACCATCAATGATTACTTCTAACCAATAATCATGTTCAATTGCACTTTCAATTCTCATAAACTTGCCTTATCCCTTAGAAAAGAGATCTATTGCCAGGAGGACTCAGTCTTAATAACAGATTCAGACTTCAAAAACTTCAACTTCTATTATTATAATCACTGTAATCTAACTCTGAGGATATCACCAAGTCTTATAAGGAATCTGGTGTAACATTCTTTCTGAAAAATTTTGAACTCTGGATAGCGAATCGTGCGCTATCACCTACGTGGTATCCTTCAGGCGCGCCACAGGATTATCCCAAAACCCGCTCCAGGTTTGCCAGGGTCAGCAAACTCAGATCGAAACCCGGTTCAACGAATGGGCGCACATCATCCATAATGCCATTCCAGTTAAACTGTCGCAAATGCGTGCGCACCCGTTCTCGCCAATTGGCTTCGGTCAATTCCCCTCCCAGCCAATGGGTTTGCGCCAGGGCGTTATTGAGCATTGCCAGGTTGGGCTTGGGCCAGGTCGGGTCGCTCAGGTACCAGAGCAGATCATAAATGTCGCGTCCCTTGGTGTAAGAACGCTGCAAGAAAGCGTGCAGCTTGCCGGCCAGAAGCGAAGCCTTGTCGTGGTGTTGAAGTTGGAGCACGACGTAGCGGCGTACGACGGTGGTTGCCAGGCCAGCACTTGCCGGAGGGTCGGTGTCCACTTCCAGCTTGACCGCCAGCACTTCGCTGCGCTGAGCCGGTAAGCCCAGATCGTAGAGCAGGCCGGGGAAACGCACAAATGCGCTGTGAACTTTTTTTGATCGTTGACTTTCATTTCAACAGCATACCCTTCCGGCGTCAGCTCAGTCCGGATGGCTTGTAAATAGCGGCGGAAATCGTAGCCCTGCCGGTCACCTTCCAGGGCGAAGTCCAAATCTTCGGAGTAACTGCCGTGGGCGTATAAAAAGCGTAAGGCCGTGACACCATGAAAAGCCAGCGGGATCATTGCCCCGGCTCGTTGTAATGACGCCAGGAGGCGCGCTTGCAGGTATTCCCGCGCCAGGTTGCGGCTCTGGATTGGAGAGGATGTTTGCCGCACCAGTTCAGCCATATATTCCTTCACTGATTCGCTCCCGCATGAAATAATGAGGGTAAATCCTGATACTCCTGGGTTTCACTTTGTGCCAGGCGGTTAGTGACTTCGACCGCCCTGTGCACCTTGGGTTTATTAAAGCCATCGGACTGAATGCGTAGAGCATCGATATTAAGCCGATCCAGGTTTTGCAGGCGCAATTCACGCAGGTATTCCTCGTAATCTCCACCAGGCTGCAGATAAACCAGATCCAGCAGCGCTTTCTCTGGTGTTGCCACTAATGCCTGCTGGCTACGTAAATCGGTCATGCAATAGCCACGCAACAGATTAAATTTAACGTGCCGGGCGGCCGGTGGTAATGCTGAGGGCAATCTGCACCGTGTCCGGAATCAGGCCATAAAAAGCCAGCGCAGACTGTCCGCTGACATATGAAGCACGCTGCATACGATTGGCAATGAGAAAGGGATGCGGCTTTACTTTCTGATAGGGCGGAGCAATCGCATATAACCCACGGCGCAGTTGGTACACCCGACCGCTCTTCGTCCAGCGGCTGAGCTGTAGATGCACGATATCCGGGTTGACTTTTCCGGCCAGGAGCAGGGCAGTTTCAAAGACTGGCTCATCACCGATCAATTCGAGCAGGCGTTCAAATTCCATAACGAAATACCAGCACAGATGCTAATCTATTGCAATGGAAACAATACACCCGGGCGCTAAAAAACTTCCGCTTTGGCGGCGCGGGCTGCACTGCGGATGATATCCGCGGCGTAAGCAAGCTGATCTTCAGCATGCACCGCTGATATGGTGAAGTCGGTGTGAAAGTACGCGCCTTTCTCGATACACTTACAGAAAAGGGATTTTGCCAGACCGGGGTTGAGTTTCGCAAAATCATGGTAATTGGTGACCGGTTCGCGCGTCCCGACATAGATAAAGAAGTTGCAGCCGATGGTTTGCACACGGGCAGGGAAGCCATCTTCATCAAAAGCTGCCTGAAGGGTATCTGTGAATTTGGCCACCCGGGTCAGCCATGTCTCAAAGAAACCGGGCGTTTCCATGATGCGCATGGCAGCCAGACCGGCGGCGCAGCCCAGTAAATTGCCCGAGAAGGTTCCTCCGGCGATAACCGGGTCCACCGGATCCATAATCTTTGCCATGATTTTCTCTTTGCCGGCAATTACGGCCAGCGGTACGCCGTTGGTCAGGGCTTTGCCCAGCAGGCAAAGATCAGGTGTCACCCCGTAATAACCCTGCCCGCAAGAGATCCCTGTGCGGAACCCCGACAGGATTTCATCCATGATAAAGACAATCCCGTGCTGGTCGCAAATGTCTCTGATGGCCTGCAAGTATTCTGTCGTGGTGCCGATGCAGCCGTTGTTGTAATCGATCGGGTTCATGATAATTGCGGCGATTTCATGCCCCTTTTCTCGAGCGAGTTTCTCAAAAACTTCCGTACGGTTCCATGGGATGATATACAGCGTATCGCGGATAACCTCCGGGATACCTGCGGAAAGATTTCCGATTTTCGATAGGCGGTCGCCGGGGTTGTCTTGGTCTATTTTGGAGGCAAGATTATTCGCCAGGGCGTAATCATGCCCGCCGTGAAAATGGCCGTCAATACGTACGATTTTGCTACGCCCGGTGTAGCCGCGCGCCAGGCGCATTGCCAGCAGTGTTCCTTCACTGCCCGAGTTGACATAACGTACCTGTTCGGCGCAGGGAATATGCTCCACGATCTTTTTCGCCAGTTCAACGGTGAGCGAGTGGTCAAATTCAGCAAAAACACCTAGATCAATGGCCTCGCGCAGGGCTGTGCGGATTTCGGGGCGGTTATGGCCGAGTGTGCAGGCACCGTGACCCATGAAAAAATCCAAATACCGGTCTCCCTCGATGCTGTAGATGTAGGGGCCATCCGCCCGGCTGAGGTACATGGGCTGACCGGTGTACGGGTTAATGCGAAAACTGGATGAGACCCCGCCCGTAAGATATTGCTGGGCAATACTCCTGAATTCATTCGGTTTTGATAGCATGTTTTCCTCTTTTCTCATCCGTTCAGTTCATGATTCTTTGGGAATTCCCAAGATGAACTTCCGGATTTGGGGATGTCATGACATCCCCAAATCCGGGGCCTTCCACACTTTTCAGTACATACTCTTCAGTACATCCGAAAGGGTGACCGAAGGGGTGCGGCAAATCACAATGAACCCAGTTCATGGGATATCGCATAAGGTAATCCATGTTTGCGGCAGTAGGCCGGCAGTTCTTGCCGGGTTTGCTCCACCACCTCGGAGGGAATCCGGTCAAGCGGGATGTGACAGGCTTTCAGAGCAGACTCAAGTCTGCTGGTATCCTGTCCCTGCCAGTGCGCGGCAATGACGATTCCAGGGCCAACCAGATCTCCGTGAGGCAGTCCGTGGCCCATCACATTTTCCACGCAGTAGGCAAAATAATGTTCTGTTCCTTCCTCCGGACGGGCGTGACCGACCTGATTGCACAACTGCACTTCCATTGCCAGGCAGTCGTAGAGTGTTTTCAACCCGTCGTGGTCGCCTTGCCCGGCGGCTTCGGCGCAGTCCAGCACGCCGTTTAGAATACTTTGCGCATTCTCATAAACCCAGGGGATAAATTCCATGCCCTTTGGGTTTTGCCCACGCTCATGTGCAAACTTCCAATCCCAGCTGCCGGTGGCAATCGACATCACATCCGTCACCCCGGCGGCGCGGATGGTGACCGGGGCGGCGGCAATCAAGTCCAGGTCCAGCACCAGGTTTTCGGGTGGTTTGGTTTCGATATAGTAGACGCATCCATCCCGGCGGATGCCCGAGGCGGCGGTGATGAACGCATCTACCGAAAGCGCCGTAGGCACGCACACCATGGGAAGGTTATTCTTCCTGGCCATATACTTGGCGGCATCAGCGGTCAATCCTCCACCCACCGAGTACACGACCTCTCCCCGGAAACCTGCCATTAGGTGGTCCCAATTCTCGGTGGTTGCCTCGAATACTTCGGTTTTCCAGGTAACTGGCAGTCTCAGCTTACCTTCCACTGCCCGCCAGGCTGGGCCGCTGGTTATCAGCGCCACCGGGCGGTTCTCTT
>Ga0315282_10010531_pt1 | contig 14480 bp, 14 predicted proteins | sample YL17G07_20_MG_FD_203693 | JGI IMG/M metagenome (GOLD analysis project Ga0315282, IMG submission 203693) | Sediment microbial communities from Yellowstone Lake, YNP, Wyoming, USA - YL17G07_20 | ecosystem: Environmental > Aquatic > Freshwater > Lake > Sediment | place: USA: Wyoming | collected...
TCGAGAAAACCCCGATTTTACAGGCCCTGTCAGCCAGGAATTACACTTTTACCGAATACCCCTACGAAAACCAATTGGATTTATTCAACTTTTAATTGGACACTCGTGGTCAGGAACCTTTTTTTAAAACGAGCGCCCTCAACCAAACGAAAGTCCACGTTGATGAAGGCCCGTGTCCCCGATGAAATCATGGAAAAAGGTTCCTGACCCCTTTTCCTTTTAGGAAGAAGGCCATGCAGGACGGCTACGCAGAATACCTCCAGGCCCAGATCAAGGAGGAAGTCATCAAGGGCTACCTCCGGGAACGCTTGATCCTGGAGGAAGAGAAGAAGGAGTTTCAGCAGGCCCTGGACGCGTACCGGGCCAAGGAGGCCGAGGTCGGCCGGAGACGCGACGAACTGTCCTGCCTGCTCCTCACCCCGGAATATTATGCCGCCTTCTTCGCCCGCATCGGCTTCGACCAGCCGCCCCTGGCCTGGATCAAGCCCTCCGAGGACGCGCCACAGGGACCGACCTGCCCCCCGGAACTCTCGCCCAAGGGGTTTACCCAGCGGGGCCGGTACCTGAACCTCATTCACAAGACCTACAGCCGGCTGGCCCGGCAAGCGGCCGAGGCCGGCCATGCCTCGAAGGCGGTCCTGGCCCTGGCCGAGGAGATCAACGAGGACATCCGGTCCTTCGAGCGCAACTACGACCTCCTGAACATCATCCGTTTTCTGCGGGGCCTGGACACCGACGCCGCCCTGAAGAAGCGGTTTATGGGGGAGAACTTCACCCCGCAGGAGCTGAACTCGGCCCACGATCACATGGCCATCTCCCTCCTGGACCCGGAGAAAGAGGGCCTGCGGCCTTGGCCGGACCTGCCCGCGCCGCAGGACGTGAAAGAAAAAACCCAACAGTTTCTGAGCGAAATCTTTCGGGCCGAACGCGAAGCCATCGAGCCGGCCGTGGCTTGACCGGACCGGCCGCGCGGCCGATGACAAGGAGAGACCGTTGCCAAACACGGGATTCCGAGCCGAAAGCGGGGAGGCCATGAGTTCGGCCGGCAGCCGAAGTTTTGCCATGGTCTCAAAGGAGCGTTGCAAAACACAGGATGCCGAGCCGAAATCGAGGAGGGCGAGGATCGAAGCCGCAGGAATATTAATCATATTTCGAGGACTTCGAGCCGAAGCCCGACAATGAGTCCGGCCGGCAGCCGAAGTTTTGCCATGGTCTCAAGGAGGTCTGGATGAACGATTGCCTCTTCTGCCGGATCGCGGCCGGCGCCTTGCCCTCGACCTGCGTGTACGAGGACGAGCGCTATTTCTGTTTCATGGACATCCACCCCATCTCGCCCGGCCACTGCCTGATCGTCCCCAAGGAACACCACCCGGACCTGTACGCCATGCCCGACGCCCTGCTCGGCGGGCTCATGGCCTTGGCCAAACGCATCGCCGCGGCGGCCAAGGCCGGACTGGGGGCCGAGGGCATGAACCTGCTCCAGTCCAACGGCCGCGCGGCCAGCCAGATCGTGGATCATTACCACGTGCACCTCGTGCCCCGCTGGCAAGGGGATAAGCTGCGCATCGGTGCCTGGGAGAGCCGGGCCGGGGACAGCGAGGCCATCCGCGCCGCGGCAACGAAGATTCGGGACGCCCTTTAAGGCCGCGCCCGCCGGAAAAGACGGTTTCATGACCTCCGAGACTCGCGGGCCCGAAGAACGGCCGCTTAAAAAGATCATCGTCAACAAGATCGGCATGGAGTTCGTGCTGGTGCCGGGCGGGACCTTTGTCATGGGCACGGACGACCTCGTGGCCGACCCGGCCGACACGGCCTCGGTCGAGGCGGCCATCCGGGAGCAGGAGAAACAGGAAATGTACACCCGCTACGACACCGCGCCCAAGCACGTGGTTCAGGTCCGGGCCTTTTACCTGGGCCGCACGCCGGTCACCCAGGGCCAGTGGGAGCGGGTCATGGGGCTGAACAAGGCCAGTTTCAAGGGCGGCCGCGACTTTCCCATGGAGACCGTCACCTGGTTCGAAGCCAACGAGTTCGCCGAGAAGCTCAACGAGATGATGGACACCGACGCCCATAGGCTGCCGACCGAGGCGGAGTGGGAGTTCGCCTGCCGGGCCGGGTCCGAAGGCGACTACTGTTTCCAAGGCCGCACCGCCCGGCTGGACCACTATGCCTGGTACGGGGCCACGGCCGGCTTCCGGCCCCGCCCCGTGGGCCAGAAGAGGCCCAACAAATACGGCCTGTTCGACATGCACGGGCTGGTCTGGGAATGGACCAGCACCCTCGAGAAGAGCTACCCCTACCGGGCCGACGACGGCCGGGAGGACCCCGAGGCCCTGGGGCCCCGGGTGGTGCGGGGCGGGAGCTGGAAGAGCGACCCGTACTTTTTGCGCTGCGGCTTCCGGGACTTTCATTTGCCGGTGCACCGGGACCACGACGTGGGGTTCCGGCTGGCCGTGAGCTGAGACCCGGGCCGGCCGAGCCCCGGGACAACGGCTTGGCGAAGAAAGGGAGAGGGACCCATGACCGAGCAGCCGGAACGAACCAACGCGCCGCCGGTGCTGGCCCTGATGGGCAGCCCCAGGCGGGGAGGCAACACCGACCTTCTGCTGGGCGAATTCCTGGACGGGGCGGACGAACAGGGCGTCGGCACGGAGGTGGTGGCCGTGGCGGAGCTTGTCATCTCGCCCTGCCGGGAGCGTTACACCTGCCTTGACACGGGCCGCTGCGATCTCGAGGACGACATGACCCCGCTCTACGACCGGCTGATCCAGGCCCAGGTGGTGGTCGTGGCCACGCCCATCTTTTTCTACGGCCCCACCGCCCAGATCAAGGCCGTCATGGACCGCTGCCAGGCCCTGTGGTGCCGGAAATATCACCTGAAACGCCCGCTGGACCGGACGCCCGGCCAGGGCTATCTTATTTCCGTGGCCGCCACCAACGGCCGGCGGCTCTTCGACGGCCTGCTGCTCACAATAAGGTATTTCTTCAATGTGCTGGACCTCAAGCTCGACGGCCAGCTTCTGGTCCGCGGCGCGGACCTGGCCGGCGACGTGCTGAAACAGCCCGAGGCCCTGACCCAGGCCCGCGAACTGGGCCGGGCCGCCGCGGCCTTTGTGCGAGCCAGCCAAGGTCTCTGAACGGAAAGGAGCCCCCCATGCGACTTCCCGCCATCCTACTCGTTATAGCCTGTCTTCTGGCCCTGGCCGCTCCGGCCCGGGCCGGGGACCCCGTCTCGGCTCTGATCGACGCCCGGCTGAGCCTATCCCAGGGGAAACACGCCGAGGCCATCGCCCGCATCCGCGAGGCCCTGGTGGCCATCTATCAGGAGGCCCCGCTCGCCTGCCAGAACGTCACCTGGATCGCCGAGGCCCCCACCGGCTACGGCCGCTATAAGCCCAGATCGAGCAACGTCTTTTCCGGCGTCGAACCCCTGATCCTCTACCTCGAACCCATCGGCTATTCCATCGTCCCCACCGGAGCCGGGTACCGCTACGGACTTCGGGCCGACTTCATGGTCTTGAGCGACAAGAACGAGCCGCTGGGCGGGGCCCAAGACTTCGCCCGAAACCTGGTCGAGACCCGGTCCCCGCAGACCGAGGACTTCGAGTTCTTCACCTTCAACCTGAGGCAGCTCCCGCCCGGAAAATACAAACTCCAGCTCACCTTGAAGGACCAGAACTCGAGCAAGCAGGTCGTAGTGACCAAGGATCTTGTCAGACAATGAAGCCATCGGCGGCAGGAGCCAAGAACCGGCGGCCCGGCGTCTTCATCGCCTTCGAGGGCATTGACGGCGCGGGCAAAACCACCCAGGCCCAACGGCTCATCGAGCGTCTTGAGGCCGAGGAATTGGCCGCCAAGGCGGTGAAGGAGCCGACCGATGGGTTTTGGGGGCAAAAAATCCGGGAGATCGCCCGCCGCGGCCGGGACCACGTCTCGCCCGAGGAAGAGCTGGACTACTTTGTCCGCGACCGGGCCGAGGACGTCGAACAAAACATCCGGCCGGCCCTGGCCGACGGCTTCGTGGTGGTGGCGGACCGGTACTTTTACTCGAACATTGCCTACCAGTCGGCCCTCGGACTAGACCCTAACCATATCCGGGCGCTCAACGCCGATTTTCCGGTCCCGGACTTGATGCTGCTGCTCGAGATTCCGGTCGAGCTCAGCCGGGAGCGCATCACCCAAGGCCGCAACCAGGTCGCGAACCGGGGCTACGAACAGCTCGACTTTCTTCGGCGGGTGAAGGCCGCCTACGAGGCCTTGACCGACCCGAACATCCTACGGGTGGACGCCACTCAGGAGCTGGATCGGGTATGGGAGGCGGTCTGGCAAGCGGTGGCGGACCTGCTCCGGGTTCGCCGGCCCGGCTCGAGGCCCAAAGCGGGCCTGGGCGGAGCAGGGAGCGGTCCCATGGAAAAAAATCATTGACATCCCATTTTTTATGAGGCATGTAAGGCATATAACTAACCATTGCCTGTTGAGAACCCTTCACAAGGCGGCGGGAATTCGCGAAAAACCGGAAACCAGGCGAAAGGAGCCAGGGGATGGCCGTCACCAAGGAAAAGATCATTACCAACGTCTATGAAAAGACGGGCCTGAGCAAGAGCCGCGCCAGAGAGGTGGTGGAAAACCTGCTCGAAATCTTCAAGGACACCCTGGCTCTGGAAGAAAACATCCTCGTCAGTGGATTCGGCAAGTTCGTGGTCAAACGCAAAAGGCCCCGCCGCGGCCGCAACCCCCAGACCAACGAGGACCTCCAGCTTAGGGCCCGCAAGGTCGTCGTCTTCAAAACCTCGGGCGTGCTCCGCCGCAAGATCAACGGCGAGGAGGACTGATCCCTTCCGTAAGACCGTATTGTCGCGCCGCAAGTCTTTTAAGTGAACTGAACAGCATCCGGGCATGGCAAGAGTTTGGGGGAACCTTTTTTGGCCAAAAAGGGTTCCCCCAAGCCCCTTCCCAAAAACCGTACCAACGCGGGCTTGATTTCGCTTCGCAAAATCCAGCCCGCGGGACCACGGATCACAGATTGTAGGGGCACGGCATGCCGTGCCCCTACACCAATCCATCCGACGGGTTTCCGGCGGCGCGTAGGCGATTGCAAGGCCAGCCCGGTTCCGCTCAGCGGGCCACCACAAAACAATCCTTGAAGCCTTCCTGCTCGAGGCGGCCTTGCAGCCTCTGGGCATCGCCGATGGTCTTCTCTTCTGAGACCCGGACCCGGTGGAAAATCCGGCCGCCGTGGTCAAACGGCTCGATAAAGACCTTGCCATACCGTTCCCTCAGCCGCTCGGCCAGGGCCCGGGCGTTGGCTTCCTCCTGGAAAGAACCCACCTGCACCGTGAACAGACCCTCCTCGTAGCTGGCCGGCTGCACGAAGACCCGCTGCGTCCGGCCGTCGATGGTCAGGACCTCGGCCTGGCCCAGGGCCTCGACCAGCACCACGTCCGTGCCCGGCCCGACCAGGTCCAGCCGCCGGGCTCCGGTCAAAGTGAGGTCTATGATGCGGCCCGCCACGAACGGGCCCCGGTCATTCACCCGGACGACGATGGACTCCTGGTTGGACAGGCGCGTCACCCGCACCCAGGTGCCCAGCGGCAGGGTCTTGTGGGCCGCGGTCATGCCGTACATGTCGTACAGCTCGCCGCTCGAGGTCGGCCGGCCGTGGAACTCCAGGCCGTACCAGGAAGCCACCCCGGTCTCGATGTACTTGTGGGCCGTGGCCAGCACCCAGTACCGCTGGCCGTTGATCACGTAGGACTGGCCGGAAAGCACCGGCGCCTCGGCCTCGGGCCGGGCCGGCTGGGTAACCGGCGGGACCGGCTTGGGAACCGGCGGGGCCGGCTTGGGCGGCGGAGGGAGGGAGGGCCGCTCAGCGGGTCTGAGCACGCTGCAGCCGGACAGCCCGGCAACGACCGCGGCCAGGACCAGGGCCAGGAGCAGCAGGCGGGGGAAGGCGGTCACGATTCGAGCCGAGCGCATGATTCCTCCCTAGAGGAAAAGGGGTCGAAAAATTTTGGTTATTTTATCGAAAATGAGCGGGTGTGGGGGCACCTTTTTTAGAAAAAAAGGGCCCCCCCACGCCCCCTCCTAAAAACTTCAACAGCCTGGATAGCGCTTCGCGCTCTCCAGGCGGCGTTGTTTTTAAGCGTCCATGATAATAAAATCGCCATACTCGCAGAAGCCATTCGGGCGAGGCAGCACCTGCCTGACACCGCCACTCCGAGATGGTTCGGAAGACTGGATACCGGCTTTCGCCGGTATGACGGTCAAACGGTACCGCCAAGGTAGGGGTGAGTTAAACTCCGTCCCCACAATCCGAGGTCCCGTGGGCTGGAGAGAGCGAAGCGAAATTCAGCCCACGGGGGTACGGTTTTTGGGAAGGGGCTTGGGGGAACCCTTTTTGGCCAAAAAAAGGGTTCCCCCAACCCGCAGCCCGCCTAACGGCCGTAAACGTGCAGGCCGCTCAGCAGCAGGTTCACGCCGAAATAGGTAAACAAAACGCAGCCGAACCCCACCAAAGACAGCACGGCCACCCGGGTCCCGCTCCAGCCCTTGACCATGCGCGCGTGCAGGACCACGGCATAGACCAGCCAGGTCACCAGGGACCAGGTTTCCTTGGGGTCCCAGGACCAGTACCTGCCCCAGGCCGTCTGGGCCCAGACCGAACCGGTGACGATGCCGGCCGCGAGCAGGATGAACCCGAAGACGATGGTCTGGTGGATGAGCCGGTCCAGCACGGCCGGCTGCGGCAGCCACCCGGCCCGGCCCGCCTTCGGCCTCAGGTGAAGAAGCAGGAACATCGCGGCCAGGCCGGCGGACAGGGCGAAGCTGGCATAGCCCAGGAAGCAGGTGATCACGTGGGCGATGAGCCAGTTGGACTTTAGGGCCGGGAGCAGGGGCTGGATTTCCTTGGGTTGGAGCCCGGCGTAAACCATGCCCAGAAAGGCCAGGGGCACGATAAAGGCCCCCGCAGCATAGGTCCTGGCCCGGCGCTCGATGATGAGGTACAAGAGGGCCACGGTCCAGGAGAAGAAGATGAGCGATTCGTAGAGGTTCGAAAACGGGGCGTGGCCGTAGCCGAGCTGGTAGGAGGCCAGCCAGCGCCAGAGGATGGCGCCGGTGTGCAGGACCAGGGCGGCCAGGGTCAGGGCCGCGGCCGCGGGTCCGAAGAAGCGCCGCTGAAACACGTGAAAGGCGACGTACGCCAGGGCGGCGAAGAGGTAGATGAAGGTGACCACGCCCAGGAGCTGGGAGCTAGCAGGGGTCATCGAGGGTCTCCTTGCCCGTGGGTATTCCGGGTTCGAGGCGGCGAAGAACGGCCTCGAGACGGGCCTGAAAGGACGCAGGGCCCCGATGGGCCGACCCGCCGGCCAGCACCAGGACTCCGCCTTCCTGCTCGATCAGACCCAGGTAAAGCTTTTGGTGCGAAAAGAGGTACGTCAAAATAAAGCCGGCGAGCAGCAGGCCGAACCCGGCAAAGATGACCGCCACGCCCGGGTCTTGCCGGACCATCAGGCCGCTCGTGGACGTGACCCGGTACTTGGTCAGCTCGAAAACGTAAGGCTGCCGCTCCCCGGATGGGCCCGGGAACCGGTTTTCAAAGGCCCACGTCCCGTACTCCGCGCCCTGGTCGGTCCGCACCAGGACGCGCACGGCCGGACCGCCCGCGCCCTCGACCTCATGGGCGAACTCCCGGACCACGAACTGGCCGGTCCCGTCGGGCAAAGGCTGGGGCCGGTAGGGCTGGACCTCGAGGTCGAAGCGTTGGCCGTCGGACCGCCTCAGGACCCGCAGGCCCACGCCTCCCTGAATTTCGGTTTGATAGGTCTGCTGATAAAAGGTCACGCCCCGATGGGTCAGCGGATGGTTGACCCGGACCGAGCCATGAGAGACCTCGCGGCCGTTTTCCAGGACGGCCAGGTCCGACCGGTACTCGCTGGGCGCGCCGTTTGGGTAATAGGACACCTGGAAGCGGTCCAGGCGGACCTCGAAGGCCAGCCGGGTCTGCTCCGCGCCCATGACCACGTCGCCCGCCTCCCCCTCGGCCAAATCCAGCCGGCCCTCGAAGCCGCTGAGGTTGCCGATGACGGCCCCGGCCATGATGAACAGCAGGCTGGCATGGATGACGTACACCCCGAACCGGGAAAAGGCGCCCCGGTCGGCCAGAAACAGCACCCCCCACCCGACCTCCACCCGCCGCAGCCGGCCGAAACGCCGCCCAAAGACCTCCCGCGCGCGATTTGAGACCGTTTCCAACGGTCCGGGCAGGAACGCCTGGCCGAACAGGGGCTGCTTTTTCAAAAAATCGGGACGGACGTTCTCGCCGCTTACCGGCCGGGCCAGCTTCAAGGTGGCGGGCAGCCGCTTGGTCGAGCAGACGAGGAGGTTGAGCATGAGCAGCCCGAGCAGGGCGTTGAACCAGGCCGCGTGGTAGAGGTCGAACAGGTTCAGGTAATAGAAGAAGGAATAGAGGCCGGGCCCGTAGCGCAGGACATAGGTCTCGGCCGGCAGGTCCTGGGGCATGATCGTGCCCAGAATCGAGGCCACAGCCAGGGCGGCCAGCAGGACCAGGGTCAGTTTGACCGAGGAAAAAAAGCCCACGAGCCGCGCGGCAGCGGGCGCGTGGGTCATGGGGGCGCGGGCCTGGTCGGACAGCGGATGGCCTCCACAAAAAGTCGGCCGGCCTGGGTCCGGCAAGGCCGGGAGCCAAGGGCCGGTTTGCACGAACATACCACCCGCGACAGGGAAGGCGCAAGGGCGAGGTAGGTTGGGTTGAGCGAAGCGAAACCCAACATGGCTTGGGGGAACCCTTTTTGGCAAAAAAGGGTTCCCCCAGGCCCCTGCCAAAAACCGTAATCCCGTGGGCTGGCTTCCGCGTCGCACTATCCAGCCCGCGGCACCACGGATCACCAATCCAGCCGCGGGTCTCCGGAGGCGCGTGGGCGATAGCAGGGGCGACCGGCCGGTCGCCCCTCCGCGTCACGCCACAAATCGCGTCCTCGCGCACCTTATTTCCTTTGTAACCGGAAATAGGTCGGGCTCGAATAATTTGATTGACAAGATAGTGGGGGAGTGCTATGAGGCCATTATGTTCTTCGGATAGCTTAATAGCTTTAATGCGGCTGCGACCGCTCCCTCTCGTTTCTAATGGACACAAGGATATCTTTCGTTCATATTTCAGCTGGACTCACCGAAAACCGCGCCCGGCCAAAGCCATGCGGGCCGAAGAGCCATGGGAGGCGCGGCGGTCTGGACACTTTGATCCTTAAACCATGAAAGAAAGGTTAGCCACCATGCGAAAGAAAGCGATTTTCATCGGTTTAGGCGTTTTGTTGATCGCGGCTTTGACCCTGACCGCCATGCCGGGCGCGGCCGGTGCCAAGGACGCCAAGCCGGGCGGCACTCTGACCTACATCGTTGGGGCCGTGGAGCCGGACCGGTGGGACCCGATCGAGTATTCGTCCGCACAGGAGAGCGCTTTTATCGGGTTCTACCTCGAGAACCTGTTGGGCGGCGATCTGTCCAAGGGCGCGCGAGGCACCAAGGGCTACTGGTTCAACGACATGTACTGGGTGCCGGACAAGGACATCACCGGACGCCTGGCCGAAAGCTGGTCCTTTTCCGATCCGCTGACCGTCACCTTCCGCCTCCGCCATGGAGTCATGTGGCCGGACAAGCCCGGGGTGATGAAGGCCCGGGAGATGACCTCGGCCGACGTGGTCTATAGCCTGAAGCGGCTCATCGACTACAAGAAGAAGCTGGGCACGCGCTACATCTGGATGGAGTCGGTGTCCGCGCCGGACGCCTACACCGTCGTGCTCAAGCTGAGCGAGTTCAGCGCGGACTGGCTCTGGCGCATGACGGCTCGCGGCACCAAGATCATCCCCACGGAAATGGCCCAGGTGGACATCACCGATTGGAAGAACGCGGTGGGTACCGGTCCCTTCAGGCTAGTGGATTACACCAAGGGCAGCGCCCTCACCTATGAAAAGAACCCCAAGTATTGGGACCAGACCAGTATTGGCGGCAAGAAGTACAAGCTGCCTTTCGTGGACAAGGTGGTCCTCCCATTCATCTCCGACGAATCCACGGCCCTGGCCGCGCTGCAAAGCGGCAAGGCGGACATCCTGCCGACCGTGAGCTGGGAGTTCAGGGATTCGCTCAAAAAGTCGAACCCGAACCTCAAGGAGTTCAAGATGCTGGGCGGCGTGGCCGTGGTCATCGGCATGAAAGAGGACACGGCGCCCTTCAGCGACCTCAGGGTGCGGCAGGCGATGAGTATGGCCGTGGATCGCAAGGCCTACGTGGATTCTCAGGCCGGCGGCGAAGCGGTGCCGCTCTCCTGGCCGTTTTCTGCGGCCTGGGGAGACAAGCTGTTTACGCCGCTGAACAAATACCCGCAAGCGGTGCAGGAGGCCTTCCGCTATAATCCCGAGAAGGCCAAGAAACTCCTGGCCGAAGCCGGCTATCCGAACGGCTTCAAGACCGGCATGATCTTTAGCTCGGCGGGCGCCAGGTTGGCGGATGTGGCTTCTCTGCTGGCCTCGCACTGGAAAAAGGTCGGGGTCGAGGTGGAGCTGAAGCCCATGGAGCAGTCGGCCTTTGTAGGGCTCGTGTATCAGAAGCAGTTCACCGACATGGTCATGCTGGGGCACAGCAACAGCTCGCCCATCTCCATCATGCGCAACGTCGGGGAGCCCAAAGACTTTTATAATATGACCGCCTTCAACCACCCCGACTGGTATAAGAAGTTCCTGGACGCCAAGGACGAGCGCGACTATGCCAAGCAGGAAGCCATGCTCAAGGACCTAAACAGGTTCGTGGTCTCGACCGGGGACTATATCATCCTGCCGACCGGGTACGTTTACCGTTACGCCCAGCCGTGGGTGAACAACTACTTCGGCGAGACCAACACCGGCAGCCTGGATGCGGGCGGCCAGATCATCGCCACTATCTGGATCGACCCGGACGCGAAGAAGAAATGACAGCCGGGGCTTGTTTTGGGGGAACCTTTTTGGTAAAAAAGGTTCCCCCAATCCCCTTCCCAAAAACTTGTGCAGCGCGGGCTTGATTTCGCTTCGCAAAATCCAGCCCGCACGTTTTCGGATGGGTCAGGTGCCACACCACATCGCACTACGCACTTACGCACTTACGCACCCGCTTGGGCACCATCCACGGCAACGGTAGGAGCGCGTATGACCAACTACTTGATAAGGAGGCTTCTCCTGGTCATACCCACCCTCTTCTTTGCCAGTCTGATCACCTTCTTCACCATCCGCCTCATCCCGGGCGACGTGATCGACCAGATGCTGAAAGAACGGGAGAGCACCAACCCGGGCGTGGACCGGGCCATGATCGAACGCTCCCTCGGGCTGGATGAGCCGATCCACGTACAGTACGCGCGCTGGGTGGGCGGGATTTTGTGGCGCGGGGACCTGGGGAAATCGCTCTGGTCCGGGACGCCGGTGACCGAGGCCATTCTGACGCGGCTACCAGTGACCTTCGAGCTGGGGCTGATCTCGCTGCTCATCGGGCTGGCCATTTCGCTGCCGATCGGGATATTTTCGGCGGTGCGGCAGGACAGCGTGGGCGATTATTTGGCGAGGGGGTTTGCCATCCTGTGCATCGCCCTGCCCGGTTTCTGGCTGGGCACCATGCTCATCGTCTTTCCGGCCAAGTGGTGGGGGTGGTCTCCGCCGCTGACGCTCATCCGGTTTACTCAGAGCCCGCTTCAGAATCTGATGCAGTTTCTGCCTCCGGCGATCGTGCTGGGTTCGGGCCTGGCCGGCGTGAGTATGCGCATGACCCGGTCCATGATGCTCGAGGTGCTGCGGCAGGATTACATCCGCACGGCCTGGGCCAAGGGGATGAGGGAGGTGACCATCATCGCCCGGCACGCGCTCAGAAACGCCTTTATCCCCATCATCACCATCATCGGGCTGCAGCTTCCCATCCTGGTGGGCGGGACGGTCATCATCGAGCAGATTTTCTCTTTGCCCGGGATCGGACGTCTTACGCTGGACGCCATCACCACGCGGGACTACACCATTGTGGCCGGGGTGATGCTGTTCATCTCCAGCTTCATCCTGGTCACGAACATCCTGGTGGACATCACCTACGGGCTGCTGGACCCGAGGGTGCAAATAAAGTGAGCAGGGCCCATGGTCGGCGTCATGGACACGGCATCGTTTAAGGCCGCAAGGAAGCGGCGGTCCTGGCTGGTCGGCGTCGCGGTCCGACTGGTCAAGGAAAAACCGGTGGGCGTGTTCGGGGCCGTGGTGACGCTCCTGCTACTGCTGACCGGCATCCTGGCCCCGGTCCTGGCCCCATACGGTTACAACGACACCAGCGGGCCGCTCCTGGCCCCGCCCTCCCAAAAATACCTCCTGGGCACGGACAACCTGGGCCGGGACCTCTTCACCCGCATCATCTACGGCGCGCGGATCAGCGTTATCATCGGGCTGGGCGCGACCGCCCTTTCGACGCTCATCTCCATGTTCATCGGCGTGCTCTCCGCTTACCGGGGCGGCGTAATCGACCTGATTTCCCAACGGTTCGTGGACGCCTGGATGTGCTTTCCGGGCATGATTCTGCTTCTGGTCATGGTCTCGATCCTGGGGCCGGGCATCTTTCAGATCATTATCGTGCTCTCCCTGGCTTTCGGCATCGGCGGGTCGCGGGTCATCCGGAGCGCGGTGATCGCCATCAAGGAGGAGACGTATATCAAGGCGGCCGTGGCTTACGGCTGCACCGACACCCGGGTGATGCTGCGGCACATCCTGCCCAACATCATGGCCCCGATCATCATCGTTTTCTCGACTCGAATTCCGGGCGTGATTCTGGCCGAGGCCAGCATGAGTTTTTTGGGGCTGGGGGTGCCGCCGCCCGAACCGAGCTGGGGCGGGATGCTGAGCGGGGCCGCGCGGCGGTACATGTTCATGGCGCCGGGTCTGGCCATCTATCCGGGCCTGGCGCTGAGCATCGTGGTCTTCGGGGTGAATATGTTCGGCGACGCGCTCCGGGACGTGCTCGACCCCAAGCTGCGGGGCGGCGTGGGCCGTTTCGACCGGACGAAAAAAAAGAAGGGCGGGTAAAAGCGATTTGGGGGAACTCTTTTGGGGCCGCGAGATTTTGGGGGAACCCTTTTTAGGGAAAAAGGGTTCCCCCAAACCCCCTCCCAAAAACTTAAGCAGCGCGGGCTTGATTTCGCTTCGCAAAATCAACCCCGCGCGTTTTCAGGCGAGGCACGTCGTGCCCGCGGATAATACAAGGCGTGCATTGCGAACCGTCGGGGCGACCGGCCGGGCGCCCCGACCAAGCCAGGTAGATGTTGGAGAGAAACTCTTTTTGGCTCGCGAGACCGCGGCCAAACACAGGAGGCCGAGCCGGAATCGAGGAGAGCGAGGATCGAAGCCGCAGGAATAGGAATCCTATTTCGAGGACTTCGATCTGATGACCGACAAAGATTTCGGCCGGAAGCCGAAGTTTGGCCCGGTCGCGGATCAGGAGGAACCGATGGGTGGCATACTAGAGGGCCGGGTGGCGGTGGTGACCGGGGCCGGTCGGGGGATTGGGCGGGCCGTGGCCCTGGGCTTGGCCCAGGAAGGGGCCGCGGTGGTGGTGAACGACTACGGGGTCACGCTGGACGGCACCGAGACAATCTCGTCCGGGGCGGACGCGGTAGTCCTGGAGATTTTGGCGGCCGGCGGCCGGGCCGTCCCCAATTACGATTCGGTGGCCACGCCCGAGGGCGGGGAGAAGATCATCCAGACCGCCGTGGAGAAGCTGGGCGGGCTCCACATCCTGGTCAACAACGCGGGCATCGTGCGGGACCGGATGATCTACAACATGACCTGGGACGTATGGGACAGCGTGGTCAAGGTGCATCTCTACGGCCATTTCCACTGCACCCACCCGGCCTCGGTCATCATGCGCGAGCAGAAATACGGACGCATCGTCAACACGTCCTCGGGCGCCGGCCTGGGCGGGGTCATGGGCAGCACCAATTACGCCGCGGCCAAGGAGGGCATCGTGGGCTTCACCCGGGCCGTGGCCCTGGACCTCGTCCGCTACAACGTCACCTGCAACGCCATCCGTCCCCTGGCCCTGACCCGGGCCTTTGACCAGAACCGCAAAGAGAACTGGCTCAGGATCGGCCGGGCCGAGGCCGTGCAGGCCATCGAAAGCTCGCTCCCCGAGGACCTGGCGCCGTTCATCGTCTATCTGACGAGCGAGGAGGCGGGCAAGATCACGGGCCGCACCTTTTCCCTGGCCGGCAACAGCATCGCCCTGCTCTCCGAGCCGGCCATGGAGAGAGTCCTATACAAGAAGGACCGGTGGACCATCGAAGAGCTGCGGGAAACGGTGCCCAAAACCGTGGCCGCTAGCCTGTTTCAGAAACTTTCGTAAGGGAAAAAGGGGTCAGGAACCAAGGCTGTCCAATAAAACTTTGTGAAGAGCAGATTAACATATTGAAATCGCAA
>Ga0315282_10010532_pt1 | contig 14480 bp, 10 predicted proteins | sample YL17G07_20_MG_FD_203693 | JGI IMG/M metagenome (GOLD analysis project Ga0315282, IMG submission 203693) | Sediment microbial communities from Yellowstone Lake, YNP, Wyoming, USA - YL17G07_20 | ecosystem: Environmental > Aquatic > Freshwater > Lake > Sediment | place: USA: Wyoming | collected...
GCCGAATAGAGCGACGCTCTATTCGGCCCGCACAGTTTTTCAGCCCTGGAATACAGGCGGGATGTGGGGGCAACCCGCCGTGATTGCCCCATTCCCAATCGCCCATGGCGGGCGGCCATCACGCCTTGGTGAGACCCCTACCCCCCAACCCTATGCCCACCTATTTGGCGTAGGGGCGGGTTTCAAACCCGCCCTCCCCGCCGGCGCCGGGCTCCCAGGGGAGGGGCATGGGATAAATGTAGGGGCACGGCATGCCGTGCCCCTACGTCACACCCCGAAGGAAGGGGTATGCAAATTCCGTCGGAATTATGGTGTTCGCCTCCCGGCTGGATATCTGACTGCTGTCCCCTTTCCCTCTTTTCCCCGCTGGCGAAACAATTGCGCGATGCTCTGGATATAGGGCTTTCGTGCCACGCCGGCCTCGGTGACGATGGCCGCGATGAGGGCGTTGGGGGTGACATCGAAGGCGGGGTTGAGGACGGGCACGCCCTCGGGAGTGATGCGCCGGCCGCGGACGTGGGTGACCTCCTCGGGAGGCCGCTGTTCGATGGGGATGGCCTCGCCCGTGGGGGTGCCGCGGTCGATGGTGGACAGGGGGGCGGCCACGTAGAAGGGCACCTGATGCCGGTCCGCCAGCACGGCCACGGTGTAGGTCCCGATCTTGTTGGCCGTGTCGCCGTTCGCCGCGATGCGGTCCGCTCCGACCACCACCAGGTCGATGAGACCGCTCTTGAATATCTGACCGGCCATGTTGTCGGTGATGACCGTGACCGGGATGCGGTCTTTTTTCAGTTCCCAGGCGGTCAGCCGGGCGCCCTGGAGAAACGGCCGGGTTTCGTCGGCCAGCACCCGCACCTTCTTCCCGGCTTCCTGGGCCGCGCGGACCACGCCCAGGGCCGTGCCGTAGCCGCCGGTGGCCAGGGCCCCGGCGTTGCAGTGGGTGAGAATGGTGGCGCCGTCCGGGACCAGCGCGGCGCCATGGGCCCCGAGCCGGCGGTTCAGGGCGATGTCCTCTGCCAGCATGGCCCGAGCCTCGGCCACCAGGGCCCGCTGAATGGCCGGGATCGGTTCCGCCTTCATGGACCGGGCCAGGGCCTCGAGGCGTTCAAGGGCCCACACCAGGTTGACCGCGGTCGGCCGCTGCGAGGCCAGGAAGTCTTTCACCCGCTCAAGCTCGCGGAAAAAAACAGCGGGATTCTTCGTGCGTATCCTGAGGGCGCCCAGGGCTAGGCCCATGGCCGCGGCCAGACCGATGGCCGGCGCCCCGCGGATGACCATCTCCCGGATGGCCCGTCCCACCTCCCGATAATTCCGGCAGACCAGCCACCGCTCCTCCCAAGGCAGCCGGCGCTGGTCGATCATCAGCACCCGGTCCTTCTGCCAGGCGATCGTGCGTACCATCTCCACCCCTTGCCGGCGCGGGTCTAGTTGGTCTCCCAGACCTTGATAGCTTGAGGGCATGTGTACGGGCGGGTTTGAAACCCGCCCCTACGGCTCGCAACAGAGACCGTCCGGCTCCACGGGCGACGCTTGCGTCGCCCCTACAGAAGAACCGGTGACCAAACGCGATTTGTAGGGGCCGTTCGCGAACGGCCCCTGCTCAAAACCAAGCCTTAGTAGTTCAATCCCACCCTGTCGCGAACCACGGCCATCGTCTCACGGGCGATGGCCCGGGCCTTGGCCGCGCCGTCCCTGAGGATATCCCGCATGGTGTCCGGGCTCTTCATGAGCGCTTCCCGTTTTTCGCGGGAGGGCCCGAAAAACTCCCAGATGCGCCGGGTGAGTTCCTTCTTCACGTCGGAGTACCTCAGGCCCGGGGCCAGGTAGCGGGCCCGAAGGGCCTCCAACTCCTCGGGCGTGGCAAAGAGGCGGTACAAGGCGAACAGGTTGCAGGTCTTGGGATTCTTGGGCTGGTTCACCGGCGTCGAATCGGTCACGATGCGCATGACCGTCTTGTCCAGAGTCTCGCGGTCGGTGAAGATGTCGATGGCGTTGTCGTAGGACTTGGACATCTTCTGCCCGTCGAGGCCCGGCACCACGGCCACGTCCTCGTTGATCTCCGGTTCGGGCAGGACAAAAACTTCACCGAAGGTGGCATTGAACCGCTGGGCGATGTCCCGGGCCACCTCGACGTGCTGTTTCTGGTCCTGGCCCACCGGGATGACGTTGGATTGGTAGATCAGGATGTCGGCGGCCATGAGCACCGGATAGGCGAAGAGGCCGTGGGTGGGGACGATGCCCCTGGCGATCTTGTCCTTATAGGCGTGGCAGCGCTCGAGCAGGCCCATGGAGGTCACGTTGTGCAGCACCCAGGTCAGCTCGGTCACCTCGGGCACGTCGGCCTGCACCCAGAAGATGCACCGGGTGGGGTCCAGGCCCAGGGCCAAAAAGTCGGCGGCCGAGCCCAGGGTGTTCTGTCTCAAGGCCTGGGCGTCCTGGGTGGTGGTCAGGGCATGGTAATTGACGATGAAAACGAACAGTTCGGCCTTCTCCTGATAGGCGATCATCGGCTTCATCATGCCGAAGTAATTGCCGATGTGAAGCGTGCCGGAAGGCTGAATGCCGGAAAGGACGCGCATGGGTCTTGCTCCCTATCATTTTTTTGTCTTGGGCGGGTTCCAAGCCGGGGATTAACTATCCTTCAGAGCGAGGGATTTTGTCAAGGGGCGGACGGGCCGCCGGCGGCCGAAGTTGAAATGGCCCCTCAACTAGACTATAGTATGGGAGCTTGAAAGTGCTGGCCGCGGAGGGAGCGGCAGCCAGACCCAAGCCCCGTGAAAGGAAGAAATCCTCACACCATGAGTCCCGACCATATCGAGCGCGTTCTGAAACAGGTCCGCGACGGCGAACTGACGGTGGACCAGGCCATGGCGGTCTTGAAGCGGCTGCCCTTCGAGACGCTGGACGTGGCCACGGTGGACCACCACCGCAGCCTGCGCCAAGGCTACCCGGAGGTCGTGTTCGGGCAAGGCAAGACGGTCGGGGAGATTCTGAGCATTGTGCGCAGCCTGGCCGAGGCCGGGGAGAACGTCCTGGTCACGCGGTGTTCGCCCGAGGCGGCGGCGGCGATCCGGCAGGAGTTCGGCGAAGCCGTGTACCACGAGCGGGCGCGGGCGCTGACCCTGGTGCAGCGGCCGGTCCAGGCTCGGGGGCGGGGCCGGATTCTGGTCATCTCCGCCGGTACGAGCGACGCGCCCGTGGCCGAGGAAGCCATCGTGACCGCCACCCTTCTGGGCCACGAGGTGGATCACCTCAAGGACGTCGGCGTAGCCGGGCTCCACCGCCTGCTGAGCCAGATGGACCGGCTGCGGGAGGCATCGGTCTTCGTGGTCGTGGCCGGTATGGAAGGGGCCCTGCCCAGCGTGGTCGGGGGCTTGGTGGACAAGCCGGTCATTGCCGTGCCCACCAGCGTCGGCTACGGGGCCAGCTTCGGCGGCGTCACGGCGCTCTTGGCCATGCTCAACTCCTGCGCCTCGGGCGTGGCCGTGGTCAACATCGACAACGGTTTCGGCGCGGGGTACCTGGCGGCCATGATCAATCAGGCGTGAGCATGACCGAGAAGACACGCACCCGGAAAAAGGGGAAACCCGGCCCGGCCTCCGGAACCCCGGACACGGGCACGAGCCTGTACTTGCCGGAAGAAAAAACCCTCAGAACCGCCTTCCAAACCTTCCAGCGCTACAACGCCGAAAAAATCCGCTTCCTCTACGAGCTGTTGCCCGAACGAAAAAAAGTGGTCTTCGACCTGGTCCCGCTCCTCCTCCATCTCGAGGGCAACGGCCTGCTGCCGTGCGAGGACGCCTGCCGCCTCAGCCCGCGGGGCATTCACGGTTACGAGATCAGCCAGCAAACGCTGGCCTCCTTTGCCAAGGCCTTCCCCTCCCTGACCCCGCCCCAGGAGGAGGCCCGCGGCCGCCTGGACCTCGGCCGTCCCATCCGCTCGGTTTCGCTCATCGGCAGCATGGGTTCCATCGCCCAAGGCCCCAAATCGGACTTCGACTACTGGATCTGCATCGACCCGGCCGGCGACACGCAGGCCGCGCGCTGTTTCGAGGAAAAACTTCGGGCCATCGAGGTCTGGGCCTGGGACTACGGCGGGGCCGAGGTGCACGGTTTCCGCCTGCCCCTCGACGACATCCAGGCCGACCGTTTCGGCGAGGTGAACGCGGAGCGCTCGGGCACGGCCCAAGGCAAGCTGCTCAAGGAGGAGTTCTACCGCTCCATGACCCTCATCGCCGGACAGACGCCATGCTGGTGGGCCATGCCCCCCCGGATCGGCGACGACGAGTACCAGCGCTACCTGAAGGTGATCCAGCGCTCCGAGGTCATCAACCGCCACGACCTGGTGGACATGGGCAACGTGCACGACATCGCGCCCGGCGAGTTTTACGGCGCGGCCATCTGGCAGATCAACAAGGTTATCGGCAGCCCCTTCAAATCCATCCTGAAGCTGGCCCTGCTCGAAGAGTACCTCTTTGCCGCGGGCCATGAGGACCTGCTATGCCACGAGCTGAAGGAACGGCTGCTGGCCCGGGAAGAGGCGGCGGCGCTGCTGGACCCATACATGCTCATGTTCGAGCGCGCCAGCGGCTTCCTCGAACGCCAGGACCGCCGGGAGGACCTGGACCTGCTGCGCCGCGCCCTGTATCTCAAGACCGGCGTCAAAATCCAACTGTCCGACTACCGGCGGACCGACCACCCGCGCCAGAAACAGGTCATGGTCAACTATGTGCGGCGGTGGGGCTGGAACCACCGCCGGGTGGAGGAACTGAACAACTACGAGCAGTGGACTTTCCAGGCGGTCAGGGACTTCAACGACGAGGTCAACCGGTACCTCATGAAAACGTACCGCCAGATTTCGGCGGTGCAAAAGAGCAGGGAGGAGAAGGTCGACCCCAACATCAGCGCCCGGGACCTGACCGTGCTCGGCAGGAAGCTTTACGTGCTCTATGCCCGCCGGCCCAACAAGGCGGACCTTTTGCTCAGCGTGGTGGACGAACCGCCGGCCTTGCGCGGGGTCACGTTCCAGCTGCGCCTCAACGAGGATGGACTCAAGCAGTGGGAGGCCTACCGCGGGATGCACTCGCGGGAGGCGGTCGGGGAGGGGGAAGCCGCCTCGGCCCAGCTCAAGCGCTCCTATTTCCTGACCGAGATCCTCCTCTGGCTGGTGCACAACCGCATCTACGGCCCGGCCACGGCCGTCAACCTCAACCAGGGCCTGGACAACCTCTCCCACCACGTGACGCTGCCGGCCGTGGAAGACCTGCTCAAGGCCCTGGAAAACTTCTTTCCGCCGCTTCGTCTCCAGGAGTTGGACGAGGCCACGCTGCTCAAATCGCCGAAGGTCACGCGGCTCTTCCTGGCCATCAACGTAGAGGCGCCGGATTGGAGCACGGAGGTGCTGGACTCCTCGATCTGTTACGCCAACAGTTGGGGGGAGCTGTTCTTCCGTGGTTTTCATTCCGACCGGGGGGTGCACCAGGCGCGGCGCTTCGTCCGCGAGCATTACGCCTATGACCTGCTCGGCGTCCGGTCCAATTTCGCCGTTTATCTGCCCAAGCGCACGGCCGCCCACCTCATGACGGAGAGGCTGAACAAGTTCTTCGGCTTCAAGGTCCGGTGATTTTGGCAGGGCCTTCCGTCCCGGAAGTGACGGCCTGCTTGACCTCCCAGACCCTCTCCCAGGAAAAATCCGGCCCCCGGCAGGGATAAAGGCTATTGTTCTGGAAGAGAGGCTCGCCCTCGAGATCGAAAGGCGAACCCTCCCGAGCCTCGCCCCACAAGCCGGTGCCGGGCAGGGGGGAGTACTCGGCCAAATACGGGCGGGCCCCGAGCCGCTCCACCGTCTCGGCCGCGGCCAGGACCTCGCCAAGCCCCTGGCCGGGCAAGCCGTGAAGCAGATAGACGCCGATCTCCTCCCGGCCGAAGCCGGCCCGTCGCAGATGGCCCACAGCCGCCTCGATCTGACCGGCCCGAACCTTTTTCCCCCACGCCTCCTGCCGACCCCAATCCATCGTCTCCAGGCCGAGACGCACCGTCTGAAAACCGGCCCGGCGCATGAGCCGGGCCAGCTCGTCCGTGATCCGGGCGACGTGCAGCCCGTTGGGGGCGTGAAACCTCGCCTGGAACCCTTGGGCCAGCACTCCCTCCAGGAGCGGCGCCAGGTGCGTTTCGGCGTTCACCAGGAGCGCGTCGTCATAGAAGACGAAGTCCCTGAGACCCAGCCGCTCGCAGCGGTCCTCGATCTCGGCCAGCACCTCTTCAGGGGGGCGCTGGACGAATCCGGGGAAGAGCAGGTTCGAGGCGCAGTAGGGGCAGTGCAGGGGGCAGCCGCGGGAGGTCAGAAGCGGGGCGTAGGCTGGCCGAGGGTACAGATCGAGGGCAGGCCAGAGCGAGGTCCAGGAGGAGCCGCCGGGTTCGGCCCGGCCAACGGGGCGGCCTTCGAGAGCCTCCAGCACGATCCCGGCCGATTCGACCGGGCCAGCCAGCACCACGTCCGCGCCGGCATGGGACTCGGCGTGATCCGGGCAGAGAGTGGCGTACACCCCGCCCAGCAGGATGGGCACGCCGGGCCAGGTCCGCCTCGCCAGCCGCACGGCCTCCACCACCCCAGGGTACCAGTAGGTCATCATCGAGGTCACCAGGATGCCGTCCGGTGGGGGCCCCTGGGCCAGGTCCTGGAGAAAGACCGGCTCGGGCAGGCCATAGCGGGCGAAACGGCGGGGCACCCCGCGAAGGGCCTCGGGCGTGGGCACGGGCTGGCGGCGCCAGTGGCCGGTGCCCGGAAGACGGGCCTCGCCGCCTCGTCCCGGCCGGGCATCTATCCGGCCCCGGTCCAGGCAGTCCACCAGCTTAACCTCGCACCCGGCCTGCTTCAGCGCGGCCGCGAGGTACAAGAGCCCCAGCGGCCGGGCCCAGAAATCAAAGGCGGCGAAATCGTAAATCCACGGATTGACCAGCAGAAGGCGCGGCCCCATGGCGGCTTATTCCATTTCTATACACAACGTCATAAAACGAGGCGCATACAGAGCGTCAGAACAAAAAAGACCAAGGCTTGGGCGAAGGCGAGGAATGAGGCGTACTTTTTAGTACGTTAGTACGCCGCAGTAGCGAGCCGAAGAGCAAGACAGGGTTGCGAAGTTATGGCGCTCTGTTTACTCCGCGTCGCTCTCCATGCGGGCCAGGTCCTCGAACCGCATATCCAGGCCGATGATGCCCACGATCTCTTCCTCCTGATCGCGGATCGGTCCGGAGACAGTAATGCACAAGGCGCCGGTGTAGCGGGAGGTGTAGAAGTCGGTCACGTGAATCCGGCCGTCCTTCATCGGTTCGATGAACCAGATGCGGTCCGATAGGTTGAACCCGACCCCCTGGCCCTGGGCGTCAAACTTGGCCCGCTCGGTCACGTGGGTGATGTTGCGGGTGATCTGGATGCCGTGGGCGTCGATGACGTACATGTACTGGATGAAGGGGTTGGCCTCGAGCAGGGCCTGCATGGCCGGTTCCTGGATGTCCGGGTCCATGCTCCGGACCTCGGGCGTCTCGATGAAATCCTCGAGAAGCTTGAAGGCGAGCTGCCGGGCCCGCTCCTTGAGCCGGTCGAACTCGGAGCGGAAGTACTCCGGCAGGTAGCGCCGGGCCAGCCGCTCCATCTCCCGGCTCGAGATCGAGGTCACCCGGCCCTCGTCGTACTGCCGCTGGATGGCGCGCACGACCTTGGTGATGCCCGGATGACGCTTGTCGATCGGCTCCGCACCCTCCTCGGCCAGTCGCTGGTTGATCCAGTACGTCACCCCGGCCGCCCCGGACTTGTCCGTGATGATGATGCTCGGTGGACGGTTCAGGATCAGAGATGTGTCGAAAATGTTATAAATCTCCTCGTTCTTGAGCATCCCGTCCAGGTGCACCCCGGCCGCAGTGGCGTTGAACTCCGACCCTACGAACGGATAATTGGACGGGATGTGGTAGCCGATCTCTTTTTCAAAATAACGGGCCATGTCCGTGATGGCCTGCGTCTCCATGCCGTTCGTCATGCCGCGCAGGCTGATGTACTCCATGATCAAGGCCTCGACGGGCGTGTTGCCGGTCCGTTCGCCGAAGCCGAGCAGGGTCCCGTTGGCCGTGGACACGCCGTACAGCCAGGCCGTCGAGGCATTGACCAGGGCCTTGTGAAAATCATTGTGGCCGTGCCATTCCAGGTCCTCCCCGGAAAAACCCGCGTCCTCGATGATGGCCCGCACCAGCTTGGGCACGGACCGCGGCAGCGAGGCCATGGGATAGGTCACGCCCAGACCCAGCGTGTCGCACAGCCGCGCCTTGACCTTGATGCCGTACTTCTCGGACAGCTCCCGCAGCTCGATGGCAAAGGGCACGACAAAGCCGTAAATGTCGGCCCGGGTCAGGTCCTCGAAGTGGCAGCGGGGCACGATGCCCAGTTCCATGGCCTCCCGCGCGATGGCCAGGTATTTTTCCAGCGCCTGCTGGCGGGTCAGGCCGAGCTTGAGGTAGATGTGATAGTCCGAGACCGAGGTCAGGATGCCGGTCTCGGCCAGCCCCATCTCCTTGACCAGCTTCAGGTCTTCGGGCACGGCCCGGATCCAGGCCGTCACGGCCGGGAACTCGTGGCCCCGCTCCAGGCATTTCTCCACGGCCTCCCGGTCCCGCTGGCTGTACAGGAAAAACTCGGAGTGCCGGATGACCCCCCGCGGCCCGCTCATGCGGTGGAGCAGGTCGAAGATGCTCACGATCTGTTCCACGGTGTAGGGTGAACGGGCCTGCTGCCCGTCCCGGAAGGTCGTATCCGAGATGTACCAGTTCTTGGCCGGGTCGGGCATGACCAGCTTGTGGTCGAAGTCGATGCGGGAGACCTCGGAGTAGGGGAAGACGTCGCGCTGGAGGTTGGGGTCCGGGGTTTCGACGACCTTGTATCTCCAGAAGGGGGTGTGCTCGTGGTCGAGCAGGCGGCGGTCCTTGTTCCATCGGGCCATGGGTCCTCCTCCTGACAACGCCCGGAGGCAGGAGCGCCTCGAGGCGGTTCTAGGTCCCTATATTGTACCCGGGTCCCGGCATCGCGCAAGGCGGGCGTGGCCGCGACGCATGAACGCATGGCCGACAAGCGGCCATGGCACCCAGCGATCCGGGCCCGGGGCTAGGAAGTAGGTTGGGTTGAGCGAAGCGAAACCCAACGTTCTTTTAGCCGGCTGAAAAAAAAGCGCACCGAAGCAGTGGCCGTCTCGCGTAGGGGCGGGTTTCAAACCCGCCCGGCGTGGCTCCCAAAATTGTTGGGTTTCGCTTCGCTCAACCCACCCTACAGTTCTGAAAGCGGACGGCGGCGGGCCCGGGCTAAACCTCTTTTTTGCTCTTGGCTTCCACGCGGAGACCGAGTTCGAGAAGCTGCTGGCGGCCGGCCTGGGTGGGGGCGCCGGTCATCAGGCAGGTGGCCTTCTGGGTCTTGGGAAAGGCGATCACGTCGCGGATCGAGGTGTGTCCGGCGAGAAGCATGACCAGCCGGTCGAAACCGAAGGCCAGGCCGCCATGGGGCGGGGCGCCATAGGAAAGGGCCTCCACGAGAAACCCGAACTTCTCCTGGGCCTCCTCCGGGTCCATGCCCAGCGCGGCGAAGATGCGTTTCTGGACGTCCGGGCGATGGTTCCGGATGCTGCCGCCGCCGATCTCGTGGCCGTTCAGAACCAGGTCGTAGGCCCGGGCGCGAACCTGTTCCGGCGCGGACTCGAGCCGGTCCAGGTCGGTCTCCTTGGGCGCGGTGAAGGGATGGTGCATGGCCTGGTAGCGCTTCTCCTCGAGGCTGTACTCGAACATGGGGAAATCGGTCACCCAGACCAGGCACTGGGTCTCGGGGTCGGCGAGGGAAAGGTCCTGGCCGAGCTTGACCCGAAGCTGGCCCAGGACCTCATTGGCCACCTTGGCCTGATCGGCCGAGAAGAAAAGCACGTCCCCGGCCCGGGCGTCCAAAATCTCGGCCAGGGCGGCCTTCTCGCCCTCGGTGAAGAACTTGGCGATGGGCGATTGCCAGCCGTCCGGGTTGACCTTGACCCAGGCCAGGCCCTTGGCGCCGTATACCTTCACGTACTCGGTCAGGTCGTCCAGTTCCTTGCGGGAGAGGCGGCTCTGTCCCCTGGCGTTCAGGGCCTTGACCAGCCCGCCCTCGGCCGCCGCCTGGGCAAAGAGCTTGAACCCGGACCCGGCCGCGACGGCGGTCACGTCCCTCAGCTCGAGCCCGTAGCGGAGGTCCGGCTTGTCCAGGCCGTACCGGTCCAAGGCCTGCGCATAGGTCAGACGCGGGAAGGGCGCCTGGATCCGCCGGCCGAGCAGGTCTTCGTAGAGCCGCTCCATGAGCCGCTCCATGAGACCGATGATGTCGTCCTCGCGCACAAAGGACATCTCGAGGTCGATCTGGGTGAACTCGGGTTGGCGGTCGGCCCTGAGGTCCTCGTCCCTGAAGCACTTCACGATCTGGAAGTAGCGGTCGAAGCCGGCCACCATGAGAATCTGCTTAAAGAGCTGCGGGGACTGGGGCAGGGCGTAGAACTGGCCCTGGTTAAGCCTCGAGGGGACGAGGAAATCGCGGGCGCCCTCGGGCGTGGCCTTGGTCAGGAACGGCGTTTCAATCTCGATGAAGCCTTCGTCGGTGAAGAAGCGGCGCGTGGTCTGGTAGGCCTGGTGGCGCAGGATGAAGGTGCGCTGGACCCGCGGGCGTCTCAGGTCCAGGTAGCGGTACCTCAGCCGGACCGCCTCGGAGACCTCGAGCTCGTCCTCGATCACGAAGGGCGGGGTTTCGGAGGTGTTCAGGACGCGCAGGCGGTGGATAAAAACCTCGATGCGGCCGGTGGCCAGTTTTTCGTTGACCATGTCGTCGGGCCTGGGGCGGACGCGGCCTTTCACGGCCAGCACGTACTCGTTGCGGACCGCGTGGGAGCGCTGGTGGGTCTCGGGGTCTTCCTGGGGGTTGAAGACGGTCTGGATCACGCCGGACCGGTCGCGCAGGTCGATGAAGACCAGCCCGCCGTGGTCCCGCCGCTTCTGGGCCCAGCCCATGAGGACCACTTCCTGACCGACGTGGTCCTCGGTCAGCTCCCCGCAATAGTGCGTCCGCGAAAGGTCGGCCATGGATTCGATCAAACCGGTTCTCCTCTTCTGATGCGTTCGGCCAGCTCCGCGGCTTCGAGATTGAGCGGCAGGTCCGCCTGGCCGCCCGTGGCCATGTCCTTGAGGGTCCCCTGCCCCCGGGCCAGCTCCTCGGGCCCCAGAATGAGCACCCGCCGGGCCTTGAGCTTTCCGGCCCGTCGAAGCTGGCCCTTGAGGCTCGAGGGGGCGTAGTCCATCTCGGTCCGGAGGCCTGCGCGCCTGAGGGACTGCACCAGATCGAAGGCGCGCGCCTGGGCCGCCTGGTCGAGCACGGCCACGAACAACTCCGGCCCCGGGGCCTCCAGGCCCCCCTGCTCGGCCAGCAGCATGACCAGCCGCTCGAGGCCCACGGCCCAGCCCACGGCCGGGATGTCCGGCCCGCCCAGAGTTTGAACCAGGGCGTCGTAGCGGCCGCCGCCGCCCACCGCGTTCTGGCCGCCCAGGCTCAGCGCCTGGGCTTCGAAGACGGTGCGGGTGTAGTAGTCCAGGCCGCGCACCAGGTTGGGATCGACGACCACCTTCAGCCCGCCGACAGCCTCGCGGACCGCGTCGAAATGGGCCTGACAGGCCGGGCAGAGGGAGTCCAATGTCCGCGGCGCGCCGGCCACGGCCGCGATGCAGTCGGGCACCTTGCAATCCAGGACCCTGAGCGGGTTCGTCTCGGCCCGGCGCTGGCAGTCGGCGCAGAGGGCGCCGAGCCGGTCTTTAAGAAAGGCTGCCAGCCTCTCCCGGTAAACGGGCCGGCAAACCGGGCAGCCGAGGCTGTTGAGATGAATCTCCACGCCGGTCAGGCCCGCCGAGCCTAAAAAATGATCGAGCAGCACGATCAGCTCGGCGTCGATGAGGGGCTCGGCCACGTTGAAGACCTCGACGTTGAGCTGGTGGAATTGCCGTTGCCTGCCCTTCTGCGGCCGCTCGTAGCGGAACATGGGGCCGATGAGGTAGAACTTGAGCGGGCGTCCGTCCGCGGCCAGGTTGTGCTCGATCAAGGCCCGCACCACGCCGGCCGTGGCCTCGGGCCGAAGCGTGAGCGATTCGCCGTGACGGTCCGGAAAGGAGAACATCTCCTTTTCCACGATGTCGGTTTCCTGGCCGATGGACCGGGCGAACAGCTCGGTGCGCTCCACCACGGGCATGCGCACCTCCTGGTACCCGAACCGGTCCAGCACCTCTCTGGCCGCGGCCTCGACCTTCCGCCACCACACGGCCTCGGCGGGCAGGATGTCCTTGAATCCTCTGACGGCCTTGATGCCCATGCCCTTAATCGCTCCGATTCCAAACAGGGCCGTTTCAGCCCCGGATGAAACTTTTTAATTAATAGGTCCGCACGGATTTGTCAATGAGAATCAAGGGAAAGCACGGGCCTGGAGATCGGAAATCCCATTGCCTAGGCGTAGGGACGGGCGCCATGGCTGTTGGTCGGCCATACCTATTTGCCCACGAACGGCCCCATCACTTCCATTCGGGGGGACAATATGCATCTGCTATTGCTAAATGAATCAGGCTATTGAAAAGCCAAAAATAGGATAATGATTGTTGAATCACATAGTCAAATTACTCTCGCAATAGCGCATTAGCCATTCCATAATCCGCCAACTGCAGTAGTGGCTTTACAAAGGGACCACCAATAACCTCAAATATGGGATAATTTGGAGCATCGAGTACTTTCCCTATCCGTTTCCCGAATCTTTCAAGTTCGCTCCCACGTTCTTTCATGAATGCAGAGCGATATTCCTCCAAACGATTCAATGGATCAAGATAATCGCCAAGACCAAACGTTGGCTTCGGATCAATCGACACAAGCGTTATTTCGTGCAGTTTGCTTATTCCGGTATTATTGCAAAGTTCAATAAGCGCTGTTGCTATCGCGCCGTCAAATAGTTTAATAAGCCCCTGGTCTGGTCTTTTGGCAAACCACCTTTTCTCTATAAGGTACTTTGATGATAACAAACTTGCATAAAAAATAGATAGACAAAGACACTCGAAGCGTAATCTGAGAAGCGTTTCGTTTGTGATAGGAATTTCCGATATATCGAGTCTTCTAGCCTCATCCCCACGACAAAATTTAATGTATATTTCTATAATAGACTTGACAATGTTTTGATCCTGTAGCAAATGATCAATGCCTAAGAGAACATCGACAGCTATACGATCTAATTCCTGTAGCGTAGGCATTGGTATATATTCTCCTCTCTTTTAATTAGCTTAACGTTCAGCTTAATCGGCTAGCAAATCCGGTACGCTCCTTTACCAGCCGGAGTTGAGGTCTCGACTAGAAGCACCTTGGATCGTCCTCAAGAGCGAGAGGATCAAGTTTGTTTTCCTCAAAGTAGCGCCCGAGTTTATTGAGTGAAGTTACGCACAGCCGCTTAAATAGCGCAATAGGATAAAGTAGGTATAGTACCGATTTCCCCGCATAGGTGTGGTAGCAAGCTTCGTCATTATCTTTGCCCAAATTTTCCGAAGCCCTGCCTGGGCGCCTTGCTTGATGTACTAAGTTGTTGCGGTATCTATACATTATGGAATAATGCTGGCAATCACGTATAGCTTTTTTCTCAGCTTCAGTCGATGCTAACTTTAAAAGAGGCTCTATGCTTTCATCAATTTTGGCGGCTGAAATGGTGTCTCCGAAATCATACCCAAGGCATAGTTTCTCATTTATATACCTAACGAGCTTTCCATCTGTTTTCACATTCAGAAGCTTCTCATTTAAGAACGAGAGACTAATCATACTTCCGACTTCCCAGGCAGCATCTTGCTGCAAAAAATCAATAAAACGCTTCCTATTATTCCTTGATGGTTTTCCAAAGGCATCCTTGCTAAACCGAAGGCTAGCGAAACAATCAAGAAATGACACATATGCAATTTTCTTATAAAGAGTGACATTTTCTCGATCTGTTATGCCGACCATTTCGTTGGGTAGGCAACCGAGAGCGTCTACAACTTCTATCTGGCGTCTAAAAAACTCCCTAAAAGTTTCAGCATCCATATCTATCTGGCCACAGCAGCCATACCTTCCTTCGTTTTATGGACTAAAAGTCCCTGGATCATGTGAAGGTCATCGCTCGCCTTTAGCGGACGGGCGGCAATGTTGGAAACTCAACCATACTTGCATTTAGCTTGAATTCCGCCATTTTCAAGGATACTGATGATATCCTCATAATTCCGGTGCGTCCTAACAGGGCCGCCCGCTGGCCATGATTTTAGTTTGAGTCTTTGGGTAAGGTGAATCGGCCCCGGTTCTTTGGACACAAGATTAGCATCAGGCGGCCATCCTCGTCAAAGAGGTTTGCCGGTATTCAAGAGGGCTCAAATAGCCCAGCCTTTCAAGTCGC
>Ga0315282_10010533_pt1 | contig 14479 bp, 10 predicted proteins | sample YL17G07_20_MG_FD_203693 | JGI IMG/M metagenome (GOLD analysis project Ga0315282, IMG submission 203693) | Sediment microbial communities from Yellowstone Lake, YNP, Wyoming, USA - YL17G07_20 | ecosystem: Environmental > Aquatic > Freshwater > Lake > Sediment | place: USA: Wyoming | collected...
CCGGCCCGCCGCGCCCCATTGAGGCGCCCGCGGCCAAGCCGGTACCGGGGCCGCATCCAGACATCTACTACATCATTCTCGATCGCTACGCGGGGAACGATGCGCTGAAGGAGTTCTACGGCTACGACAACCGCGACTTCCTGACCTTCTTGCGAGATCGGGGCTTCTACGTGGTGGACCACGCCCAGTCCAACTACCCCTATACCACTGCCTCTCTCGCCTGCTCGCTCAATATGTCCTACGTAGACGAGACGACGCCCGAGGGAAGGGAACCGGCCACGACCTGGGAGCGCCTTCACGACCACGCCGTCCAGCGCTTCCTGAGAAACTGCGGATACCGCTGCTACCACATGGGCTCATGGTGGGGATTCTCGCGGGTCAACGAGTACGCTGACGTGAACCTGATCAGCGGCGGGTTCCTGGCGACCGAGTTCGGCTACCTGGTCGCCGAGACGACGCTCGCGCGACCGGTGCTCGGGGCGTTCCAGTTGCAGGACGATGTCCACCGGAGCCGCCGGAACGCGCTCTACCAGTTCGCGCAACTGGAGACCATCGCCCGTCGGCCCGGCCCCAAGTTTGTGTTCACGCACCTGATCGTCCCGCATGATCCCTACGTATTCGACGCTGCTGGGCGCCTGCCGAGCGCGCGAGAGGCGGCGGACGAAAAGCGAGCCTACCTCCAGCAGCTCCAGTACGCGAACCGGCGGCTGGAGGCAATCGTGGACCGGATTCTGGCGGACTCGCAGACACCGCCCGTCATCGTGCTGCAGGGGGATCACGGCCCCGTTCTGAGTTCCTCAGGGGGCGACCCCGAGGACGCCTGGCGCCAGGGGAGCGCAGAGGATGACAAACTCGTCATCAGCATCCTCAACGCCTACTACTTGCCCGGGGGGAAGGCGAGTGCGCTGTACCCCACGATCACACCGGTGAACACCTTCCGCGTGATCTTTCGCGAGTACTTCGGCGCGGACTGCGCGCTGCTTCCGGACCGACCGTGGCGCCGGGATCCGAAGGCGGCGCGTCCGGAGGTGAGCCGGCCGTGATGGCGACGGAGGGGGACGTCCTGAGGCCGCGGGAGGCATGGGGAGGAGAGGACTTGGCTCGATTGACAGGCTCGGCGCCGGGCTATAGAATGACAATGGCGGAGACCCAAATGGTAGTGCGAACAACGCTCAGGCTGGTCCTACTTCTCGGCATGGTGTCCCTTGTCTTCCCGTCCCGCGCGCACGCCTACATTGACCCTGGAACCGGCACCTATGTGCTGCAGATGGCCATTGCGGGAATGCTGGCCACGGCCTACGTCGTCAAGATCTACTGGCGCAAGATCGTGCGCGTGATCCTCAGTCCCTTCCGGAAGGGGGGCGAAGACGAGGCCGATGGCAACTGAGGCACGCCTCCCCGGTTCGTTTCGCGACCCTAGCGGCTTCCTCTTCACTCGTTCCGGCATCCTCTATCGGCAGGTGAACCGCGTTTACCAGGCGCACTACGACCTTCTCCTGTCCTCCGGGCTGTATGACCGGCTGGTCACGGAGGGGTCGCTGATTCCCCACCGAGAGGCCGAGGTGGCGTCGGCGCAACCGGAAGTGGCCTACAAGGTACTCCAGCCGGAGCCCGTGCGGTTCATCTCTTATCCCTACGAGTGGTGCTTCGGGCAGTACAAGGCCGCGGCCCTCGCCACCCTCAAGCTGCAGCGGCGGGCCTTGGAGCACGGAATGTGCTTGAAGGACGCAAGCGCGTACAACATCCAGTTTCACCATGGGCGCCCGATGCTGATAGACACCCTGTCGTTCGAGCCGTACCGGGAGGGGGAGCCGTGGGTGGCCTACCGGCAGTTCTGCCAGCACTTCCTCGCGCCGCTGGCCTTGATGGCACGGGTTGACATTCGCTTGAGCCAACTGCTGCGGGTGTACGTGGACGGGGTGCCGCTGGACCTCGCCAGCGCGCTGCTTCCGTGGCGGACGCGTCTGTCGCCCTCACTCCAGCTTCACCTCCACTCGCACGCGCGGGCGCAGGCGCGGTATGCGCAGGAGCAGGCAAAGCCAAAGGGGGCGCGGGTGTCGCGCCTCGCGCTTCTCGGGCTGATAGACAGCCTCCAGTCCAGCGTGCGGGGAATGCGGTGGTCGGCGGGAGGAACCGAGTGGGCGGACTACTACGCGGAGACCAGCTACACGGCGGCGGGTGCGGAGGCGAAATCGAAACTGGTGGGGGAGTACCTGGAGCGGGCTGCCCCCCGCACGGTGTGGGACCTGGGCGCGAACACCGGGAAGTACAGCCGGCTCGCGCCGTCCGGCGCGTTCACGGTCGCGTTCGACGTGGACCCCGCGGCGGTAGAACGCAACTATCGGGAGATGGTGAAGGCGAAGGAGGTGGGCCTGCTGCCCCTCGTGCTGGACCTCACCAACCCCAGTGCGGGGATCGGGTGGGCGAATGCGGAGCGGAGTTCGCTGACGGAGCGCGGCCCGGCGGACGCCGCGCTCGCGCTGGCTTTGCTTCACCACCTGGCGATCTCGAACAACGTGCCCTTCGCGAAGATCGCCGCGTTCCTCCGACGCCTGTGCTCGTGGCTGGTCATCGAGTTCGTGCCGAAGGAAGACCCGCAGGCGCAGCGGCTGCTGGTGACGCGGGAAGACATCTTCAACGAGTACACGCGGGCGGCGTTCGAGCAGGAGTTCGGGCGGCACTTCAACGTGGTCGCGTCGTCGCCCATTCCCGACTCGGCGCGAGTGCTCTACCTGATGCAGGCGCGCGAACCTCAGTAGCGCGCCGTCCGCAGGCGCTGCTCCCGCGCTAGTCCGCGTGGGCGGCGCTCCCCAGCTCTTCCTCGTTGCCCGGCGGCAGGGACTTGCGCCGCGAGGCCTTCACCTGGCGCCAGGAGTAGATGAAAGCGGGGATGGCGATGACGACCATGAAGAGGCCGATCAGGATATAGCCCTCGTCCACATTGACGGGTAGGTGCTTTGTCCAGCCCCGCAGCAAGAGTCCGCCGAAGGCCATGAAGAGCAGCCCTCCGAAGAACAGCGTGCGGGCGGCCGTCTCGGAGCCGATGCGCGCGATCTCCTGCTCGGTGAGCGATCGCACCCACCGCAGCATCGCGCCGAAGAGGGAGCCGAGCACCAGCAGCACGAGCATCGTTCCCAGGCCGAAGAGCAGGCCGGGGAGGAAGCCCATCCAGGGGCTGGGCATCCGGGGTGCGGCGGTCACGTTGACGAAGATCATGAACCCCTCGAAGCCGTAGCCCGCGAGGAACCCGTGGACCAGGGTCCACTTGATGGGGACGGCCTTGCGCTCTCCGCCGATGGCGGCTTCGATCTCCGCTTCGGCACGTTGGTGGACGGGTCCGTGCCGGTGGAGGCGGTGAGTGAGCCGGGCGATGGCGGTACGGTGGAGGAGGATGGCGCCGGCCGCGGACATGGCCAGGCCGACGGCGATGTAGACGTAGGAGTTGATCTCCTCGTGCATCAGGAAGCCGGCGAGCGCGAAATAGGCGACCTGGGAGACCATGGCCCGCTGGATGGTGAAGGCGAGGGAGAAGTAGAAACCGGCGAGGAGGCCTTGGCGGCCGCTGGCGCCGCCCACCGCGTAGCTGAACGTGATGGGCCAGGTGTGCTCGTCAGGCAGCAAACCGTGCAGCATACCGTAGAGGAACGATTGGAGAAGGAGCACTACCCAGGCCATAGGTCCCCTTTTCGTTGCGCCGGCACACACACCCTACCCGCCGGAGGGGCGGTCTAGGGCATTCCACGTGACACCGTTGTCGCGCTGGGGCAACCGGTCAGGGGGTAAGGGCCATGACGCCATGACGCAATATGACGCAATTCCGGGGTTTTGCGAAACTCGTCCATGGGGTGGCCGGGGGCGTGACGGCATGTGACGGCATTTCGGGCTTCTTGGGAACTTCCCATCGGGGCGGAGGAGGGGCCGGAAATGCCGTCACGCCGGGCGTAGGAGGCTTTCCATAGCTTGCATTAGCGTCTTGCCGGGAATATACTTGTGGGCGGGGGACGACGGAGGCGAGACATGGCGGGTAGACAGAAGAGCCGTGAGCGGGCGCAGGTCTTTACGTACCGGGCGAGCGATGAGTCGGGGCGGGTGATCTCAGGGACGGCGGACGCCGGCTCGCGGGAGGAGGTGGTCCGCAAGCTGAAGGAGCGCGGCTACCATGTGGAGACAGTGGAGGGGGATCAGCGCACGCCGGCCGAGCGGGAGGCGGTGACGCGGGAGGCGGGGGCGGCGGAGACGGTGAAGGCGGTGACGCGCGCCATCACCGTCGCGCTGGAGGAAGCTCTGAAGGCGGAGGCCCGCGCCATCCGGGCGGAGGCGAAGCCGGGGCAGATGCAGATGCGCGTGCTCTTCCTCATCGGAGAGCAGTGGCACGAGGTGATGAGCATGCCGGCTTACGTGTGGCCGCCGTACCGCTCCCGCGTGGCGGAACTGGCGCAGGTGAAGCTGCGGTACGGGGTGACTCCGACGCCCGGGCGGCTGCGGCATCGGGCCGAGCAGGGGGAGGCGGAGTTCGCGGTCACGATCCGACGGAATCAGGTGCTGCTGGAGCGAACGTAGCGCGAGCGAGGCGGGTATCGCGCCGCTAGGCTGCGCGCAGCAGCGCCTTCACCTTCTCATCTCTGGCGAGGGTGACGGGGAGGGCGCCGTCGTCGTTCTTCAGACGGGGGTCGGCGCCGGCGGCGAGGAGCGTCTTCACGACACTGAGGTGGCCCTTCGCGGCTGCGTAGTGCAGGCCGGTCCAGCCCTTCGCGCACCTCGCGTTCACCTGGGCTCCCGCGCGCAGCAAGGTCTGCGCCCAGACGGTGTCGCCGTGCAGGCAGGCCCGGGCGAGCGGAGTCCAGTCCTCCCGGGAGCGTGCATTCACATCGGCGCCGTGCGCGATGAGGAGGCGGGCTACTTCGCGCGATTCCTCCTGCGCCCGGGCCTTGTCGTGCTGGCGCCGTTCGAAGGAGGTGGCCGCCTCGGCCCCGGCAAGAAGAGGCGTTTCTCCCTTGGCGTCCCGGGCCGAGACGTCAGCGCCTGCCGCCAGGAGCGCTCTAATGGCCCCGGCGTCGCCGGCGCAGGCGGCGTGATGCAACGGGGTCCGGCCGTCGGCGGCCGCGCCGTTCACCTCCGCCCCCGCGCGAAGCAAGAGCTTCACCGTGTCCGCGTTTCCGTAGAAGGTGGCCGCCAGGGCGAGGGGTGGAGTGGCCCACAAGGCCCTGTTCGGATCAAGTCCATAGCGCAAGAGGAGGCCGACCGCTCGCGGCCGGCGGAACATGAGGGCATGCAGGAACGCGGTGTCAGTGGGTCTCGCCCCGTGCTCGAGCAGCAGACGGGCGAGTCCCTCGCTCTGTGCCCCGGCACAGATGGCTGCACTCAGGGGGCTTTCGCCATGCGCCGCGCGCGCGTTCACATCCGCGCCGTGGTCAATGAGCAACGCGGCCACCCGGGCGTTGCCGGACGTCGCCGCGTAGTAGAGGGGGGTGGCGCCCGCCTCGTCCCTCCTGTTGACGTCCACGTGCCGCCGCAGCAACTTCTGCACCCGACGCAGGTCGCCCCGGTAGGCCGCGTCGTGCAGAGGCGGCAGCTTCACCGCGCCCGCCTGCCAGCAGAAGTGGAGCGCGATCGCGGTTGTCGCGCAGAACGAGAGGACGGCGGTTCGCTGTCGCCACACGCGGCCGGCCGGCCGGTGGGGGAGGGGCGGCAACTCACCGAGACGCGGCAGAGACCGGCCCAGCCCGATGCGGACGTACGTGGCCAGCTCCCCGAAGCGGCACAGGGCCAGCAGTCCGCCGAGCATGGTGAGTAGGTCGGCCAGGTTGTAGACGTAGTTGGCGTCGCGCCCGAACTCGAGGAAGTCCACGACATATCTCAGGCGGAGGCGATCGAGCAGGATGCCGAGCAGCCCACCGACCATGAGCGCCAACCCAAGTTCCATGACGAGGGACATGCGATAGTGCGCCCGGCCGAGTCGCTGGTAGAGCACCGCGAGGAGCAGGACGAAGACGAGGGTGCTGAGGAGCAGGAAGGGGAAGGAGACGGCGAACCCGAGGGAATCGTTCTGGCAGTAGGCGAGGTGAAGCCACCCGCGGAGGAAGGAGTGGTCCTGGTACAGGGTATCCCCGCGCAGGCGGGCGAGGAGGAGCGCCTTCGACCCCTGATCCACGAGGGCCGCGCCGAGAACGACGGCGACCCAGCGGGCAAGCGAGCCAAAGCGCGCCGGGAAGAGCGCGAAGACGGCGATGAGGAGCAGCGAGGCCACCACCGCCTGCGTGTAGTCAGACAGGAACGACCAGGTCACCTTGTCCCCCGGAGATCAGCGGGCGCTCAGCACGTTCGCCTCGTAGTGTGCGATCGCGCGTATCCACTCCCCTCCGGGGGGGACCGCCTGCTGTACGCAGTACTTATTCCATACCGCTCCGAAGGGAAGGGCCTTCGCCTCTTCCAGGAGGGCCAGGCGGGCAAAGTTGTCCCCCGCCGCCTCCGCCGCCCGGAGGCGCTCCCCGGGCTCCAGCAGGGCGAGCAGCAGCGCCTTCAGCACGGCCCGCGCCCCAGTGACCCAGGCGCCGACCCGGTTGATGCTGGCGTCAAAGTAATCGGTGGCCAGGTGCACTCGGTCCAGGTAGTCGCCGCGCACCACGGCCTCCATGAGGGCCCGCAGTTCGTCTCCGAGCGTCGCCACGTGATCGCTGTCCCAGCGCACGCCGCGGCTGAGGTGGAGGAGGACTTCGGGGCAGAAGGCGAGGACGGAGGAGAGCTTGTCGGCCACCGACTCGGTGGGATGGAAGTGCCCGGTGTCGAGACAGACCATCAGCCCGTGGACCAGCGCGTAGGCAAGGTAGAACTCGTGCGAGCCAACGACGTAGGACTCGCTGCCGAGGCCGAACAGCTTGCTCTCCACCGCGTCGCGCAGCTGAGAGGGCGCGTAGTCCGCGGCGTAGATCTCGTCGAGGGACTGGCGCAGCAGCTCGCGGTAGCCGCGGGCGTCGAGAGGCACTTCTTTCGACCCATCGGGAATCCAGAGATTGTGGATGGAGGCCGCGCCTTGCTGCTGCCCCATGGCCGCGGCGATCCCGCGGCAGCGGGCGACGTGCTCGACCCAGAAGGCGCGCACCGCGGGGTCCTTGCTGCTGAGCGTGAATCCGGAGGCGGCCCTGGGGTGGGAGAAGCAGGTGGCGTTGAAGTCGAGCTTGAGGCCGCGGGCGCGGGCCCACTCGATCCAGCCCTGGTAGTGGGCGACTTCGATCTGGTCGCGGTCCGCGCGCTTCCCGCCGAACTCGCCGTAGATGGCGTGCAGATTTAGCCGGTGCTTGCCGGGGAGGAGGGAGTAGGTGAACTCCAGATCGGCGCGCAGCTCCTCGACGGTGCGGGCCCGGCCGGGGTAGTTTCCGGTGACCATGATGCCGCCGCCGGAGAGCGAGGTCTCCGGGGCCTCGAATCCGGCGACATCGTCGCCCTGCCAGCAGTGCAACGACAGACTCACGTGCTGCAATCGCGCCAGGGCCGCGTCGGTGTCCACGCCGTACTCGGCATACTGCTCCTTGGCGGCCGCGTAGGCGCTTTCGATGGTCGCTTCGTTCACGTGCTCCCTCCCACTCCCGCGCGCGATGTCACCTCACGGAATCGGTCATAAGCGCGATCCCAGTCCACGGTCGTGCGGGGTTCGTAGTGCTCCAGCGTGAAGCTGTCGGCCACCACCGCGCGCATGGCGGCCGCGGAGGCGAGTTCGCCGGAGGCCATGGCCTGCACGAGGAGGTTGCCGACGGCAGTGGCCTCGGCCGGGCCGGCGATCACTGGCAGGCCGGTGGCATCGGCGGCGAACTGGCAGAGCAGGCGGTTGCGGGCGCCGCCCCCGATGATGTGCAGGCGGTTGATAGGATGAGGACAGATCAGCCGCAGTTCTTCCAGGACCATGCGGTAGCGAAGGGCCAGGCTCTCCAGGATGGCGCGCACGAACTGCGGCGGCGTCCCGGGGGCGGGCTGCGCGGTGCCCCGACAGAAGCCCGCGATGGCCTGGGACATATCGGGCGGCGTGTTGAAGACGGGCGCGTCAGGGTAGACGAACGACCGGAAGGCGGGCGCGTCGGCCGCGGCGGCGAGCAGGTCGGCATACTCGTGGCCGGCGCCCCAGCCACGACGGCATTGCTCCAGCAGCCACATGCCGGCGATGTTCTTGAGGACGCGGAAGCCGCTGACGCCACCTTCGTTGGTGATGTTCAGCTCCAGCGCCTGGGGCGTCAGGACAGGCTGCTCGCTCTCCACGCCCATGAGCGACCAGGTGCCGGAGCTGATGTAGGCCCAGTCGTTCCCCGAGGCCGGCACGGCGGCCACGGCGGCGGCGGTGTCGTGGCTGGCGGTGGCGATCAGCTCGAGGTGGCCCTCCACCTCCTGGGCCACCGTCTCCCGCAGCGGGCCAATGCGCGTCCCGGGGGCGACGGGGGCCTGCATGATCTCCTGCGGAACCCTGAGCGGAGCGAACAGTTCCGGTTCCCAGGCGCGGGTGCGCGCGTTGAGCATCTGGGAAGTGGAGGCGATGGTGTATTCGGTATACTTGCGTCCGGTGAGAAAGTAGCCGAGCAGGTCGGGCATGAAGAGCAGATCGGCGGCGATGGCCAGCACGGGCGCGTTGTCTCTCACCAGAGAGTAGAGTTGATAGAGGGTGTTGAGGGAGAGGAACTGACAGCCGGTGAGTTCGTAGATGCGCGCGCGGGGCACGAGCTGCCAGACCGCCTCCATGGCGCCGGCGGTGCGCGCGTCGCGGTAGGCCACGGGGAGGCCGGCCAGCTCCCCGCTCCGGTCGAGGAGGCCGAAGTCCACCCCCCAGGTAGCAATGCCCATGCTCGCGGGCCGGTGTCCCGCGCGGGCAGAGGCGCGCAGGCCGGCCTTCACCTCCTCGAACAGCGAGACCACGTTCCAGCAGAGGCGTCCATTGAGATCCACCATCTCGTTGGGGAAGCGGTGCAGCTCCTCGGCGCGGAGGCGCCCGCCCTCGAGCGTGCCGAGGATCGCCCGTCCGCTGCTGGCGCCAAGATCGAAGGCGAGGTAGGTGCTCATGCTAGCGCACCATCACCTGGCCGCTGTCCACCACCAGCGTCTGGCCGGTGATCGTACGCGCGCGGTCGGAGCAGAGGAAGACCACGGCCTCGGCCACGTCGGCGCCGGTGATCTCCCGCTTCAGGGCGGTCAGGTTGACGTAGTAGGGGATCACCTCCTCCGGCGCGATGCCGTACTTCCTGGCACACACCTTGATGTACTCCGGGTTCCAGATCTTGGAGCCCTCGAACACGTTCCCCGGAGCGACGGAGTTGACGCGTATCCCGTGCGCGCCGAGCTCCAGGGCCCATCCCCGTGCGAGGTGTATCTCGCCGGCCTTGGTGGCGTTGTAGGGGGAGTTATCCCGACTCGCCTCCAGGCCGGACTTCGAGCTGAGGTTGACGATACTGCCGCCCATGTCCTGTGCGATCATGATTCGCGCCGCCTCCCGAGCCATGAGGAAGTAGCCGGTCAGGTTGATCTCCAGGGCCCGGCGCCACTGATCCACCGGCAGGTCCACCAGGGCATAGGGCGGGGCGATACCGGCCGCGTTCACAAGCAGGTCCAGTCCGCCCCAGTGGCTCAGCACGGTCTGGAAGGCCTGCGCTACCTGGGTTTCACTCGTGACATCCGCACGCAGCGGCCAGGCGGCACCGCCGTCTTGCGCGGCCAGGGCCGCGGCTTCCTCCGCGGCCGACAGGTCAACGTCGAGGAGGGCGACGGCGGCGCCGGCGCGCGCGAGGCCGAGAGCGATGCTCCGCCCCAGCCCACTGCCCGCGCCAGTGACGACGGCGATGCGTCCGGCCAGCTCCCCGCGTCCCTCCAGACCGACAACCTGGCGGCGGAAGCTCTCTCCCTCCCAGTGGGCGATGGCGGTGCGCTGGCTCGCGGTGAGGGGCTTCGCTCCGCCGAAGGCCGCGGCCGCGGCCCGCACCTGAAGCGAAGCCGAAATGATGTCCCGGGTGGAGGCGAGCGTGGCATCCGGGCCGGCGATGAAGAGACCGACGCCGGGCGCGAGGAAGGCTGCCGCGGGCTTGTCGCCGCGCGCCTGCTGCTGTTTCAAGCGGCGGCCGACGGCGGCCGCGTCGGGGCGTTCGACCCAGAGGGGCGCGCCACCGTAGACCATCTCCTCCGGCGTCAGCGCGGGTGAGGCTGCGAGCTGCCTCGCGTCACGTCGCGCGAGGAAGGTCCCGATCCGGTCGTCCAGGAAGTGGCGCACGGGCGAGTAGCGCCCGACGGCGTCGTGGAGTGCTTTGCGAATGGCGAAGGCGAAGGTGCGCACCTGCTCGCGAGATGGTTCCCGAAGGCGCGCCGGGCGCGTGCGGGGCAAGGCCTGCGTACAGATCGCGATGGCGCGATGCGTGGCCGCGAGCGCGGTCGCGGGGGACTCGGCGCTGATGAACAGGCCGTGCTTCTCGAGGAAGAGGAGGGTGGGCCGCGCGCCGTGCTCGTCCACGTACCGCTTCACCAGGCGCCTCACCGCGGCGGCGAGGGTGTAGCCGGGATGGACATACGGGACCCACAGCCACGGCAGGCCCGCGCCGGCGAGCAGGGCCTCGAGGTGCGCCCGGCCCTCCTTGGCGCAGACGTAGGCGCCGACGGCGATCGGGTGCAGATGCACCACGCAGCGACCGAGCAGCGCGTGCAGGTGGGACTCCACCGAGGGCCGGGCCTTGGGGTCCTGTCCATCGTCGCAGCACCCGGCCAACTGGCTTGTGATCAGCGCGTCCCGCTGCGTCTCGTCGAGAGAGGCGACCACCGGGTCGTCGAGCATCGCAAGCGCCGGGCCCAGCCGGAGCCGGCGCCAGCCGCGCGCGGCGGACATGTCCTTGAGCGCGGTGCCGCTGGCCTTCACGTACAGGAACTCGCGGTCGGCAGTCTTCACGGAGGTGTTGCCCCCGCCGCCCTGCACGAGCGCGAGATCGGCCCCGACCTCGCGGGAGATGCGAATCAGATCGGCGAGCGCCCGGTCCATAGGCTATCCCTTTGCCTCCAACAGCGCGCGTTCCAGCTCCCCGTTCCAGCGCAGACCGTAGGGCAGCGGCGCGCGTTTCGGCAGCGCCGCGGCGAGTTCCGGGAGGGGAGTGAGCCCCAGCCCGCGGCAGGAGGGGTAGATGACGATCTTGCCCGGGAGGCGATTCGCCTCCACCGCGCGAATCCCCTCGATTGCCCCCTCCAGTCCTGCGACTGCGGCGACCGAAAGGTCGGTATCCAGCAGGCCGGCCTGCAGGCGGGAAAGGACCGCGCGCATGTCATCCACGGTCGAGCCGCTCGTGCCCACGAGATACAGGTGCTTCTCGACATAGGCGTTCAGGTCCAGTTCTGCGGTCACGGCCGTGGGGATGCCGGCGAAGATGTTGATGATGGCGCCCGGCGTCGCCGTGTCCACCGCCTGCGCCACCAGCCTCGGCACCGGCGCCATTACCGCGAGGTAGCTGAAGCCTTCGGTCACCGCCTCCCGCGCGGGGTTGTAGGTGTGGAAGCAGGTGCCACTCTTCGCAGCGGCCTTGGAGGCGAGCACGCGCAGATGTTCGAGCCGCGCATCGTCCAGATCGGCGGCGTAGACGCTCAGGTCCCGGCGGCCCAGAGCGAGCGCGCGTAGGACGTGCATCACGCCCATGGGGCCGCCGGCGCCGATGACGTTGACGCGGTCGCCGTCGCGCAGCTCGGACGTGGCCGGGAGATAGGCGAGTGAGTCCGCGGGCTCATCGCCGGTCGTGCCAATGACGCGCAGCGCGTGGTAGTGGGCGCGCCCGACAGGTGTCGCCACGGGCCGCGCGAACCGGCGTCCGCAGAGCACGAGGTTGAGCAGCCCGTGGGGCGCGAGCTTGGCGAACAGCCGCTCGACGGTCTCGGCCCGTGCGCCGAAGTAGACGACGTCGTCGAAGTGCGCCTCCGGCAGGCTCTCCAGGTTTTCGGCCTTCGCCCAGGCAATACTCGTGGGCGCGGCGCTCTCGTGCACCAGATGGTCGAGCGCGTCCCGCGGCTGGGGAATGTCCGCCACGGCCAGCAGGCGGCCGCCGGCCTTCACTCCCTGGCGCTGGCGGTCGGCGTAGGCGTCCTCCACGCAGGCCCACGGCTCGACGAGTGCGACGGAGGAGGCGGAGAGCGTGTCGGGCACGGGGAGGAGCATGGACTCGCCGTCAGGGGCGACGATCACCCGCTCATCCATGAGGACGTATTCCTGAAGGGCGCCCTCGAAGTTGTAGCCGAAAGCGGAGTTCGCGCCGCGTGTGGGCAGCCACCGATAGTCCGTCTGCACCAGGTACCGTTCCCCCGGCTTCCAGCGGGTGATTCCACTCCCCACGGCGGCGACGCGCACGACAGTCTCGTGCCCGGGAACGGTGGGCCGCGCCCCGGGCACGTAGCTCGGAATCTCGGCCAGGGCGGCGGGGTCAATCCCGGCGATGACCTCCGACTTGCGCGGGTGGTCGGAGAACTGCTTGATGAGCTTGAGGTCGGAGAAGCACAGCCCGACGGCTTCCACCTGGCACACGACCTGGTGCGGCCCCGGCCGAGGGACCACCGCCGAGCCGTTCAGGAGGAGTTCGTCTCGGCCTACCAACTGCACGGCTCGTTGTATGTGGGGAAGAGGCCGTTGCATGGATCACTCGATCATCGCGAGGAGGGCCTCGGGAGAGACGTCCGGTGGGGTCTCGTCCAGCAGGGCTTGCTGTGCAGGCTGGACTCGCCGGCCGACGGTGCTGTAGAACGCGTTCCGCGCGGCGCGCTCCGGGAAGTGCGCCGCGGCCCACTCGCTGGTGTAGCCCAGCCCGCAGGCGCGCGCGAGCACGGAGTGCGCGTAGATGGCGTAGGCCGATTCCAGGAAGACCGGTGCGAGGGGCGCAAGCTCGGGGGAGCCAAAGTCGTCCACGAGCTTCTGGCCCGGGCGGTTCATCTCGGTGCCAACGACGAGCAGGAGGTCGAGGCCACGCGCGACCTCCACCACGTGATACAGGTTCGCGAGCTTCTGCTCTCCCGCGCCCGTGCCGTAGTTGCGATCGGGGATGACGTTGAGGGCGGCGACGCCAGTGCGCATCGCCACCGCGAGCACCTCTTCGATCCTCTGCTCGCCCTCGGAGGTGCCGTCGAGCCAGGTGTGGGTGGGGATGCCGCCGGCTTCGAGGATGAACCGATTCGTTTCCGCGAGTCTGGGGAACGAGCCGCGATCCGGGACAACGTATCCGACTCCGCCCTGCTTCATGGTGCGCGCGCGGATGAGACCCTGGAGTCGCGGGCCGGCCGGCAGGTCCAGTTCGCTCTCCGGCACCCCGAGTCGCCCGCTCCAGAACGCGGAGAGCTTGTCGGGAGGGAGGAGGGCCGCGGCGCGCTGTGCGTAGGCGAGGCAGATGTGCCGCTCGGTGGCATTCCCGGCCGGCGTCAGGGGCAGCACGTCGCGAACGTAGTCCAGCACCACCGGGTCGAGGTAGGCGTTGACGCGGTCCACCAGTTCGCGGTTGCGCTGCTGGGAGATGCGGCGGAGTCCCTGCAGAAACGCTCCCGCCTGCTCGCCCACCGGCCTGGGGATGCCGACGCCCATGTGATAGGAGATGCCGGGCTCGCCGGGGGAGTTCATGACGAGATCGGCGACCTCGGGGATGTACACCCGCGTCTCCAGACCCACGCAGGTCTTCAGCCCCAGGAGCCGGCCCGCGGCGAGGAATTCCTCCAGGCCGTCGAGCGCGTCGAAGTCCACCAGCCCGGCGACGGCCCAGCCGGCCAGGCGCCCGAGCCAGGCCAGCTTGAGGGGCGAGTAGCCGTAGGTGTTGTAGGAGAAGGTGCTGTGGCAATGCACGTTCACGTCGGTGCCGGGGTGGGGGAGGAGCACCTCGCCACTCTCCACCAGACCCCACAGGGTCTCCAACGCGGCGCGGCGGACGGCAGGATCGAAGCTGTCGAGTTCCGCTTCCAGGCGGGTGATGGTGTCGGAGCAAGACGCGGCGCGCGGCATGGAGCCTCCCACGCGTACCCATTTCGAGCGAGCGCGTGAGGCCCCCTGCCGCAGGGTGCGTACGATCAGTTCATCCTGCTCGAATCCGACTTGCCGCGCGCGGGCGGGTAAAGCAGCTTGAAGAGCTTCTCGGCGGTCTCCGCGTCTTTCTCCTTCAGGATCTTATATTCTTGGAGAGCGCTCGCCCGGTCATTCTGCCGCAGGTAGCACGCGCCGAGACCGAAGTGAGCTTCAGCCGAGTCCGGGTACAGACGGAGGGCCTGCTCGTACATCTCCACGGCTTCCTTCAGGCGGTTCTGGGCCAGGTAGCAGTTCCCCAGGCCGGAATAGGCCGCGGCCGACTTCGGGTTGACCTCGCGCGCGCTCTGGTAGCTCTTCTCACTCTCTTCGTACTTGCCCATCGCGGCATAGGTCTCGCCGAGGCCGAGGAGGCCGGTGAGCTTTTCGTCGTCCACCTGCGTCATCTTCTCGTACATCGCCAGGGCTTCTTTCCAGTGCTTTGCGTGCACG
>Ga0315282_10010534_pt1 | contig 14478 bp, 11 predicted proteins | sample YL17G07_20_MG_FD_203693 | JGI IMG/M metagenome (GOLD analysis project Ga0315282, IMG submission 203693) | Sediment microbial communities from Yellowstone Lake, YNP, Wyoming, USA - YL17G07_20 | ecosystem: Environmental > Aquatic > Freshwater > Lake > Sediment | place: USA: Wyoming | collected...
CATACGAATCGAGAACGACGTGGCACTTCGACCTGTCCGTTCCCTCGATGATTTCTCTGTAGAAGAGGTCAAGTTCTGCGTGTGGAGTACTCCCGGAGAGCGCAAGCCAACTGCTCTGCTGCAGGAGTTTCTTGCATTTCTCCCTTAGAAGCTCCAGTTCCCGAGCCGTAACTCGGTGTCCCGGCTCAAAGACACCCGTGCTTCTTCCTGCCGCGGTCTCGAGAATTGTGATGCCCTCCCGCGTGCATTCTTTGATGTGAATAAAGTCGTGTCGCACACCCTCTTCGTCAAGGAGATGCTCGACCATCCGACCAATCTCTCCTCCCATGAATCCAGTTGCGACTGATTCAACTCCAAACCTTGTCAACTGCCGCGTGACGTTGATCCCCTTTCCTCCTGGAACTATTTCTCGCCTTGTTGCACGGGTGATTTCACCTAGAGGAAGGCGATCTACGTAGATGGTTTTGTCGAGCATCGGGTTGAGAGTAACTGTGGTGACCATGGAAATCGAATCACACAGGGAATGGGTCGAAGCGGGGGAGAGCTCTCTGCTGCATTATCGCTACCAGCAGCCTTTGTTTGATCTCACTCCGTCAAGCTCGCGTAGGTTGCTCGGAGTCTCTCGAGGTTATGCTCGAAGTCCCTTTTCTTGTCGAGTTCTTTTTCCACCACTTCCCTCGGAGCTCTCCCGATGAATTCTTTCTTGCTCAGCTTTGTTTCGACACCTTTGAGCATGTTTTCAAGGCGAGAGATCTCTTTCTCGAGCCGGGCCTTTTCGACCTCGGTGTCGATCAAGCCCTTCAGTGGGAGAAAGATCTCTTGCCTCTGCACAATTGCGCTCGCAGAGTACGCGGGCTTCTGAACCTTCATCCCGGCGGTTAACGATCCAACTTTCGCTAGCCTCTGAAGGTAGCTCTTGTCTCGTTCGAGGATGCTCAGCTTCTCGGTGTCATGACAGCGGACAACAAGATCAGCAGTCTTTGAAATCGGCACGTCTAACTCGCTGCGAATGTTCCGGACAGCGACGATGACCTCCTGGATGAAACTCATCTCCTCTTCCGATTCCCGATCAAAAAGATTTTCGTCTACGCACGGGTAAGGTTGTCGAAGGATTGTCTCTTCTTCGGACCTGGTGCCCAGGTTCTGCCAGAGCTCCTCCGTTGCGAAGGGCATGAAGGGGTGGAGGAGCTTGAGTGCTTCCTCAAAGATCCAAATAGCTCTTGAAAGTACATTGTCGCACGACTGTCCATTCTTCGACGGATCGATCCGGTCTTTGATGAGTTCCAGGTACCAGTCGCAGTAGTCGTGCCAGATGAAATCGTAGATCAATTTTGTGGAGGTGTTGATCTCAAAGCTCGTGAGCGCATCTGTCACCGACTTCACCGTGGACTCGAGCCGGGTAAGGATCCACCGATCGGCAAGGTCTAATTCACGAAGTATTTGAGAACCTGGCGCGCCGAATTCATGGCCTCGAATGCTTTCAAGTTGCTTCTTGTTGAGCAGGAGAAAACGACCGGCGTTCCAAATTTTGTTCGCGAAGTTCCTCCCAATCTTGCACTTTTCGTTGGAATACAGGACATCCTGTCCGAGGGGTGCGAGATACACGACCGTGAAGCGCAGCGCATCGGCGCCGTACTCCGCGATGACATCGAGTGGGTCTGGTGAGTTTCCCAACGACTTGCTCATCTTCCGTCCTTGCGCATCACGGATGATGCTTGTAAAGTAAACGTCCTTGAACGGAATCTCCCCCATGAACTCGAGCCCCGCCATCACCATCCGTGCCACCCAAAAGAAAATTATGTCGGGAGCCGTAACGAGGGTGTCGGTCGGATAGAAGTAGCGCAGGTCCTCGTTCTCTTCTGGCCAACCAAGTGTTGAGAAGGGCCACAGCCACGATGAGAACCAGGTGTCGAGGACATCATCGTCTTGTCGGTACTGCGTGCATCCGCACTTTGGACATTTCTCCGTTGGTTGGCTCCGAGCGACCACCATGTAATCACAACCCTCACACGTGCAGTAGAACACAGGTATACGATGTCCCCACCAGAGCTGGCGGGAGATACACCAATCTCGGATGTTCGTCATCCAATTCTCATACGTTTTCTTCCAATGGTCTGGGTGGAGCCTGATCCTTCCATCCTGGACGACTTTGAGAGCGGTCTCTGCGAGAGGTCTCATTCTCACAAACCATTGATCCGAGAGATAGGGCTCGACGATAGTCTCACACCGATAGCAGCGACCGAGATTGTAGACATACTCCTCGGTCTTTACCAGATATCTCTGTGCTTCAAGATCTTTTATGACCTGCTTCCTGCACTCGAAACGGTCCATCCCTTGATACTGCTTCGGCACGTTCTCATTTATCTGTCCCGAAGTGTCGAGGATGCAGATCCGTTCGAGGTGGTGCCGGTTTGCCATCTGAAAATCATTGAAGTCATGTGCCGGTGTGACCTTCACCGCTCCCGTTCCGAAGGATGGATCAACATACGAGTCGGGGATGATCACGAGTCGACGACCCACGAGCGGGAGGATGGCAGTTTTCCCATGGAGATGTCTATATCTCTCATCCTCGGGATGGACAGCAACTGCTGTGTCTCCGAGCATTGTTTCGGGTCGTGTAGTCGCAACGGTGATACTTTCGTTCGAGTCTTCGATCGGATACTTGATATACCAAAGATGTCCGCGGGTTTCGGAGGTTTCCACCTCGTCATCACTGATTGCAGTGTGATCCTTTGGACACCAGTTGATGATATACTTTCCGCGGTAGATAAGCCCTTTCTCATAGAGACGAACGAAGCATTCGCTCACAGCCTTCGACAGTCCCTCATCCATCGTGAAGCGCTCACGTGACCAGTCGCAGGAAATCCCGAGCGTGCGCAGTTGCTTTGTGATCGTGCCACCGTATTGTTCTCTCCACTTCCAGACGTGTTTGAGGAATTCCTCTCGGCCAAGCTCTTTCCTCGGCATCCCTTGTCGTGCAAGGGCCCTCTCGACGACGTTCTGCGTAGCGATACCTGCGTGGTCTGTTCCGGGGATCCAGCATGCCTCATATCCCTCCATTCGCTTCCATCGGATCAGGATGTCCTGAATCGTGTTGTTCAGAACATGCCCCATCGTTAGTATTCCCGTGATATTCGGAGGGGGCATGACGATTGTGTAGGGGCGTCTCTTTGGATCAGCAGTCGCTCGGAAGGAGCTGCTTGATTCCCAAAAGCGATACCACTTCTGTTCTACAGCTTGCGGGGAGTAGAGTGGAGGAATCAGCTTTGGACTACTTTGATTTGTCGTCACGGAGTGAATTTAGCACTGAATCAACTTCTCTCTATTTTTTCACAATTTAGAATTTTTTGCAACAGAATCAAGGAAGAGGGGTTCTAAAGAATTGCATCGATCATCGAATGAAGTGCTTGCATTTGATGGATAATTGTCGTTATATTTCGCACGCAAATCCAAATGCCGTTAGGATATCGAAGCACGCATCAGACCTACAAGACTGCTGGGGTCAGTCTCAAAGCCGCTGATGAGATTGTCCGACGCATCAAACGAAACGCTCGCTCAACATTTTCGAAACAGGTTCTCTCCGAGATAGGCTCCTTCGGGGCCTTCTACGACGCCGCGTTTCGTGAGTACAAGCATCCGGTTCTTGTCTCGAGCATTGACGGAGTCGGCACAAAACTCAAGGTCGCTTCAAAGGTCGGACGGCATGACACAATTGGAGAGGATATTGTCAATCATTGTGTCAACGACATCTTGGTCTGTGGTGCTCGGCCTTTGTTCTTTCTCGATTATCTCGGCTCGGGGAGGCTTTCTCAGGCGGTCATAATTGCGGTACTCCGTGGCATTGTGAGGGCCTGTAAGGAAAACCAGTGCTCTCTCGTCGGCGGGGAGACCGCTGAGATGCCCGGTCTCTATCGTGGCAGGGATTACGATCTTGTTGGCGCGATCATCGGCGTCGCAGAGAGACGCGATTTGCTTGATGGACAGAGAGTCCGAGTGGGAGACCATCTCTTAGCATTGCCGTCCACTGGTCTTCACACGAATGGATACTCGCTCGCTCGGAAGGTGCTCTTTGGGAAATATCACGTTAATGACTTCCAGGAGGAATTGGGGACGACGATTGGCACGGCACTCCTTGCAACACATCGCTCCTATCTGAAGCCAGTAAGCACCCTGCGAAAATCCATTGTGGTTCATGCAATGTCTCACGTTACGGGGGGTGGTATCGTCGGCAATACTCTGCGTGTGCTGCCGTCTCGTCTCTCACTAAAGATTGAGTGGGATAGTTGGAAGCGGCCGGCCATATTTGACCTCATTCAAAGAATTGGAAAGGTTTCAGAACGTGAGATGAGACGCGTGTTCAATCTGGGTGTGGGCATCGTCATCATCATTGCGCAGGAGGATTCGAGCAGAGCGCTTGCTCTTTTGAGGAGATTCGGCGAGCAGCCGTTCATCATTGGCCACGTATTGAAAAGGTAACAAACTCCGAGGAGAGGATTCCTATGCTGAAGAAAGCTTTCCGGAACACAAGGAAACCTGGTAGTGGAACCTAAAGGAAGGCAAGGTGGGCATATACCCGAGGTGACTGATCTCACCTTCGAGGAGATGAAGGCTCGTCTGCTTGAGGCTCAGGACTTTTCTCGTCGTGTCAACGGGTTGACTGAATTTGTGGTTCACCTTGAGGGCGCAAGAACCCGCGAAGAAATCTTCCGAATCCTCCAAACCGAGGCGAAATCTCTCCTTCAGTTTGACTCGGCATTCGTCGCTCTACTTTCACCGAATAGAAGCCAATACCTTATTACCTCGTTTGGTCCGGTCTCAGACGTGCTGAAGCCCACGCGTGAGGGCGCTGATGTCGGAGACGGACGGCCGGGTCGTGTTGTCTTGGAAGCTCGTGCCCCTCTGGGTGATGCTGCCGAAGGAAAGTGGTTGGATGTTGGTGTGAAGTCGATGCTCATGGTTCCGCTCCGGTCGGGCGAAGAGGTTCTTGGGACACTGTCCTTCGGCTCCTATCGCCCGAATGCGTTCAACGAATCAGACCTATGGATTGGCCAACTGCTCGCTCTCCACGTGGCGATAGCCCTGCGCTCAATCTCGTTGGCAGCTGGTGATAGGAAGCGTGAGGCTCATCTGACCTCGATGATCAAAACGCTAGGTGAGTTGACCTCCATCCTGGAACCGGATGAACTTTTGAGCGCGATCCCGGGTGCCATCCAGAAGCATTACAGCTATTACGATATCGCGGTGTTTGCGGTGAGGGAAGAAGAAAATCAGCTGATCTTGGTTGGCCACACAGGGAGTTATGCGGAGTACTTGCCCTGGAGCTACAAGTTGAGCCTCGACAAAGGATTGGTGGGCTGGTGTGCCAAGAATCGAGAGAAACTTGTCATCAACGACATTACGGTAGATCGACGGTACGTTGGTCCGTCAAACAGCACCACAAAGTCTGTTCTTCTCATGCCAATCCGCTCTGGAAACGATGTCGTCGCCGTGCTGAACATCGAGGACCCGAAGTTCAATGCCTTTGACGAGACAGACATTTTCACGTTCCAGGCATTCTGCGATCAAATCGGAAATGCTGTGAGGGCTGCGACTCACTATCAAGAGCTGAGGGAGAAAGCTGAGCGTCTGGACGAATTGGACAAGTTGAAAACAGAGTTCGTGGGAATCGTATCACATGACTTCCGTTCACCACTTTCAAGCATCCTGCTTGCTGCGCGTGGTCTGATGAAAAATGAGGAGTTCATTCAATCAAAACAAGCGAAAGAGTTCCTCAACATTATCATCGAGCAGGCGAGTCGACTCAGTAACCTGGCCGAGGACACTCTGTCGGTCACGGAGCTGGAAGCTGGCCAGCTGAATTATTCCTTTAAGATCTTGAATGTTGAGCGACTTGTGCAGGACGCAATCGCGATGGTCAAATTCTCAAGTCGTCACAAGCTCAGCTACCATGTCGATCAAAATGTGGCGTATGTCAAGGGTGATCAGAACAAGCTCCGTCAGGTCGTGACAAACCTGATTTCAAATGCCGTGAAGTACTCGCCTCAAGGAGGGAATGTGAGAGTCGAGGTGAAAGAATTCTCTCCAGCAGAAGCAATGTTTGCAGTTTCGGACGAGGGCGTCGGAATTGCCGATGACCAGAAGGAGAGGCTCTTCCGGAAGTTTTCGCGGGTCGATCGGAAAGAAGGCAAGGAAATCCGAGGCGCGGGTTTAGGTTTGTGGATTTGCAAAGAGATCGTGAATGCACATGGTGGCAAGATCTGGTGCGAGAGTGAAGTCGGCCGCGGCAGCACCTTCCGGTTCACACTCAAGAAGGCGATGGGGTGAGTTTGCTCCTTCCTGCGTGAAAGAGACCAACAGATTCCAGTTGACATTAAGTGACCTTCTTCTTATATTTTTCCGCTTAAATTACGGGGTACGCGCGATTTTATGGCAACAACGGCAGAATTTCGCACGGGGATGACAATTCGACTGGACGGCGACCTCTATACTATCGTCGAGTTTCAGCACGTGAACCCAGGAAACTGGCGGGCATTCGTTCGGACGAAGCTCAAGAGTCTGAAGACTGGTAAGGTCATTGAGAACCGCTTCCGAGCGGGAGAACAGATTGAGGTTGTGCGCATCGACAGGCGAGAGTACCAGTACCTCTATCGTGATGGCAGTTCTTATGTTTTCATGGACAAAGAGACTTATGATCAGATCTCGATCGAGCCTGGCCTCATCGGTGAAGGTGGAAAGTTTGTCAAGGAAGGAGAACTTGCCGAAATACTTTTCAATGGGACTGAGCCGATTGGCGTGGAGCTTCCCATTGTTGTGGATTTGAAGGTTACTCAAACTGTTCCAGGTGTGAAGGGCAACAGCGCTACTGGGGGTTCAAAACCGGCTTCCGTTGAATCGGGAGTGACTGTCAACGTTCCGCTGTTCATCAACGAGGGAGACATCATCCGGGTCGATACGAGGACTGGCGAGTATATCGAACGTGTCAAAGCTGCATGAAGACCCTATCAGTGGAACCCGGTGACCTCCGCTCTGCAAATGGGAGAGACAGAATGGACCTTCGATACCTCAAGAAGTTGCTCAACTTGGTGGCTGAGAGTGGGGTCGATGTCTTAGAGATTGAAGAAGAAGGGACGAAGATTCACATTGCGAAGCATAAGAACAATTCAATCGCGGCCCATGAACCAGTTGCCACAATAACAACGGGAAACCCGCCCGTCGCTACGACGGTTGCTTTTCCCCAGCCTGTTCCCCCGGATGGAGCGCGTCCCGCCGAGGTTCAGACCACACCAAAGCCTGAAGTCAAGCATCATGAGATCCGGTCTCCGATCGTCGGCACATTCTATCGAGCCCCAGCCCCTGATGCTGACGCGTTCGTGGAGGTAGGACAGATGGTGCAGGTGGGGACAGTCCTCTGTATCGTTGAAGCGATGAAACTCATGAATGAAATTGAGTCGGATCTGTCGGGACGAGTCGCAAAGGTTGTAGTCGAGAACGGTCAGCCTGTCGAATACAATCAACTCCTGTTTCTGATAGAGCCAGTCTGAGTTTCCTGCAAACTTCTGCCCTCTGCAACACACCAATCGCCAGCACGAGAGAGTTCTCACGGGCAAGCGCTTCCACGTACTGCTGATTCAAAATGTTCAAGAAGATTCTGATCGCCAATAGGGGGGAGATTGCCCTGCGGATCATCAGGGCATGTCACGAACTCGGGATCAAGACTGCCGTTGTCTATTCCGAGGCTGACCGTGACTCACTCCATGTCCGGTTTGCGGACGAAGCTGTGTGCATTGGTCCTCCTCCGGCAAAAGATAGTTACTTGAACGTTCCCCGAATCATCGCTGCCGCAGAGATCACGAACGCAGACGCCATTCATCCCGGATATGGCTTTCTTGCAGAGAATGCCAGCTTTGCCGATATCTGTGCTTCTTCTGGACTAACATTCGTAGGGCCAACTTCGGAGATGATCTCCCAGATGGGGGACAAGGCGCTCGCAAGAGAGACGATGAAAAAGGCGAATGTTGCTGTGGTGCCGGGAAGTGACGGTGTCGTCTCAGATGCGAAGATCCTCCGGGAGATCGCGAACAGTCTCGGTTACCCGGTGATGATCAAAGCAGCAGCGGGTGGTGGCGGCCGAGGGATGCGAATTGTTTTCGATGAGGAGGAGCTCGAGAAATCATTCCAAGCGGCCGGGGCAGAAGCAGAGGCAGCTTTCGGCAGCCCGAATGTCTATCTGGAAAAATTCCTCGAACCATCTCACCACATCGAAATCCAGGTGATGGGAGATCGCTTCGGAAACGTCGTTCATTTTGGAGAGCGAGACTGTTCAATCCAACGGCGCCATCAGAAGCTCATCGAGGAATCCCCGTCTCCGCTCGTCGATGCCGATCTCCGTGAGAGAATAGGAGACGCAGCCGTCAAAGGCGCTAAAGCTGTAAACTATCTCGGCGCAGGGACAATCGAATTCATCGTTGACGAGCAGAGGAACTTCTATTTCATGGAGATGAATACACGCATTCAGGTTGAGCATCCCGTGACGGAAGAGGTCACCGTGACAGACCTGGTCAAGACCCAGATTCTTGTGGCTGCTGGCAGGCGGCTTGGCAAGCGAAGAGTCAAAGCACAAGGCCATGCAATCGAATGCCGCATCAACGCAGAGGATCCATTGCACGACTTTCGACCCTCACCGGGCAAGATTACAAGCTTCCATGTTCCGGGCGGCTTCAAAGTCCGTGTGGATACCCATGCCTATGCTGGATATGAGATCCCATCACACTACGATTCTCTTATCGCCAAACTGATTGTCCACGCGCCGACGCGACCCGAAGCAATCAATAAGATGTGTCAGGCGCTCGAAGAATTCGTCATCGAAGGTGTTCATACAACGATCCCGTTCCATAAGAAGGTGATGATGAATGATAATTTCCGGGGCGGAACATACGATACAGGATTCATTGAGAAATTCGTGCTCAACGACTGAAATCATAGGAAACGAAAATGAATTTTCCGAGCAATTTGAAATACACGTCTCAACACGAGTGGATCCTCGTCAACGGGACTTCGGCGAAGATCGGCATCACGGATTTTGCCCAAAGTGAGTTAGGGGATGTTGTTTATGTCGAGCTTGCTCCAGTTGGCAAGAAAGTACATGCCGGGGAATCACTCGGGACGATAGAGGCCGTGAAGACGGTTGCGGAACTCTTTGCGCCTGTTTCGGGTGAGGTGATCGGGTTAAATGATGCCATGAAGAACACTCCAGAGATTCTGAACAAAGATCCATATGGGGAAGGATGGATGGTGCAGTTGCGAATCACTGACGTGAAAGAACTCGAGTCCCTGATGGATGCCGACGCGTACAAGAAACTCGTCGGACAGTAGACCGCCCGTTGTGGATCGTTGCACAAATTTGTATCTCGTTCTTGGGGAACTCAAGATCTTTTCTTTCCTCACTGTTGACTTCATTCTCTAAGTTCGACTTATGCCTTTTTTCCCGAACACTGACGAAGATCGCCGCGAGATGCTCAAGCAGATCGGAGCGCGAGGCCTGGACGACCTCCTCACGAATATCCCTGCTTCAATCAGACTGAGAGATGGATTAGCACTTCCTAAAGCTTTGTCGGAGATGGAGGTGTTGAAGGAGCTGCAGGGGCTTGCGTCCCAAAACCAAGGGGCTGAAGCGGTGGTCTCCTTCCTCGGCGGGGGTGCGTACGACCACTTCATTCCAGCTGCCGTCAGTGCGATTCTCTCGCGGTCGGAATTTTACACCGCTTATACTCCATACCAAGCGGAGGTGAGTCAGGGTACGTTGCAGGCGATCTATGAATACCAGTCGATGATTTGCAGCTTAACCGGCATGGACGCAGCGAATGCGTCGATGTATGATGGTGGAAGTGCGGTTGCAGAGGCAGCGCTTCTCGCCGTTCGGCACACTGATCGCAAAGAACTCGTCATCGCAGGGAAGGTACACCCTCGACATCTCGAAATCGTACGAACGTATACTCAGGGCTGGGAGGTCTCATTTCGACAGGTCCCTCTTCGAGAAGGCAGGACTGACCTAGCAGCTCTCAAGAAAATTGTCATGGACAAGACTGCGGCTGTTCTTGTCCAGCAACCCAATTTCTACGGCTGCTTGGAAGACGTTGATGAGATAGGAAAGATTGCACAGGAAGCGGGCGCTCTGTTTATCGTCTCTGTCGATCCCATTTCACTCGGCCTTCTGGCTCCACCTGGGAGTTATGGTGCTGATGTCGTCGTTGGAGAGGGTCAGAGCTTAGGTATTCCCTTGAGCTTTGGGGGACCATACCTCGGAATCTTCGCGTTGAAGGATTTCCTCATTCGGAAGATCCCAGGCAGGCTCTCCGGCATCACAGTCGATTCCGACGGCAAGAGGGGGTTCACACTCACGCTGCAGACGCGGGAGCAACATATCCGTCGTGAAAAGGCCACCTCCAATATCTGTACGAACCAGGGCCTCATGATGCTGGCCGCGTGTGTCTATTTGAGCTTGATGGGAAAAGAGGGCATCCCCGAAGTCGCGAGGCTCTGCCTTCTGAAGAGTCACTATCTTGCCCAGGAGATTGCAAAGATTCCCGGCTTCAGGTTGAAATGGGATCAACCCTTCTTCAAGGAGTTTGTAGTAGAGTTGTCGAAGTCACCATCAACGATACTCGAGCGACTCTCCAAGAAGGGAGTTCTAGGAGGTATCGATATTTCTCAGTACGACAGAGGTGTTGAAGGACTCCTGATTGCTGTCACGGAAAAGCGAACGAGGGAAGAAATGGATAGACTGGTGATGGAGCTGAAAGCGGTCTAGTCCATTGCATTTCAAATAAGTCATCTTTAGCGTTGATGTGTCAAGATCGTTCCTCCTATTTCCAGATTCCTTCCTGCCTTTTCATTGTTCAAAGCCGTATCGGGCTTGAGGACCATTGAGACTCAATCAACTAATAAAGTCAATCCTGCCTCGCCACGAGAACTTCTTTGAGCTCTTTGAGGAAGCTGCAAGGAATCTGGGGGATACGGGAGCAGCACTCCAGGAGGTCGTGCGTCTGGGGTCGAATCACGACAGGAGGGAGAAGATCAGTCGGATCGAGGCTCTCGAGCACAAGGGGGACGAGATCACGCACCGCATTTTCTCGGAGCTCAGTTCTTCATTCATCACACCGTTTGATCGAGAAGATATTCATTCACTTGCGAGTGCCATTGACGACATCCTCGATTACATTCAAGGGGCCGCAAAGCGTATCACCCTCTATGGCGTCGATGAATTTCCACCCGAAGGAATCGCACTCGCAGATAAACTGAAACAGGCGATTGACGAGCTTGCGGCGGCTGTCCCTCTCTTGCGCGACATGTCGAACAAGGATCAAGTTCTTGGCGCAAGCGTACGCATCAACAGCCTCGAGAACCAAGCTGACGATATTTTCGACAATGCGATTGCCGGCCTGTTCAAGAAATCCACAGATCCTATCGAACTCATTAAAATCAAGGAAATCCTGGTCGGTCTTGAGACTGCGAGCGACAAATGCGAGGATGCTGCAAATACTCTGGAGAGCATTATCTTGAAGAATACTTAGGCTCCCCATCGCCAGCCCGCCACCATTATCCTCTATGCTGACCTTCGTTATCGTTATCATTCTTGTTGCGCTTGCCTTCGATTTCCTAAACGGTTTTCATGATGCGGCGAATTCCATTGCCACGGTGGTTTCAACACGCGTGCTTTCGCCCGGTTTGGCGGTCGCGTGGGCAGCTTTCTTTAATTTCGTGGCGTTCCTGGTTTTTGGAACGCATGTGGCAAAGGCTATTGGTGAGGGGATTCACATCGGGCTCATCTCATCAGACCTGCGGCTCTACGTCCTCCTGTCTGCACTGGCCGGCGCGATCTGCTGGAATCTCATTACATGGTACTTGGGCTTGCCCACGTCAAGCTCACACGCACTTATCGGAGGTTATGCCGGAGCTGGAATCGTCGCCTTTAGAGGTATCCATGGCTTGCTGAACACTGAGGTTTGGTTCAGAACCGTCACGTTCATTGTCTTGTCACCTCTCTTCGGCCTTGTCCTCGGGTTCACGCTGATGGTTGCAGTATCCTGGCTTCTCCGCCACTGGACCCCGAGTCGTGTTGACAAAGTCTTTCGGCGTGGTCAGCTGCTTTCGGCCGCTTCATTTTCTCTTGGTCACGGCGGGAACGACGCACAAAAGACCATGGGTGTCACTACTGCAGTGCTCGCTGCTGGTGGGTTCCTGCAATACGGACCTAACGGAGCGCTTCCGCCTATCCCACTCTGGGTTGTGCTGGCGGCCCACGCGGCGATGGGTCTTGGGACTCTCACGGGGGGATGGCGCATCGTGCGCACGATGGGGATGAGAATAACGAAGTTGCGCCCCGTCGGTGGCTTTTGTGCAGAGACCGCCGGTGCCCTGACGCTCTTCTTCGTGACACTTACGGGGATTCCTGTGTCCACAACTCACACTATCGCTGGTGGAATCGTCGGAGTAGGATCAACATCAGGACTCTCTGCCGTCAAGTGGGGTGTGGCGAACCGGATCGTTTGGGCGTGGGTACTTACAATACCGGTAGCCGCGTTCATTGCAGGTCTCGTCTTCGAACTCATCAGGCTCTTCCTCTAGCCTTCGAATAACACGAGTGGAAGTCTGTGGCTTCCTCATGTGCTCTCTTCTTCAACACTTTTGAAACTCACGCTGGAAATAAGTATATTTGTGCATGAACCCCTCGGAATTGATTCTGATTCTCGACTTCGGGTCGCAGTACACTCAGCTCATCGCAAGACGAGTTCGGGAATGCGGCGTCTATTCTGAGATCTTTCCTTTCAATCTCTCACCGGAAAAAATCAGACGGCTTCATCCTTGCGGGATCATTCTTTCCGGAGGTCCTTCGAGCGTGTACGCTCCTGACTCTCCACATCCGTCTCCAGAGGTTTTCGAGCTTGGTATTCCGATGCTCGGAATTTGCTATGGCCTCCAGCTTATAGCCAACCATCTCGGTGGTGCTGTCGACCGCGCGGCTCGACGAGAGTTTGGGAAGGCGTTAGTCACGATCGACGAGAACTCGGATCTCTTCGCTGGACTTGACGGTCAAGCCAGCGTCTGGATGAGTCACGGGGATGCGCTTTTGAAATTGCCAAAAGGGTTCGAGCGAATAGCTCACACCGGAAACTCTCACCTGTGCGCCATTCGAAATCGAGAGAAGCGAATGTACGGTGTCCAGTTCCATCCAGAAGTTGTCCACACGCCCCAAGGGAAGCGCATTCTCGAGAACTTCGTCTACAAGATTTGTGGTGCAAAGGGCGGCTGGGGGCCGGGATCGTTCGTCGTCCAGAAGTCTGCTGAAATCAAGGAGACAGTTGGGCAAGAGAAAGTGATCTGTGCCTTGAGTGGGGGAGTGGACTCAGCGGTAACGGCGGTTCTCGTCCATCGTGCGATTGGGGATCAACTCCATTGCATCCACATTGATAATGGATTGATGAGAAAAGGTGAGAGCGAGGACGTGACGAGAACTTTCCGAGAACATTTCCACATTCCGTTGATGCTTGTCGATGCCTCGGATCTGTTCCTGACTCGCCTCCGCGATGTCGTCCATCCCGAGGAGAAACGGAAGATTATCGGGAATACATTCATCGAAGTGTTCGAAGAGGAAGCTCGGAAGTCGGGAGGAGCAAGGTTTCTTGCCCAAGGAACGCTTTACCCGGACGTGATCGAATCGACTTCCTTCAAAGGTCCTTCCGTGACGATCAAGACTCATCATAACGTCGGTGGACTTCCGGAGCGAATGAACTTCAAGCTTATCGAGCCAATGCGTGAGTTGTTCAAAGATGAGGTGCGCGCCGTTGGTCGTGAGCTTGGTTTGCCTGACACACTTCTCGGGCGTCACCCGTTTCCAGGGCCAGGCCTCGCGGTTCGCATCCTTGGTGCGGTCACGCGAGATCGGCTGGATCTACTGCGCCGAGCCGACGATATTTTCGTCTCCGAATTGAAGAAAGCAGGTTTCTACGATCAAATCTGGCAAGCCTTCGCCGTCCTTCTGCCTATCCAGTCTGTCGGGGTGATGGGAGACGAGCGGACGTACGAGTCAACGATTGCGCTCCGTGCCGTCACGAGCCTCGACGGCATGACCGCCGATTGGGCACGCATCCCCGATGAGGTTCTGGCTGCAATTTCAACGCGCATCACAAACGAAGTCCGGGGTGTGAACCGCGTCGTCTACGACATAAGCACGAAACCACCGTCAACGATTGAGTGGGAGTAAATGTGGCCTCACCCCAGCCCCTCTCCCGCAGGGAGAGGGGTCACGGGGTGAGGCAGAACAAAAGCGGGCTTCTCAGTTGAATAAAGGTTCAGTCGGGTCAGGGCTCCCGAATGATGTAGAGGGATTCACAACTAATGAAAAGATTTGGGTGAGCGATGAACCTCTCTCCTTCTAGGAAAGGGGCAACCGGGTGAGGCAAAGATGCTCGAAACTTATCT
>Ga0315282_10010535_pt1 | contig 14474 bp, 17 predicted proteins | sample YL17G07_20_MG_FD_203693 | JGI IMG/M metagenome (GOLD analysis project Ga0315282, IMG submission 203693) | Sediment microbial communities from Yellowstone Lake, YNP, Wyoming, USA - YL17G07_20 | ecosystem: Environmental > Aquatic > Freshwater > Lake > Sediment | place: USA: Wyoming | collected...
CGCCTGCCCCGAGTGCGGGCCAAGCCTGGAGCTTCTTAACAGCAAGGGTAAGGCGGTCAAATGCGATGACACGATTAAGACCGCAAGCCAGCTTTTGAGAGAGGGCAGGGTTCTGGCAATCAAGGGATTGGGCGGGTTTCACCTTGCCTGCGACGCCACCAGCGAGGCGGCGATAAACACCCTGAGAGAAAGAAAAAGGCGTCAGGGCAAGCCCCTGGCGGTGATGATAAGCACTTTAGAAGAGATTGAAAAACACTGCCTTGTCTCCGCCGAGGAAAGAAAATTACTCCAGTCCCCCCAGTGCCCCATTGTGCTTTTAAGGTGGAAGTCTAGCTCAGATATCTCGCCGGCGGTAGCCCCGAACTTAAAATATCTGGGGGTCATGCTCCCCTATACGCCGTTGCACCACCTCTTATTAAGGGAAACCGGACTGCCCCTGGTGATGACCAGCGGCAACATCAGCGAGGAGCCAATCGCCCGGGACAACGACGAAGCCTTGAGAAGGCTGGGGGGAATCGCCGATTATTTTCTCGTCCATAACCGGGATATCTATGCCCGCTATGATGACAGCGTCTACATCGTTGAGGGTGCACCCCAGGCGGTAAGGCGGGCGCGGGGCTATGCCCCCTACCCCATCTTTCTGCCCTTCAAGGCGAAACAGGTTCTTGCCTGCGGGGCGGAGCTGAAGAACACGTTTTGCCTGACTAAAGATGAGCATGCCTTCTTGAGCCAGCATATCGGCGACATGGAGAATGAGGAAACATTAGAGCACTTTGAAAATACCATAAAGCTCTATAGAAAGCTCTTTCGTATTAAACCGGAGGTTATTGCCTACGATATGCACCCCGACTACCTTGCCACAAAATACGCCCTTGAAGTGGCGACGAAGGCAGGTTTAAAACCTGTCCCCGTCCAGCAACACCATGCCCATATTGTCAGCTGTATGGTTGATAATAAAGTGGAGAATCAGGTCATCGGGGTCGCCTTTGACGGCACCGGCTACGGCAGCGACGGCAATATCTGGGGTGGCGAATTTTTACTTGCCGACTACCGGAATTTTACACGACTCGGGCATCTGGAATACCTGCCCCTCCCTGGTGGGGAGGGGGCAATACGAAAGCCCTACCGCATAGCTCTTGGCTATATATATTCACTGCTGGGAGAAGATTTCTCATTGGAGGGTCTGCCCATTAATCTTAAGCCCACCGAGCTTGAGATAATCAAGCAGCAGATAAAACGAAAATTAAATTCCCCACTGACCTCAAGCGCGGGGCGGCTCTTTGACGCCGTTTCCGCCCTCGCCGGCGTCAGGGGAGAGATAGACTACGAGGCCCAGGCCGCCATTGAGCTGGAAATGCGGGCTTACGAGGAAGCTTCAGCGCCAGAACCTTATCCCTTCGCTATTGTTGAAGATTCCGGGGTGAGGATAGTTAAGCTAAGAGAGCTACTTTCGGCGGTAATCGGGGATATTAAGAATAAAATCCCCGCTTCTCTAATCTCGTTTAAGTTTCATCATACTATGGCGGAAATAATCGCCGAGATGTGCAAGTTGATTGCCAAAGACACCGGCATAAAGCAGGTGGCGCTGAGCGGCGGCGTTTTTCAGAACCGCCTGCTATTAAGGTTAACCACCTCCGCTTTGCAAAAAGCGGGCTTTGAGGCGCTTACCCACCACCTGGTGCCGTGCAACGACGGCGGCATCTCTCTAGGGCAGGCGGTGATAGCTAATTTTGCGAGGAGTTAATTTTTATGTGTCTTGCCATACCGGCACTGATTAAGTCAATAGAGGATAAAGAGGCCGAGGCGGAGATTGGGGGTATAACCCGCCGCATCAGCCTCTGGCTTACCCCGGAAGCCAAGGTCGGGGACTATGTGATTGTCCACACCGGCTACGCGATAAATATCCTTGACCAGAAAGAGGCTGAGGAAACATTAAAGATTTTGCGGCAGATAGCCCAGCTGGAGGAAGATTGAAGTATATTTCCGAATTCCGGCGCTCGGAGCTGGCGCAGGGGTTACTCTCCCGGATTCAGCGCCAGTCGAAGACGCCGGTGCGCTTCATGGAGTTCTGCGGCGGTCATACCGTGACCATTTTTAAATACGGCATCCGCCAGCTCCTGCCCAAGACAATTGAGATGGTCTCGGGACCAGGCTGCCCTATCTGCGTTACCGCCAACGCCGACCTGGACAAGGCAATTGCCCTCTCCCAGATTCCGGGGGTAATTATTGCCACCTTCGGTGATATGCTCCGGGTGCCGGCAAGCGATTCAAGTTTGCAGGAGGCAAAGGCTGGCGGCGCCGATGTGCGCACGGTATATTCCGCGATGGACGCCCTTAAAATCGCCGGGGACAACCCGGATAAGTCTGTGGCCTTCCTCGGCATCGGCTTTGAGACCACCGCCCCGACCATCGCCGCCTCCATCCTTCAGGCTGAGGAGAAGGGATTAAAAAATTATTACGTCCTCTCTATGCACAAGCTCTGTCCTCCTGTGATTAAAGCCCTGCTTGACTCCGGCGAGCTCAAGCTTCACGGGCTTGTCTGCCCGGGGCATGTGAGCGCCATTATCGGCTCCCGCCCCTGGGAGTTTATCGCCCGCGACTACGGAATTCCCTGCGTCGTCTCCGGCTTTGAGCTTCTGGACATCCTGCAGTGCGTGGAGATGCTGGTGAATCAGGTGGAAAGCGGTAAGTCTCAGGTTGAGATTGCCTACCGGCGGGGGGTGCGCCCGGAGGGCAACCACGAGGCCCTGAGGCTGATGGGCCAGGTGTTTGAGCCCCGCCCCGCTTTGTGGCGGGGGATGGGTGGGGTTCCGGGTAGCGGCTTAAAACTGAGGAGTAAGTACCAGCGCTTTGATGCCGAGTTTGCCTTTGATATCAGGCCCAGCCCCCCACGCGAGCCGGCGGGCTGCATCTGCGGGGAAATCCTGCGCGGGGTCAAGACCCCGGCTAATTGTAAACTCTTTGGTAAGGTCTGCACCCCGCAGTCCCCCGTCGGTCCGTGCATGGTCTCTTCCGAGGGCAGCTGCTCGGCATCTTTTCTTTACGGAGTCGGCCTTGAAGGATAAGATTTTACTGGCTCACGGCAGCGGCGGCAAGTTAAGCCACGAACTGGTGGAGAAGGGTTTTGTAAAGGCGCTGGCCAATCCTATTTTAGCAAAACTTGACGATTCGGCTGTTTTTGATTTGAGCGGCAAGCTGGCCTTCACCACCGATAGCTATGTCGTCAGCCCCATCTTCTTCCCCGGCGGGGATATCGGCAAGCTCGCCGTCTGCGGCACGGTCAACGACCTGGCGATGTCCGGGGCTAAACCGCTCTATTTATCCCTTGCCTTTATTATTGAGGAGGGGCTTTTACAAAGCGAGCTGGAGCAAATCGTAGACTCCATCCAGAAGACAGCCAAAGAGGCGGGGGTAGAAATTATCACCGGTGACACCAAGGTGGTGCCCCGCGGCGGCGCCGACAGGCTCTTTATCAATACCGCCGGCGTCGGCGTAATTGCGGAGGGGGTCAATATCTCGGGGAGCAACGCTAAGGCCGGGGACAGGGTGCTTTTAAGCGGCACCATTGGCGACCACGGCATCGCCGTCATCAGCCAGCGGGAGGAACTGAGCTTTGCCACCACTCTCAAAAGTGATTGCGCCCCCCTCGGGGGGCTGGTGGCGGAGATGCTAAACGCTTCTCCTAATATCCACTGCCTGCGCGACCCGACGAGAGGGGGTCTGGCGACCACCCTGAATGAGCTGGCAGGGCAGTCAGGGGTAAGCATAAGGATTGAGGATGAAAAAGTCCCGGTGCGGGAGGAGGTTTTAGCCGCCTGCGAGATGCTCGGCTTTGACCCACTCTATGTCGCCAACGAGGGCAAGCTGGTGACAATCGTCCCCCCCGAGGATGCGGACAAGGTCTTAAAGGCGATGCGCAAGAACCGCTACGGTAAAGATGCGGCTGTTATCGGCGAGGTGGGGGCGGAGAAGCCGGGGCGGGTGGTGATAAAGACCGCTCTCGGCGCCTCCCGAATCCTTGAGATGCTGACCGGGGACTTACTGCCCAGGATTTGTTAGAAATGCACGAGCTTAGTATCACGCAGAGTATGCTCAACCTTGTCCTGGAACAGGCGGAGAAGGCGAAGGCGAAGAAGGTGGGCAAAATCAGGCTGGTCATCGGCGAGATGACCGGTGTGGTCAGTGAGTGCGTCCAGTTTTACTTTGATTTCCTGAGTAAGGGGACGGCTGCCGAGGGGGCGGCTCTGGCGATTAAGGCCGTGCCGACACAAGCCAAATGCCGGGACTGTGGCAAGGTCTTTGAGCTTGAGGAGTTTGACTGGACTTGCCCGAACTGTCATGGTAATAATATAGAAATCCTAAGCGGTAAGGAACTATTCGTAGAAAGTATTGAGGTGGAATAAATGGAAATAAAGGTGGTCAAGGATATCCTTGATGCTAATGAGCGGCTGGCTCAGAGAAACCAGAAGCTGTTTGATGATAACAAGCTATTTGCCGTGAACCTGATGTCCTCACCGGGCGCGGGCAAGACCAGCCTTATCCTGCAGACGCTGAAGCACTTGAAAGAGAAAACCAAAATCGGCGTCATTGAGGGGGATGTGAGCTCAAGCCTGGATGCTGAGGCTATCGGCAGGGAGGGTATTCCTGTGGTCCAGATAAATACCGGCGGGGGGTGCCACCTTGATGCCAACATGCTCACCACCGCCCTGGATAGCCTGCCGCTCGGGGATATCAAGCTCCTCTTTATTGAGAATGTGGGCAATCTAATCTGCCCGGCTGAGTTCAGCCTCGGCGAGCACAGAAAAGTCCTGATTGCAAGCGTCCCCGAGGGGGATGACAAGCCCTTCAAGTACCCTCTGATGTTTCATACCGTGGACGCGGTGCTGATAAATAAGATTGACCTCCTGCCCTATTTGAAATTTGATATTGACGCCTTCTCCCGCACCGTCAAGGGGATGAACCAGAAGGTAGAGATTTTTCCCATCTCCTGCACCACCGGTCAGGGGATTGGCGAGTGGGTCTCCTGGCTCCTGCGCCAGATGAAAGGAGGGTAACATGCCCAACGGATATGAGATAAATGACTTAGCCAAGGAAGAATCGTGGCGCATGTTTCGGATAATCGGGGAGCTGGTGGAGGGCTTTGATACCCTCTCCGGGATAGAGCCGGCGGTAACCTTCTATGGCTCCGCCCAGCTCCGCCCTGACGACGAGCTCTACCACCAGACCGAGGAGATAGCCCGCCGCCTTGGCGAGCTTGGATTTTCTATCGTTACCGGTGGCGGACCGGGGGTGATGGAGGCGGCAAATAAGGGGGCGCGCGACGCCGGCGTGGCCTCAGTCGGGCTTAATATTGAGCTGCCCGAGGAGCAGGCGTGCAATGTCTATGCTACCAAGGCAATAACGTTTCACCACTTCTTTGTGCGCAAGGTCATGCTGGCGAAGTATGCCACCTCATTTATCATCATGCCCGGGGGGCTGGGGACGCTTGATGAGCTGACCGAGGTGTTGTCCTTGATACAAAGCCGCAAGATAAAGCCCTTCCCCCTGATATTGTTCGGTAGCGAATACTGGAAGGGCTTTTTGGACTGGCTACGAAATACCGTGCTGGCGAAAGGGTTTATCTCGGAAGCAGACTTCCATATCCTGAGGGTTTGTGACCACCCTGACGAGGTAATTGACATTGTCCAGAGCTGGTACAAAAAGCATGAGTTTACCGGTAAGAAGGCGCTTTTGGGCAACTAGGGGTTATACGCAACCTGTTGGCTTGGGCACCCCCGCCCACTTGCACGCCGATTGCGCCGGTCCCTGTGGGAAGAGCTCATAGAGCCGGCTCAGATTAAAACCCGTCTCTTTGATAAGCCTTCTTATCATTGGACAAATGCCGTTCTGGAGGTAGTAATTTCTCAGGTAGTTAACCGCCTTCCAGTGGTCTTCGGTTACTTCGTTTACGCCCTCTTTTGCCGCATAGGCGCGGGCAACGTCTTCCGTCCACCGGTCAGTTTCCTGCATAAAGCCGTTCTCATCAACCTCGTACATATTGCCGGCAAGTTCCATCTGTGCCATAAAAGTTAGTCTCCTCTCAGACTATTCTAAATTGCTAAAAGCAAGAATCAAGTATACCATAGGGAAGCTATCATATCAAATTACGGCTCTTCCCATTTAATAAAGGGCTTCTTTATATCGACCATGGCATTGACCGCCAGTTCCCCCAGCCCGCCGAAGATAATACCCGACCTCTCCTTGACTTTATAGTAATCAAAGATGTCACGGAACTGCAGCTTGCAATTTAAGCAGGGGGCACAAAGGTATTTCTTGACCTCGGGGCCGGGCTGGTCGGCGAAAGCTTCAAGAATCTGCTTTAACTTTAGCCGGCCGGCAACGTGCGCCTTCCAGTCGGTGAAGTTGACGTCGGACATCACACTCAAACCCCCGCCGCCACCGCAGCAGTAATTATCTATCCCGTGGGGCGTCATCTCGCGGAACTGGGGGCAGAGATAGCGCAGGATTCTTCGCTGGGGCTCAACCACACCCAGGTTTCTCACCAGATTACAGGGGTCGTGGAGGGTAACGGGGAAGTTGTTCTTTTGGGGGTCGAACTTTATCTTGCCGCTGAAGACGATGTTCTCCAGAAATGTCATCACATTCTCCCGTGGTATATCAAGCTCCCCGGTAAGCACCCTGTCGGCTACCGTCAAAAGGGCCTTGTGCTGGTGCCCGCACTCCCCCATGACAATCTTTTTCACCCCGAGCTTGCGGCCAATCTGGGCATGCCTGATAGCGACCTTTGCCAGCTGGACATCGTCATAGAAGACGCCGTAGTTGACGCCGTCATACCCCGGTATATCCGATGAGAGCGTCCAGTTTATGCCAGCGGCGTTGCATAGAATGCTGAAAGAGATAGGGCCCTCGGGGAAGGAGATGATGTCGCCGGCGCTGTGGATGAACAGGACGTCAGCGCCCTTCTTGTCCCAGGGCGTTTCAATCTTGATACCGGTGGCCTCGCTAAACTCCTCATCCAGAAACTTGAAGTTATCCATGGCCACGTTCGGCCTCAGGCCGGTGGGGGAGCCGACCTCAAGTTGAAGCACCGTGCCCTTCTCGTGGAGCTCCTTCGGCGCCCAGCCCAGCTCCTGGCTGAAGAGCTTGCGTATCTCGCGGGCGATAAGGGCATTGTCCACGCCCATGGGGCAGGACAGGGTGCAGCGCCGGCAGAGGTTGCAGCGGTAGCTGAGCTCGTAGAGGCGGGTTATAGTTGCCCAGTTGAGTTCAATATCCTCCCCGTTGAGCTTCGCCCATAGCCTGCCGCCGGGTCTGCCGTATTTCTTAACCAGACGCCGGAAAATTTCCGAGCGGTAGGTAGGACGATAGAGCTCGTTCTTGCCACTGGCTAGATAAATCGGGCAGGCATCGCAGCATGTCTGGCACTGGGCGCAGTAATCAAGGGAAAGCAGAAGTGGCTGGAGAAATGTCCAGTTGTTCTCCTTGCTCAGCAGCTTTTTTAATCCCGAGACAAACTGCTCGACGTATTTCTTCCCCTCTTCTTTATTCTTCGGCTTGGGGAGGGCGGCGTAGGAAACAACGCCGTCAAGATTGCAAACTAATCTTTCCTCCTGGTCGGGGGTGAGCCGCCTGAACTCCCGCAGTTCCTCTGCCTTATCATAGGGGGGCGGCAGGGGCACCAGCTCGTCAAGGTTAATCTCGGTGAGCGGGCGGTCGCCACCCTTAGAGATATCAGTTAATTTAAGCTTCTTTGTCATCGTTCGTCTTCCTGGTGGTAAGGTCTATCCAGTTTTTCCTGCCGTCGGCTTTGATATGGGTCGCCGACCAGCTGACCGGCTGAGACAGCAGCCGGCGAAGCTGTCTTTTCATCCTCTCATCCTGAGGTTTATCATCCCACCGTATCTCATGGTAGGTAAAGTACTTGGCGATAAAGTGAATCATATCGGTAAAAGGGAGATAGATAAGAAAGAGCAGCGATATTACTATGTGCAGCGATAGGGGAAAGCTGGCACTCATGCCCCCATCAAGCGTAAGGAGCCCTTTTATAAATGAAGTCATTTCCGAGGCAAAGTCCCCTGAACTGAACCAGGCGTAAGCGCCGCTCGTGAAGACCGCCCCCAGAAACACCAGATTAAAATACTTGCTTAAGGTGTTGAACGACCTGAGACTGGAATCAAGGGCGCGTTTGAGGATTAAGCCGATAGCCCCAAGACCTCCGAGCAGATAGCCAACAAGTGCCAGAACGGAGGTTATAATCAGGAAGACATTGAGGACGGACAGCGGTACCTCGGCAAGGATTAATATGGCACTTACTATGCTGAAGAGGAGCATGAAAAAAATCAGGTAAATGCCGGTGTGAAAGGCGAAGCTCAGGGGCCATAAGGGGCGGTTATGCCGCCAGATTGCCCTCAGCAGGAAAATCTCGACTAACATATATTGCAGGGGGGCGATAAGAGACTTGTGCTGGGGCTTTTTCCACCACTCGTAATCCTCAAGGTAGGAGCCACCCCATCGCTGCTTACCCCTTTCGTAGGGTATTGGCGCCAGTTCCCACCGCAGATGGACGGGTAGCCTGATGATGGCCAGGGTGCGATAGGTGGCAACAATCAAAAAAATTAAAATAGCGGCAAAGGCAAATATAAGCCAGATAATGCCAGACACGGAAACTCCTCTAAAAAAGTGGGCGAGACGCAAAATGCCTGTGGCGTCACTTCATGCTATCGATAATAACTCCGGCGGCAAGCCGGACACCTACCCCCGGGGGCAGGCCGCACTTCTCAAAACCCTTCTCGTTGGTGAAGTCTATCATCGCCTGTTCGCTTTCCCCGGGATTTAGCCTGTGTCCCAGTATCACCGTTTCTATGATGTCAGCGCAGTACATATGGCCTATCTGGCCCTCAAAGTTAGCCATAAACTTCTGGGAAATCATGATAGTATCGGTAGCCGCTTTAAAATCCAGGGGGTTATCACCGCCGAAAAAGAGCCCGAAGGTAATCAGGCTCCCGGTTATGCCCCCGCATATCTCGCCGGTGCCGCCGATGCCGGGAAACGGGGTCAGGGCCTTGATAATCCCCATATTGCCCAGACCGAACTCCTCCATCAGGGCAAGGGCTGTGCCCTGGGCGCAGTTCTTGGTAATAAAGTTATATTCCTCGGCGCGCAGCACAACACGGTTGAGTATTTCCTCCCTGTGGGCTATCAGCTCCTTCGGGTCAAGCTTCTTCTTGGGAATCCCCTCTTTGACCAGCTTATTAATCCTGGCCTGGAGGGCGGGAACATCCCAGGCTCTTGCCTCCAGTTCGTCCACCTTTTGCTTTAAAGCGGCATAGTCGGGCATGATGCGGTTACCCCCCTTTTCACTAAAATAATACGACCCCGGGGGGATTTGAACCCCCGATCTCCACCGTGACAGGGTGGCATGTTAGACCGCTACACCACGGGGCCTAGCTAAAGTCTATCAGTGGGGTATTACCTGTGTCAAGCTAACCTTGGGGGGATATTGTTTATCGGCTTGCTCCTGTGCTATAATACCTTTACTAATTTTTGAAGGAGACTAAGATTCCCGAGATAGATAAAAAGCTTCACGACTACGAGCTGGTGGTAATTATTAACCCCGAGCTTACCGAGGAGGTGGTTGAGGGGGTGATAGCTCGCCTCAGCCGGTTTATTACCGAAAATGGTGGCTCCGCTCCTGCTATTGAACGGTGGGGAAAGAAAAAGCTGGCTTATCCGATAAAACGTTTTACGGAGGGGGATTATGTGCTAGCTCGATTCAAACTACAGCCCAAGAAGAGCAGGGAGCTTGAAGCAAGCCTGCAGATTTCTGAGGAGGTTTTTCGGCATCTGCTGATAAGACTGGACACTTAACCAGTCGGCGATGGCAAAGGAGTGGCGGGCAATGTTAACACTGAATAAGGTAATGATTATCGGCAATGTTGGCTCTGACCCCGAGATGCGTTTCACCCCCAACGGCAACCCCGTAACCTCGTTTCGGGTTGCCACCAACCGGGTTTATACCACCCCCGCTGGCGAGCGCAAGCAGGAGACGGAGTGGTTCACCGTGGTCGCCTGGAACAGGCTGGCGGAAAATTGCAACCAGTTTCTGACCAAGGGCCGGCTTGTTTATGCCGAGGGCAGGCTCCACACCCGCACCTGGGAGGGACAGGACGGGCAGAAGCACTCCCGGACCGAGGTAATAGCCAACCGTGTGCTTTTCCTTGACCGTCAGGCGGCGGCGGCACCCCTTCCCGCTGGGGAGGAGGCGGCCAGCGCCGAGGCTGAGGAGGATTTCCCCTTCTCTGACGAGGGCTAGAACTGGCTAAATTTACAAGGAGGGTTTAACTAAACTAAAAGAGTGGAAGGACGACAGTCTGGCGAAACAGGGGGAAGAAGGCAAAGCAGGCCGAGGTATGTGGCCAGGCCCAAAGTCTGTGCCTTCTGTGCCTCTGATGCGGTGATAGACTACAAAGAGGCGGCTAAATTACGCCGCTATATATCGGATAGGGGAAAGATTACGCCGAGGCGTAAGACGGGCACCTGTGCCAAACATCAGCGCGCCCTGGCCCTGGCGATAAAGAGGGCAAGACACCTAGCCCTCCTGCCCTTTGTGCCGACTCATATCCATAAGAGCGGGGGCGTTGGCGTCCGCGATTAGTCTTATATTCAGGACCTTATCCCTTTAAGCACCTGAAAATTTCTATTTTCCCCTTCGTTTTTGGCTCGCCCTTTGCCCTTAGCTTACATTGACACCCCAAAGACGGCGGAAGTATAATCACTCAAGTCTAGAGCGGAGTTATTATGCCAAAGAGGACCTATCAACCGAAGAGGATTCCAAGAAAACGCGAGCATGGCTTCCGGGCAAGGATGAGCACGCGAGGCGGCCGGGGCGTTCTCAAGGCAAGGCGGCTCAAGGGTCGCAAGCGGCTCATTGTGGTATGACGATGCGGGGAAGAGAATATCTGACCAAGTCAGAGCAATATGCACTGGTCTACAGTAAAGGTAGCTCGTGGACAAGCGATTTAGTGGTGATGAAGACCCTGCCCAACGGGCTTACCTTTTCCCGCTACGGCTTCTCGGTCAGTCAGCGGGTGGGCGGGGCGGTGGTGAGAAACCAGGTGAAGCGCCGGCTCCGCGAAATCATGCGCCGGCTGCCACTTGAGTCGGGGTCGGATATCATATTTATTGCCCGCCCCCAAGCTGCTCAAGCTGGCTTCGCCCGCCTGAAGAAACTGGTCGCCGGCCTGCTTTCCCGGGCCGGACTTTTGACGAGGGAACATGAAGAGGCTTACCTTGGTATTAATTAGGCTTTATCAGGCTACCCTATCGCAGGTTATGCCCCATAACTGCCGTTTTACCCCGAGCTGCTCTCAATATACCTATGAGGCCATCGCCAAGTTTGGCTTTACCAAAGGGGCATGGCTGGGGGCAAGGCGGCTTGCCCGCTGCCACCCCTTTCACCCCGGCGGCTATGACCCTGTGCCGTGAGGAATTAAGCAAATGAAGATTAGAAGTAATATCGCATTAAAGGTCTGTCTTGCCCTTGTCCTTGTCCTGCTCGGGCTCTCTGGCTGTACTGGAATTAGAAGCACACCCGAGGGCGGCTCAGGGGGGGTAATCGCTGATGCGACCATCTTTTTGTCGCCCAGCGTAAAAGGAGCTGGCGGCGGTTTCGGTTGTACCGCACCCATCCTGGAGGGCAAGCTGGTGGCGGTGGATGCCGAGAATGGCAACCGCCTGTGGGAGGTCACCCTGGAGGCGACAAGGCAAAGCGGCGGCTATGGCTGTGCCCCATCGGCGATACCGGTAGCCATCTACGGCCCGCCGGCGGTGGCCGGGGACCGGGTCTATATTGCCGGCTATAACGGCAGGATTTATGAAATTGATGCCAGCACGCGCCTCTCCCAGGACAGGTATGTCAACGAGGCTAATCCTCAACCCATTATCGGCGGGCCGGTGGTCAGCGGGGGAAAGGTCTATCTGGGCTCTGCCGACGGCATGGTCTATGCCCTTGACGGCGCCTCCCTGGAGCAGGACTGGGAGTTTAAGACCGGGGGTAAAATCTGGTCAACCCCGGCGATAGATGGTGATACCTTATATATCGGCTCCTTTGATAAGAAGCTCTACGCCTTAAATGCGAGCGACGGGACGGAAAAATGGGCGTTTGAGACCGGCGGGGCGATTATCTCCACCCCCCTCGTCAATGAGGGCACGGTCTATGTCGGCTCCTTTGACCGCACTTTCTACGCCGTTAACGCCTCCGACGGCACCGCAAAATGGGGGAAGCCCTTTGAGGGTGGTAGCTGGTTCTGGGCAAACCCGGTAATCTATAACGGTACCGTCTATGCCCCCTGCCTTGATGGCAGGGTCTACGCCCTGGATGCGGAGAGCGGGAAACTGGTAGCCGATTTTGACCTTGGAAGCCCGGTCTCTTCGTCTCCGGTCCTGCTCGGTAGCTCGGTCTTTTTCGCTTCAGAGAATGGCAAGGTATATTCCCTGGATGCCACCACTAACCAGCTTAATCTCCTGGCGGAGCTGGGGGAGGCGATACAAGCCCCCCTCTGCGCCACCTTTGAGGGGGGATGCCCGTCCTGCGGGATTATCTATGTTTATACTGGCAGCCAGAACCTGTATGCCCTGAGTGCCGCATCCGGGGCAAAGCTCTGGAGCCAGTCCATTAAGTAGCAAGTGAGGTAGCTTTAATTGGGCTTAAACTGGTGGGACATAATCGCTCTGCAGCCAATGATGAATACCCTCATTGTGCTGACTCATTATTTATTTAACAACTTCGGGCTGGCGATTATTGTGGTGACCATTATCGTTAATGCGGCGATGCTCCCCCTCACCCTGAAGCAGGCCCGTTCCTCCAAGGCAATGCAAGCCATTCAGCCCAAGCTCGCTGAGCTTCAGAAGAAGTATGCCAAGGACAAGCAAGCGATGGCTCAGGAGCAGATGAAGCTGTTTAAAGAAGCCGGGGTAAGCCCGGCGGGCTGCATCCTGCCGCTCTTGGTCCAGATGCCGGTCTGGATAGCCCTCTACCAGGCAATAATGCGCGTCCTGGCGGTAATCCCGGAGAATTTGCTTGGCCTGTCCAAGTACCTCTATTCCTGGCCGTTGGTTTATACCACGCTACCCCTGCCGAGCAAGTTCCTCTGGCTGAACCTAGCATCCGGTGATATGTTCCTGGCGATTTTAGTCGGGGGGACGATGTGGGTACAGCAGAAGATGGTAATGACCCCAACCACCGACCCCAAGCAGCAACAGCAGGCCAATATGATGCTCTGGCTGATGCCCATGATGTTTGCCTTTCTTACCCTGTCCTTCCCCAGCGGGCTGGCCCTCTTCTGGGTGACATCCAATATTGTCCGCATTGGCATCCAGTATTCAGCCACAGGGTGGGGCGGGCTGGTCAGACAAGCACCGAAGAAGCCGGAGGAAAAGACTAAGCAGCGCACCGCTGAGGTGGAGAAACTGCCTGAGCGTGCCGATATTGTTGCGCCAAGTCCAGCGCAGGAAGAAGGTTCAAGTCATGAAGAGTCTGAAAGTAAGTGGCAAGACCGTGGAGGAGGCTACCCAAAAAGCATTAGAGCAGTTAGGCGTAAGCCGAGAAGAGGTGGAGGTCACCGTCGTAAAGGAGGGTAAGCGCGGTGTCCTCGGTCTGGGGGCGGAGGAAGCGGTGGTCAAGGTCCAACTTCTGGCGGCCGCTCCGGAAAAGCCCGAGAAACCGGAGAAAGCGGAGAAGCCCCAAAAACCAAAGAAGGCCGAGAAACCGGCAAAGCCGAAGAAACCCGAAAAAGCCGAGAAACCAAAGAAGGCCAAGGAGCCCGAGAAACCTGAGGAAGTCGAGGAGCGAGAGAAGCCTGAAAAACCGGAGAAGCCTGAGGTAGCCGGTGACCTGGCGGGGATGGCCGCCAGTGTCCTGGAGACCCTTCTTACCCAACTTGAGCTTAAGGCTCAAGTTGCCGCCGAAATGAAACCCCCGCTTGGGGGTGAGGGTGCCCAGGTGATTGCCCTCAATGTGAAGGGGGATGACCTCGGTATCCTCATCGGGCGCCGCGGTCAGACCCTGGCCGCCCTTCAGCATATTGTCCGACTTATTGTCGCTCATCAGGCGAAGGCGCGGGTGCCGATAATGATTGACGTTGAGGGTTATAAGCAGCGCCGCTATGATGCCCTGCAGGCCCTCGCCCGGCGGGTGGCGGATGAGGTGAAAAGCCGGGGAAGGCCGTTTGCCCTGGAGCCGATGCCCGCTTATGAGAGGCGCATCATTCATCTTACCCTGGCGGACAGCCCTGATGTTACCACCGAGAGCACCGGCGAGGGCGAGGTGCGCAAGGTGGTCATTGTGCCTAGGAAACAGCGCTAATTTACGGGGTGTTTATGTTTCGTCCCGTTGGCAGTAAGGTCAATTTCCCTGCGCTTGAGGAAAATATACTCAGCCTCTGGCGAAGCCAGAAGGTCTTTGCGCGGAGCGTGGA
>Ga0315282_10010536_pt1 | contig 14473 bp, 16 predicted proteins | sample YL17G07_20_MG_FD_203693 | JGI IMG/M metagenome (GOLD analysis project Ga0315282, IMG submission 203693) | Sediment microbial communities from Yellowstone Lake, YNP, Wyoming, USA - YL17G07_20 | ecosystem: Environmental > Aquatic > Freshwater > Lake > Sediment | place: USA: Wyoming | collected...
ACTCGGAGGAAATGTCCTTGCCTCTTTCATGATCGACACGATAGTTTTTGCATCAGACACGATTCATTCCGCCTAGCTTCGATTCGAATTCCGCCCCGCTTTGAAAGTGACTTTCTATAAAGGTCTTACTGATGGCGTGTTGTTTGATATGTTGGGATTCGCTATAACGGATTTCAGATGAAGGCTGGGGGATCTCTGCTAGCGTACGCCTACCCGAGAAGACATAGGTACCTGGTTTCATCTTTCGAACTGAACAGCAGACTAACGATCGGTATCTCCCTGACAAAGAAATGGAAGGAGCCTCTTTTCTGCAGTATCAGCACAGAAGCGCCGACATAACGCAGCTGTTCATTCGAGGTGGGAAGACCTTCGTCTTCCAGCGGTTCTTTCTACTGTGACAATCAAGTCAGTAACTTGATCTATCAAATGCTGCACCGCCTCACGTTTCAGCTCCGGTGTTCTCGCCCCTTTGTAGTAGCGCCGTCCATAGTCTCCTCTGAGTCTGAGACGATACGATTCGATCAGTATTCCTCTGAATCTGTAAGAGACGATTCCTCTGTCGCAGAGATCCTCAAACTGAGATCTGACTCGACTGTGGACGGGGGGCACGTGCCCACCGGCCTTTACGATTGCGGCGGCGGCTGCGTTCTCAGCAGCAAGAAAAGCTCTGTTACTGGCGGTTTCCACATCCCCTTCTGCAAAGTTCCTCTTTGCTGATTCCAGCTGAGCTTTCGCGCGTTTCAACCGTTCGTGCGCATAACTGGACATTACGGTAACCTTCCCGATTCCTCGAAGCCTTGCCTGATGAACGCCTCACACTGCTTGAGCATTTTCCACACAGACCCCTTACCCATTGGCCTTCCAAGGTGCACTGCCATGTTGCGAGTATGCGCCACAGTGTCCAGCAGTGTCGCCGCAGCCGGAGAGTACTTTCGCAACTGAGAGGCCAAACCATGCCTTGAACCAGGCAGTTCCCCCTTCAGTATCAAGAAGCCCCGTGATGCCCGCGCCATCGCTAATCCAACCAACTCAACCGCAGCGTCCAGTGAACCGGCCCTGTAGTTTCGCTTCGCATCCTCAATCTTACTCCTCGCCTCCTCAAGATCCCGTATCGCAACCGTCAAGGAAGGTGAAGGCAGAGGTTTGGACAGCAACGGGATCAGAAAACCAGAATCATACAGCACTATCCCTTCGGCGAGAGCGTTTACTATGAGATCGTCCCCCCAACTATACATCTCGAGAAATTCGTTCTTGGTCAAGATATGCTCCTGGACCAAGGTCCCATAGAATCTAGACACTGAATCCAGTTGGCCATGTACCTCCTCAATCTGTTTTGGACGTTCGCCGAAGATCAGCAGTACGTCTAGGTCGCTTTCAGGCGTGGCCTTACCTGCAGCCACTGACCCAAACAACACTACAGAGAGCAGATTCTCTCTTGAGCCTGCTGTTAGCTTGCTGACGAATTCCTCAAGCGCAATTCGCAAATTGGCAGGAACCTCAAGCTTCCTCTCCGTCGTAAACAGATCGAAGAGTGACCGCGCCAGTGGGTTCTCAAGATTCGCCTTGTAGAAATGCTGCCTTCCAATCACCCGTTCCCCTATGATCCCCTGATCAACCAGTCCCCTCAAGCTACCGGACAACGGCCCTGCCCCAACCCCCGCCTCCTTCAACAGCTCCTTAAAGAACCGTTCACGATACGGTTCCCTAAACAGACAACGCATCGTCTTGACCGTCACCTTTGACCCAAGGACCACATCAAGTAGCATGACTGATACTTGCAGACTGGGCTCCTTAAAAGGTTCTGTTTTCAGAACTCACGATCCGTTTTCAGAACTTAAAGTCCGTATTCAGAACCTGCCAGAATCAATCCCGGAAAATGAACTACCAGAATTTGCCACACACACCAAGCTGATCAGCCGGCCTCTACCCATTCTCCCCAGCTAGACCACCAGAATTCAACTCACATGCCAGGCTGAACCACAAATAGTATGGCAAACAGAAGCCTCGGACTAAGGTCTTTCTGAGAAATCGTCCCCGATTTTGGCCGCTCCTAACTCGATTCCCGCGGCTGAGCTGAGGCCACCCTTATTACTCGATCTTCGGACCATCCAGTATCTAATCCACGGACAATGGAAGACTGATGAGGAGACCGTCTTCTTGAATCTGAAGGACAATCATGAAGCTAAGACGCGTCACAGAAAGGTACTGTCTGGAGGAGAACCTATAGTCGCCCTCGAAGACGTGAAAACAAGCGGCAGCATCGAAAATGCCACCGTCATGGCGGTGCCAACATGCACTACTATGTAACCCTGACAAACAACTGCAACCTCAGATGCATGTACTGCTACGAGAAATGCTGCAACGACATCGGCGTCGACCTAGAAGGACTTGATATCGACTACAGTGTCCCAAGCTCGATAAGCTACGACTTGGTCGAACTTGAAAGGTTTTGTGAGAAGGATCCTGACACAACCATTGTCTTCTACGGCGGAGAGCCACTGCTTCGGATCGACCTACTGGAAGAAATAATAGACAGAGTAGTTGCCAAGGAGTTCATCCTCCAAACGAACGGCCTCCTTCTTGACCAGTTGGATCAGACACATCTCAAGAAACTTGACGCCATACTGGTGTCCATTGACGGAGGCAAGGACCTGACCGACTACTATCGCGGCGAAGGCGTCTACGATCGCGTGCTTCAAAACCTCCAGGTAATCGCGGATAGAGGATTCGTAGGCGAAGTAATCGCCAGAATGACAGTCGGCCGAGAAACGAGGATCGAACGTGAAGTGGAGTCTCTGCTCTCCAGCGATAACGTGTTCGATTCTATTCACTGGCAGCTCGACGCGCTCTTCTGGCACAATGACTACGACAAAGAAACATTCTCCAGATGGGCCAAGGAGGAGTACAATCCCGGAGTCAGGAGAGTCATCGACAATTGGGTGGGACACATGAAGAAACGAGGAGAGGTGCTTCGAATCTACCCTCTGATTGGAATCACGCAGTCTCTGCTTCTGAATGAAACTGTGAAACTGAGATGCGGGGCCGGATGGGCGATGTTCAACATTCAGACAGATGGCAGAATCACTCCATGTCCGGTCATGGCAGGCATGAAGAATTACTACCTCGGGGACATCAAAGACACGGCTCCCAGTGACCTTGCCTCAAGAAATGTGAGTGTTTCGAAGCCCTGCACTGACTGCGCCACCTATTCCCTTTGCGGCGGACGATGTCTCTACGCGAATGTCACAAAGCTCTGGGGCGAAGAAGGCTTCGAATTGGTGTGTGGCACCGTGCGAGAGTTGATTGATGGCTTGAGAAGCGCTGCTCCAGCTATTCAGCAGCTCATATCGGAGAGGCGAATCGCTCTACAAGACTTCGACTATCCGAAGTACAACAGCTGTGAGATAATACCCTGAATTGCAGAGTCCTTGCCGAATCCAGCCTAACCCTGGTTCTGGCCATAGTACTTCCGGGCCATCGAAGACTCTCGTCCATCGGCCTCCGAACAATCTGTCTCCACATCATCCTCTGATACGTGGGAGGTTATCGGTGGAAGATAAGTACCCGCAGGCAGAGAGTTGCTGAATTCAAGGAGGGATAAGTTGGCGAAGGCTGAGGATCTCGTTTTGCTTTCTGGCCTGCCGAAACAGAAACTGTTGGACCTGATCCTGATGCAGGTCAGGAACATATTCCGCGTCGACGGGCTTTACTTCTTGGAGATAGAAGAGGAGTTCGGAACAGCTGCAGCAATCCGTATTGACGAGCAAAGCTGGAAGACGATGGCCGCAATAGAGGCGCGCGACATCAGAAAGCTCCTAGACAAGACTCAGTTTACGATTCCAGACATCATGAACGCCCTACGATTCACATGCTGGTCACTTGATCACAAGGACAAGGAGATTGAGACTAGTCAGAAGAGAGGCATCTTTCGAGTAACTCACTGTCGAACCCAGCTGACCAGAAGGCGAAAGGGTTTGTCTGAATTTCCCTGCAAGACAGTGAGATATGAGTACCTGAAGACATTCGCCTCAGAACTCAATCCCAACATCGACGTCATATGCAATGTCTGTCCGCCAGACAAACACCCTGAAGAGATTTGGTGTGAGTGGGAGTTCAGACTAAGGGAACAAGCGTGAGTGAGTCTGATTCCGACTTAAACCCGCCCTACGAGAGGAATGATGACCTGGCACTCTGACTGGTTTAAATTAGGCTACCCGCGATTCACACAGGAGTATCGGTAGGATTTCTAGAGAGCCAAGGGGAGGCACACCAAGATGCAGAGATTGGAGATAAGAGAGATTGTCAATGGCAACTTGGACGATGCCATTAGCCTCTGCGTTCCCACCGAAAGAAGAGCGGACCCACTCTTTGCTGAAGGTGCCAAGACGAAGAAAGAATGGGTTAGCGGCCGGCCGTGCACACGGAGTTTGAGCTTCTCATTCTCACAGGATGCATTGTCCTGGAAGAGTCAGCGAAGTTTCTGGGTCTGATCCACCTTGCCTCGGCTGCTGAGAACATTGCGAATGCTGCAGCTCAGATAGCGGCAGTTGTCTTGAGAGGCCTGAAGCCCCATCCGGTTCTCCGTCTCGCGATTAAGGAGGCTGAGGAAAGGGTAGTCCGTGTACCTGTCTCAGAGGGATCAACTCTTATCGGAAAGACTCTGCAGGAAGCCCAAATTCCCGAAGAGACAGGAATGTGGATCCTCACCATAAAACGGGGAGACTCATGGCTCCGACCCAAACCAGACGCTGTTGTCAAGACAGGAGACATCCTCATTGCGGCAGGTTACGCTGAAGGAGAAGAGGACCTCAAACGACTAGCCTCGAACATGTCTGCACAAATATGACACTGAAGCAGACGTACTGCTGTAACTTGAGTGAGAATACTCTGTCGCGTCGGGTATCTCCTCAGGCTCTCCTGAATTCCCTTGCAACCACTTCGATTCTTTCTCCCACCACTTCCACATCATCTATTCGGCCTAGACCCTTTTGAGCGGCCCTCTGAATGTGGTAGATTGCATGCGGGTCAAACCCCATTACCTTAGAGGCTACGCTGTCGGTTGAGACGGGGTCTCGGCCTGCAAGTATCAGGTCCATCTGTACAGGTGTTCCGTGCACGGGCCCGCTTCCCTCCATAGCCACGAACCCGTCGATCACCGTCAAGGCGGGCTTCAGAACGGTGTTGACGTCAACGATTACCTTGCTTATTCCCTTGAGGTGATACTTCATCTTGAATCTGGTTGGGATTAACCCGAACATGTTCTTCAGGCCCAAGGTGACCTGTGTCTCACTATGAGTCTTCATCTTGGCTGCACTTACAACATAACTTTCAGCTACGAGTCTCGGAACCGTAACCTCTGAAAGTGTCTCAGGATTTGGAACATGTAGGGTGACTTTCTCCTCAAGCTTACTGAGATTCAAGAAGGGAACATTGTACTTCTTACAGAGAGCGAGTATACCTGTAACTTCGGCGGCCCTATCAGCATTCGTGGATGTTGCATTCGATTCCACCACGTAGACTTTCTGGTTCTGCGCCTGAATCGCTCTGATCAGAGCTTCAACAACTATCGGATCAGTAGTCGCTCCAGTGTCCCACGTTTTTGTCGTAATGAAGTTCACTTTGATCAAGACTGGTTTGTCTGAAAGATCGCGTAGACCGCCAATCAGGTCAAGAGCTTTCGAAACGGTCTCAATTGACCTCTCGCCCTTGACGATCGCAACTTTGGAACTCATGATCTCGCTTCCGAGAATCAGTCGCTTGATGGAACCTTTCAGCTATAAAGTCATGCTTGCCCCGTCGTTCGAACTCAACTGAAATGTCAATTCCAATCAAAGGATTCCTACTGATCAGAGAACCTATTTTCGGAGATGAAGAGAGCTTCTTGGGCTTACTCGTAAGAGTTATTTCGTAGAGTGATTCATCACCTGCGCATGTTCGACGTCAAAATAAACAGAGATGTCAAGATCACGCTGCATCGCTTCACCGACTACTTCCAGGGTTTCGAAAAAGTCGATGCAGTACGAGAGACCTTCGGCGACGAGACTGAGAAGGTTCTGAATGATCTGAAAGTTGAGTTCTATTCTGGGAGGCGAGGGTACATGGGAGTAAGCGACCAAGACGGACACATGATGGTCAGCGCAGACTATCTGAGGAATGGGAACGAGAGAGACCTCTATCTAGACGTAATTCACGAACTAGTCCACGTGAAGCAGTTCATGGATGGAAGGGAACTATTTGAAAATAGGTGGGAATACGTGGACAGGCCGACGGAGGTCGAAGCTTATCAACACACGGTGAAGGAGGCTCGAAGGATTGGCATGAGCGACGAGCAAATCTATGAGTACCTTAAGACAGAGTGGATGAGCGAAGAAGACCTGCATAAACTTGCGAACGCCGTCGGCGTAAAGATCCCATCCAAGCAATCTTGAACTTGTACCTGCTCGGTCAACAAACGGCGCCACAGGTCAGTCAATCATGAAAAGAGTGGATACCTGGGGACGCGCGCTGAGGTCGCAACACACTGTTCCGACGATTCTTCTTACGTTTCTTGCGGGCATCATGATGACCCACGCACTAGTTGTACTGTGTCTCGCTTCACCGTCAGGCAACCAGATCAACATCATTGCCGGAAGAGTGATTGATGATGTGACAGGCCGCGGAATCCCCGGAGCTCGCATCGAAGCCTACAAAGGAAGATCACTAGTCAGCCACGGGGAAACAGATGATCATGGAACATTCAGGATTGAGGTCTTGGGGGTGTTCAGGTGTGGACTGTACGCTCTACCTTGGAAAAGGAGTCATGCAGTATCGTTGATAGAGTATGGCCCAGCGGTAGAGGAGCTTGATCTTGATGGACGAACCGTTGCCAACCTGACTTTGCGACTTTTTCCCGTCTTTTCATTGATCCTTCAGGGCGACATTGATCTCGTTGACATGGACGCTTCACCTACTTCTATCAATTTCACAGTACTCGACGAGTTCACAAAGAGACCTCTAGATCGAGGAGTCTTTTTAAACAAGTACGGCAATCAAAGCTCGTTCTTAGGATTCAACCCAAACCTCGTGCTAGTGTCCTGTAACTAACAGATGTAGTATTATGATTTGAGCCACTTACGCGTGTCCATGCCTGAAATGTGGTGTGAGGAGAGGTCTTCGCGCCCAACTAAGCATGAATCATAATTATAGGGATTTATGATACGGGACACTAGTTCCCGTAAAGTAAGACGTCAAGTGAGGGTTGATTGCGGGAGAACGATTCTGGGAAGATTTGGCTGCATCAATCATTACGCAACTCTAGGCGCGATGGAAATCAGCCACTTGATCACTCGAACTCGGCTGGTACTAATCGATGGTTGGCTCCTGAGAGTCATCGTTGCTTGACGAAATAGTCGCAATACGACCTGAGACTGCATTCTGAGCATCGAGGACTTATGGGTTTGCAGATTGTCTTCCCGAATCTAACGATGAGTTCATTGACTTCAATCCAGTGTCTCCTCTTGAAGTATTGCAGTAGCTTCTCCTCCGTCTGTTCAGGCGTCTTGCTTTTGACAATGCCTAAGCGATTTGAGATTCTGTGGACATGGGTGTCGACAGGGATCGCAGGTTCGCCGAAACCATATACAAGAACACAGTTCGCCGTTTTCCTTCCGACCATTGGAAGTTCCATAAGACCCTCCAAGTCTTTGGGCACCTTTCCCTCGTGTTTATCCACTATGATTTCCGCAACTCCTTTGATTCCTTTGGCCTTGACTCGATAGAAGCCCGAGGGACGAATTAGTCGTTCCACACTTCGCAGAGGGGCTCGGGCTAGTGAGTTGGCCGAGGGAAATTTGGCGAAGAGTTGCTTGGACGCCCGATCTGTGTTTTCGTCTCTTGTTCTTTGAGAGAGTATGGTTGCGATGAGGACTTTGAATGGATCTCTTTTCTCTGTTCTGGCCACTTTTCGGAGAGTGGTTCCGGCACGGTCGGGTCCATAAACCATACCTCTCAGCTTTCGAATCAACTGGTTTGGGGTGAGTTTCAAGCGATGTGCCTCGGTCTACCGGCGAAGAAATGTGAGGCTGACCTATTTGTGAGTTCTTTCGCGGACTTGCTCCTATGGAATAGTACAGGTTTTTATCGGTCGTGAAGCGTTGGCTCAGAATGAGTGGTTGGCTGAGGACTTGAGAAAACATGACTTGCTCCGCAGGTTAGAAGAGGCGAAGAGGGGAATCGGCCCGCTGGCGTTCTTGGTAGTTCTGTTCTTCGCTTTGCTCATAGCCACCGCCGGAATGTCTGTGAGTCGTGTTGGCTTGTTTCGACCAGTGGAAGTATTGGATGGCTACTGGTCTGTCTCAGGTGTCAAGGCAGAGCGAGTGAGGCTGAGAGAGCTGGTGACAGGACACATCATGCTGCATTCTTTGGGCAAGTTCGAAGGGGAGATTGTACTGCGCATAAGGGCGGACATCAGGCTGTGGTTCGATAAGGACATCGTTACGCAGAGACTCGGTTTGTCTCTTCAACCTGGTGAAAAGAAGGAGTTCACATTGGATTTCAGGCCTGATCGATCATCTTTGGGAGATGTGCGAGGGTATTTCATAGAGGTCGACTTCGGCCTCATTCATGGGAAGTGGACCATGCCTAGCTCCTACCCTCCTAGACTAATAGTGACTGCATAGCAGCGACCTTGAGTTCTTGTAGTGGACGGCAGATCTCTTCATTTTGCCTATGTGTGTGACCGAGCAGTCTACTTCACGTGACATGCACAGCTGACGCTTTGAAGTTAAGATATACCTGTGACCCCAAATTCAGCCGCATGTCTTCAAATGATTTCCTCGTCACTATTGCCGTGAACTCCTTTCCGGCGTCTACCTTAATCTGAACCTGACGGTTCAGATCCAAGACTTCAATCACCTTTCCTTTCAGCATGTTTCTTGCGCTGCTCACTATGGGGCTGGTTGAAACTATGATTTCCTCAGGTCGGATGAAGACCATCACGTTTCCAGTTTTCTGCGTGGCTACCTCGATCTTGACATTGTTGCCTAAGTCTACCAGAACTAGGCCTTGGTCGATTGGCCTAGCCTGACCAGAGTAGACGTTTTGAAGCCTCGCGAAGCTGGCTAGGAAGTCAGAAGGTTTCTTGAATATGTCGTCAACGCTTCCGATCTCAGTGAGTTCTCCCTGACGAAGAACCGCCGCTGTCGAGGCTAGATGCTCCACTTGAAGCATGTTATGAGTTGCCATTATGACGGTTACCTTGCGTTCGCAATTGATCTTGGAGACTATCTCTTCGATTATGGCCGTGTTTTCTGGATCAAGGTTTGCCGTAGGCTCATCCAGCAGCAGCAGTTCAGGCTCAAAGACCATGGCTTGAGCCAGAGAGACTCTCTGCATCTCGCCACCAGAAAGCGTTGTCGCCCTTCTCTCCTTGAAGCCCGTCAATCCTACAAGGCTTAGTATTTCGCTTACCTTGCGGAGGAGATCTGTATTTGCTCCTCTGACCTTGAGGGGATACGCGACGTTGTCGAATACCGAAGCGGTGAACATGACGCTTTGCTGAAAGACGATCCCGATTCGTCGGCGGAGGGCCAACCGATCTCTCTCTGAGCTGGCTGTATCCACTCCATCAAATAGCATTTGGCCGTGGCTCGGCTCGTCTAGGAGATCCAGCAACCGGAGAAGTGTGGTCTTGCCACTTCCACTTGGCCCAACAACCGCGAAGAAATCTCCGCGCTCGATTCTCAGGTTGATGTCCCTCAACGCGATCTTCTCACCGAACTTCTTGGCAAGACTTCGCGTCTCAACAATCAGCATCCTAGCCTCTCGACCCCTTCCACTGCATCTGCGTCAGCACCCAGTTGACCGAGAACGACAGCAGTAACAGAATGATTCCGAGCGCTATGGCCACACTGAACTCTCCCAGCTCAGTCTCAAGCACAATCGCAGTAGTCAAGACCCTTGTCGCCCACCTGATGTTTCCTCCAACAATCATTACTGCACCAACCTCAGATACTGCAGAGCCGAAGGCCACAATCACTGCGGTCAGAAGCCCAAGTCTCGCCTCCTTCAAGATCGTTGAAGTGAGCTGTTGTCTCGTTGCTCCAAGAGACAGAGCCTTGTCACGGATCGCCTTGTTCACCGATCCGACAGCAGAAACAGTAACACCTGCCACCGTAGGTACGGTCATGATCGATTGTGCAGTTATCATGGCTGCTGGGGTGTAGAGAAGCTGCAGAGGTCCAAGAGGACCTGACGAAGAGAGGACCAAGTAGACGAGTAGGCCGACCACGACTGGGGGAAGACCCATCAAGGTGTTCAGTATGCTTATCAAGAAACGTTTTCCGGCAAACTCGTTGAGCGCAATGGTTGCTCCTGTTGGAACTCCGAGCAATGCTCCAATTGCGACAGCGATGCCTGAAACCCTCAGGGTCAGCAGCATGACGCCGTATACCTCAGGATCGAAAGAGATCAGAAGCGAGAGGGCCTTGGCCAATCCCTCAAGAACTGCGCTCAATCCTGTCCCTTACCCTTCCGAGAAGCGTGAACTCCTTGGTTCGAGATTAGATTTGTGGGTGACTTGTATTTCTATGGGTTCTGTGAATCATACCATGCGATTTCGCTCTCTTGATTCAAGAAACCAAGCTCTCTCGCTCGACTGAAGTCTCTTGTCATCGGAAAGAACAGTGTTTCACCCGCCTTCTTGAAGCCGCCGATAAGTCGCTGGCCTTCCTCGGAGACCAAGAACTTTGCGAACGCAATGGCCATCTTGTAGTTTCGATGCGGATGCTTCTCCGGATTCACGAGGATTACACCGTAAGGGTTGAGGAGAATCGCGTCTCTCTCAGCCATGATAGCCAAGTTTGTGAGCTGGTCTCGGAAGGCGAGCCAAGTCCCTCTATCAGTCAGAGCATATCCCTTCTTCTCATTGGTCATCCGTAGAACAGTGCCCATGCTTGCTCCTGCTTCGAGATACCAAGCATAGGTTAGATTAGATGGTTTGACACCGATTTTGGCCCAGACGCTGAGCTCTTTAACGTGCGTACCGGACTTGTCGGCTCGGGAGATGAAGATTGCTTCACCTTTCGTCCCTGCGCTTGCGATCTTCAGAAAGGCTTGGGAGGCGTTGGTCAAGCCACGGATTCCAGCAGGGTCGCTTACCGGACCTATTATGATGAAATCATTGTACATGACCCCGACCCTGTGTGTCCCATATCCATCATTGACGAACTTCTCTTCAAGGGTTCGTTCGTGGACGAGGACTATGTCGGCATCTCCTCTCCTTGCGATCTCGATGGACTCGCCAGTTCCCTTGGAGAGAACCTTGACTTGGACATTGTACTTCTTCTCAAAGACAGGAATCAAATAGTCCAAAAGCCCTGTGTCGAAGGTACTTGTGGTAGTAGATAGGACGAGTTGTTGCTTCGGCGGAGGTTGAAGGTATGTGTAAACCAGAAAACCTCCCACAACTGCTATTGCCACTAGCACGGCGACAAGAAGAATCCTACTAGACTTCTTCATCAGAATCACACCCGAAATATTCGCCTGAATACATCGGTTCTCCATATAAATACGAGTGAAAGATAGTCAATTCTGATCAAAGTTGATTCGGAAGAGGGAAGTTCTCACCCCTTCCTTCAAGGTTTGGCTGGGAAAAGGGAAAATGCACGTTCTCGGTGAGGGGGGCGCATCTCTCTTGGATGCCGTTGACAGGTATGGCTCGATCACGGAGGCAGCCAAGAAGACGGGGATATCATACAAGTATGCGTGGGATCGTCTTGCCGACATTCAGACGGCGATAGGTCGGCCGATACTGCGAACAAGAAGAGGAGGCAGGATCGGAGGCGGCGGAGCCGAACTTACAGAAACAGCAAGAACCCTGTTGAGGAACTATCAGAAGTTGAAGGAAGAGATTAGGAGAGTAGTCGAAGACAGTGAACTCTGGTTAAGCATTTGAGCTAGATGACACCATCTTGATTGAAGAAATGCCACGTGTCGCCTCAATAGCCTGCTAATGAAGCGAAGAGAGGAATCCAATTTGAATGCGAGTGTTCGTCTAATGACGAGATCGGATTCGGAATTCGCAGTCGACTTAGCCAATCAAGAAGATTGGAACTATGACCTAGAAGACCTGGATCGCCTGCGATTTCTGTTCTCCAAGGGCTGCTTCATCGCTGAACACGAAAGAAAAAGAGCAGGTTGGGTTGTGGCATGCACCTATGGAAACTTGGCTTGGATAAGCAGCCTTGTCGTCTCCAGTAGTCTGCGCGGGAAAGGAATCGGAGCTGCGCTGGTTAATCATGCTGTACGATATGCTCACGACTTGGGCGTTAGGACATTGGGACTGTACTCTTACAAATGGTCCATTGGTTTCTATGAGAAGATGGGTTTCAGAAAGGACTGTGATTTCGATTATGTTGTAGGAAAGGGGCAGAGAGTCGATGTTCGCACCGAGACTCAACGCGTGACAAGGCTTGGTGAAGTAGTCGGGTTTGATCGCAAGTATTTCCGTGGAGACAGGGGGCCGTTACTGAACTTTCTGCACAGGCAATATCCTGACCTATTTCTGAAGCTACAGCGAACAGACGTGTTGGGATACATTGCAGGGAAGAGTTACTCGGACGGTTCCGCTGAAATTGGTCCGTGGGTCTGTGATTCGACGCAGGCCGGAGTTGCCGAGCAACTGCTTGCTGCTGAGATTAGTAGGCTGGAGTCAAGCAGCATTGGTCTGACAATTCCTTCCGAGAACCTAGAAGCTCGCCGCATCGTCATGAAATACGGTTTCCGCGTCAAGCAGAAAGTGCTTCGAATGTTCTCAGGAAGCTCCGAGGATCTCCCCAGAGTTGATGGAGTCTTCTCGGCCGCGGGTCTGGATGTCGGATAGGCTAGGTCTCACGTTTGGTCCTTTTCGGTTCGACGACCATCACTTTGATTATTGTCAGAAGCGCCACAACAGGTAGAGCTATCATGTAAGGTGCCTTTTAATCATAATCGATTTTAGGAAGACGTTTGTTGTATTTGGATGTCGGAGTTCTGATTCGGCTTGAAGTACACTGACTTCGTGAATCCGAAATACACGCCGAAGGAAAGCGATGTCATCTGTACGTTCTACGTGGAACCAGAAGGCATCAGCATGGAGGAGGCCGCTGGCGGCGTTGCTGCTGAAAGCTCGATAGGGACATGGACAGAACTCACAACTGAAAAGCCATACGTAGAGGAACTCGCCGCACGCGTCTTCGGCATAGAAGGAAACAATGCAAGAATAGCCTATCCGGTCGAGCTTTTTGAGCTAGGAAACTTCCCCAACATACTGAGTAGTATTTCAGGAAATGTCTTCGGATTGAGAGCGCTTAGGAATCTCAGACTCAATGACATCCAATTTCCGAAAAAGATCATAGACAGCTTCAAAGGCCCGAAGTATGGTGTCGAAGGAATTCGTGGTCTTCTGAAGGTTCATGATCGCCCTTTGGTGGGGACCATAATCAAACCTAAGTTGGGATTGAAGACGTCGGATCACGCAAGAGTAGCCTATGAGGCTTGGATTGGAGGCTGCGACATAGTGAAGGACGACGAGAATTTGAGCAGTCAGGCCTTCAATCCGTTTGAAGAGCGCGTGATAAGGACGCTGGAGGCCAGAGACAAGGCGGAACGAGAGGCTGGCGAAAAGAAGGTCTACATGGTCAACATCACTGCCGAGACAAACGAGATGTTGAAGAGAGCAGAATTCGTGACGAAACATGGCGGAGAATATGTCATGGTCGACATCCTTACATGCGGCTTCGCTGCCCTGCAGACGCTGCGCGATCGGGACTTCGATCTTGTGATTCACGCTCACAGAGCAGGACATGCCGCATTCACCAAGAATCCCAAGCACGGAATTTCAATGCAGGTGATAGCAAAAGTCGCGCGAATGATTGGAGTTGATCAGCTTCATGTCGGCACTGTCGTCGGGAAGATGTCTGAGACGAGAGAAGAAGTTGATGAGAACTGTAGAGTATTGAGGGAGAAACTGAACCATATGAAAACCGTTCTACCGGTGGCTTCTGGCGGCTTGCACCCAGGACTGGTCCCGGCCCTGATCGGATTCTTCGGAAGGGATTTTGTCATCCAAGCTGGAGGAGGGATTCATGGCCACCCAGAGGGAACAATATCAGGCGCAAAGGCTATGCGCCAATCAATGGAAGCAACTCTAAGGGGCATATCTCTGAACGAGTATGCCAAGACACACAAGGAACTTCTATCTGCATTGCAGACTTGGCAATGATAGTCGGTTGACTCTTTCGAGCCCCCGTTCGCGGATCGCTTCAGTTGCTAGAAAAGAAGATAGTTGCGATCTTTGACATTGCTGTGCTAAAGTCAAGCTACGTTAGATGGTGCTCCGGGCGGGAGTCTCGTAGCGTTTGATCGCTACTTCGAATTCGCGAACCTAGAAGCTTTTCCTAGGTTTCCCGCGATCAGCGACTCGATTGGCCTTCGCGTCTAAGGCGAATAAGGCCGC
>Ga0315282_10010538_pt1 | contig 14471 bp, 12 predicted proteins | sample YL17G07_20_MG_FD_203693 | JGI IMG/M metagenome (GOLD analysis project Ga0315282, IMG submission 203693) | Sediment microbial communities from Yellowstone Lake, YNP, Wyoming, USA - YL17G07_20 | ecosystem: Environmental > Aquatic > Freshwater > Lake > Sediment | place: USA: Wyoming | collected...
AGAACTTGCAGTAACCTTGAAAGTGCGTGTTGGGGTTGAAGTCCGCGTTTCGATTTTTCAGTTTCGCGCGAGCTACACGGGGGAGAGGAATGGCGACGTCTGCGCACGTCAAGGGTGGAAGTTTTCTGATCGAGTCGAGGCGGCCGGAAGAAATCTTCACCCCCGAAGACCTGACGGACCAGCACCGATTGATTGCTCAGACCGCGGATGAGTTTGTGCGCCGGGAAATCGCCCCCCGGCTCAAAGAAATCGAGGAGAAGAAGCCCGGCCTTTCGCGAGAACTCCTGAAGAAAGCTGCGGAGCTCGGCCTCTCCGCGATCGATGTCCCCCAGAAATACGGCGGGCTCGAGCTCGACAAGATCTCTTCCATCATCGTCTCGGAAAAGATGGCGCGCGACGGCTCGTGGGCGACAATCTTCGGTGCGCAGGCCGGCATCGGCATCCTGCCCATCGCCCTTTTCGGGACGGAACACCAGAAAAGCCGCTACGTCCCCAGGCTTGCGAGCGCCGAGTGGGCGGGCGCGTACTGCCTTAGTGAAGCGACCTCGGCCTCCGACGCCCTGAACTGCAAGACGACCGCGCGACTGAGCCCCGACGGCAAACACTACGTCCTCAACGGCACCAAGATGTGGGTCACGAACGGGGGCATTGCCGACGTGTTCGTTGTCTTCGCCAAGGTGGACGGCGAGAGGTTCACCGCCTTCATCGTCGAGCGGACGTTTCCGGGCGTCGCGCCCGGCGCCGAAGAACACAAGATGGGCATTCGCGGGTCTTCGACCACACCGCTGAATCTCGAAGACGTCCCGGTGCCGGTGGAGAACGTTCTGGGCGAAATCGGCAAGGGGCACCTGATTGCCTTCAACATTCTGAACATCGGCAGGCTGAAACTCGGCGCGGGCTGCGTGGGCGGATGCAAGTATTTGCTGGCCGAAGCTCTCAAGTGGGCGAAGGAACGCGAAGCCTTTGGGCGCAGGATCGCCGATTTCGGCCTAATCAAGGAGAAACTGGGCGAGATGGTGGCGCGCAACTACGCCATCGAGAGCATCTCTTACCGCACGGCGGGGTTGGTTGATCGGCTACTTGAGGGCATCGATCAAGGCGCGCCCACGGCGCCCCAGCAGATCCTCGAGGCGCTCGCGCAGTACGCCGTCGAATGCTCGATCCTCAAGGTGATGGGCACCGAGACGCTCGACTTTGTCGCCGACGAAACGGTGCAGATTTTCGGCGGCTACGGCTTCTCGAGCGACTACGAAGTGGAGCGCGTCTACCGCGACCAGCGCGTCAACCGCATCTTCGAAGGCACCAACGAAATCAACCGCCTGCTCATCACCGACATGCTGATGCGGCGGTCGATGAAAGGTGAGCTGGCGCTGATCCCCGCTGCCCAGCGGGTGCTCGATGAAGTTCTGGGCGCGACGGCGGCGCAGGAGACCGAGCCGGATGGGCCCCTGGCCGAAGAGACCCGCCTGGTCGCGGGCGCGAAGAACGTGGTTTTACTCGTTGCGGGGAGCGCCGTCGAGCGGTACATGCAGGCGCTTGCCGATGAGCAGGAAGTGATCGGCGTCCTCAGCAACTTGGTGATGGAAGTTTACGCCGTCGAGAGCGCGATGCTCAGAACACAAAAGACCCTCGGCCGCCGCGGGCCCGATGCCGCCGCCCGAGAGTGTGATGCCACGCGAGCCTATGTCTATGAGGCACTCGACCGCATGGAAACCGACGCACGACGCGCGCTCGCGCGCATCACCGAGGGCGACGCTCTGCGAACGCAACTCGCCCTCCTCAAGCGCTTCCTGCGCCGCACGCCGCCCGACGTGATCGAGTCACGACGGCGCGTGGCCGACCGCGCGCTCGAGCTCAACCGCTACCCATTCTCGTAGCGCCGGGCTTCAGCCCGGCACGTGCCACCCTGAAGGGTGGCGCTACCTCTACAGACCACGCAGGGCTTTCGCAGCCCCCGCAAGATCCGAGACACCCAGCACCACGTCGGCCTTCTTGCCGCCCTTGGCGACCGATCCGTAGGCGTAGTCCACGTTGATGTTGGCCTTCCCGAGCCGGGAGCCCACTTCGCCGACCATGCCCGGTTTGTCCGCCAGGGTAATACGCAAGACCTCTTCCTCGGTCACACGGAGGCCCAGGCCTTCAAGCACCTTCTTTGCTTTGGCGGGGCTCGTGACCTGCAATCGGATGGGACTTTCGCCACCCGTCCCGTAAGCGGTAAATGCGGTAACGTTTACCTTGGCATCGCCCAGTGCCTTGCCGATGCGGCCGAGCTGACCTGGGGTACTGTCCACCCAGGCCGTAATCTGTTTTGCCTTGGCCATGTTGGATTCTCCTTCGCTGCCACTGTCGATCGGAGTCGGAGTGCCTGCGCCTTGCCGGCGCGGCAATATGAGTAGAACAAAGAACCAGGAGTCTTCTTCCGGCCGGAGTTAGAGCCTGCGGGGCGGTGCCCCGTCCGGAACGGGCTCCCGCGACCTGAGAAATACGGGGCGTTTGCGCAGCTAACATAACGCAGTGGCTCCCGCCTGTAAAGTCGCCCGGGCGCACCTCACGTTCATGGCCTTGGGGGGTCGGACTGCTCTGGCGTCAGATGTTAACTGAGCAGCTAACCGCTCCGCGGGTACAGCATCTTGACAAAGCCCCGAAACCGTGCGAATTGGTCATGGCGGAAGCGAACAATCGCGCGCGAATCAAGCGAGGAGGCGCCGCGGTGCGTCGTGCGGAGGAAGTCCACGTTGTGGTTGTCGGCAGCACCAACTTTGACGTGGTGGTGAAAGCCGACCGCTTGCCCAAAGAGGGCGAGAGCATGCGCGCCGCCAATCTGAAATTCTTCCCGGGCGGGAAGGGTGCGAACCAGGCGGTGGGCGTGGCGCGTCTGGGCGCGAAGGCCACCTTCATCGGGGCGGTCGGCCAGGACATGATCGGCGATTTCCTGATCCAGGGTCTCGAGTCCAACGCCATCGATACCACCTTCGTCAAGCGTGACACCGAGCGGACGACCGGGTGCGCCTTCATCATGCTTTTTCCTAACGGGAACAACTCCATCGTCGTCGATCCGGGGGCGAACTTCTCGCTCACCCCGGCCGACATCGAGCGAGCCGAGGAAGTCATTGCCAAGGCCGACGCGCTCTGTACGGTGCTGGAGGTCCCGCTCGAAGTCGTGGAAGCTGCGCTCCGCGTAGCGCGCAAGGCCGGAAAACTCACCGTGCTGGACGCCGGACCGCCGCGCAACTGTCCGCCGGAAATTCTGAAGCTCGCGGATATTGTTTCGCCCAACGAGACGGAGCTGGAACATCTGACGGGCGAGGAAATCTCCGGCCGCGTCTCGGCGCGCGAGGCGGCGGAGAAGCTGCTCGACCTGGGTGTGAAGACGGTGGTCCTGAAGCTGGGCAGCGACGGGGCGATGCTCGTCACGGGGAAGACCTCCAAGCATTTCCCCGCGTGTAAGGTCAACGCCGTGGACCCCACGGCCGCCGGCGATGCCTTTACCTCGGCGCTGGCCGTGCAGCTTGCCCAGGGCGCCAAGATGGACGCGGCGATTCGCTTCGCGAACCTGGCCGGCGCGCTCGCCGTCACCAAGCTTGGAGCGCAACCCTCACTTCCCACACAGGAGGAAGTCGAGGCCTTCGCGGCCCGCGCGGCCAAGACCACCTGATTGCCCCTCCCCGAGTAACGGCGCGATGGAGAAATTCGTGGAACTCAACCATCCGCTGCGGGATGGGATGCAGTCCTACCCAGGATTGCCCGCGCCGAAGTTTGGCGCGATCCATTTGCTGGGGTTTGCGTCGAGTGAGCCGGCCTGGGCCGCCGAACCCGCCGCCGCAACCGGTCGCCTTCAGCGGGCTACGAATTTGACCACTTTCAGTTTGCGGTCTTCGGTCGTCCCGAGAGTGAGGAATTCATCGCGTACAGTCATGCACGCGGGGGATACGTGGCTCTTCGCCGGCAACTGGTAGGTTGCCGTCACCTGGCCGGTGCCGAGGTCAAGCAGGGCAAGAACCAGATGAGACTTGGGGTCTTCGGGCGTCCAGGCATGGACAAATTCCAGCAGAAGCCGGTTTTGCCCCGCAAGGCTCATTTCCATCGGTTCCACGTCGCTGCGGGGAGGCTTCACGCTCCATTCCTGCACGACCTCCCCAATAGGCGAGACGGCGTAGATCCGCGTTGGATTGGACGCGCGCATCAGATAAATGTTCCCGTCCGGCGCGCCGACCGTCAGACTGTACGCGGGCACGAAGCCCCGCGCCCCCGAATCACCGTGACCGCTCTGCCCCTCGTCTTGCCCAGGCTTTGCGCCGCCGCTGGCTTGCTCGCCCCCCTTCGGCTGGTCCGCTTCCGGCACGGGTGGTGTGGTCCTAGGACGTATGTCCCCGGACGGCTTGACCTGCTGCACAAGGACGCCACCTCGGCTAAAGATCCCGGTAAACGGCCTCTCTAACCTGCCAGGGTCTGAATAGACTATCCCCGTCACCAGGAAATTGCCGTCGGGGAAGACGGCAAAGCGCCAGGGTTCGAAGTTTTCGCCGGGAGTCTTCTGCAGCTTGAGGAAGGAATCTACCGTGCCGTCATCTTTGAACTTTGCAATAAGATAGTCCGGGATTTCCTTGTGCTCCTTGTCGGGCCTCCGATGGTATGCCTCCAGCAGCGCATAAACTGTGCCCCTTGGATCCACAGCGAAGTCCTCCCGGCGCACCAACTCGTAGCCCGCAAGCGATTGGACTGCGTATGAGACCACGGTCCGCGAGTCCAGCGAGAGCTTACGCACCGGCGGCAGAGGGGTGTCGAGGGTGATCACCTCACTCCCAACCCCCGGGGCATCGCTGTAAACGAGGTAAATGTTGCTGTTCACATCGCATTTGATGCCCGTGAAAAAACCAAGCGGAGGGGGAGCGGAAAAGGGAATCGTTTCCGCCTCGTAAAGCTCGAGGGGAGGCGGATACGCCTCCTCCTGCTCCTTTGCATCTGCGGGCTCGCTCGGTTCCTGCAGGGCCTTGGCGACCTCGGGAGTGCCTGCCAGCATGAAGAGCAGGCAGACCTGTGCCAGAAAAGCGACCTTTGTTGGCGGGCGACAAAACATAGAGAAGCCCCCGATACGTGAGTTAGGTTTTCTCAGCCGGATTTATGAGCACGTAGTCTCCATCACAGCCACGCACGTAGAGAGGTCGAAGCCGCATATCACGGGACAGGGCGCCGTGCTGGAATTCGACTCGGCGCTACTTCAGAATCAGGTTGCCCAGGAAGCCGCGGTTTTCGCCGCTCGGGTCGAGCACACGAATGCTGACGCGGAAGGCGCCGTCGGGAACGGGCGCTGATTTGTCCAGCTTCACCACCTCGCGGGGATCGACGGCCTGCAGGCTCTCGTGGCTGAGTTCTTCGCCCATCACGCTGTAGAACGCCGCCTCCAGCGTGCCGGGAACGAACACACCGAACACACCCTTCAGGTTCACCTGCCCGGCCTCGACCTTGCCCGAAAGTGGCTCGCTGACGGCCCCCGCCCCCACCACGTCGCGCAGCGGGTTGGCGATGCGGGTCGGCGACCAGTAGATCGGGAAGGAATACTCCTCGCCCGGCTCGAGTTGAGCGTAGGGGCTGAGCAGCTCCGACTCGAGGAAGTACGGCGTCTTCTTGGGGTCATCCGGCAGGACTTGATCGAACGCGCCGCGCGAAATGGTTCCCGGGCCGTCGTTCCAGGACTCGATGGAGGCGCCGTCGGGATAGTCCATGCCGGGGAAATATTTGAAGTTCTCGACCAGCCCGATGTCTTTCTGGCCGTTCACCACAGCGTACCAGCCGCGGTCCGAGTCCGCCGCGATCTTGCCCACGCGGTAGAGGTAGTGGATGCGCAGCATGCGTCCGCCGTGCAGGACTTCGTAACTCGGGTGGCGGGCGTCGCCGTAGGGCTTGTAGTAGCCCTCGGGGTATTTGCTCTGCGGGTTGAGCGGCACGTACATGTAGAGCTCGGGATTCGGCTTCGAGGCGTCGTGCAGGTCGGCGGCATCGTGCTGGATGAGGTGCCAGATGCCCCAGCGGATTTGGCGCTTCGAGATGTTGCGCATGACTTGCTCCACCTTGATGCGCGTGGTTCCGCCGTAGACGTGGAATGTCCGCACGAACTGCACGCCGGTGCGCGGGTCCTTGGGGCTCACGACGCGCACGGCCACTTCGCCCGCATTATTGCTGGTGATTTCTGAATCGTACTTGCTGCCGTCGAGAATGTAGTACGGAATGCTCGGCCACTCGTTGTCGTTGCTCCAACCTTCCGGCCCCGGCCAGACTTTGTCGCCGCCGTAATTGGCCCAGCCAGCTTTCAGATTGTTCTGCTCGGGTGGCAGAACCTTGCCGGCGAGATCGGCGTTCACGAAGAAGTATTCCTGGTCGCCGAGCTGGAGCTGGATGGCGCGCCCGCCGAGTTCCGGGGCGATGTCGAGCGTGACCAGGCCGTTCGTCAGGCGGTAGACGTTCCAGCCCTTGTATTGAGTTCTTTCGACCTTGGCAGGGAATGAAGCAGAAGGTGATGCCATGGAAAGCCTCGTGGAGAGTAATGGAGATTCGCCCGGGCCGGTCGTAAACGCCAGCAGGGCGGCAGAGAAGGCGAGAGATATCGGGAAGGCGAGGTGATGATTTCGGGTCATCGGTTGCACCTCAGGCGGCGGCGAGCCCCTCAGAAGCCCGTGGGCACGATCCAGTAACTGGCCTTGAACGCCTTGCCGGGTTCGAGCGTGAGGAGTCCTTTGAATTTGCCTTCGTGCTCGAGGTTGAAGGCGTTGGTCGGGCCGGTCTGCGGCTCGATGCAGATCAGCGTGTTGTCGAGCGGCGCGTAGACGATGCCGTAATCGAATTCCTTGCCGTAGATAACTTCGATCTTCTCGGTCTGGCCTTTCACCCAGATGTGGCCCAGACCCTTCGCGTCACGATCGAGATCAGAAAAACCGGCGTCAACGAACGTGTTGCCGAGCTTCATGCCCTGGGTTGCGCCGGGCAGGAACCTGTCGGTCGGCTCCGTTTCTCCGGTCGGGATGAGCTCTCTCTCCGTGAGCCAGTGTTTCTTCGCGCCGATGCTCACCGTCCAGTCGGCGCGGGGGCCGTCGGGGCGGAAGTAAGGGTGATAGCCGAAGTGGACGGGCATCGCGGCGTTGCCCACGTTGGTCACTTGCGTCGTGCATTCCAGCCTGCCGTCCCTGAGCCGATAGGTGACTTCGTAAACGTGTGCGAAGGGGAAATTCGCCATCAGGTCGGGATACTTGTAGAACTCCAGCCGCGAGGTGATGAACGCACCCCCGGCCTCCGAGCCGCCGGTTTTGACGAGTTCCCAGCGCGGGTCGAACACCAACAGGCCGTGAAGGGGATAGTTGTTGGGCGGAACGCGGAGGATGTTCCCTAGTGTGTCGTTCAGCAGGTACTTCTTGCCCTGAAAGTAGTAATACTCCTGGTCGATGCGGTTGGCGTAGGGAGCCAGAAAAGGAATTCCCCATCCGAACCAGCGCTGCTCGAGATAGGCCCGGAAGGATTCGGGAGCAATCAACACGTCCTTGCCGTTGGCCTTGAATTCGTACGCAAAGTTGCCGATGTCGGGCACGACGCCGACTTCCATCTTGCGCGCCGCGTCGCGCAGGTGGTAGGTGGTGTGCCCCTCGACGGTTTTCTTGGTGACTGAGTAGGCGCCGGCTTTTTTCGGTGCGGCCTGTTGTCCCACGACGACACCTCCTCGCGCCAGCGCCAGGATGGCGAGCGGCAGGATGAGCAAGGGTCGATGAGGCCTCATGGTAAGCCTCTCTTCAGGCGCCGGCCAGGGGACCTACTCTCCAAGCTCCGCAAGTTGATGCGCCAAGTCGCGGACGGCAGGGTAAAGATTGCGATAGATGTCGTACTGGCGGTCGTAGATGCGGACATTTGCCGCCAGCGGCGCCATGCGCTCGCGAATCTGAATCGCTTCGCGCGCCGATTCTTCAACCGATGAGTAGATTCCCGCTCCCACGCCGGCCAGCAACGCCGCTCCGAACGCCGACCCTTCGGAGGTCCGGAGCGTAACCAGTTCCTTGCCGTAAACGTCCGCTTGAATCTGGCGCCAAAGGAAGCTGCGCGAGCCGCCGCCGGAAGCGCGAATTTGCTCGACGGGAATCCCCAGTTCTTTGAAAATCTCGAGCGAGTCGCGCAGGCTGAACGCCACGCCTTCGAGGATGGAGCGGATCAGGTGGCTGCGTGTGTGCGCCGCGGTCAGGCCGAACCACATGCCGCGCGCGCGGGCGTCCAAATGCGGCGTGCGCTCGCCCATCAGGTAGGGCAGCCAGAGCAGGCCGGCGCTGCCGGGCGGGATTTTCTCCGCTTCCTTCATGAACAAGTCATACGAATCCACGCCGGTCTGGTGCGCATACCAGGCTTCGGCATTCCCGAAATGCTCGCGGAACCAACGCAGGGAGAGCCCCGCGCCCTGCGTTACTCCCATCACGTGCCATTTGCCCGGTACGGCGTGGCAGAAGGTATGGATGCGGCCCTGCGGGTCGAGCTTGGGGGCATCGGTGTAGGTAAAAATCACGCCCGAAGTGCCCAGCGTCGCCGAGGTCAGCCCGGGCAGCACGATGCCGTTGCCCACGGCGCTCGAAGCCTGATCGCCGCCACCCCCCACCACGGGGGTCCCTGCTTTAAGGCCCGTAAGCGCGGCCGTCTCGCGCGTAATCTGCCCCGTGACCTCCGGCGACTCGTATGCCTGTGGCAGTAACTTCGAGTCGAGTTCCAGCGCGCCGAGCATCTCCAGCGACCAGTGGCGGTTCGTAACGTCGAAGAGCAACGTGCCCGAGGCGTCAGAGACTTCTGTCGCGAACTCACTGGTCAGATGGAAGCGGATGAAGTCTTTCGGAAGCAGGAACTGGGCAACGCGTTCAAAGACCTGCGGTTCGTTGTCACGCACCCAGAGGAGTTTGGGGGCGCTGAAGCCCGTCAGGGCGGGATTCGAGACCAGGCGAATCAGCCGGTCGGAACCCACCTTCTCGGTGATCCAGTCGCACTGCGCCTGGCTGCGCTGGTCGCACCAGATCAGGGACGGCCGCAGGACGGCGTGGGTCTTGTCGAGCAGCACGACACCGTGCATCTGGCCTGAGAGACCGACCGCGGCGATATCGCTGCCCGAGAGGCCCGCAGCCTCGAGTGCGGCTCGGACGGCTTTGATGGTTGCTTCCCACCAGTTGGCAGGGTCCTGCTCCGCCCAGCCGGGCTTCGGCATGCGCATCGGCTGATGATCGCCCGTGGCCGCGCCCACCACGTGCCCGTCCGGGCGAACCACCACCGCGCGCGTGCCGGTCGTGCCAACATCGATTCCCATCGTGTAGGACATGTGACTCCCCTCTACAAATCAGACCAAAACTCGCTCCCACCGCCGCGATTTCGCCGAGCGCTCCACAGCGTCGAGGACTGCCTGGACTTTCACTCCATCGCGGAAGTTCGGTTCCGGCATGCGGTCTTTTTCCAGGCAGGTCAAGAAATCGTAGAGCGCATGGACGAACGTATGCTCGTACCCGATGATATGCCCCGGCGGCCACCATGCGCCGACGTAGGGATGGGCAGCCTCGGTCACCAGGATGGTCTTGAATCCCTGTCGTATCGACGGCTCGGTGCGATCGAAAAACTGAAGTTCGTTGCATTGCTCCATGTTCCAGGCCAGGCTGCCCTTGCTGCCGTGAATCTCAAAGGCGTTGTAATTTCGCCGCCCGCTGGCAAAGCGCGTGGCTTGAAACACGCCGATGCTTTTGTTTTTGAAATGGGCCAGGAAGCAGGCATCGTCGTCCACGGTGACCCTGCCCTTCTTTCCCCCTCTCCCCTTGGAGCCCCAGGCGCCGGAAGAGTCGTCGGCGAGCGGTCGCTCCTTGATGAAGGTGGTCAACTCCCCGACGACCCTGGTGATGTCCGAGTTCAGGTACTGGGAGAGGTCCGAGGCGTGCGCGGCGATATCCCCCAAGGCGCCCGAGCCGGAGTATTTTTTTTCCAGGCGCCAGACGAGCGGAAAATCGGGATCCATGATCCAGTCCTGCAGGTAGGCGCCGTGGTAGCGGTAGATATCTCCCAGGCGGCCTTCCTCGATGAGTCGCTTGGCGAAAGCGACGGCGGGCACGCGCCGGTAGTTGTAGTTCACGTAGTGCTTCACGCCCGCCTTCTGGACGGCGCGCAGCATCTCCCGGGCCTCGGTCACGGTGTTCGCCAGCGGCTTTTCGCAGATGATGTGCTTGCCCGTGGCCGCGGCGGCCAGAGCCATGGGATGGTGGAGGTAGCCGGGCGTCGAGATGTCAATCACGTCGATATCCTTCCGCTCGATTACGCGTTCCCATTCGCAGTCGGACTCCTCCCAGCCGTACTCGCGCGCCGTCGCCTCGAGTTCTTCCGTGGAGGCCTTCCCGCACAGGACCTTCATCCGGAACGATAACTTGCCGGGGAAAAACCTCCTCACCTGACGATAAGCGTTCGAATGCGCCTTGCCCATGAATTTGTGTCCGATTAACGCAACATTGAGCTCAGTCAATTTTGGACGCTCCTCCCGCCAGTAACGATGACAAGCCGATCAGCGACTAGTGCATAGTGAACAGTGCATAGTGAACAGCAAGCACAACACGCGACGCCTCAACAGCTGCTTGAGAGCTTCTTGCGCAGGGCGGTAAGCATTTTTCGCAGTTCCAGAATGAGGGCATGAGCTTCCTGGACTTCGGTTCTCGAACAGAAACCGAGTTCCACACTCAGAGTTAGCTGCGTATCCAGTTCTGATACAGAGCCCACTGCGTGGGAGAGGAATTGAATGAACTCACCGGTCGTGTTGCGCGCCTGGCCTTCGGCGATATTCGACGGAACTGAAACGGCAGCTCTGCGCATCTGTGACACGAGGCCGAATCTCTCGGTGTCCGGAAACGCTTGGGTGATCTGATAGATGTGCTTGGCCAGGCTCATCCCTTTCTTCCAAACCAGCAAGTCTCGGTAGTCCCTCAGCGGCGGTGGCTGATCGCCCATTTCTGTTCACTGATCACTGTCCACTGTTCACTGTTTTCTTACGCCCACCACATTTCCTTGAGCTTTTCCTTGATGACGATCTGGTTTAGAAATGCCGCGGCTTTGGTCAGGCCCTCGTCGATGGACATCAGGCTGTCCTCGTGCTCGATGGAGAGCACGTCGTCGTAGCCCACCATCTGCAGCGTGGAAATCATGTCGCCCCAGAAGTCTGCTCCATGGCCGTAGCCGACGGTGCGGAAGATCCAGGAACGGTTCTTCTCGTCGCGATACGGCTTGGTATCGAGCACGCCGTTGACGCGGTAATTCATCTCGTACATCCGCGTGTCCTTGGCATGGACGTGGATGACCGCGTCGCCGAGCGCGCGGATGGCCGCACAGGGATCGATGCCTTGCCAGAACATGTGGCTGGGATCGAAGTTACACCCCAGATTGTGTCCGGCCGCGGCGCGCAACTTGAGCAACGTTTCGGGCGAGTAGACCACAAAGCCCGGATGCATCTCGATGGCGATGCGCACGCCGTGGCCCTCGGCAAACTTGGCGCGCTTCTTCCAGTAAGGGATCACTTTCTTTTCCCACTGCCAGGCGAGGATGTCGAGATAATCGGACGGCCAGGGCGTGCAGACCCAGTTCGGATACTTGGCGCTGTCGGAAGCGCCCGGGCAGCCGGAGAAATCAATCACCGTGCGCACGCCCAGCTTTTCGGCCATCAGGATGGTCTTGCGGTTGGTCTCGGCATGCTCGTCGGAAATCTTCCGGTTGGGGTGGAGAGGGTTCCCGTGGCAACTCAGGGCGCTGATCGAGATCCCCTGGTCATCCAGCCGGCTCCTGAATTCCCTCATTTTGGTGGGCGTGCTCAGCCAGTCGAGCTTCAGGTGCGGGTCGCCGGGGTAATTGCCTGTCCCCAGCTCGACGGTGCGGATGCCGAGCGGCTTGATCTTCTTGATGACGTCATCCAGGCTGAGCTTTGCATAGAGCGCGGTGAAAAGTCCGACCTTCATGGCGACACTCCGATCAGGCAGCGATTGAGGGTGCGGCGCATGGGGGCAGCAACGCCTCGTTCGCGGCGCCCCCCGGTGCCGGATTCAACCGTACAATCCAGCGGAAGCGTGGCTAGAATCTAACGGCCCCCTGAGTGCGCGTCAACTGGAAAATGGCTGCTGTTCTGTCCGTTGATGCACCGGATGACGGGAAGGGGAGAGAGGGATTCTCCGCTCTTGTCTGCGGCCCGGCCTTCAGTGAAGAACGGCCAGGCTCACGAGTGCTCGCTGCAGCCCGGACACTCGGCGTGGTAGGTGTTCCCTTTGTAGTCGAGTTCGTCCAAACCGCGGCGCGATGTGTAGTAGCCCCGGACCGCCACGGATTTCAGGGTGGCGAAAAGTCGGTTTCCAGATTTTTCGGACGGTTTGTCCGTCCGCGTCTGGCTCATAGCCATAAGTAATTGAAACTCCTCGCTTTGGCTGAGATTCAGGAAGGCCTTACCATAGCGACTTTTGGACTCTGCCGCGACCCAGCCCAGCCCCTCTCGCCAAAATGTCTGGGGGTCCAAGGTCTCGAGCTCCTCGATGGCGGCGGCTCCGTAGTAGCGGACGGCCAGGGTCCGCTGCTCGCGCGTGAGGCGCCGGGCTGCCTGTCGAACGGCGGGGGCTTCGGCAACGACCAGGTCGATCCACTCGGCGACCTCGCTGGTGATTTTCGGGGTGCTCGCCTCCGGCGAAGTTGCCGGCGCCTCACCCAGCAGAAGCTCTACCAGCCGCCGCACCACGACGAATTCATCCTGCGAGAAGAATTGCGGCACGAAGGGCCGGGCCGGCGGGCGGGCATACTCCGTCTCGGTCCCGTTCGGAATCGCAGGGAACTGGTCGTCACTGGTCAGCGCGTGGGTCAGATGGTCGTTGTTTGCAAGGTAGAGCCCCGGTGGCAAGGCCTCTCTCGCCGCTCCCGCAACTTGAGGCGCGGCCAGAGCGTCCGTGGCCAATTGGCCTACTGCGCCGCTGAAGCCGGTAAGGACCACGCCGCGACCCAAACGAAGCAGCCACTGGCGGCGCGTGAGGTCCATCTTCCGCTCTCTCTCGCTGTCGTTCTCCGCCATGATTCCTCCCGACATCTCCTGGCGAGAGCCGGGGCGATTCGTGAATCGCCCCTACCTGAACAACGGCGGTCGGAGACAGCCGCTACAGGTTGCCACGTCGAAATTCCTCCGCGATGTATTCTCCGGCGCGCGCGGAAACCGCCATGATAGTCAGGGTCGGCTCGTACGGCCCCTGGGTGGTGAAGCACGCGCCGTCGGTCACGAAGACGTTCCTTGCCTCGTGCACCTGGTTGAAGCGATTGAGCACACTCGTCTTCGGGTCATCGCCCATGCGTGCCGTCCCGCACTCGTGGATATTCTTGCCGAATAGGCTCAAGCCTTCGCGCGGCCCGCGCGGATGATCGAGCTTCATCGCCTCGAGGATGTCCAGCACGTCCTGCCGCATGGCTTTGGCCATGGCGTGTTCGTTTTCGCCGTAGCTCGCGTGGATGCGCAGCACGGGAATCCCCCAGGCGTCCTTCTTCTCAGGATCGAGTTCCACGTAATTGTCGTAGCGCGGCAGGCACTCGCCTTGCGCCATCATTCCGAAGGAGGTGGGGATTTCTTCCCGGACCCTTTTGCGCAAATCCGCCCCGAAGCCGGGGGTGGAGAAAGCGTGCTCGTAGAGCGACTGGCTGCCGTCCCCGTCCATGCGATAGCCGCGCAGGAAGTTCTTGTTCGCGTTCTTCCCCACATTCGCGTATTTGGCGATCAGGAACCCGCAGGGGCGGCCTTCGGGCTCGCGCTGTGAGGATTTCAGCGTGGGCATCAAGCCCCCTGCGCCCTCGAGCGTGAAGTGGTCCATCAGGTAGTGGCCGAGCACGCCCTGGGAATTTCCCACGCCCTTGGGAAAGCGCGAGGAAGTGGAATTGAGGAGGAGGCGCGTGGATTCCAGCGTCGAGGCGGCGAGCACGACGACCTTCGCGTACGCTTCGCGGGCCGCCTGGGTGGAGCGGTCGAGATAGGCGACTCCGCGCGCTTTCCCGTTTTCGTCCATCACCAGGTGGCTGACCACCGCGTCGCTCACCAAGGTGAAGCGTCCCGTGCGGGCCGCGGCCGGCAGCGTCACCGACGGGCTGTTGAAGTAGGACGCCGTGTGGCAGCCGCGCTGGCACGTGCCGCAATAATGGCACGCCGGCCGGCCGTTGTGCTCGACGGTCAGGTTCGCCACGCGGTCGGACATCACGCGCCACCCGAATTTCTCTTCGATGACCTTCTTGGCCAGCAACCCGCCGCAGGAGAGTTTCATGGGGGGCAGGAATTTGCCGTCCGGAAACTGCTCGAGCCCTTCGCGCGAGCCGCTCACGCCGACGAAACTCTCCACCTTGTCGTAATAGGGGGCAAGCTCCTGGTAACGGATGGGCCAATCTTCGCCGTAGCCGTCCCGGCTGGCGGCTTTGAATTCGTAGTCGCTGAA
>Ga0315282_10010539_pt1 | contig 14470 bp, 12 predicted proteins | sample YL17G07_20_MG_FD_203693 | JGI IMG/M metagenome (GOLD analysis project Ga0315282, IMG submission 203693) | Sediment microbial communities from Yellowstone Lake, YNP, Wyoming, USA - YL17G07_20 | ecosystem: Environmental > Aquatic > Freshwater > Lake > Sediment | place: USA: Wyoming | collected...
GGTAGAGCTCCAGGACGAGCACCAGGTAGAGCTCCAGGACGAGCACCAGGTAGAGCTCCAGGACGAGCACCAGGTAGAGCTCCAGGACGAGCACCAGGTAGAGCTCCAGGACGAGCACCAGGTAGAGCTCCAGGACGAGCACCATCCCGACTGGCTACATAACCGGTGACTGAGGCGCAAGTTGGCGCGCGCCTCTTTTCTAATTTCTTTTTTCAGACCGGGGATATAGCGTCAGACGTGGCCACATAGCCGTAGACTGCTTCTGTTGAGGCGAAGAGGGTGAGGTGAATGGCGTTGAAGGGTTGGCTTGCGTATCTTGAGACTTTGTGGAACGATCTCCACATGTGGTAGAAGGCAGTCCAGTAGGCTATTTGTGTGCCTAGAGCAATTGTTGTGAGTGCAATTGACCAGAGTGCAGGGAGGGGCTGAAAACTCAGCGTGAGAAGCAAGACGAATAAAATGATGATGAAAGGTGAAACCAGTAGCATGCGACGTTTCTTCTTCGCAATGACCGGCTTTTTTTCTTTGTATCGGTTTTCAACGTGCTCTCGGATCTTCCCGATTCGGCCGCAGAGAGTCTTCCATTCCTTTTGGAGTTCATTGATTCTGCCTGGCAATGCATCTCGGTTTTCGACATTAACTTGCAGGGCTGCGTCCAGCATACCAATTTTAAATTTCTCTGTTCTCAGTGCGTCTTTCACCCGTATGAGATCCTCATTTATCTTTGCTAATCGTGTTTTAGTTTCTTCTATGCAATTGTGGACGACCTGTTGGTTTTCGCCGAAGGCTGAGAGATCATTCATTAGCACTGTCACTTCGCCGACGCTCATGCCTCCTATTTCTTTGGCACTTGGCAGATGAGCCCTGTTGATGGCTGTGAGTTTGAAGCATGTTTCGCACAGTAGGTTATCTAGATAGCCGGACCAGGTGTGGGCAACGAAGACAGGGGCAAGCGCATCAATGTTCTTTTCGATCTGCTCCGTTCTGCCCACTAGAATGATTCGGCCCTTGATGGGTTCCAGAACGCATGTGATCTGATACTTGTCTTGTCTGGCGAGGCTTTCTCTTACCCCTGTGTCGATATCGGTTGCTAGATTGGCTAGTGAGTCATAACCGTAGACGACGCGTTTCTTGAAGCTCTCCGTGTCATGATACAGATCGGTGAGTGTGATGTCTTCAAGAAGCAAAGATGGGACCAACTCTTTTTCCATGTCATACTCCTGTGCGGGCTGCACCTCAAGAGTCCAAACGGTGCCAGATGCTGATTTGAGAAGGTACAGGATATTTTCTTTCTGCGTCTCTTCACATGACTTGGCAATAGGAAGTGCGCTTGAATTGCCCGCATCAAATGATTCAGTTGCCAACTGTCTAAACATGTTTGTCATGTTGACTTTCTGCGGTGCGTAAATTCCAGCAGACCCAAAAATAACATCTTTGTTTCTCAGGATGAAGCTCTGGTAGGCCGAGTTAAACTGGTTTTCTATTCGCTTGAGATGTTCTCCGATCTGAACAAGAGCCAGGTCAGTGGCTCCCATTTTGAGTGTGGCCATGCATGAACGTCCGATAGGCTTCACCTCAAATGATGCCGTGAACTTCTTCGCTATCTTTGCCATTTTTGATCTCAGGGTGTTGGAAAGTGACTCTGGAGCCTGCGGTGGAAGGTATGCAAAAACTGCCAGATGTCTATCATGAACGGCATCGATCCTAAGAGGCTTTGCAGTTGCCTTCTTGACGGCAGCAGAGAAGACGTAGCCGTATCCAAGAGCTTGCATCCCAAAATAGACCACGGATGCAAAAGCAACGATGACAGTCGATATCTGCACTGCTTGAGATGAAAAGATAGATTGTGTAATGCTGGTTAGCGAGGCTGCTAGGTCTTGGCTCATGTAGAAAAGGAAAAGCGAAGTTTGGAAAACAATGTATATTATCCAAGTTAACGATAGAACCGCGAAGGCAAGAAAAATCCTCTTTTTTCGTTTAGTTAGTCTTGGAATTTTGGCTTCCACCTTCCTTCCCAAGGCTCGTCTAAGAATTGAACCTAAGTAGCTGTAGGAGTCTTGGCGTAGGTTGAGCACATTTACAATGTCGGACAGTATATAGTACCCGTCAGTTTCGAAGGGCGGACCAAAGTTCGTGAGTGACATAAGGAAACAATAGAAAGCTACCATGAGCAAGATGTGAGAGGCAGGCTCAGGGATGCTGACGGTACGGTGTACAATAAAAAGGATTGACCCTATAAAGAGGGTAGAAACGTTACCAGCCAGATAAACCATGATCCTGTGACGCCTCCTAAATCCCCAAGCGTCAGTTGTATCGGTATAAAACATGGGGCCAAAGTAGAAGAGACCCGTTCCGATTTCTGCCGCTTTGCCTCCATAATGGACAAGGGTTATTGTGTGTGCAATCTCGTGAATCGCAATGATCGGGGCCATTGCAACGAAATAATAGAATAGGAACCCTACTACTGAGGAGCCCATAATCTCAAAGTTTGCCTTCACACCGTAGATTGAAACAAATTCACTTGCAAACAACGCGGCGCATACGATTGCTAACACGATAACTGCCCACAACAGAAATCTTCTGAAAATTGGCTTGATTTTGGAGTGAAGAGATTGGAAAAAGCTGTTGCAATCTCTTATCAAGGTGTAGTCTATCTCAAAGGGCGAAACCACCTTGAATCTTTTCTTTTGCTCCTGCTCCAAAGTAGACACAAGCAGGTTGGCCTCAGCGAAAAACAGAAGCATCTCGATGATGGTCCTTTCTTGAACGTGAGGTTTCTGACGCTGTACCTCCGTCACAATTTGTGGAACGGTTCTTTTTCCATCAATGAGATTCCAGATCAGATTCGTTACTTCGTCAAGATCGTAGTACTTTCCTGTTGCGTGATTCTTCATGAGATAAGATGGTTTACCTTCCACAACCATAGACTTAACACTGGTTCTGGGAGATTGCAAAGGTACAAATTTAGAGTTGTAGTCAATTTCGTACATCAAGTCCGTTCTGGACGAGGCCGTTGGCGTCAACACACCCTCTTTTCAATGGCGCACGTGAATACTATAATCGAGAAACTGCCGTTTAAATCTTATCAAAATCGCCAAGACTAGGTGTAAATGTCTAGAATAAACAACTTTATTAATCCACAATCGAATATGAATTTGATTTAGATGCCACGGTCTCGTCGCAAAGGGGTCTCAAAAATCTCGTTCAAACGTTCGCGGCTCCGAGACTATAGTTCTGAGAAAAAAGGTTTGAACTCTCCGAGCGTTGAAGGCAAGGAGAGTCTGAAGCGGCTCAAACGCGGTTTTGATGGACCGGAAAAGGCTGAACAACCTTTCACACTGCCAAGAGGGCTTCCCAATAGCAAATTGCAGAAGGCAAGAATGATCATTGGAGTTCCTGCAAAGTCGGACTTGACACCTTTCTTAACTGAACATCTTAACCCCTTGAACATCAAGGTCAATAAACTGACAAGATCCAATTCAAGCCTTCTCAACAGAAAAGTGAGCAGCGCTTCTACGCTTAGCGAGGAGCTCATGCAAAAAGAGAATACATGTTCACGATTTCTATCAGTTTTAGTGGATAAAGGAAGACTGATAAGACACAGAGCAATCCATGACCAACTTGCAGGAAGAGCTCCGTCGGACACGGAAGAAGCTGAGCATCTTTCACACGCTAAGAAGCTCCTGATGTTAGAAGCCTTAGAAAAGGGGCCTTTACCCTTTCTCGACCTTCACGTTCTCTTCGGCGTCTCAAAGCAAACGATAAGGAGACTTGTCAAGAGAGGTTTTCTAAGTGAAGCCTGGGGACCAAAAGCCGTCGGTCTAAGGTTCAAGCTGTCAAAGAAGGGGAGAAGCTACTTAAACGAGCTTGAAGCAGCCTCAAAATACGAATCCAAAACAACAAGAAAAGATTTCATTAGGCTCAAGAATAAAGCCTTCCTGTAATGTCCCTTGTTCTTATCTAATTCTTTGATCCACGCGGATATTTTGGGTCCTCTGACCGTTGTTGCCGATGTTTAAGGTGTGTAAGCTTCGCGCGCGCGAATCACCGGGCTCTGCTACACAGTATTCCTTTGGTATGTCTGTAATATAAGAATTCAGAACCCACCTGCGCTTGATCGAGTTTTGAGGTAGGCTCGAATGATTAGGGAAAGAGGCGCAGAAGATACAGACATAAAGTCAACTGTTGGAGTTTTGATTCAATAGAACAATGTTTCTGATAACTTAATATTGTCAGGAGTGCACTAGTAATCAATTGACAGGGGGAGAGGCGTTGAACATAAAATTGGTCACAGCTTTGATGCTGCCATTGCTGACGCTGAATGCTGTGATGTCTGCATTCATCATTTCTTAGAACATCCCAGGCAGCGACGGCATCGTTGACATACCCTACACTGTTGCCACCAACAACATCGACAACTATCCTCTTCTGAAGCCTTTCGGCCTGCACAGCATTGGAATAACAAGCTTCATCACGTCAAAGACCATCGTTGGGAAATCCTTCAATTTAACAGTGAATTTGAAGGTCCAAAATCTTGGCCTATCCAACGAAACATTCGGGCTAACCATCCGCGCAAACGCAACACTTCTGACCCAGCAAACGGTGAGCCTGACGACAAGAAACTCCACAACCCTGACTATAACGTGGAACACTACGAACAGTACTATGGGCAACTACACGCTGGTTGTTTTGGCAGGCCCTGTTCCAGACGAAGCAGACAGTACTGACAACAGCTTTTGCTGCTGGGTCGTTGTGACTATACCTGGAAACATCAAGTACGACTCTTCGGTCAACATCCTAGATGCGATAGTGCTGGGTAACTCCTTTTTGGCCACGCCTGGGAGCCCAAACTGGAACCCCAACGCAGACATCAACGGCGACAATGCCGTAAACATCTTGGACGCAATAATCATCGGAAACCACTTCAATGAACACTGCCCATAACCTCTCGATGCTTTGCCCAGTTCATTCAATTGTTCGCGTCTTTAAACCGTGCAGCTGGGTCTAAAGGCGAATGGGGTAGCTAGGGGCCGTTCTTTTTGCCTACGCAAACTTGACGATGCGATTCCAGAAATTTACGGTCATGAGACATCGTTCCACTAGCGCGCTTGAAACCCTGTCACTTCAGCGAGTTCGTGTCCTTAATTGCAGCTTACCTCATCAGGCAAGTTATTGTTTCAGTGCCCAAATCTGGACGAAACGTGCCATCACACGGAGGCTGCCTTGACACGATAGTTCAACTTCTGAATCATAGGTTTTAAGGCTCTAACACTTGTAGGCCTCGAAAAGATGAACTACAACCGTAAAAGATTTCTGGGGTGTTCGCAGTCTAGAGAACTGAGGGACCGTGTTGGATAGTGTTGATGAGTTTAGACATTATCGGGAACGAATGAATTCAAGAATCCTCTCAAGCGGCAATCTTGGAATCAAACGCTTCTTCGCACTGGACAGCCAAGCTTACGAAAAAGGGGCCTTAGATGTCAAGACCAAGGAGCTGCTCGGCCTTGTTGCATCCGTGGTCTTGCGCTGCAACGACTGCATTACTTATCATGTAATCCGCTGTGTTCAGCAAGGCGTGAGCGAAGACGGTTTTTTCGAGGCTTTGAACGTTGCACTTATCGTCGGTGGTTCAATCACCATTCCGCATATCCGACGCGCAGTTGAAACGATGGACCATTGCAGAGAAAAAGAGAGGAAGAAAGAGTCCTCGCAGATCTAACTAACCCCGCGCTAAGGATGGAAAAGGCTCGCAAGCACTATAAAGTCGAGAACGTTAATCTGCCCGTCGGGGTGCCCGACAGGGTACAAGTCGGCGTCTGGATTCCAGTTTGGATCTCCGGAAGAAGACCCAAAGACATTCCCCGCGATTATGGCGTCTCGGACATCAACAGCTCCATCTCCATTCAGGTCTCCAAGGATCTTTTGCACGTTGGTGAAGCTTCCGTCAGCAGTGCTAAAGGCTGAGGGGGGCAGCATTTGACCAGTACTATTGACAAGTTTCACCTCATACAAGCGAAGCGTCGAGTTCCTCACGTTGTCTGCTTCTACGTGGAACTGCACCACCGTGACGTTGCCGTCTCCGGTCAATGAGGTTGACAGAGACACATTAAACTTCACAAATCCACCTGTGTTGTTTATTTGCGTGATGGGTGTAACTGAACCGGGGATGAAGCTACCGCTTGCCACAGAGTTTGCGTGTAGCACACTGGCGTTGAAACCAAGTTTGAATTCAAGACCCGACAGGCCTGAGGCGTTTATGATGTTGATGTTGATCGTGAAGTTGTGGCTGGGAGTGAGGTTAGAGTCTTCAATCTTTGCGGGGTCGACGTACAGCAGAGCGGCTTTCGGAGGCGGAGGCGGTGCAAGATTGCTGAAGAACCCATCGATGTTTTGGTGTGGTATGTCGTTGGCGGCCTGGTCACCGAGCACGGTGTTACTCAACTGCAAGCCGCACTTCCCGACGCCCACCACTTTCAGCGTGATGATGGCAACCGTGTGGTTTCCGGAAACTGGCGCGTAGCCGCCCGAGACTGCTCCTTGTACATCGTAATACGTGTAGGCGTATGAGACATTGCTTGACGTAACTTTGTGTGACACCCTGTTGAGGTTGTCGAGTTCGCTGGGGGGCATGGTTGAGTGGAAGAAGACTTCTTCCATGCTCACCCCGTTGAGCACGCTTGAATTCCATGTTAATATGAACTGAACCCCGACGGCTCCGGAGGTGTTGTCCAGGATGTTGTCAACCTTGACAGATATGTTAAAAGTCGTGGTTGGAACCAGCGTTACGTTCTCGATATCGGATGGGTCGACATAGAGCTTCACAGAGGGGGCTTGCGCTTTGCCGACAGGCACTGCGGCCGCACAGCTGAAGGATGCCAGAAGAACTGCTAAGAAGATCACCACAAATCTCTTGGCCATAACTCCTTCTCTCCAATGATCTAACAGGTTGCTCCGAGATTATTATAAACATTCTGGAATAATCCTCTATCGGAAATCGTAAGCTCCTTTGGTCAAATAAAAAAGGGTACAACAGAGCATGGGATGTTGCCCCTTACGACTGCGCAATTCCCCGTATTTAAGCTGACACATCCCTATACAGCATGGGAGGCACTACTTGACAATCGACGCAATATCTGCGCAAACCTGCCTGCCGGAGCGTTTGACCTTATTCCCCTTGAATTGAAATGAGTCAATGAGGCGTGAAAGCGCTCTTCTCGGAAAGCCTCAACGACATCGACAACCGATGGAACCGGCAGGTTCAGGGCATCACACATCTTGTCAACCACGAAGTAGGTAACCGGAGCATCAGACTCACTCTTTATCAAAGCCAGCATTCTTCCTATTTTTCCGCTAAGCTTGAGCTTCCTCTTCTGGATTTCCTGCTCCATCATACCGCAGAAATGAGTATCAAACAAGCTCCCAAGCCACAGAGGCCCCGCAGTCTTTAGCCCTGAGCCGCACTCACTACAAGCCAAAGAATGCTCAACTTCGAACAACCCTTTTACGGCTTCCCTGTGGAAGCATCTGAAACAGTGCAGGACAAAACCCATGCTTCCCATGTTCTCATCCGCGCTCTTTGCCCCGTACTTTACGCTTGCATAGACCCTGATGTAGTGCTCTCCTCGATGCGTGAAGACTACATTTACGCCTAGGTCGTGTTTCGCAGCCACGGTAGCCAAACATCCAGCTAAGAGCCTAGCAGCTAGTTCATGACAGTACTCCGTTCGCAAAGGTTTCCCGCCATACTTTCTCATGCAAGCTCTTGGATGAACTCCGCACAGAGACGCCATATCTGTAGCTGTTAGGGCAAGAAGACCCCTGTCACGCAAGGCTCTAACGGCAGAATCGAGGAAGGGTACTGGAGAGCCGAAGGGGTCAATGTCTATTACATCAAATCGCTTATGCGGAGCGCTGTGACTGCTCAGGATAAGGTTTGCTTCTTTCTTTCTCACGGTAACGTGTTTAGTAAGACTGTTCATCTGCACGTTGTAACTCGCGAGGCGGAAAGCATGGTTATTGATGTCGCTTATCAAAACTTTTCTCACTCCTTCGACCTCCACGGCAAAACGTATTCCTCTCAGGCCGCAACCAGCCAAGGGTTCGCACACAGAAATATCGCGTCCAATCTTTCTCTGATATGCCTGCAGGGCGAGAACGGCTAAGTCGCGATTCAACTCCATGACAGGATTGTAGAAGACTGGGGCCTTAGAAGGCGCATACTCAGAAGGTAGCTTCACGAACGCCCTGAGTTCGGGAACCAACACTTTGACTCTGCCTTCTTCAATGATCTCCGTCGGAAAACTTGGTTTGAAGCTTTCAAGAATCATGATGCAGCTGTTCCTCGACCATAGTTACGGAAAACCCTTTAAGGCAATATTAGACTTCTGGTTTGGAGCGAAGAACCGTTGAAGAAGCGTCTACTACTTATAACCGGTAGTCCAGGCGTCGGCAAAACGACTCTTTTGCTGAAGGTTGCTGAAGCCTTGAAAGCTAAGGGCATTAATGTCGGAGGAATGATAAGCCGTGATGTTCGCACGTCTGGAAGTCGCGTTGGCTTCGAGGTCACGGACTTGAGTAGCGGCAACAAAGGCTGGCTTGCGAGCGTGCACCAAGAACGGGGCCCGCAAGTGGGAAAGTACCGCGTTGACATTGATGACCTGAATGACGTAGGTGTGAAAGCCATACTGGATGCTTGTGAAAAACTTGACGCTGTCGTCGTTGACGAGATTGGACCAATGGAGCTCTTTTCAGAGAAGTTCAGGGAAGCTGTCAAGAAGGCTGTTGAAAGCAAGATGCTCGTTGTCTCTGCAATTCACTGGAAAATGGGTGGCGAGTTGATAGACAGTATAAAGAAAAGGGAAGACGCTGAAATACACATTCTCACAAGCGAGAACAGGGACCACGTGCTTGAAGAAATCATCAGAGAGGCATTAGACTTTCTTTCGAAAGTTGATGCTTAACAAAGGGTTATAACTTTGAAGTCAAAATAGCTCTTGAAGAAGAGACTGGTTCTGATGTTGGTAGCGGGCGTCGACGATGCAGGCCGTGGCGCCGTGATTGGCCCGTTGGTTATTGCTGGTGTTTTGGTCAAAGAAGAGGATTTGCCGATGCTTAAAGAATTGGGTGTTAAGGATTCCAAGCTTCTGTCTCCGCACAGGCGAGAGGTGCTGGCTACCGAAATCAGAAAGATTGTTCAGAAATATGCTGTGCTGAAGCTGCAGCCAGAAGAGATAGATGTGGTTGTGAAGAGCGGCCGGAAGCTTCACAAGTTGAACTGGTTGGAAGCGCAAACCATGGCAAGGGTCATTGAGACGCTTAGGCCGGACAGGGTTTACGTCGATGCTTCTGACGTTTTGGAGGAGCGGTTTAAGCAGCACATCTTAGAGTGTATGTCTTTCAGAGTTGACATTATCTCTGAACACAAAGCCGACCGAAACTACGTGGCGGTTTCAGCGGCTTCCATAATCGCCAAAGTCGAGAGGGACCGAGAAGTTGCAGAGCTCGCGCGGGTCTACGGAGATTTTGGATCGGGCTATCCTTCGGACCAAAGGACAATGAATTTTCTGAAACAGCTGGTGGAGAGAACGGGGGAGTACCCTGAATTCATCAGGAAGTCATGGAAACCTGCGAAAAAAGTCAAGGATGGAAGAGGTACGCATCAGACGAAGCTTGCTTGAAGTTTGCAATCAGGTCTTCTGGACCCTTGATCTTGGAAAACTCTTCACTGCTGATGCACGGGATATTCTTTTCCCATTGTCCTTGACTGTCAGTGATAAGAATGGGATGAGCCTTCACGATTCTGCTGACACTTAGAATCTCGTCAACTCTTCTATTCAGCTCCTGTTCCTTGTCATTAGCGACTCCGCCTATTATCTGAACCTTTTCTTCCGGCACACTCAGTACGAAGTCAAAAGGCGCCTTCCTTACGGTTGTGACGTGCAGTGGAGCAAGCCTCCTTAGAATCATGTTAAGAAACTTGCTCTTGGCAAAAACACGTCTAGCGGTCGTCAAGATGCACTGTTTGCGTCGAGTTCTTGACTCTTGAAAAATGTCCACCGGCTTAGCCACTGGGATTCCCAGGGCCCATATGAGATTGTAAGCCGCGGACACGGAAGCCTTGGCTAGGCCCCTTTCATAGCCATAAACGGTTCTTCGCGACATACTCACCATGTCAGCCATTTCCCCGACTGATAGACCCATTTCCTGTCTCCTCTGCTTGAGTGCTTCTCCGTCGATTTCAACGTAGTAACCCCCAGGGCTGGCCTGAATCAACGGACGAACGTTGTGGAGCACAACGTTCTCGAAAGTTCTTGCGGTGATGGCAAGGATGCTGTATCTTCTGTAGATTGTGTCGTCCTCAAGAGGTTTTTCCCGTGCCTCTTCGCCAATCAGCAAGGAAGCGGCGGAGAAGTTTCTTGCTATTTCTCCAAGCTCTTGGGAGTCATTCAGGGACATATTCCCGATGTCCGGTTGAATCTTCATGAAGATTAGGCTCTTTTCTCTCCTTGCTGCGAAGTCGAAGCAGCTCGGACGAGATGTGCATGGTTGGGAGACGGTGAAACCAGCTTTTCGTAGAAGGGCTTCTGCAGTTTCTAAGTGCTCCCTTCCCCCATGAGCCATAGAACCGCCACGTCAAACATGAATTGCATTGTGAGATATAAACAGTACTTATCTTCTAGAACTCAGTTACATGTGAGCCACGATCATGGCATGCGCTTTGTCGTAGGGTTCCAGATGCACGACTTCTTCAATCTTGAAACCATGGTTCTCTAGGACCTTGACTTCACGCTTGTAGACTTCAGCGGGCTCCTTTGTCACGTCTATACTCTGGGCCTTCACTGCAAGCATCACCCATCCGGAGTCTTTGAGGAATTGGTCTGCGTTGTCTGCCAGAACCTTTGCTTGTTCAGGCTGGGCTATGTCGCAGTAGATATCATCAACCTTTCCACGTATGAACATCGCATATTTCTGAGGAAAACGAGCATCTTCAAGTATCGGCGACATGTTCATCCTGTAGGTGCACACGTTGTCAACCAGATCCCTTATAGATCGGGAGGCGAACTCTACGCAGTAGATGTGGCCTTTTTCTCCGATGATGTCCGAAACGTGGCTTGCTGTTGTTCCCGAAGCAGCTCCCAGATAGAGAACCAAATGCGTTGGTTTGACCGGAACTGTTTTCAAACCTTTCAGGATTGATGCCGCCAACTTACTTCTAAACGCGTCCCAGAGTCTGTATTCGACACCTTCGCACCGTATCAGCCTTTCACCGTAGACGTTTCTTCCAGGTGTCAAGTTTCTAGTGGCTAGTCTTCGCGCGCCATCCTCAAGAGTCACATCATATATATCGGCAAACTTCGGATGGGGTTTGACCTTAACGATCACGCCTGTGTTTTCCCCATTTCTTCTTGTCTCTAGGCTTTTCACGTCTAGGTCTGGTAACTGGCAACTGGGGGGGTTGATCATACTTCTGGTGGATCTCTTCGATTCGTTTGTCCATGTTGGCTTTCAGCTCTTTGCCTATGGACCTGCCTCCGAAGGCGTCTGCCCTGGCAGCTATTGCCAACTTTCCTGCGATGGCCCTAGCGATTTTCCCTCTTTGCCATTTCTTCGCGTCATGTAACAGGGTGTGCTGGAAAATCAACCCGTGCTTCGGCGGCCTCGTACCAGTTTTCAGTGAGCGGAACAGGGCTTTCTCAGCGCCTAGGACCTGAATCGTGCTTGCCGGCCTCTTGGCTAGATTCATCAAGCCTCCTGATAGCGCTATTAGACGCGCGCCCAAAAGCGAACCTACCAAGTATTTTGTGTTTGGTGCAACCTCTTCCATAGTTGAGTCTAGGTAGGTTTCCAAGTTTTGACGAATTTTGTACAAATTAGTAATGTCGCTGCACAATGCCTGAATCTGTTTTAAATCGGCATCGTCGAGGTCTGCGCCCATTGATTTTTCTGCAACCTTTGCTATTGCCTCGGCCTTTGATTTTGGAACTTCCTCGCCCTCAAGCCTCTCCACAGTGAAGTTGTCCTTATTGCCGAGCTTGACCACGAGCCGCGCGTACGTCTCGTGCTTGTCCAGCAGACGGTCCAGCTCGGGGAAGTGTATGCCGTACCATTCTCTCACTCGGGCCATGAGCATGTTTACAGTTTTGTCCAACTCGTCCAGGCTCTGGATGGCTTGGGCAACGACGAGGTCTCTTTTCTCGACGGCTCCTTTGACCCGTAGCTTAGTGATTTCCATCGTGACGTTGTGGGTCCACAGGGCAAACTCGTCAGCGTCTTTGACGAAACCGGCTTTAACCGCAAACCTTTCAGGCGTGGAACGAAGAAGTTCCCCCGCGTCTGAAGGCTTCGACACTTCAACTTTGACCCCGAGTTTCTCTTGAACCTCCTTGGCGAGGTTTGCATTTTCGAAGACGAAATCGTCGTAGCCTTTTTCCCTGAGCGCGCTGATCAAGCTGGAGACCTCATCGGTCATCTTTCCAGCTTCGATCTTAACGAGGGTTTTCGCTGCGCTCTCCGGCTTCTTTGGGAATAAGACTGTCGCTATGAGCCTGTTTTCCGCGTCGAAAGCCAGTATTCCAAAGGAGCCTTCAACTATCGTCACTTTCATCCGAATGCCTCAGCACTACTATTGCAGAGGTTGGTGTTAATAAAAACTTACTGGGGTCAATGGAGTCTGCCGTTCCAAAGCGTCTCCTTAGTAGAGCTAATATAATTGGTAGGCTTAACAGAGAGCTGGCCAAGGTGCAAAACGGGTGAAAGACGCTGGTTTGGGCGTTGATCTGGCGGGTTTGAGGCTTGCCAATCCGACCATGTTGGCCTCTGGGATTTTGGGTTACTCCGTTGAAACACTGGAAAACATTGTTAAGGCCGGAGCGGGAGCGGTGGTGACAAAGTCAGTTTCACACAAACCACGAGAAGGTTACGCAAACCCAACGGTTGTCCAGGCAGACTGCGGTTTGATCAACGCGGTTGGGCTTCCAAACCCCGGGATAGAGGAGTTTGCCAAGGAGATTCGCGGTGCAAAAATCGTCTTAGGTGTGCCTCTTGTCGTCAGCGTCTTCGGCTTCTCAGCTGAAGAGTACGCGTCAGTGGCAAGAAAAGCCGTCGGGGCAGGCGCGGATGGAGTGGAGCTCAACGTTTCATGTCCGCACGTCAAGGAGACGGGTTCGGAGATCGGTCAGGACCCGAAAATTCTAACTCAGGTCATCCGAAAGGTCAGGGCTTCTGTGAATAAGCCGGTCCTGGTCAAGTTGTCGCCCAACGTCACGAGCATGTCAGACATCGCGGGTGCCGCTGTACGTGCTGGGGCAGATGCCTTGACGGTTATGAACACGGTGAAAGCGATGGCAATAGACGTTGAAACGACGATGCCGGTCTTGGCTAACAGGGTAGGAGGCTTGTCAGGCGCAGCGGTGAAACCAATCGCGCTTAGGAACGTTTACGAAGTTTACGAGCAAGTCGATGTTCCAATAGTGGGTTGCGGGGGAATAACCGACTGGCGTGACGCGGTGGAATTCCTCTTGGCAGGGGCTTCAGCTGTTCAAATAGGCACGGCGATAGCCGATGAGGGGCTCGGAGTGTTCAAAGCAGTTACTCGCGGAATAGGCACGTACCTGAAAAAGAGACATTGGAGGAGCGTGAGTGAAATCGTTGGCTTGTCACACCGCAGCTAACCAGCTCAGAACCAAGCCCATCATTAGTATAAAAGCAGAGAGCCCAACGGTCAAGACTTTTGTCTTCAAAGACGAACAGTGTGCAAGGGCCAAGCCGGGCCAGTTCTTGATGCTGTGGATTCCCGGCGTGGATGAGATCCCGCTGAGTATCATGGACGCAAGAGAGGATGGAAGAGTCGCAGTTTCCGTCAAGGCTGTCGGTGAAGCCACTCTAGCGTTGCACCAGAAAAGAGCAGGCGAAACTGTTGGCGTGCGAGGCCCGTTTGGCAACAGCTTCACAATGAACGGACGCAAACCCCTCATGGTAGGCGGTGGAACGGGGATCGCGCCGCTCATGTTCTTAACCAGGAGGTTGATTTCAAAGGCGGTGAGCACGGCCTTTGTGTTGGGCGCGAAGACAAGAGACGAATTGCTGTTCAGAAGTGAGTTGGAGAGGTTTGGAGCGAAAGGGGTTCGTCTTGTCACTTCGACGGAGGACGGGAGCTGCGGCCTCACGGGATTGTGCACCGAACCGTTAGAGCAGATGTTGGCTAAGGAAAAGTTTGACGTGATCTACGCTTGTGGGCCCGAGCAGATGATACTGAAGGTTTTTGAATTGGCCGAAGAGCAGGGCGTAGAGATGCAGGCAAGCTTGGAACGCCTGATGAGATGCGCCATCGGCCTGTGTGGAAGCTGCGTGCTCGGCAAGTACAGAGTCTGCGCGGATGGACCGGTGTTCACTTCAGGACAGCTTAGGCTAGTGAGGGACGAGTTCGGTTTATCCAAGCGGGACCGGTGTGGAAAAAAGGTGCCGCTCGACT
>Ga0315282_10010540_pt1 | contig 14469 bp, 16 predicted proteins | sample YL17G07_20_MG_FD_203693 | JGI IMG/M metagenome (GOLD analysis project Ga0315282, IMG submission 203693) | Sediment microbial communities from Yellowstone Lake, YNP, Wyoming, USA - YL17G07_20 | ecosystem: Environmental > Aquatic > Freshwater > Lake > Sediment | place: USA: Wyoming | collected...
TTTCCGTTCACCTTCCAGTTTGCTTTGATGCTTTTTTCTTCGGCGAAGACGATTTTGTCCCTGCGTTTTGCCATTTTGGCGAATTTGAATGCAATTTCAACAATCTCTTTAGTCTCTTCCTTTGTCCACTTGTTGGTAGAGGCAAAGCCTATTCCGCCCTCCGCCAAGACGCGAACGCAAAAGCCATCGTCCACCGTTGAAACGTAAGCGTCCAAGACGCCGTTCCTCATGATGAGCCCATCGGCTTTTTCTTTGTGGGCTCTGACCTCGGCGTACTCAACCTTCTTGCCAGCGGCATAGTTTAACGCAAAATCAGCCAGATCCTTGTCCAAAGCGTTTCACCTTTTTCTGCATACGAGTATTTAAGAGTAAAAGCTTTTCCAAAACATAACTCCACTAAGATTAGTATGCTGGTTTTTTGAAAGGTTGCAGTCGCCGGCTTGGGAAAAACATGCGTCTATTTTTGCAAATCTGTTGTTACTTTGGTACAAGTACGGCTCGGGCTCTCACTTCTCGCTGCTTGAGCATGTTCAAAACATCATTTGCGTCTTCAAGCTTATACTCATCAATCACGGGCTTAATCTTACCCGCGCCTGCGAGCTGCAAGACTTCCCTCATCGTCTGACGGGATCCAATCGCCGTGCCAACAAGTTTTTTCTCGTCAACAAAAGGAAACTCGCTTATCCCAGCCCAAACTCCCACCACTATTGTTCCGTTAGCCTTCGTGGCCTTCAGCGCCTGCTCAAGTATAGCACTCGAAGGCGCAAAAACAATGCTTGAATCAACTCCGCCTATCTTCTTCAACTCCTCCACTGGATCCGCCTTAGAAGAATCAACCACCAACGACGCTCCCAGTTCCTCTGCCACCTTCAGATGCTTCTCACCTCTGCTCACAGCCACCACCTCGGCACCATACATCTTCGCAAACTGCAAAACCATGTGCCCAACCCCGCCAACTCCAAACACTGCAACACGCTTGATTGGGCTAAGCTCAGCCTTCTTAACCGCGCTATGGGCTGTGAGACCCGCACAGAAAAGCGGCGCCGCCTCAGAATCACTCAGGTTAGGTGGAACTGGATACACGTATTTGGCGTCTGCGACCGTATACTCAGCATAACCGCCATCAACCGTTTCGCCAGTAATATTCTTTGTCGCGCACAGCTCTTCTCTTCCAGTCAAACAGAACTCGCATTTGCCACAGGAAGACCAGAGCGGCTGCACGCCAACCACATCGCCAATAGTAACTGACTCCGTACCTTCTCCAACCTCAACAACCCTACCTACAAGTTCATGCCCGGGAATAATCGGCAGCTTAGATGGAACCCCGTGCACAAGCCAGTCTCCCTCAATCATATGAAGATTAGATCTGCAAACTCCACAAGCTCCAACCTTGATTAAAACCTGCCCTTTTCCAACCGCAGGAACGGGAACCTCATCAATGCTGAGCGGCTTTCCCTCAATCGGCGCAGGCTTATGAAGAACTGCGGCTTTCACTTAAACATCACCCATATTCACCCACTGAGAAACCTACAACCTCCCGCGCGGACTTCCCCGCGGGGCTTTACATCCATTTACTATCTTCGTGACTTTTAAAAATTTCTTCTGTAGTGTTCAATTGAACAACAAGGCATTTTTTGGTTGGTTGGATTAAAATTTAATCCGCCTCCACTACTACGACTAAGGTGAACCTGCCTGACATCAAGCTCATTTCATCAGACCTGAAGAGCACTAACTTAAAAACCAATGCACACACTTTCCACCAGAAGTAGTGCGCCGCGCCAGCGGGATTTGAAACAAGCGACAAAGGGATACACCATCGGGTAACCGTTTTTTCCCAGAAAGTCCTGCGCCCATGCGTGCAGTTGACATTATGACCTTCACATTATTAACAAGATTGCGACTCCTATTACTGCTACAACAGCTCCGAGTATGCCACGCCAGCTAGTTCTTTGCTTATAAAGTACCCACACAATTGGAATGATTAGCACTGGCATCAAAGACATCAATGTTTGAGCAATGCCCGCTTGAGTATAGGTTACGGCAACCATTGAAAGCGTTACTCCCAAAAACGGCCCAACGACGGCGCCTGCAACGGTGTTTTTGATCGCTTTTTGATCCTTCAAGGCTTGACGCAGTTTTGAAGATTTTCCCGTAACAAGCGCGAACATCCACACGAACAACGCTCCAACAATCATGCGTATTAGTGTGGCAGATAATGGATTCAGCACTGCGTTTGGGTTAAGATATATTCCTTTCTTGGAGAGAACAAGACCTACTCCTTGACCTATTGCTCCTATTAGGGCTAGGAAGACACCCCAACTTTTCAGTCTTTTTGAGACATAATCCTCTTTGGATAAATCGTCCTCTTCCGAAATGACCAGGATGACACCTGCGAGTGTAATGGCTATTCCTATTATGGCTAATGGTGAAATTACTTCTCCCAACATTATGTAGGCGACGAAGGAAGCAAATATTGGGGATAAAGACATCAGCAGAAGCGAACGTCTTGGACCAATGATAACATACGCCGCAAACAATCCTAAATCGCCAATACCTAGACCTAGAATTCCACTCAAGCCCATCCAAAACCATTGTTCATGTGTAGCAAGCGGCAACACATTGCCAAGTAACAAGACATGTGTAGACACCAGCAGAATTACAGCTATTGCGGTACGGTAAGCATTCACGCTAAGTGAACCAATTCTTTTTCCAGCTGATGTAAAAAATAGTGAATTGAATGCCCAAAGCCATGATGTTAGTATTGCTGCCATATCTCCAATAAAAATTGAGTCCATTTTCATTCACAAGAAGAGAGTTTATCCCTAAATTTCCATCGTGTACTAAGGTGACATAGTTTAATCATGCGGCAATGTAGCCATGCAATGCCCGCTTTTTCCAACATTTAAGTCAAACTTAAATTTGAACCTTCCTCTTCATCTCACCCAACTGAAGATTCATTTGGCAAGCGAGCACTGCAAGATTCAAAATCGCGCGCATGCCTGTTCCTGAATTCCGCTCGGACGTTGTGGTCACGGGGTTTTTTTGTTGTTCTTTTGGCGCTTTGGCTGGGTCGTTTGTGTGCGCATAGCCTACCCCCGGGGTTTAGTATATGATCCAAATATGTTTGACAAGCAAGGCCGTCGACGCAAGCAGCCTTGCCAAACGAATTAAGAAACAGCCATGCGCGCAGAAATTGTGGTGCTCCGGCCGGGATTCGGACCCGGGTCTTCGGCTCGAAAGGCCGGAATACTTGACCGGACTATACTACCGGAGCCCTCCCTTTCAGGGAGCATAGTGCAAAATGCTATTCCAATCGAATAAACCTTACCCTTTCTTACTTGACGAACTGTGCTCACGTGGTTTCTCTTTTTCCTTGAACAAAAACGCCGTTATCTGCTCAACGAGTTTGCTAGTCGACTGCGCCGTTTTTTCTAGCTGGGCAACTCTTTTTTCCAGATCACTTGACATGATCTTGCCTTCTATCCTGTTTGCTGAGCGGAGCATCAGCAGCATCCTGAAAACTTCGGTAATTGCCTTCTCCTGTTCCTCAACCGTTGCCTGCTTTGTTCCCGCGCAAATAGACAGCAAATCCACGTAGTACTCTTTGATTTTCAGTTCCGCATTCACCGACGGATCCACGGGGAACGCTATGCTCAGTAGGGTCTTTTTGCTCAGTTCAGCAGCTGTGGGAAAGCGAATGGTGATGTCGCCCCGTATCCATGAAGAAACGAACTCCATGACAAATTTCCTTATGTCTTTTCGGGAAAACAGCACGGCAGGTTCTTGCTTCTTCCGAATCCTCACCCTAACGACTTTCCTGTCTTCAACAACGCCTTTGGTGTCTTTCTCCGTACGACTCTGCCTCCGAACTGCACTCTTTCATTCTACAGTCTCCCATGCTTTAAACATGACTTAAATGTTTCCGATTTCCAGCATAAGGCTTCTCAATAGGATATCTTTGCCGTTGAGGGAATTCTGCCCAAAATCTTCGCCGTGGCCTTCTCAACTTTTTCACGGTTAACCTCGTTCGTGTAAACGCGCAGTATATTAATGAAGCCCTTCAGAGCTTCGAAAATCTTCGAAATCTCACTCAAACGATAAAGCGTTTTAGCGCCCGCTTGGGTCTTGCTGAACACGGGAATCTCCATAGACTCCATCAACGCAGAATGGTGATACGGCACTGAGGGCACGGTGGGCACATCAATCACCACCGTTTCCGCCTCCACCCCTGCCTCACACGCTATTTCGGACTGCACCTGTCGTCTGTAAGCCTCGCGTCCGAAGATGTTGGATATCATCGTGTCCTTCTCGTAAAAAGTCCGCTCGTAAGCGCACTTCAGCATCTTTCGCCTTTCCAAATCCCAAATTATCTGTTTTGACTTTTCACAGTTTTTCAAAGCCGCCCAAACGGTGTAATCATCCATGGCCAAGTATTCCTCTGGAGTTTTGAACTTTGTCAGTCCAAGCTCCTCGTTCGCTTTCTCCATGGCAGTTGCCAGCATTATCTGCGCGGCTCTGCCGACACGGTGAAAATATATGCTCTTGAAAGACTCGATTCTGGCTATTATGAACGATTCCAGCGCTGAAAGGGCGCCGAGATCCACAGCCAAGTTCTCATCTAACACGTCCAAAGCGTGAATCAACCGGAACACGTCAATGAACCCGTACTCAGCGCCAGTGTGAAACGTGTCGCGAACAATGAAATCCTGCTTATCCACATCAACGGCGCTGCTTATTATCTGATCCAAAAAAGCCCTTCCTTGCTTGTGGAGTTTTCCAACAGCGAGTTTAGCCACCTCTTCGGGTTTGTACCCCATTCTGGCTATCTTATCGCCCAACTCGCTCTTTTCAATAATCCACGAAGTGATGTCCTCATGAGTCTTGTCAAGCTCCCTTATCAGCAACTGCTCAAAAACGTGCGAGAAAGGACCATGCCCAACATCATGAAGCAACCCTGCAACCCTGACCATATCCGCCTCTTCATCACTCACGATTTGGGAAACATTGGGGTTCTCAACAACTTTGCCCGCCAAGTACATGACGCCGACGCAGTGCTCAAAACGAGTGTGGTTCGCGCCGGGATAAACGTACTCCGACCCTGCCAGCTGCCGCAGTCTCCGCAACCGCTGCATCGGATACGAATCAATAATTTCCTTCTCGTTCTCTGTTATGTACACGTAACCGTGCACTGGATCCTTAATCTCGCCCCAATACGCTTTAGGCATTCAAAGTCGCTCCAATGTTTGTTAAGTTATATTTATGTGTCTCCCTAATAATGTGTAACGCTAAAGTCCGTCCGAGTTGAGAAAGTGAACGAAAAAGGCGCTTTCATCTGCATCGAAGGTTTGGATGGCTGCGGAAAAACCACGCAGGCAAAGTTGCTTGTAAAAAAACTGCGGAAAAGCCACAACGCTGTGTACACGGCTGAGCCCAGCCGCGGCAAAATCGGCGCTTTCATCAGAAAAAGCTGTCTGTACGGTGAAAAGCGTCTTTCAAGCGTTGTCGAAGCCCTGCTTTTCGCCGCAGACCGCTTGGAACACGTGGAAAACGAGGTGCTTCCAGCCTTGAACCAAGGGCGACTGGTGGTTTCCGACCGCTACATCTACTCATCTATAGCCTATCAAGGAGCCGCTGGTCTCAGCCTAGAATGGATCGAAAAAATAAACGAGCACGCTCTTCGCCCGGATTTCGCGATTTTCATAGACGTCGACCCAAAAATCGTCATGCAGCGGTTGAAGCCCAATAAATCTGTCATGGAAAACTTGGCGACGCAACGAAAAGTCCGTGAGGTATACTTGAAGTATGTGGCGAAAGGCGAACTCACCAGAATCGACGGCGACAAACCCAAGAAAGAGGTGGCAGAAGCGTTGCCCGCTGTAGTGTTGAAGTTCCTAAAGAATTTCAAGCCTCACTGATTTTCTCAGTTGGCGTTAGTCTTCTCGCCATTTAAACAGTTTCGCAGCCGCCACGAAGAGGACAACCGTGATTACGGCGACCACGGCGATGTCTATCAGTGCCTGTGAATAGTTCGCGTACACCATGACCGCGTTTAACCCATCAGTTATGTAAAACAACGGCAGTACATGCGCAAACATCCGCAAGTACTCAGGATACAGATACATTGGAAAGAACGTGCCCGACAGGAACATCATTGGAAAACTGATGACGTTTCCGATCACGCTTGCCGTGTCGGGGTTCTTAGTTAAGGTTCCAACGAGCATGCCCATCGAAGCGAAAAGCGTCGGTCCCAGCACAAGGAAGGGTATGAGCCAAGCTGTCAGCGTGATGTGCGCGCCCCAGACGAAGATTCCCACGGCAGCCATGAGCAAGAAACTCACCGTTGACAGGAAGATGTACCAGATCACCTTGGAAGCTAACCACTCCATCTTTGTCAGTGGCGTCAGGGACAACTGCTTGAACAGCTTCGTCTTCTTATACTCGGAGCTTATGTTTACAAGAGAGAACATTGGGTTAACGAGTATAGAAAACCCGATGAGTCCCGGAATCAGGAAATCTACGTACTTGGTCTGCTTCGTGTTCACAGTCGTCTGGATCAAGCCAATGATCGCCGTGCCGTTGAAACGTTGCAAGTTGAAATAGTTCGCCACGCCGTTGACCGTGCCGCTCACGATGCCACTGGTACTCTGGGACGGATTGCCGTAGACCGTTATGTTAACAGACTTTAACGTGGCATAATCTAAAGTGAAATTGGCGGGAATAATTATGCCATCGGGCGACGAATGGTCGGCGAGGAACTTCGTAAAGTTGTCCGACACACTCACTGACTGCACGTTTAACACGCCTGTGCTGTTAAGCGCGTTCAAGAACTGCGCGGACATAGGTCCGTCATCTTGGTTCTGAGCGTAAACCAGTATCGTTCCAGAAGAGTTACCTGAGAAAATAGCGCCAAAAAGAAGTATTAGGATAACAGGAAATATTAGACCGAAGAACAGTCCGACCCAGTTTCTTAAGTATCCACGACCGAACACGCGAAAATCCGATAGAGTTCTTTTTGCACTAACCATTTCTCTTAGCGCCTCCGCTGATTAGCGGCATCATAACTACTCTGTTCAGCTCTGATTTCACCGTGCTCATCAATGGTTCCGCTTACCAATTTAACGAATACATCATCTAAACTGTCTCTTCTGGTCTGGATTTCGCCCCAGTCCAATCCTGACTGTTCAACAGCCGCCAAAGCCGCCAACGCATCAATTTTCTCCTTAAGCGCTACGCTGATCACACCTTTGCCGTTGTACTCGACTTTCAGGTTCGTGTTCGCTCTAACGTAAGCGGCCAGCTCCTCAGTGCCGTGAATCTCAAGTCTTTCCCCTGAGCCATGGGCCTCAATTATTTCATCCGAGGTTCCCATCGCCACTATGCGTCCGTGATTCATGATGGCCACTCTGTCGGAAAGCTGCTGAGCCTCGTCGAGGTAGTGAGTTGTCAGAATCACGGTTTTCCCCTTGCTGCGCAACCCTCTTATAACGTCCCAAATCGCCCTTCTCGCGTTTGGATCAAGTCCCGTGGTCGGTTCATCAAGGAAAAGAAGCTCAGGAGAATTCACGAGTGAAAGTGCGAACCCCATCTTCCGCTTCTGCCCCCCCGAAAGATTCTCAAACAGGACACCCGCCGAATCCTCCAACAAAACCTCCCGCAGAATATCATCAGGGTCAACGCTGACGCCAAAAAGGTCCGCGTAGTATTTTACTGCTTCCCTCGGGTTTGCCTTGTCAAAGAAAATGAAGTCTTGCGAAATGACCCCGATTTTTCTATGAAGCTCGTAGCCGTTTTCCCATGGATCTAGACCGAGAACCTTTACGGCACCTTCGTCTCTTTTCCGCAAACCCTCCATAATCTCTATCAGTGTTGTTTTGCCTGCACCGTTTGGGCCGAGAAGAGCGAAGATTTCGCCTTCTTCAACCGAAAACGAAACTCCATCAACTGCCTTTATGTTGCCGTATGCCTTTTTTATGGAGGAAATTTCAACCGGGATCATTTAAGACACCAATCGCAGTACTCCTCTTTCTGTAACTTTCTTGGAATCGGCCAGCACCTGCTACATGTTGCCGTTCTGCTCACCATATTGTGATGTTGGAAATATAACTTTCGGACATTACACGCCAAAAGTTACGTGACTCAAATAATTTTCTTACATATATCTCTCATCGAGAAGGCTCGAACCGTTTTAGGATTTTTCTCGCCGACGCTTCATTGACCTTGTTCACCAGAAACGTGACTATGTCCTCTGGTGAAATGTGTCTTGGTCCTCGCTCGTGAAAAACTCGCATTTCCATCGCGTTTTTGCCGAAGACGGCGCGCATTATGTAGTAATCAAATTTTAAGGGCGTTTTCTTTTCTGTTCTATCTTTATAGTAGCGCACGACACAAAAGAGATCCATCACCTGAAAGGGTTCTTTCTTTAATGCGTTCAGCACTCTCTTTGTTTCTTCTTCGTCTATGTAGTTGAAGCTTGTAGCGTCGGCTATTCCTACTTCGAAGATTATTGTGCACTCTGGCACGGATGGGTGGGTGATTTCTTCAAAACTGAACGTTTTGCGGTTTATCTCGTGAAGAACTTGTATCATCCTTTGCTGGAGTTTCTTGCTTGAAAGGGATGACATAAAACTTTCTATTCTGTGGATGTTTTCGGGAAAGCCCTCGTAAAACCCAAGCATCTAACGGGGTCCCTGCTTAGCTCTTTTTCATCTTCTTTATCTTCTCAAGGTTGCTTAGCAGTTCAGAAAGCGCCGTGCTCAGTTTCTGCAGTTCTTCCACGTTTTCGGTGTGTTGAATTTTGTTTTGTATTTCTTGCACTTTCGCTAGGAGCGTTGCCTCAAGTTTTTCCATTGCGGCGCTTGCTGCTTTCTCTGGTTCTTCTCCTTCTTTTATCACGATGACTTTCTTTTCGCATTTCGCGCACCATAAGGTTCCGTCTTTTAACCTGAAAAGCGGCGAAGCGCAGGCTGGGCATGACAAGTCGGTTAGAGTGGTGCCCTGACGCAGTAGGTCAGCCATGCGTTTAATGTGTTTTTCTTCGGTTTTCTCTTGCAATTTAGAACCCCAAAGTAAATACGTATCAAAGCTTATATAACTTGATCACTGCGCTATTGCATTAGGTGGCTGTTTATGGTGCGGAAGAAGAAAGCTGAGGAGTATCTGGAAAGAATAAAGCAAGCGTTGGTTGTGCTTGGCGAAGTCTCCGAGGACAGCACTACTCCAAGAAATATCAGGCGCGCCGCGAAGGATGCCATGAACGTTCTGCAAACAAACGAGTACACACCTGCCGTAAGAGCTTCAAATGCCATATCGCTGTTGGATGAGATACTGCAGGACCCGAACATGCCGCCCTACACGCGGGTCAAACTGTGGAACGTCATGAGTCTCATAGAAGCCATAAAAGACTAGCACAGCACTGAAAGACTATTTTCTCGTCAACTGTGAGCTTTCAGACGTGTTCTTAGCTTTTTGTAGCTTTCTTGGCGAGCTTCTTCGTTTCTTTATAAGAGCGAGCGCAGTACATGCAACAGAAGGCTGTTTCTTTTCCGTCAATGAATTCTCGATAGCCTCCCTCGTAGACCTTGCAGCCGCAGTGAGCGCAAACGTAGAGGCTGGGTTCAATGGCGATCGAGACTAGCTCGGCGAAGCGTTTGAAAAGGCCAGTGCATAGTTTTCTGCCTTTTTTGGTGAGTTCAAAGACCTTCTTCTCCTTCTCGCCTACAGGCATTACTGTATGCTTCACCAAGCCTTTTTCTTCTAGCTGTTGGAGGAACGGGTAGACCAAGCTTGGGCTGACTTCTTTTTTCACTCTTTTTTTGAAGCGGCTGAGTATGCGATAACCGTGGGCTGGTCCTTCGTAAAGAATGGTGAGTATGTAGAAACGTGAGAAGTCTGAGATTAGTTCATCTATGTTTTCAGTTTTTGCTTCGGTTGCCATGTTCTATCCTTTTCTAGGCTTACGGTAACGCGGAGTTATAAATGTTTTTGAGATATATCTTTAAACGATACTTTAATACGCCCTCGCATCGCATAAAACCCAGAAAAGAAGGAATCTGCAGAGACATCACCAACTTAGGCTTATTAGAAAACTCGAACAACTAATAATTAGCCATTGAATAAAGCAAAATGTACAGGTGGAAAATGTATGAAGCTATTCCATTACGACACGGTCAAGGCAAAAGACGCCGAAGAGGGCGCTTCAAAGTTGAAAATAAGATGGCTCATCACTAAGGAAATGGGCGCTGAAAACTTTGCCATGAGACTTTTCGAAATGGAACCTGGCGGTTTCAGTCCTTTGCATGTGCACCCTTGGGAACATGAGGTTTTCATACTCGAGGGAGAGGGCTTCGTTTTTGACGGAGAAAAAGCAAAAGAGTTCAAAGCAGGCGATGTTGTCTTCATTTCTCCAGACGAGCGGCATCAATTCAAAAACAACGGCAAAAAGACGCTGAAGTTCCTCTGCCTCATACCTTACACTAAGGAATAACGTTTTTACCCTTTTTCAACATGCAGTCTTTAGCTAAAAATATATGCTAGTTGCTACATCTAACTCTGGGTTCCAAGGAGATAATGCCCTTTGATATACGACGTAATAATCGTTGGTGCGGGTCCAGCAGGGATTTTCTCTGCACTAGAGCTTACGGAAAAAAACAACCTTAACGTCCTAATACTCGACAGGGGCCCAGACATAGACCAGCGTAAATGTCCCTCAAGTCGAGGACTTGAATGTGTTCACTGCGAGCCATGCGCGGTTCTCTCAGGCTGGGGCGGCGCAGGCGCTTACAGTGACGGCAAACTCACATTATCCACCGAGGTAGGCGGTTGGCTTAACCAGTACGTTTCACAAAAAGAGCTTGAAGCACTCGTAAAATACGTCGACGGCATTTACCTGAAATATGGTGCAAACGAGCAAGTTTACGGTGGAGACATCGAGAAAGTAGATGAAATCGAACGCAAGGCTTCCTTGGCAGGATTAAAGCTCGTTAGACAGAAAATCCGCCACATGGGCACAGAAAAATGCGTTGAAACCCTGCGGCGAATGCGCCGAGAACTAAACGGCAAAATTGTTTTTCAACCCAACACAGACGTTAAAGGTCTCATCGCGGAGAACAACACCATTAAGGGCGTTGAAACCGTAAACGGCGAAAAATTCATGGGCAAATACGTGATAATCGCGCCGGGCAGAAGCGGTGCTGAGTGGCTTCAGACAGAAGCTCAGGTTCGCGGTTTAAGAACCGTGAACAACCCCGTTGATGTGGGCGTGAGGGTTGAGGTTTTAGCGTCAGTTATGGAAGAGCTGACCAAGGCTCTTTATGAGCCGAAGCTTGTCTATTACTCGCGGCTTTTTGATGACCAAGTTCGAACATTCTGTGTTTCGCCTTACGGTGAAGTTACAACAGAATCCTACAACGGAGTTTTAACCGTTAATGGGCAGAGTTATGCGGAAAGGAAAACGGAAAACACGAACTTCGCCATTCTCGTAAGCACTTCGTTCACAGAGCCTTTCAAGGAACCGATAGCTTACGGAAAGTACGTTGCCAGACTTTCAAACCTGCTCAGCGGCGGAGTCATGGTGCAGCGTCTAGGCGACTTGGTTTCTGGGCGACGCTCAACGCCTGAACGAATCGCCCGTAGCGTGGTTACACCCACGTTGAAGAACGCTACGCCAGGCGACTTAAGCTTCGTTTTGCCCTACCGCTATCTATCCGACATAAGGGAGATGCTCCAAGCCTTAGACGTTATCGCTCCTGGGATTCACTCAAGAGACACGCTCCTCTATGGCATAGAAGTGAAGTTTTACTCTTCGCATCTGCAATTGAACAACGCCTTGGAAACCAAAATCCAGAACATGTTCACCATCGGCGACGGCGCCGGCGTCACCAGAGGCCTGATCCAAGCTTCAGCTTCAGGCGTCATCGTGGCAAGGGAAATAATAAAAAGGGAAAAACTGAAGGCATAGACGATGGCTGTAGCCCAAGAAATCAGGTGCTCACACTGCGGCGCCCCCGTGGAGTTCAAGCCTGGCGAGATAATCGCCACATGCAAGTATTGTGGCTTTACAACTGTGATAGAAACTGGGCAAGCCTTCACTTTTGAGCATTCCCTGCTGCTGAACACGTATGATGAAACGCAAATAGAAACGCCCATAAGGGATTGGATGCGCTCAGGCTTCTTGAAACCATCTGATCTTGCCAAGAAATCGAAACTTTTGGAGAAGAATCTGGTTTACTTGCCTTTCTGGGTGGTTTCTGTTGAAGCCAAAAGCACCTATAAGGGAATTTTCGAGCGCATAACCCCGCCGATCGTGAAAGAAGGCACAATTGAGAAAGAGTATAACTGGCTTGTTCTGGCAAGGGAGGCAACAGAGTTCCCAACACGGGAATACGACGTTCCTTTAGAAGGAAAGATACCTTACGACTTCAGGAAAATCGAAAGTTTCGCAAAAGTTTTGAACAGCGAAATCGACAGGGATGAAGCTTTAGAACTTGCCAAACAACAAATCGAGGCACATCATCGCTATCTCCTTCAACAGGATGTGGACAAAATCGTTGAAATGAAAACCGACGTTAACGTGAAACAGATTGTTTACTTGCACGCGCCGATATGGTTCGTGAAATACGAGTATAAAGGCAACGCTTTCCAACTGATAATCGACGGCGCGACTGGAACAGCCCTCAAGGGCGATATACCTTCGTCTAAGTTCAGTTTGCTTTAAAGAAACTTTAAAAGAAGCCTTTTATTATAAACGAATGAAAAATAGGCGGGAAGATTAACATTGAGTGAGAAAAAAGATTTGTACGCAGTAGCAAAAGACCAAATGCGCCTCTCTGAACGTATTGCCGCAGCAATCCCAGGTTTCCGAGGGTACAAAGAGAAGGAGCTACGCCGCGCGTCTGACAAGCTCATCCGAAACCACCTCTACCTGAAACTTTCAGAGGCGAAAAGCAACCTTAAAACCATCTTTCAGAAACTGTCTGACCGTCGTTGGTTCGACGTTTTAACGGACATGGACCGTCTCATGGCGAAAAGCGACCGCGTAGTCGAAAAAGTTAACCACGCATCTTATGGGTACTCTGGCTTTTTCGACGTGGTGAAGGTTAGAGAAGAAAACCTTGACAGAATGATCGACTTTGACAATCAGCTTATTGACGAAGTTAACAGCCTAACAGCGGATGTGGACGCTTTCAAGGCTGAACTAATGACTGGCGAGTTCAAGAACTCGAAAGAAAGAATTCAGAATTTAACGGAGAAGCTGGAAACTTTCGAAGAAACCTTTGATAAGCGAGAAGAGGTAATATTAGGAGTGAGTTAAACATGCCAGAAGTCATAGAATGGAAAACCGCTGGCCCCGAAGACATAGTTTGGAGATACCCGAACGAGGAGATCACTTGGGGCTCTCAGCTCGTAGTGCACGAGTACGAAATGGCAGTGTTCTTCAGGGACGGGAAGGCTTACGACGTTTTAGGTCCCGGAAGGCATACGCTTACAACTTTGAATTTGCCTTTGCTCTCTGGTCTGCTGAGGCGTATTGCTGGCTTTGGCGAGAAACCCTTCAAGGCAGGCGTGATATTCATTTCCACGAAGGTTTTTGAAGGAAAATACGGAACTAGCGCCCAGACCACCGAGTTAGCACCGCTTAAAGTGTTCGGCGGCTTCTGGTTCAAAATTGAGAATGCCCAGTTGTTCGTGAACGAGGTTGTCGGCGGACAGAACGCCTACACAAGTGGGGACGTTGACAATTTCCTGCGAGGCTTCCTGAACGAGAAGATAATCGACGAGCTCTCCCATTACGATCTGGTCACTGTTTTCACAAGGCTTAACGAGACTTCGTTGATCGTGAAAAACTCGCTTACTGACTACTTTAAACGGTTAGGCATAGAACTCACCGACCTGCGCTTCGAGGGCATAGACACCACGCCCGAATACCGTGAACGGCTGTTCTGGCTTAAAACGGGAAGAACAGCGCCAGAAGAGGTTCTGCGCATGGAAACCGTGAAAAGCGCCGCTGAATCACTCGGAAAATCATCCGGCGCAGGCTTGGGAACTGGCATGGTGCTCATACCGCAGATCATGACGCCTTCGGGTCCGGCGCAAGCACCAGCAGCGGCATTGGTGATCTGTCCCAAGTGCAGCGCGAGGGTTCCAGCCACATCGAAGTTCTGCCTCGAGTGTGGAACAGCGCTTACGCCTCCAGCGACTGGAGCAATCAACTGTCCCAAGTGCGGCAAATCGATTCCTGCAGGTTCGAAGTTCTGTCCTGAGTGCGGCGCGCAGCTTTCTTAGGAGGGCGCGTTAATGGCTGAAAGCAGGCGGCAACTGCTCTCCATCGGCGTTTTTATCATAATCATAGTAGTAGCGATACTTCTCTATGCAACAGGCCTTATTGATTGGACATTGATTTTCCCCATAATTTTCGTGTTGTCTGGCTGCTGGACGCTGGTTTTGGCAGGCGTTAGAGCTTCGACCCCCCAG
>Ga0315282_10010541_pt1 | contig 14466 bp, 12 predicted proteins | sample YL17G07_20_MG_FD_203693 | JGI IMG/M metagenome (GOLD analysis project Ga0315282, IMG submission 203693) | Sediment microbial communities from Yellowstone Lake, YNP, Wyoming, USA - YL17G07_20 | ecosystem: Environmental > Aquatic > Freshwater > Lake > Sediment | place: USA: Wyoming | collected...
AGGCGTAGGTTCAAATCCTCGAGAGCACCGTTGTCAATCATATTGAACTGGACGTTCTCGTTGCGGCGGCCTTCTCCCTTTTCGGTATCGCTCTGCCCGAGCAGGTTTAGGGAGGTGCGTTGTTGGACTGCCGAGCCGGTTGAAGCCTCGCTCGCTTTTTGACTCTTTTCCTCCGCTACAGGCTGCGGAGCCCCCGTGGAGTCGCGTTCTTGGGAAGAGACAGTCGCAGCGCACCACGGTTCGGCCGCCGACGAACCCTCTGCCACCCAGACCGGCCCGCCCAGCAGCAAGCAGGCGAACGTCAGAGACGTGCGCAGCCTTGCCCTGTAACGGCCAACCCTGCGGACTGAAACACTAGACGTCGGTGCCACCCACGTCGTCGCCGGGAGTCTCACCGCAAACACCTTCATCCCAGAATCAGTCTTACGTCCCGGAAGCTGCGTTGGTTACACGCGGACAACCGGATTTGTCAGGATCTCCTTCAAAAGATCGCTCGCATCGGCGGTGGAGCCTGCCTCCATAATCGCTGAAACTGCGCTGCTGGAGCCTGGCAAATGACCTGTCATTATCCCAGCCGTGTGATGGCAAGCCATCCGAAGCCTTGGCGTAGGATGGCGGAGAGGGTGGGATTCGAACCCACGTGCCCGCTTTTGGCAGGCAAGACGCTTTCGAGGCGCCCCCGTTATGACCGCTTCGGTACCTCTCCGCGGAAACTCGAAAATCGTTCCTTGCGACTCGAGTCGGTTGGTGAGCAGAGGCGGGTTTATCCGCCAGATCAAAATAGCAGCCTACGGCCGCCGTTACATCCTCCTGCGCCGGCGGCGAAAGAAATCGCGCAGGATTTGTGCGCAATCTTCCGCAAGCACTCCCGGCACAACCTCAACCCAATGATTCAATCTGGGGTGGTTGAGGACCGTAAGGGCTGAACCGCAAGCGCCTGCTTTGCGGTCGGGCGCACCAAAAACCACCCGTCTGAGGCGCGCCTGCACAATGGCTCCCGCGCACATGGCACAGGGCTCAATTGTAACATACAGGCTGCAGCCGGGCAGGCGGTAGTTCCCCAGCTTCTTCGCGGCGCGGCGCAAGGCGAGGATTTCCGCATGCGCAGCGGGGTCATTCAGGTGAATCGGGCGGTTGTGGGCGCGTGCCACCACCCGCCCGTGCTCGACGACCACCGCGCCCACGGGTACTTCCTGCTCCGCCGCAGCCCGCGCGGCTTCGCGCAGAGCGCGGCGCATGAGGCTGGCATCTTCCGACAGCGCCTGGCTGGCGCAGACCTTCTCAGGTCGGCGCCGACTGTTTCTCGATACTGCCGCTCGCAGACCCTCGCCATGGCGAGTAAACTCCGGGTCTGCGCCACCCCTGCGCATAGGGTTATCGTAGCACGGCTGGGCGCCGGGCTGCTCCCGGGGTGCGACCCGCGCGCCGCCCGGTGGCTCCTGGGAATCGAAATGTCTCCGTCGGCTCGCCTGGCGTTTTCAGGTTGCGCCCGGCGCGCCAACGGGTGTAGTAATCTTGCTATCAAACTGTTGGCGAGGAGAAATCATTACGATGATTAAGCGAAGAGATTTTTTGCGCAACACTGCTCTGGGCGCTGCCGCTGTGGCCGCGAGCACCAAGTGGACGAGCGGCTTGTTCGCCAGTCCTTACAACAAGCCCATTGGCCTGCAGCTTTACACGCTGCGGAACGAACTGCAAAAGGACGTTCCCGGCACCATTAAGAAGGTGGCGGAAATCGGTTACAGGGAAGTGGAAGTCTACGATTTCTACGGGAGGACGGCCGCGGAATTTGGCAAGATCCTCAATGGCAACGGCCTCGCGGCCCCCAGCGGCCATTACACGGTCAAGCACATCAAGGGAAACTGGGAGAAGTCCATCGCCGAGGCGAAGGAATTGGGCCTCAAGTACATGGTGAATGCCATCCTGGAACCCGACGAGCGCAAGTCTTTTGATGATTACAAGAAGCTGGCTGAGCTGTTCAACAAGGCCGGCGAACAGACCCAAAAGGCGGGCATCCAGTTCTGCTACCACAACCACAATTTCGAGTTCAAGAAGTACGGTGACATCACCGCTTACGATTATCTGCTCAAGGCGCTGGATGCCAAGCTCGTGAAGTTCGAGATGGATTGTTTCTGGGTCACGCACGCGGGCCAGGATCCCGTCGCCTACTTCAAGAAGCATCCAGGCCGCTTCCCGCTTTTGCACATTAAAGACCTCAAGGCTGGAAACCCTCCCACTCAGGAGCTGGACCCCCGCAAGGGACTTTTCGCGGAGGTGGGCCACGGGACCATCGACTGGAAGCGGATTTTTGCCGCAGCTCTGGCCGGTGGCATGAAGCATTTCTACGTGGAACAGGACGAGTGCGAGATTCCACCGCTGGAGAGCATCAAGGTCAGTTGCGAGTACCTGAAGAACTTGACGGTCTAGGTGCGCTGCCTGCGCCTCGGTCGTGTGTGGTGAGGGGAATCTGCCGCCGGCTGGCTCCCCTCGCCGCGCTCCGCCTGCTGACCGCAATCCGCGCGTGCCCTCGGCGACACTCAGCGCGCCAGGGCCTCGCTGTCTGCTGATCGCCGCTCTGTTTCGAACCCGCCGATTGTCCTCGGGGATGGTGTGGCTGCGAAGTTATCTGCGGCCAAAAACAGCTTCAGGGATTGGCCGCCTGCGCTTATAGGACGCGGCTTGGTGCAGGAGAGTCAGCTTTTCTTTCCGCCCGGCTGAAAGACGGCGAAGATCTCGCCCAGCTTGGCGCGAAAAGCCTCGGCGGTGTCGTGGGCCAGAGTTTCCGCCTGTTTGCGCAGTCTTTCCAGATTGGCGTTGGTGAGCTCTTCGGTCTGTTTCTGGAAAGCCTCCACAGCAGTCTTGGCGCTGGCTTCGACTCTTTCGGTCTCCTTCTGAAGGCGTGCCGAGGACTGGTCCGTCCAATCCTTCAGCATGACGACGCTCAGCATTTCCAGGGTGTCCTCAGCCTGCTTCTGGAGCTGCTTGGCGGAAGCTTCCAGCAGATCGTCCGTGGCTTTGTGGAGCCGCTCCGTCACCTGGCGGGTCAAAGCAGCCACCTGCTCCCCGGAATCTTTCTTCATCAGGTTCTGGACGGCGGTGGAGGCTTCTTCCTGGAGGCGTTTGCGCGTCTGCTCCACGAAATTGGAGGAGAAGGTCTTCAGTTCCTCTCGCGCCCGGTCCGTGAGGTTTTCGATTTCACTCGAGGTCTCTTCTTCGATGCGCTTGTGAGCCTGGAGCACGGCCTTCGCGGCGACGCCTTCCACTTCCTTCCGTGTCTTCTCGCTCAGTTTTTCTATTTCGCTCGCCGCCTCTTCCTCGACGCGCTTCCGCGTCTGGGCCAGGAACTCGGCCGAGAAAGTCTTGAGTTCCTGCTGCGCCTTCTGGTGCAGCTTCTCGTTGTTGCTTGCAGCTTCCTCCTCCAGGCGTTTGCGCGTCTGCTCCAGGAAGCCGGAGGAAAGGGCCTTCAATTCTTGCTGCGCCTTCTCATTCAGTTCCTCGATGGCAAACTGTAGCACGTCACGGCTGGCGTCCTGCATCTTGGTTTGGCTCTGTACAACCGTGCTGTGGGTGGACTTGGCCAGCTCCTCGATCTTATTCACCAGCGCTTCGACCTCGGCGCGTGCCGCCTGGAGCTGGTTCATCAATTCGTTGCTCCGCTGCTCCAGCCCGCTCATCACGTTTTCCTGGATTTGGTTCGCTCCCTCCTGAAGAACTTGCTGAGTTTGCAGGCCGATCTGGTTGGTCAGCCGGGCGAGTCTCTCTTCAAAGTGTTTGGCCTGCCGCTCGGCCACTTCCTCGGCTTGGGCGTTAAACCGCGCGCTGGCCGCTTCCAGGACCATGTCGAGCTTTTCGAGCGGGATGCCGGCTTCTCCCGAAGGCGCCAGGCGTTTGGTAACCCCCGCTGCGGGTGCAGGAGCAGAAGGTGCGGCGGGTTTTGCCGCTGTGGCGGGGAGGGGTTCAGGAGTCTTCACCGCAGCCTTCGTAGCCGCAGGCATCTCCGAGACCCTGGGGGGCCTGAGCTCCGGAGTTTTTGCTGGCACTTTCGGAGCTGCCGCTTCAGCCGCCCTGACCGCCGCGGGCTCCGCGGCCTTCGGGCCGGCGGTCTCAGCGGGCCCACCTTCTTGCCAATCCTCGGGTGGAAACTCAATGCCCCAAATGTTCTGGGCATCCACAAGTTGCAGCCCGACTTCGCAAGGTTCCTTGGTGGAACGCTTTTCACCCAGCCACACCACGTTCCCCTTGGCGCTCTGGCCCGAAGCGCGGTTTTCGACCACGAGCTCGGCGCCCAACGACAACTGGTGGACTGTGGCGATCTTCGCCCCGTGCTTGTTGATCACCAAAGTGCGCGTGTTCTCTTTGAATTCGTGGCCGCTGGAGTCTTTCCCTTTGATCGCGATGGGAATCGTGATCGACAGGCGACTGCTCCGGCGTCCGGCGACACCCTGGCCTTCAGGCTTGGCTTGCTTCGTTACAGCCATCTCGCTGGGATTATAGTTGATGCGCCCCTGCAACTCAACTTAACAAATCAGTTACGAGCCCGGGAAAGCCTTTGGGGCAGGGGGAGAGGCTAGGCGGCCCCCGGTGGCTGGACAGGCCCAACGCGCCTTGCGTGCGGCGCGTCGACGGTCCGCGGGAGGCCCCCGAAGCTTAACAGGCGCGTGGCCTGCTGACCTGTTGACGGCATCTCGAGGAAGGGCGGATCCACCCTCAAACGTTTGCTGAGGGGGTTTCCAGGGGAAGCAACTGGCCCTTCTCCAGGTGCCGGGTCACGGTGGCATGGCGCGCGGCGCGTGGGTCGTGGGTCACCATGACGATGGTTTTGTTGAAGTCGCGGTTCAGGCGGCTGAGGATGTCCAGCACTTCCTCGGCGGAGTGGGCGTCGAGGTCCCCAGTGGGTTCGTCAGCCATCAGCAAGGTCGGATCGGTTACGATGGCGCGGGCGATGGCCACGCGTTGTTCCTGTCCGCCGGAGAGTTGCCGGGGATAGTGCTGGATGCGGTCTTCCAAACCCACCAGCTTCAGCGCCGCCAGCACGTGCTCCTTGCGTTGCGCCGCGGACAAGCTGGTGAGCAGCAAAGGTAGTTCCGTGTTCTCGTAGGCGGTGAGGACGGGAAGCAGGTTGAACGTTTGGAAGACGAAACCCACGTGCACGTTGCGCCACGTGGCCAGACGGTCCTCGCTCATGCCGGCGATGTCCTCTCCCAGGACATGCACCGAGCCCTGCGTGGGCCGGTCAATGCCGGCGATGATGTTCAGCAGCGTCGTCTTCCCGGATCCCGAGGGGCCCATCAGGCACAGGAATTCGCCTTCCTGCACGGCCAAATCGATACTCTCGAGGGCCGCCACGGAAAAAGAATCTCGTTGGAAGATCTTAGTCAGCCCCTGGATTTCGACCACGAATTTTCCCATCTTGGCTACCTCTCTCCGTTTTCAGCGTGCGGCAGTCAGCCCTCGGCCCCCGGCGGTGGGCCTCCGGCCTGCGATGTCAGCTTTCGACTTTCGACTGTTAAAACCTCTTAACCTCCCGTCTTCACTTTGACGCGCGCCCCTGACGTCAGGTTCTCCAGACCTCGCACAATGATCCGGTCATTGGGACCCACGCCGTCCAACACCTCGACACGGTTGCCGAAGTCGCGCCCCACCTGGATTTCCTTCACGACCGCGTGCGAGCTCTCCACCACGAAGACAGCCGACTTGCCTTCCTTCTGGACCAGCGCGGCGCGCGGGACGGTCAAAGTCTCTCGTGCCGAGCCTTGGCGGGTCTCAGTGGGAGCGAGGAAGGAGACGTGCGCGTTCATTTCCGGGCGCAGGTAGGCGTCCGGTTGGAGGATCTTCACCCGGACTTCGATCGTCGCCTTTTGGCGGTTGGCCTCCGGAGCGATCTCGTCCACTACCCCCTTGTACACCCGGTCGGGGTAGGCGTCGGCGGTGATGCTGCACTGCTGCGCGGGCGTGATCTTGGGGAAGTCGTTCTGGTTGATGTCCAGTTGCACTTGCAGATCGTCCAGGTCTGCCAGCGACACGACAGAAGCCTTCACGCCGCCCGCGCCCCCGAAGTTCATGGTGGAAACCATTTCGCCCCTCTCCACCAGCCTTTCGAGCACCGTCCCGGTGACCGGGGCGCGAATCAGGGTAGCTTCCAGCATCGTCTGCGCGTAATCGACCGTGGCCTGAGCCTGGGCCACCTGGGCGCGGGCGTAGGCGATCTGCTCTTGTCGCGGCCCGATCTTGACCAGCTCGTAATTCTTGCGCGCGCTCTCCAGTTGAGCTTTGGAAACCTGAAACTGGGTGCGCGCCGTATCGAGTTGCGCCTGGGACGCGATGTCCTGCCGCGCCAAGTCTTCGATGCGCTTCAGGTTGACCTGGGCATTTTGATAATTGGCCTCGGCCTGCTGAACCGCCGCGCGCGCGGCATCGATCTCTTGCGGGCGTGAGCCGGTTTCCAGCTCCTGCAAACGCGCCTTGGCTACTCCCAGCGCGGCCTTGGCTTGCGCGAGCTGAGCCTGGAACTCACTGTCGTCCAGGCGCACCAGGACTTGCCCTTCCGTCACCTTGGCGCCCTTTTCCACGCCCACCCACGCCACCTTCCCCACCACCTTGGAGCTCACCTGGATGGGATGGTGCGCCACAATGTATCCCCCCGCGGTGAGCACCGCCGTTCCGGTCGCAGCCGTCCCCAGCTCGAGCGCGGGCCGCTGCACCTCGACCTGCGGAGCGTTCGCTAGAACGCTGGATAACGCAATCCCCACCACCAGCACCAGGACCGCGCCTGCTCCGATGTAAAGCATCCGCCCCCAGGGAGTCTTGCGCTTCTCGTTCAGCGAGCCTTTGAGCGAGCGATCAATTTGCAGGACGCTCAAATCTTTAGGTGACGGATCAGCCGGAGCCATAGCAAAGTTCTCTTTTCCCTCTCAAGCTTTGCTCGCCGCTTATGCTCCTTACACGGAGCGCAAAGCGGTCACAATATTCTCATGAGCGGCGCGCCAGGCGGGGAAAAAACCGCCTAAGAAGCCCATCAGGACGGAAAAGATCATCCCGTTCAACAAGAGTCCTGGGGTCACGCGAAAGTTGAACGCCACCTCGCTGAAAGTGGCGAAATTTGTGGTTCCTGTGGTGACGCCGTTGATGGGCAGCGCCAGCAGGCAGCCCAGTATCCCGCCCACCGCCGCAATGAGGATGGACTCGATGATAAAGGAGAGCAGGATGCTGCCGCGCGAGTAGCCCAGGACGCGCAGCGTCCCGATCTCGCGGGTGCGGCGCGCCACGGCCGCGTACATGGTGTTCATGGCTGCGAAGCAAGCGCCCACCGCCATCAAAGCGGCGATGAACAACCCCAGCGCCTTGATGGGGCCGGCAAAGCGGGTTTGCTTTTCGTAATACTCCCGCTCCGTTTGCGGTTTCAGGTGCAGGCGGCGGTCGTTCGCAATCTGGTCTGTCAGCCTCTTCAGGGCGCTGGCATCGGCGGCGCGCAGCAGGACCGAGGAATAGCCGTCCCGGTCAAAATCCGCCGCCAGGTCGTTCGCGTCCGTCCAGATTTCCGAATCGTAAGCGGTGTTGCCCGCGTCGAAGATTCCCACCACCGTCCAATAGCCTTTGGCGAACTTCAGCCGGTCACCCAGACCACAGGTTTGAAAGCGCTGGGAAATCTTGCGGCTGACCATAACTTCCCGCAGCCCGTTGCGGAAGAAGCGTCCTTCCACCAGTTTATACTCCGGCCGCAGGCTGGGACCGGCAGGCCCCAGGCCGCGGATAGTCACGTTCGACCCCTGCGTCTGGCCTCGCCGGGGCAGGTTGATCAGGACGATGAGTTCGGGAGAAACCCACGGCTCGCGCTTGTCGTCCTTGGCGACCCCGGCCAGGTACTTGATCACCTGAAGCGCCTCGCGCGTTACGGAGCTGGTGGCTTCCGATTGAGAACCCTCGCGCATGATCAGGATGTTGTTGGGCTGGCCGGTGGCAGTGAGCGAAAGTTGCAGTCCCTGCGCCAGGGCCATCAGGATCACAAACACCGCCACAGTCAGGGTAATGCTGGAAGCAGTCATAGCGGTGGTGGTCCGCCGGACGGCCAGATTGCGGAGGTTGTATTTCAGCGGTATAGCCATAACCAAGACCTTTCTTTAGCCCGTCCGGCGGCGCCGTCGCCCCGGGCGGAACCCGTCCCGATGAAATCGCGAGCCCGGCAGCGCGCCCGGGCGGGCCGGGGTGCCGCCCTAAAGCGGCGTTACCCGGTATAGCGGAGCGCTTCCGCGAGGTTAATTCTGGCCGCGCGGTAAGCCGGCAGGCCCGCAGCCAACAAGGCGAGGAGCAGGGCCAAAGCGGAACAGAAAAGCAGCGTTTCCGGCCGCATCCGCATGTCGGCGAAAACCAGTTGCCCAATCTGCGAAAGCGCCAACGCGTCGTAAAGGATTTTGGCGCCGCCGACACCCACCAGCGCGCCTCCCAGTGTCAGCATCAGAGATTCTCCCACAAACAGACCCACAATGTGTGCCGAACGGAATCCCAGGCTGCGCATCACCGCGGCCTCCCCCACGCGTTCCCGGATGGACATCGCCATGGTGTTGGCGACGATCAGCAAGATGGCAAAGCTGACGGCGGCCCCGATCATCAGGATGATGCCGCGCACGTTGCCGAGCATCGAGATGAATCCCAGGAGGAACGAGCCTTCCGATTCGGTCTTGGTCTCTGCGTCGGTGTTGCGAAACGTCTTATCAATGGTTTCGGAAACTTGGCTCGCCAATGCCGGCTTTTCCAGCCGGATCCAATAGAGATTGACGAGGTTGAACCGGTTCATCAGTTCGTTGAGGTAGTCGTAGCGGAAGTAAAACTGGTCGTCTGTGCCGCCCGTGAATGCGCCAACCAAGATCAGTTCCGGCGTCACTCCGTACATGCTGCCCAGAAGGGTAATGCGATCGCCGATTTTCCAATGGAAGCGATCGACGAGTCTTTGCCCTGCCACCGCCGCCGTCCGGTCACGCTTGAAGGCGGCCAATTGCTCGGGAGCGATCCTGGCCACATCCATCACCTCAAACACTGTGTCGGCATCCATGGCGAAATTGGCGAACTGGTTCTTGGGGTCCTGCCAGTAGGCTCCAAAGTAGTTCATGGGCGTGACCGCAGTCACCCCCGGCACGGCCTTGATTCGCGCAGCATAGCTGTATGGCATCATGAAGACGATTCCGTTCAGCCGCCGCACCATCATGCGTGGAGTCGTGTCCGCGCCCCGGAAAGGCATCCCCAGCGCCGCGTACACAATCGCCAGCGAGGACAGCAGGAAAAGCGAAACCGCCACGCTGGAGCCGGTAAGCAGCGTGCGCCGCTTATTGCGAAGGAGATTCTTGCAGAGCAGCCGCCACATATTCCAATCCTCTTGTCTATCCCACGAAACGCAGGGCCTGGGCGATGTTGAGGCGCGAGGCGCGGTAAGCCGGCAGGCCCGAGGCCAGTAAACCCATGCCGATGGCCAGCGCAAAACAAAAGAGTACCGTCTCCGGTCGCATCCGCATGTCCGCGGGGATGAATTGGCCGATCCGGCGAAGGGCCAGCAGGTCGTAAAGGATCTTGGCGCCGCCGACTCCTACCACTGCTCCACCCATCGTCAAGAAAAGAGATTCTCCCACAAAAAGACCCAAAATATGCGCCGCGCGGAATCCCAGGCTGCGCATTACGGCCGCCTCCGCGATTCGTTCCCGGATGGACATGGCCATGGTGTTGGCGACAATCAATAGAATGGCAAACGTGACCGCGCAGCCGACCATCAGAAGGATCCCCCGCACGTTGCCCAGCATGGAAACGAAGCCCAGGAGAAAGGCACTCAGCGATTCCGTCTTGGTCTCGGCATCGGTGTTCCGGAACATCTGGTCGATTGTTTGCCCCACGCGCGGAGCGACCTCCGTGGGATTAACTCGAACCCAGTACAATCCCGCGAAATTAAGCCGGCCCATGGCCTCGTTCAGGTAATCCCACTGGAAGAAGAGACTGTCGTCCGGACCGCCCGTAAAGATCCCACGAAGGATGAGTTCGGGAGTGATTCCATAAGGGCTGCCCAGCAGGGTAATCCGGTCGCCGACCTTCCAGTGGTACTTCTCAATCAATCCTCTCCCTGCTACGGCTGCGACGCGCTCGCTCTTAAAAGCTTGCAATTGGTCCGGTGGAATCTTCGACGCCATTTGCACATCAAACACGGTTTCGGCGTCCACAGCGAAGTTGGAAAACTGATTAGAGGGGTCTTTCCAATAGCCCCCAAACCAGTTCACCTTGCAGACCGCTACCACTCCCGGCACCGCCTCGATCTTTGCCTGATAGCTGGCCGGCAAAGGAAGGGCGATGCCCGCGGCGCGACGAACCATCACGATCGGGGCGTTTTCCGCGCCCTCGATAGGTTTTCCCAACGCCACATACACGACAGCCAGCGACGACAGCAGAAATAGCGACACCGCGACGCTGGAACCCGTGAGCAGGGCGCGGCGTTTGTTACGCCAGAGATTCTTCCACAGCAAACGCCACATCTTCATTGTTCCCTATCCCACAAACCGCAAGGCTTGGGCGATGTTGAGGCGCGAGGCGCGGTAAGCCGGCAGGCCCGAGGCTAGTAAACCCATGCCGATGGCCAGCGCAAAACAAAAGAGTACCGTCTCCGGTTGCATCCGGAAATCCGCCCAGGCCACTTCGCCGATGCGGTTCAGAGCGAGCGCGTCATAGAGGAGCTTGGCTCCGCCACAACCTACCAGCCACCCGGCCAACGTCAGCACGAGCGATTCGCCGAGGAAGAGGCCCACGATCTGCCGCGCGCGAAATCCCAGACTGCGCATCACCGCGGCTTCCGGAATGCGCTCCCGGATGGACATGGCCATGGTATTCGCCACGATCAACAGGATGGCAAACGTCACCGCGGCTCCAATCGCCAAGATGATACCACGCACGTTCCCGAGCATGGAAATGAACCCCAGGAGGAACTGGCTCTCGGTCTCCGTCTTGGTTTCGGCGAAGGTGTTGCGGAACATGGCGTCAATGGCCTTGGCCACGCGCGGCGCGGACTCCGGCCGATTCACCCGGACCCAGTAGCTATTCACAAAGTCCGGGCGGTCCATCAATTCGTTGAAGTAATCCCAGTGAAGAAAGAACATGTCCTCGTCGCTGAGATTGGGAGCGGTGTAGATTCCGCGCAGGATGACTTGGGGAGTCACACCGTAAAAGCTTCCGAGCAGGGCAATGCGGTCGCCCAGCTTCCAGTGGAACTTCTCGGCCAGATGCCTTCCGGCAATGGCCGCGAGGCGCTCGCCTTTGAAGGCTGCCAACTGGTCCGGGGGAAGGTTTGCTTCTTTGTAGACGGCAAAGATGGTTTCGTGTCCCACGGCGAAGTTGGCGAAGTAATTCGAGCTATCGCCATAATAGGCGCCGAGGAAATTCATGGGGGTGCAGGCGACCACTCCTTGGAGCGCCGCAATCCGCGCCTCGTAGCTGCTGGGCATGCCATACATGATCCCGGTGGATCGGCTCACCATCAGGCGAAGGGACGTGCTGCCACTGGCATCCTCGATCGGCCGTCCCAAGGCCGCGTAAAACATCGCCAAGGAGGAGAGCAAGAAAAGCGAGACCGCCACACTCGAGGCTGTAAGCAGCGTGCGCCGCTTGTTGCGCAGAAGGTTCTTTAAGACCAGTCGCCACATTTCCCGGTTTTCCTCCTTATCCCACAAATCTCAGCGCCTGGGCGATGCTGGCGCGCGAGGCGTGGTAGGCCGGGAGGAACGTGCTGAGGAGGCTGATCCCGACTATAACGGCCAGGATCACGCCCAAGACCGGAAGGTTCAGCGGGATGCTGATGGGGATCCAGCCGGCAATCCGTACCCCCGCGATCAACTTGCAGAGTAACCAAGCGCCCAGGCAGCCGGCAGCCGCTCCCGTGAGCGAGATGGCCAGCGACTCGGCGGCCAGTAAACCCATCAGTTGCGACCCGCGGAAGCCGAGCGCGCGCAGCACCGCCAGCTCCACCGTACGCTCGCGGATCGACATGGCCATGCTGTTGGCGACAATCAACAGGATCATGAACACCACCGCCGCCGAGACGCTCAACAGGATCCGCTTCACGTTCCCCAGACCGGCCATGAAATCCAGGCTGAACTGCATCATCGTTTGGGTCTGGGTTTCAACCTCCGCGTTGCGAAACATGCTGTCAATCTCTTTCATTACCCTCGGAACGTCTTCCGGTGTCTTCGCGACGACCCAGTACACGCCGCCTTTGTCCAAGCCGCCACGCGCGTCGCGGAAGTAGTCCCAGTGGAACGCCAGCATGCTTTCATCGCCCTCTTTGGAGGTGTAAATTCCCCGCAGCACCGGGTCGATGCTGAGGTTATGGTCGGCGCTCCGCAAGGGAACGTGGTCGCCGATCTTCCATCCGTACTTCTCCGCAACCTTCCGGCCCGCCACTAGAGCCACCTTCTCGCGCATGTATGCTCGACGCTGCTCCTCGGGGAGCTGCCAATCAGTGAAGACTTTGAAAATGACCTCTGGGTCGCTTGGCCACGCCACCATGAAGCTGTCTTCACCCCCATAGTGCGCGTCAAAAGTGACGAAGGGGGTGACACCCTCGACGCCAGGCACTCTGGCAATCCGCTCCCGGTAGCTCGCTGGCACCAGGACCAACCTGGGGGAGACGCGTGACGTGACAATCAAAAGGAGATTGGCCCGTGAACCTCCTGTCGAGGAGAGGATGAAACTGTAAGTTGCTGAGAGAATGGTGAACAGGAAGATGGAGGCGGCGACGCTGGCTACCGTGAAGAGCGTTCGGCGTCGATTGCGAGATAGGTTTTTGATGACCAGTTGTGGGCGCGTCATGGCCTCTGCTCAGTAGTACGTTAATCCTCGGAGTGAGGTTCCCGCGACTCGCGGCGCGCTGACGTTCTATCGCCGCGCGCACCCCCTTCTTCTCGATGGCCCCCGAGACGCTGGGGCTCCGTTCGCCGCTAGCCCACAAAGCGCAATGCCTGGGCAATACCGAGGCGGGAGGCGCGATAGGCGGGAATTGCCGTGCTCAGTAGGCCGATGGCGATGGCCGCGCCCAGGGCCACACCCACGGTGGCGGCGTCCACCTGGACGTAGATGGGCATGGCGCCCCCGATTTGATAACCCGCCGTGAAGGCGAAGAGGATCGAGGCCATCAGGCAGCCCAGGCCGGATCCCACCAGAGAAATCGCCAGAGATTCCGCCGCCAGCAGGCCCAGCACTTGCTTCGTCCGGAAACCCAGGGCGCGCAGCACGGCAAATTCGGCGGTGCGCTCGCGGATGGACATGCCCATGGTGTTGGCCACGATCAGGAGGATGGCAAATACCACCGCCCCCGAAACGCTCACCAGGATCAGCCTGACGTTGCCCAGCATGGCCAGAAAATCCAGCACAAACTGCTTCATGGGCTGCGTGCGGGTTTCGACATCCGAGTTGCGGAACTCGGCGTCAATGGTCTGCATGAGTCGAGGCACTTCCTGCGCGTTCCGGGCCATGACCCAAAACGCCCCGGGCTTGTTCGGGCGGCCCTGCGCGTCATTCAAGTAATCCCAGTGAAAGGCCATCAGGGACTCGTCTTCTTCCGAGCTATAGATTCCGCGTAAGATGAGGTCCAGGCTCACGTGGTAGCCGCCGCTGCGCAGCTGAATTCGGTCGCCCACCTTCCAGCCATATTTCTCCGCTGTCTTACGGCTGCAGACCAAAGCCACCTTTTCCCGCACGAAGGCGCGACGCTGGTCCTCCGGCAGACGCCAGTCGGAGCGCACCTGGAAGATCGCCACCGGATCGCAAGCTAGTGCGAAGATGATGGTGTCTTGTCCGCCGTAGAACGCGTCCACCATATTGATCGGCGAGACGGCGGCCACCCCAGGTATCTTCCGAATTCGTTCTTCGTAACTCAGCGGTAAAGGGGTCATCAGGGAAGTGCGGGGCGCGACCAGGAGCACGAGGTCGAAGCCACGGGGAGTCGGGGGCGCGCCGATATAGCGATACGTCGCGCAGAAGACCGAAAGGAGGAAGGTCGAGACGGCCACACTCGCGACGGTGAGAAGGGTCCGTCGTCGGTTCCGAAACACGTTCTTAACCACCAACTGGGTGGGCATCATATGGCTCGGGTAATTGTACTCGCACCGCTGGGAGGAAGCCTACGGAAGGGCAGCGCCAGGGACGGTTTTACTGAGGGACGATCTAACCCCATCCCAAGTAGCGCAAAGCCTCCGCAATGCTCATGCGCGAGGCGCGCAGCGCCGGCAGGGTGGAACTGAGGATGCCCACCATGGCCGCGAGTCGTTGGGTTGCCCCGCTGGAGGGGCGGTCTCCCACCGCGGTGGAAGACGCGGTCAACGGAGTCCATGATCTTGGGAACGTCTGTAAATCTGAAATCCGCAATCCGGAATTCAAAATCCGAAATCTCTCGCCCAGTCCCTAGCCCCGAGTCCCCAGCTTCTGACCCGCAGACGGTCGAGCCCA
>Ga0315282_10010542_pt1 | contig 14465 bp, 11 predicted proteins | sample YL17G07_20_MG_FD_203693 | JGI IMG/M metagenome (GOLD analysis project Ga0315282, IMG submission 203693) | Sediment microbial communities from Yellowstone Lake, YNP, Wyoming, USA - YL17G07_20 | ecosystem: Environmental > Aquatic > Freshwater > Lake > Sediment | place: USA: Wyoming | collected...
AGGCATAACTATTTCTGTCTATACATCCATTCAATTCTTGTATCAACGTGCATCCCATCCCAAGTACGTTATGCATCATTCCCGTGATGCTTATAATGATGGGATGCATTTTTCATGTATAAATGTGAGCTGCTTATTTTATCGAAAAAAGTTTATGCAAGTCTAGAGCTATATTATCTATATCTATCAAAGTAAAACGGCTAATATCATCGTCGGATTCTGCAAATGTTTCCTTCTCAAATAATTGACAATTCTTTTCGAGATTTTTTCTTAAATCAGGAGCTATCAAAACACCACTTTGAATCTTATTAAAAATAGAATTTATATCACTTATGAATACATCGTTGCCTGTGTGATGAATGAGAAATAAATCAAGCACATCCCGTTCCTTTACTGTTCCTCTCGTGAGGATGGCGCGATATTTCTCAAGAATGATTTCCTGAAGAGAATAGGTCTTCATCGTGATGTTTTCCAGGTCATAGCCGATTGACTTCAAGAAAGTGTCTTTTTCAATGATGGTATTAATTCGTGATTCAATGCATGTATGCATAATATTTTCCAGAAAATTTATCTCAATTTTTATCGGTATTTCTTCATTCGTTATCATAGAATGGTAATAGAAAAGGAGTACATAGACTGCTCGCGAATTACGCACCATGACATATCGAGTATTTTTCCGATTGATGTCAAAATCAAACCCTCCTGCATCACACACGATCTTGATTTCTTCAAGAATAGGTAGGATGCAATTTTTGATTTCTTGCTCGCGTTTGTTGACATTGCCTATGTGTCGAAGTCTGTTCGAATCCTCATGAGTAAAATCCAGATCCTCACTGATCCGCGGATACTGCAAGTAGTTTCTTGCAAGTAGTGTCCCACCCTTGAAAATCAATGCGTCCATATGAGGAGTTTTTCCCGTTTCTTTAAGAGAGCGCCATGTGGAAAGAAACAAGGAAAGAAAATAGTCTTTTTCAATATAATAATCAGCAATGGTTGTATGTCGTCGTTCTTTTATGTAGGCTACGTATTTTCGGAAATCTCTTTTCCTCATGATTCAAAGACCTTCTTTTTAAAACTTCTAGAATAGAAGGAGAGGTATAATTTGGTTTTTTTAGAGTGTTTTACCTCAGACAATTCAGAGGGGATTTTTTTATGATGGTAGATGTAGTCAAGATAGGTTTTCTCAGGATCTGAATAATAAAATGTGATTCTGTTTTTGGTTGTTCTCTTTATGTACCCGAAATCAATCATGTTTCGTTTCATTTTGTGAAATCGGAATTTAACACCAAGGATTTCTTTATTACCTGAGAATTCTGAATTGAGGATGACTGGGTTTACAACAGCCTGCCAGATGATCTTATTTCGTTCAAGAGCGCTATCTAAACCGAGATACCATAGGATATTCATCTTATTGAGTACAGCATAGATCATCTCTTCAGGGGAATACTGGGTGAACGAGCCTTGTTGTTCACGAGGATCTTTTACATAGTAATATCCCTTAAAAATGTAGAGGATTTCCTTATTCCTTCTGAGATTCGTAACAAGGGTCTCTGAGAATTTGTCTTGCAGTACATCACGAAAGGCATTCATGAGTTGCTTTTTAGAGACCACCTTTTCATCTAAGGAATCCAGGATATTTCTGATAATCCTTCTTTCAAGTTTCATACAGAGAAATGAACTAAATAGTATTTAAATAAGTTGTTTTAAAAAATGCAAAAAAATGCATAATTTGAAACGATTTGAAATACTCCTATGACGGGAGCAGGTATCATCCATCACTCTTGCGTATCAATGATCAAATTGTTTTAAAAAACGAAAGAGATTTACACCCATAATCTTACGGATTTCCTTGGTTTTAAAACCTCTAAAGGCTAATCCTTCTACCAACGCGGGATAACAAGAAACATCGGTTAAATCAGCAGGAGTAGAATTGATTCCATCAAAATCACTTCCAAGCCCTACACAGTCTATACCCCCGACCTCAACGATATGAACAATATGATCAACCACGGTACTCACATCAACAGCATCAGTACCCCGCACATATTTCTTAAATAATTCCCATTCTGCTTTATCGATTAAATCTGGATTACCCCCCGTACCTTGAATTATTTTTTGATGTTCTTTTTTATATTTTTCTACATTTTTACTCACTTGATCAAAAATGTTTTTATTCAGAAAAACCGGAAAAAAATTGACACCGATATAGCCTTTTCTTTCCGCGATTTCTTTAATAAGAGAATCAGGTAAATTACGAGGGATATCACATAACGCCCGCGCATTTGAATGAGAAGCCATGAACGGCATGGAAGTACTATCTAAGACATCTTCGACGGTTTTATCTGAAGCATGAGAGACATCAATAACCATACCAAGCTCTTCCATTCGAACAACAATTTTTCTCCCAAGCGCATTCAACCCATCCCATCGGGGGGATTCCCCGGAAGAATCAGCCCAGTCAGTATTTTTCGAATGAGTCAGAGTCATACTGCGAATTCCAAGCGAATAAAAAAACTCAAGGATCTCGATCGAATTTTCAATGATATACCCGCCCTCCAGAGAAAGCCAGCAGGCAAGTCTGTTTTTTCTCAGAGCAGAGCCCATCTCAATCGTCGATGTAACCTTTACCCCATATCCTGGGAAAAAAACCTTTTTCTCGAGAACATGGTACAGCAATAATGCTTTTTTAATTGATCTGTGCGGCGAATACACGGGATTGACCCAGAGAGCAAATATCTGTGCTTTCAACCCACCCTTCCTTATCTTCTCCATATCCACATGGCTTTGTTTTCTTTTTATAAAATTAGATGATGTATCCAAGAGTGCCATAGCAGTGTCACAGTGAGCATCAAAAATAAGTAAATTTTCGGTCAAGCTCTCAGTCAGTATTTTCATATTTTTCTCCCTATTTATAAAAGTTTAAATTATTTTTTCTTAATAAAGTATATACAGGGAGCATTATACTATTAGCGTATAAGCCCGACAGGAGCACTTTTTTAATATCTACAGGAGGAAAAAAACAACTTTTTTTCAAATCCCTTTGGGGGCACTATTGCTGAGAGTTAAAAGCCCCCTCCCTCCAATGTATCGACAAATACGAGTCCGAATCTCCCTCCCCGTTAACAAAAATCCTAAATAGTAACTACAAATTACAGTAAACAAACTGTGGTTTTTCTGATAGGGAGCATTGAACTATTAGCGTATATTCCCGACAGGAGAACTATTCCCAATAGTGAAAAGCCCTTCAACCTAGAGCATTTTAAAATTAGTAGGTATTCCCAACCAAGGCATTAGAAAAGAGCAGTCAAGTCAGCCGCGGATTACCCGTATCCGCCGATTTTCATGCTGGGATCGCCAAAGAGGACCCACTCCTCGATATTTTTCGCAATTATTGCCGACCCGTCTACGGTGGTGTCATTCCAATTGACCGGGCATGCCGTTAGCACTGCGGTGACAGACCTACGCCACGTATCGCCGAGAATGTCAGTGTGGTTACGTCCATACTCAGCGAAGAACTGCCGGTCCAGCCATTCGATGCCGCCCACGCCCAAGGTAATGTCAGGAGACTCGTAGCTGAACCCGGTCGATCCGATGGTCGCGATGCTCCCACCATGCCGTTGAACCACGAGCGCCCAGCTGAAGCAGTATGGTGTTGGAAGTCCGTGCACCCACGGTGAATTAAGCAAACTGACATTGAACATGCTGTTGAAGCAACCGCTCCCGGTGATACACACTGGGAGTTTCCCTCGGTTACGCATAAACGGCAGATTACGCAGGCGAAGCCCAAAAATCCATGTGCCATTGTCGTTTGGCGGATGAGTCGCCCAGCACTTGGGATTCCCGTGGCCAGACAGCCAGAGAAAGCCGCAGCCCCTGTTGACCGCAGAAACAACGTCCACCCAGTTTTTCAGGCTGCCGTCAGAGGTCCACAGTTTCACTGGGCGGAACCCGGTCATGAGGTCAAGGCCCTGCTGGGTATAAACCTCGCCGTCGTAATAGGGAGTACGTCCTGGATAGGTGTCACCAGCGACGACGACCATGGTCTTGAACCAAGATTCGTCACAACCCTCGTTTTCGTACTGGATGATTTTCCGCACGACGGTGCGTACCTCCGGTTCGTTCAGACAGGGAAGCCGACCGAGGCTCACATCAGGAACGAGATCCGGGCGATCCACCGCTTCCATGCCTTGTGGCCATTCCCCAAACACGCCGTTGCCGTTGTCATCCCAGCTTGAGAACGCGCCGTTCTTATCGTAGATGTCTGCGAAATAGAGGTCAGAGAGGAACTTCGGCTCCTGGAACTTCTCGTAGGGGCGGTCAAGATGGCTGTACCGTACAGGGACCCACCATTGTTCGGTGCGCCCTTGGTTTCTGCGCCCGCCGACAAGAAGTACGTACTGCACACCCCAGTTTTCAATTGCTGATTTGATGAAGTACTTCACTTTCTCCGCATCGTCCCTACCCTGCCAGAACATCTGGCTGTACACCTCGTCGGTGTTAACGAGGATCGTTCGTATCCCAAGACCATTTTTATGGTTCACAAGAGGGACAAGCTCGTTGTGAAACTGCTTGGGTGCTATGATGAGCAGGTCGTAAGAACCGAGTTCTAGACCCGTGCGGTAAGCAAAGGCATTCCCTGGAATCGTGGTCGACATAAAGGCCGACCATGAGGGAAGTACCATTACAAGAATCATGACAACGTGGTAAAGTCTGTTAATCGTGGCGTGGTTCATAGTCCCCCTGGTTACTAAAATTATTTGCTGGCTAATTTAAATATCTTTCTATAAAGGAAAACAGGAAGAAACAGGGTCCTAAAAAGGTTTACCTCCGAGGAGACTCCTCTCCTGTTATTTACAGGGTATTCTTCTTTTGTAGATATTGGAACCTTGACAGTACCTGGTTCTACCCAGAAGAAAACCCCGAGTTTTGAGATTTTTTTTGTCCTCGGCGACTGTAAGGAGATAAGACACGACGGAAGAACACGATGACAAAGATTATTAAAAATAAATGCATGTGTTGTCCAAATAAGTCAGCGCGAAAAAATAAGGGGCGGTGATTATGGGTGAAATGTTAAAAGCGATTCAGAATCGGCAGTCAGCGAGAGGGGCCTATGACATCCATCGTCCCGTTGATATGGAGGATTTGAAGCAGATTCTGGAAGCTGGACGTTGGGCCCCGACAGCCCACAATATGCAGAACTTCGAAATCATCGTCGTCAATGATAAGAGTCTTCTCAAGGAGATCGGAGATATCGAATCCCCGATTTCTCAGACGTTCATCCGGGAAAATTATCGACAGCTGGCCTTCTCGGAGGAGGAGCTGCAACGCAAGAAAATCGGGATTTTAGGTACCATGTTTCCGGAGTACATGAGGAATCCGAAAATAAAACCAAGACCAGATGAGAAAACCTCCTCATTTCAAGGCAGACTTGTGAAGACAAGTCCGGTGATCTTGGTCGTGGTGTACGACCCTGGTAAAAGGGCACCTGCCTCCTGGGGAGACTTTCTCGGGATCATGAGTCTGGGGTGCGTTATGGAAAACATGTGGTTGATGGCACATTCGCTGGGAATCAACTGTCACATCCTAAGCTCTTTCAGCAATGGTACCGTGGAAAATAAGGTGAAGGGAATCCTTGGCATTCCCAAGAACCTAAAGATCGCTTTTACATGCCGTCTGGGGTATCCGGCTGTGCCTGCTCACCCCCTGCGGGTGCGTCGTGATGTTGAAGATTTTACTTCCTATAACCGCTTTGGAAACAAATTATGATGTTTGTTGGTAGAAAGGTGAAGACCATATGAAAATCAACGGAAATACGATTGTGATTACGGGAGGTGCGACCGGAATTGGTTTCGCGCTTGCCGAGGAATTTATAAAGGCTGATAATGACGTAATCATCTGTGGGAGACGTGAGGCATATCTGAAAGAAGCGAAAAAGAAACTCCCGCAGCTGCATATCAAAGTCTGCGACGTGTCAAAGGAACGGGAGCGAAAGGAACTGTTTCATTGGGTCTCCTCCACCTTCAACGACGTCAACATCCTTGTGAACAACGCGGGCATCCAAAGGATGATAAATCTCAAAACCGGGGAAAGCAACAGGGATAAAGATGAGGATGAAATCGATGTCAACTTAAAGGCACCTATTCATCTTTGTGAGCTGTTTATCCCGCGGTTCCTGGATCGAAAGCAGGCTGCGATTGTGAATGTCACGTCCGGGTTAGGGTTTTGCCCTATTGCGGTCATGCCGGTCTACTGCGCGACGAAGGCAGCGCTCCACTCCTTTACGGTGTCCCTACGTCATCAACTACGGAACACCCCTGTGAAGGTGTTTGAGATCATCCCCCCAACCGTGGATACTGATTTGGACAAGGGTGCACGGGATCGAAGGGGACAGAAGGATAGGGGTATTTCGGCCTTGGAGGTTGCGACGGCGGTCATAAAAGCACTGGAAAAAGACGACTATGAGAAAGCAATCGGGATGGCTGAAGGGATACGGACGGCGGTACGGAACAACCCGGAACAAATATTCCAACGGATGAATCAATGGTAAATGTTAGGTGCGATTAAAATAAACAAAAATGAGTAACTTGGTCCTGCAAAAAACGAACCTTTTTCCTCTCGAGATTCAAACCCAAACTCATTAGAAAAATATAGTCTCGATGTCAAGGTTTTCAATCGTTTTGGAATATTTTTTTAATTGTTTTTACGTCATTATTTTATAGATAAACAAGATTTAGTTATTTTGAGTAAAAAAACGGAAAAGGATCCACTATTATCGATAATGATGGTTTCATTTCTGTTTTGACCTGATACAGTTGTGTATAAGCGTTGAGTAGGTATGGTCACATTTAAAAAAAATGGACGCGAACATTGCTGGGAGTATATGAACTGTAGTCCTGATATTATGAAACAATGTTTTGCGTATCAATCTGATACGGAGGAACAATGTTGGGTTTTGAACAATGTGACTAGGCGAGATGGATGTAAGATTTTAGATAGTTGTAAACGCTGTCCTTGGTTTCTGAAGAATACTCCATAATTTAATTCATTAAATGTGTTAACAAATACGAGTCCCGATCTTTCTACCAATCAGCTGATTTTAGTACGGACTTTGTACCCATGAGTCCTAAATCCTGACGGGAGCACTTTTTACTGTTTACGGGAGAAAAATAATCAATTTTTCAATACCCCAAAGGAGCATTATTACCAAGGGTTATAATCCCCTTACTAATGAGTATTTTAGCATTCATAGGTATTTGTCTAACCATAATTTTAAAAGTATACGTGAAATGTAACTTAATACGTTAGCATGGAGTGGACATATGGGGAACGATACCATAATAGAGGTATCTGGTTTGACAAAATTCTACAGAGATTTTCCAGTCGTCAATCATATCAGCTTCGAGGTGAAACGAGGGGAGGTTTTCGGCTTTCTTGGGCCGAACGGTGCAGGGAAGACAACAACGATAAAAATACTGACAGGATTGATACAACCGACTGAAGGAACAGCAAGCATACAAGGAAAGGATGTACGAACCAAAATAGTTGAAATCAAAAAAACAATCGGCGTTGTCACAGAGGATTCCAATCTCTACGACGAGCTCAGTGTTTTTGATAATCTTCGGTTCGTGGGACAGTTATACGGTGTGTCTCGGTGTGACCGAGAGAAACGGATAAAAGAGTTATTGAAAAGATTTGATCTTGAATCGAAACGAGAGGCGAAATTTGCCACGCTGTCGAAAGGCATGAAACGAAAGGTAACCATCGCCGCGGCGCTCATACATTCTCCACAGGTAGTATTCCTCGATGAGCCGACAACTGGTTTGGATGTGCTCTCCGCACGAATCCTACGAGCAATGATTAAAGAACTGAAAGCATTAGGCGTCACTATTTTTCTCACCACGCACTACATCGAAGAAGCAGAACAACTCTGCGACCGCGTAGCAATACTGGTGAACGGCACTATAAAAAAAGTTGACACACCAGGAAATCTCATTGCAACGACGAACTCGAAAAATTTGGAAGAAGCTTTTATTGAAATCACGGGGTTGAAAGAAGAAATTATGTTAGTTGATAAAGAAGGGAAACGATAATCAATGTTTAAAGAAGAAATCAAAGGATCTTTTTACATCGCGTTGAAAGATTTGAAAATGTATTATTTCAAACCCCCCAACCTGAGCTGGGGGATTATGTTCCCTATTGTGATGGCGCTCGCATTCATCTTGAGGAACCCTTCAGGTGTGAAAGATTTAGCATCCGGGTTGATTGCGATGTCGATCCTGTTTGCCGCCACATCAGCAGAAGCGATCGTCATTGTCTTTGAGCGGAGGACAAAGACGTTTGAGCGATTACTGCTTGCGCCGCTGTCTCTTCAAGCGATTTTATTTGGAAAAGTTATCGGCGGTGTCATCTTTGGTTTTCTCATGTCAAGCATATTTCTGGTCGGATCGGTTATCTTCTTGGGAGTTCCTTTCTCAAACACAGTATTTTTGCTCGCATCGTTAGTGCTCTCTGCATTTGTCTTTTCGGCGTTTGGAACCCTGGTCTCTGTGGCTGTAAAGGAGATCTTTGATGCGATGACCTTGGCGAACTTTTTCCGTTTTCCAATGATTTTCCTTTGCGGTGTCTTCATCCCTGTGAGCGCTTTACCCGCGTTTCTTCACCCGCTTGCGTATGCGCTTCCCTTGACGTATTCTGTGGATTTGATTCGATTCTTCATCACGGGGTCATATGATATTGTTCACCCCGCAGTGAGTGTTGTTATTCTCATTATTTATTCAACTGTTTTATTCTATCTTTCTGTTTTCGTATTAAAAAGAAGAATTGAACAATAAATATCTGTTGGAGCATTATGAGTATTAGCTGGTATTATCGACAGCGGCATAGAAAAACCACTCAAGAAATATAAACTCATTAACTATGTTAACAAATACGAGTCCGAATCTCCCTCCCCGCGTAAATATTTATCACGGTTACAATTAGCACGGTTATTAAAACAGGAGAAAAATCAAATCGATTTTAATTCCAAAGAGGTCAAATCCCTTCCCCTGCAATGGTTAATCGCTATGAATTTACTGGTAAATTCGTGTTCCCTTCCCGACGGGAACGTATAAAATCGAAAAAACTCCCGCAACAGATATGAAATCAACAAATGTGTTAACAAATACGAGTCCGAATCTCCCTCCCCGCGCTAATCATTAGCATGGTCATTAAAAAAGGAGAAAATCAGACCGATTTTGATTCCCAAGGGTTCAAATCCCTTTCCCTGCACTTTTTTTATCCTAACAAAGATTTAAATAGACAAGGATTCTTTATTTCCATATAGAGGGAAGGAAACCAATGAAACAATATCCACTGATTGGAGTTAGTATCATTGCCGTGGTTGTGCTTATTCTGGGTTCATTGACCAATATTGTTGGGGTACAATCAAGATCATCGTCTGTAAAAGAATTATCAAATCGGAACATATTGACATCTGAGCAATTGAAATATTCTGGTTTGTGGACACGTCCAGATAAAACCCAGTATGATAGTATTAATTCAATCAATCTATGGACCCCTAAACCGCAGACCCCTAGGACGCCCCATACTACCATACCTTACTCAATGAAATCAAATGATTCTAACTCTGTAAAGAAATCTCCAATAATAACTTCTCGTGGAAAAACCTTATATGTTGGTGGAAAGGGACCTGGGAACTACTCCAGTATTTTTTTTGCTGTTTATTCTGCATCCGATGGTGACACTGTTTTCGTTTACTCAGGTACCTATCATATAGGAGGATATCTGAATATTCTTATAAATAGATCAATTAACCTAATCGGTGAGAACCGAGAAACAACGATTCTTGATGGGGAAAAACGACCAATAAAACTAGTAGAAGTTTTGGGTCCTATCATTGATATTAGGGCTAATGGAGCTACTGTTAGTGGATTTACTATTAAAAATAGTGGTGATTATGATATTGCTGATAGCGGGATTGCAATACGTGGAAGTTATAATAACATCTCTGGGAATATCATTTCCAACAACAACTGTGGTATAATTCTTTTTTACCCCTACGGTCCTGTCGATTATAATATCATCTCAGATAACATCTTTGTAGACAATGTTGAATATGGTATGGTGATATCAGGGACTCAACATACTATTGTTTCAGACAATGTTTTCAACAATAACGGGGTCTGGCTTTCTGGTTCATATAATACTTTTTTAAATAATTCGGTCAATGGTAAACCTCTCATATATCTCGAAGGTGAATCAGATACAATCATCAACGAGGATGCAGGGCAGGTGATACTTCTCAATTGTGATAATATTACTGTTCAAAATAAAGATTTATCCAATGCCACTGTCGGTATCATATTAGAAGGGACACATAACTGTCTCATCTCAGGTAATACCATACATTCAGACAAATGGGCAGGCATCTACATTTATAATTCAGATAACAACAATGTTTCAATGAATATCATCTCAAATTCAGCTATTATTAATGGAGGTACTGGAGGGATTTTAATTGATAATTCTAAAAACAATATGGTCTTCTCTAATTCTATCACCTTGAATGAAGGAATCGGTATCGCTCTTTATGATTTTTCAGAGAACAACACAATTCTGATGAATAATTTCTCAGACAACCAGCGAGGTTTGGTCCTTACAGGTGGTGCTGAGTATAACACTGTTACCGATAATGTTTTTTTCAACGACGGCGTCTATATCTATGGTGCATGGGAAAATACTTTTTTGAACAACTCTGTCAATAATAAACCACTCCTATATTTAGAAGACGAATCAGACATGGTCGTAGATGATGATGCTGGACAGGTGATACTGGTAAGTTGTGATTCCATTACCGTCCATAATCAGGAGATATCTAATGTGTGTGCAGGTATTATGGTAATAGCTTCAATTAATTGTCTTATCACAGATAACATCTTAGACTCAAACAAAGATTATGGTATATACCTTACACATTCGAGTGGTAACAATATTTCTCTGAACACCGTTTCAAATTCATTTTATTCTGGTATCTATTTTGAGACCTCTGATAACAACATCGTTCTATGGAACACCATTAGCTCAAACAAAAACTCTGGAATAATTGTATACTATTCTAATGACATCACTATCCTTAGTAATACTATCGAAAAAAATTGCATTAAGCAACGATATACCGGTAGTATTATACTAGCTGAATCGTCTTCTAATACAATCCAAAACAACAATTTTTTACAGAATGTGAAGGATGCTTTTTTTGAGGGCGGTACCTCAAATAATTGGGATGGTAACTATTGGGATAGACCAAGACTATTTCCAAAACTTATAAGAGGAAATTTTTTAATTCCACGGTTTAATTTCGATTGGCATCCTGCACAAGAACCTTATGATATTCCAAATATAAGTTGATAGATAATTATTATCCATCAATATTTATAATACCGGTAAACTGGTGATGGCAGTAGAACTCTTTTTCTGAAAAAAGAACACTAAAAAGTGCTTATTGCCATTATAAGCACTTAAGTGAGGTGATAAATGAACTATGGAAAAACTCTACGCAGGATTAGACATCCATAAGGAAAAATTTGCAGGATGTATAATGGATAAAGATGGAAACATCACCAGAGAACACATCTTTCCATCTTCAAAAAAAGCAGTGGAACGATTCCTTTCAGATATCCCCAGTTCAGATATAACAATCGCAATAGAAGCATGCGGACTGTGGAGAGGCACACATAAAATATTGACAGAAATGGGATACGAAGTCAAACTCGCAAACCCGAAGAAAACACACGACATTGCATGCAAGAAAAAAACCGACAAGGTTGACGCGAGGATTCTTGCAGATCTACTCCGAACGAAATACCTCCCTGAGGTATGGATACCAGATGAACAAACCCTAAAATTCCGGGATCTCACACGACATAAAGCCAACCTCACGCGCCTCAAAACACAAGTCCAAGGTAAGATACGAGGATACCTCCTGCGAAAAGGCGCAAAATACAACAAACTCTCCAACGAAAAAACATTATCAACACTCGCCGAAGAAGATCCTGATATCAAAAATCTTGTTCAAGTATACCAGTGTTTAAAACAGGAGGAAAAAGAAGTGATGCGAAGAATCAAAAGAATTTCACAAAATATGAAAGAAACAACGATGCTCATGAGCATGCCAGGGATCGCAGAGTTCTCATCACTCATGATACTCGCAGAAATCGGCGATATACAACGCTTTTCCTCCCCGAAAGAACTCGTAAGCTATTCAGGTCTCTGTCGCGGCATATACCAGACCGGATCAACCGAGAGAAACGTACACAACACTGCAATAAACAAATGGCTGAAATGGATCATCTACGAATGCTCAGGAAGAGCAACCATGCTTGACTCAAGATTCCAAGACTATTACTACAAAATCAAAGAAAAGAAAGGATTCAAAACCGCACGAAGAGCCACCGCACGAAAAATGCTTACCATTATCTGGTACATGCTCACCCATGAAGAACCCTACAAAGCATCATAAAAAAATAATTTCAGAGTCCTCTTATTGGACAAACAATACGAGGGCAAGGGCACCCCCTGATTTGAACTAGGCCATTTGAGCCTCCACTTGGTGATTGGGGGTCCTTCAACCACTTGCCAAATTATGCCCCATCATTTGGGAGCATCCAGGAATGTTTGTGGAATATAGCCCTTGCCGATAAAAAGATAAACGAGGTGAATATTAATGTAATGAAAAGAAAACGAGTTCTAAGGAATGTTCAAATCCCTTCCCCTGCACTTTTTAGATTAACATCTGTTATCTAAGGATTTATAAACAAGTATTTGTTTTGAAATTGTAGGTTTGAGGGAGGTGAAAAACAGTATGAAATATAGACTGAAAAGGCATATAACAAACACACTACTGTATGTAGTAATTATAACAGCACTGATGGCGATTATAAGACAATACACGATATTGGGGGCTATTATTTTTGTTGTTGTAAGCGTTGCTGCACTAATTGCTGACAGATATGTAGAGAATAAGCACTTGAAAGAAGAGGAGCGATAAAATGCAAAGTAAACAACTCTCAATTCCTCCGCTGGCTTATGACTAAACTGGTGTTCAAATCCCTTCCTCTGCTCTTTTTTCTTATTTTTCCAGGAGAAACTTGCCATGGGACTAAAAAATGATTTGAACTCCTAAATACCGGTACATAAGAAGGAAGATTTTAAATAGAGAAGGGTTCTTTTATTTTCCTATAGGGATAACAGATGAAGAAACGTCTTCTATTGAGCAAGCGTCTGGCGGTTGGAATCATTCTCTTGTTCGTTGGAACCTGTATCATCCCAACTTTTGCTCAAAATACAGAAAAATCATCTCTACCAGCATCAAGAGAGAATTGGTTGTATGTTGGTGGGAGCGGACCGGGTAATTATAGCCGCATCAATGATGCATTAGCTAATTCCAGTAACGGCGACACCATTTTTGTCTACGATGACTCCTCCCCGTACCATGAGGTGGTCTCAATCGACAAGTCGGTAACAGTCCGGGGGGAGAATCGGGAGACGACCGTGATTGAATCCGATGCTTCGACGAGCCCCATCAACCTTTACGCCGATGGCATCGTGTTTATGAATTTCACGATAATTGCCTTCGAAAGTGGGATTCGATTATACTATACAAATGATACAACGGTCTCCTCCTGTAACATCCTGACTCGCTATGGAGAAGGCCTTATCATTGCCTACTCCAGCAGGAACATGATTTCAAATATCTCCATTCGGTTCCGAGGAGAACCCGCGATTGGATACTTTGGCGTCTGGATTTATGGAAACAGCATTGACAATATCATATCCTATGTGACGGTGGAATCACCCCAGTATGATATCGATGATAGAGGATTTATTCTTGGCGGTTATGGGAACCGTATTGAACACGTCGTCTTTCTGAATTGTAGTTTTTTGGGAGGGGGCATCGAGTTTGAAAACAACGTTTTCGTTAGTAATAGTAAAGATGGAAAACCCATCGTAGTCCTAAAGGACGCAACATCCGGTGTTGTCACGGATGCAAGCATCGTTGTCCTCATCGACTGCTCCAATGTGAGTGTTCAAAATATTACAACCTCAAAAGCACGGGTCGGGATCCTCTTGTATCGCTGCCACGATTGCACAGTTGCCTCTTGTACGATATCGCAGAGTGAGTATGGGATCTATCTTCAAGCTTGCCAGAGGATATCATTACTCGGCTGTACTATCGAATATGGTCCTCAACCCGATTCTGCGCTAACAATCGGCATCGCGGTTTATACCTCGAACGATTGCACACTGAAGGATAATGTCATTGTTGAAAACTCAATCGGGATACTGCTTGAAGACGCCACAAAGACGCTGGTTTCTCACAATCTCTTACGTCGGAACTATAATCTGGGTTTCTGGATTCAGAACGGAATTGGTTTCGGTGCCGCCGTCACGATTGATGGGGGCTCAGG